>VFQN01001934.1_pt1 | contig 33303 bp, 24 predicted proteins | sample 3512371 | NCBI WGS metagenome assembly VFQN01 (sample SAMN10412370, study PRJNA504923) | tailings metagenome | isolation source: Replicate 2 from Balatoc abandoned mine | place: Philippines: Itogon, Benguet | collected 2017-08-28 | reverse complement strand
ACGACGCCATCTTCATGGAAGCCGTTGCGCCAGTACGCGCCGCAGAAGGACGTGCGGTTTGCCGTCAGCAGTTCGGAATGCCGGTCCTGCGCTGCACTGCGCTGCGTCGTGAATACGGGATGGTGATACTCAAACCGCCCCAGAATTTGTGCCGGATCGATCGACGCTTCATCATTGAGCGTGACGCAGAAGGTGTGTCGTGAACGCAGCCCCTGCAGGATGTTCATGTTATACGTGACGGAGGCTGGTGCGCTGGCATCACCCGTCAGCCGGTAGTTCCAGCTGGCCCAGGCGCGGCGTTGCCGCGGCAAGACAGAAGTGTCGGTATGCAGCACCGCAATGTTGCGGTTATAGGGAAACGCCTGCAGGATCTCGCGTTCCTGAGCAGTCGCCCCCGGACCAAGCATTCGCAGCGCCTGATCGCTATGGCAGGCGAAGATCACATGCTCAAACCGTGCCGGTTCGCAACCCTTCACCTGGACTGTGACACCTGCGTCGTCCCGCTGGACGGAGATGACAGGACTGGCCAGCCGCAGGCGATCACGGAAGCTGGCAGTGAGTTGCTCCACGTAACGGTCAGAGCCGCCGCAAATGACCCGCCACGTGGGACGATGCAAGACATTCAGCAGTCCGTGGTTCCGGTAAAAATCCACGATAAAGCGGATTGGAAATTGCGAGAACGTCCCCAGGGGGCAAGACCAGATTGCCGCTCCCATTGGTAGCAAATGCTGTCGCGCGAACGCCTCTGAATACCTGCCCCGCGACAGGAACTCACCGACCGTCATCGCCGGTGATAACGTCCCGGCCTCACGCGTTGCCTGGCGATTGAAACGCAGAATATCTGCCAGCATGCGCAGGAATCGCGGGTTCAGGAGGTTGCGACGCTGGGCGAACAGCGAGTTCAGCGACTGACCCGCATATTCCAGCACGCTGGCATCGTCGCGGACGCTGAACCCCATGCTCGTCGGCTGTGATGCGACCCCCAACTCGTCCAGCAGTTCAATGAACCTCGGGTAGGTCCAGTCGTTGAACACGATGAAACCCGTGTCGACGTCCTGCACCTCACCATCCAGCTCAACCCGGACGGTATTGGTATGGCCCCCCGGTTTCGACGCAGCTTCAAAGACAGTGATGTCGTGCGCGCGGTGAAGTCGCCGGGCAGCGACGAGCCCGGAGATACCTGCGCCAACGATCGCAATCCTCACTGGACGGCCCTCAATAAACGTTCAAATCGTTCAACAGGATAGACAGTAGACGTCGAGTGTCAAGTTGCGATTTCCCCAGACCTGGCCGCTTTCAATATAATCTCCCGGAGTTTTGTAAGGGAATTCCGGAAGTTGTAGATAGACTTTGTCGCAGCCCCCTCTAGAATATCGTCCATAGCGTTCTCGTCGGAGCTGGAAAACGTTCAAGAGCCGGAGCATGAATTCACCGCTGGATTTTCATTCTCCCAGACAAGTCGCACAGGCTCTCGGCGTCAGCGAATCTTCCCTGAAGCGCTGGTGTGATCGCGGCTTCCTGCAGACCACGCGCACTGCCGGCGGACACCGCAAGCTGCAAGCCGCGGAAGTCATTCGCTTCGCGCGGGAACGCGGCATGACCCTGGCTTCGCCGGAACTCCTGGGTCTGCCCCCGGCCCAGTCAGGGACTGATGTCAGTTTCCGGCAAAATGCCAGCTTGATCGCCGAGGCACTGCTCGCTGGTGATGAATCGCTGTCCCGACAGATCCTGTTCAACCTCGCACTGGGGCAACCAGGTCTCGCCCGAATTTTTGATGACGTCGTTGCCCGGGCATTTGTGGAAATCGGAGAACGCTGGGCCTGCCGGCAGGCAGACGTTTACCAGGAACGACGCGGCTGTGAAATCGTGCTGCGGGTGCTGGTGGAACTGCGGAAGTCGCAACCGCCGGCGGCAAATCTGCTGACCGCCTGCGGTGGCACCGCTACAGGCAACATCTACTCGCTGCAAACCCTGATGGCAGAGATTGTGTTGCGAGAATGTGGCTACCGGGCGACCTCCCTGGGTACTGCCATCCCGTTCCCGTCACTGGTTCATGCCGTGCATGAGCTCCGTCCCACACTGTTCTGGCTGAGTGCTGCTCACATCGCGGACGAGTCAGATTTCCTGCGGGGATTTACAGAACTCTCCGCAGCCTGCGCGGAGACGCAATCGGCACTGGTCGTCGGAGGGCGAGCCCTCACGCCTGCCGTGCTGCAGCAGATGCCCGATGTCACGTACATCGACAACATGCAGCAACTCTCGGGGTTCGCCCGCTCACTGGCCCGAATTCAGCAGCGCACCCTGGCGAGCACGCATCTGCCCTCTGCCTGATCTCCGCTAACCACAGATTTCCGGACATTTTTCTTCATGCCCCGTTCTAAAGCCCAATCGCAGCCCGCGCCGCTCCTCGAAAGCAACCGGTCTGCCCCCGACAGCAACCATCCTGTCCGTCGCCGGACAGCAAAGGCTGCTGATCAGGACTTGTCGCCATGGGACTTGCAACGCGAGATCCTCAAGGCGACCGGCGCCCGCGCGGAAAACGGCACAGAGACCGGCACCGTCTGCCCCTCTGAAATCGCACGCGCCCTCTGGCCCGCTGACTGGCGTTCGCATATGGATGCGGTGCGTTCGGCTGCCGACGAACTTTGTCAGGCAGAATTGCTGCAGGCCACGCAACGAGGTCAGGTCGTCGGGATTTCCGCTGCCCGGGGTCCAATTCGCCTGCGAACCATGCCTGCTCCGGAGACCACCTTTCGCGGTCGTCTCGGGCTTTGCTGCCAGTTTGCCGAACAGCCGATTGCCTTTCGCACAACGACCGCGACCAGCCTCGCCCGACTGTCACGCTCCGACCGGTTAATCAAATTGTCCGGACTGTGCCTGGCGAACGCGGAAGCCTTGCTGGCGGCCTTGCAGTATTGCGCTGCTCACGGAATCGGCGCGTTCCGGATCGCCAGTTCCCTGTTCCCGGTGAAGACTCATCCCGAGGCAGGCTACCAGTTGTGTGAACTACCGGGAGCAGCAGCCATTCGGGCGGCTCTGGAGTGCTGCCGCAGGTTCGCCAGTTCCAACAACCTGCGGACGTCGTTTCACCCCGACCAGTTCGTCGTCCTGAACTCACCGCGGCCCGAGGTAGTGCAGCGTTCCCTGGAGGATCTGGCAGCGCATGCGGAACTTGCAGAGCTGATCGGTGCCGATGTCATCAATATCCATGGCGGGGGCGCATTTGGCGACAAACCCTCGGCCCTGGCAGCGCTGTCCCGTCAGATCGAGCAACTTCCCGAAGCCATTCGCAGCCGTCTGACGCTGGAAAATGACGACCGCGTCTTCACCCCCTCAGATCTGTTGCCGGTTTGTCGCAGTACGGGAATTCCTCTGGTCTACGACGTCCATCATCACCGCTGCTGTCCTGACGGACTCTCCGTCGCAGCTGCCACCGAAGCCGCCCTGACTACCTGGAATCGCGAGCCGCTGTTCCACCTCTCCAGTCCGCTGGCAGGCTGGACCGGACCGCGACCCGAGCGACACCACGATGAGATCAACCCCCAGGACTTTCCTCACAGCTGGCTTTCGCTGGCAATCACGGTCGACGTCGAGGCGAAAGCAAAAGAAGTTGCCGTGCAAAAGCTGCTCGCCCGGCTCGACTCCGGCGATTCCTCCTGCTGACCGCCTGACAGCAATCTGCTCTCCATCGGAACCGTACTCATGAAATTTCTGCTGCAGTTTCTGGCCGTTGCCGTCTTTGTATTCGCCGCAGACTTCGTCTGGCTGGGCGTCATCATGAAAGGGTTCTATCACCAGGAACTGGCGGGACTGATGCGACAGGGGCCACAAGGCTTCTCCCCCCGACTGGTGCCAGCCCTGCTGGTCTACCTGTTGATTCCGGCCGGACTGGTGCTGTTTGTCGGCCCGCACGTTTCTGACAAAACCTCTTTCCTGCTGGTCGCCGGTTGGGGCGCACTGTGGGGACTGGTGGTCTACGGCATCTACGACCTGACCAACCTGTCGATTCTCGATCAATGGTCGGTGCGTATTACCATCGCCGACATCCTCTGGGGCACAGCTCTCTGCTGCACATCAGCCCTCATCATGAAACTGGTCACGCCGTCAGTGTCCTGAACGAACGCCGCCGTGCAGAAATCTCCCGACTGATACGGAGCCCTGCACGGCGACATCCTGTTCCACCGCCATCCGTCAGTTCAGCTTTTCCAGAGCTACGACCACGTCAAGCGGATACTCGATCGGCATCGCCTGCGTAGCACTGAGCTGAATTCTGCCGATCGCCCGGATTCGTAGCGGGCTAACCGTTCCCGCTTTACCCTGCAGGCTGCCGTTCAGCAGGTTGACGACGCTGGTTCTGATGGCGAGGTGCAGATTCAGGTAGTTCTGCTCCGAAATCACGTACGTACCGCGGGTAGCATCGTAGTTGGCTGTCGCCGTCACGGCCCCGACGGCCTGTGCGGAATTCAGGATCATGCCGGCCGGAACCTGCTCGGAATCTCCGCCGGTCACCAGCGACAGCGCCACCGTGGCAGTGGCCGGCAGACCGATCATGTTTTCCGGTCCGGTCAACAACAGTTCAAACGGACGGGCAACGCGAATTGCCGTGTCACCGATCGTGACGACCTTAGGGTCGCCGGTTTCCTGGTAGCGATAGATAACCGGAATGGTGGGGACGGCCCAGTTAAACGCCGGGGCCGGGGCCTGCAGTTGTTTCACTACCGGAATCCGCAGGTGACTGGTCACCCCGTACGGAGTGGCCAGGTGGACGTCGACCACAGGCTCTTTGGTCGGCTTCGTCGGCTTGCAGTCCGGGCAATCCCCGGCAGGGCTCTCCGGATCGCAATAGGTCACCGCCACTCCGGCAGGAATCACCACCCGCATCACTTCACGACTGAGCAGGTCAAACGGAACCGACTTGTTGCCGGCCACGACGGACGTTTCATGCACGCTAAAGTGCCGTCCCACCAGAAACATGACGGTCTCGCGACGCGGATCGATGCCCGGTTCGCCGTAATAACCAATCAACTGCGGCGACAAATCGGTGACACCAGACGAGAACATTTCAAACCCCCCGAACGTGTTCTCGTTCGGCACCCGGGCATTCAATTCCTGCAGGGGGATCTCCTTCTTCAACTGATCCACGCGGGCCAGCATGCGGCCCCCGAGATCCGGCTGGTAACGCGGATCTGCCAGTCCGCAGGCCATCACCAGATCATCCAGTTCTTGCAGCTGACGACTCCATTTCGCCACTTCCTTCATCGCCACACCGGTATCGCTACGCAACGGGAACATCGGCGATAGCGGCTTGTTGGGAGCCAGCTGAAACCAGTTGCTCCGGGTTTCGAAGGTCAGGTGATCAATGAACGACGGCATGACCACGATAGCCACGCATTCTCGCATGCCCGGTTCGATCCGGTGCAGACGCAGGTCGTCATCCCGATTCCGCGGACCGGCGAACGCGTTCCGCCAGAAGGCTTCCGACTTCGATTCAAAGTCGGGCGTCTGGATGCGCGGGTAAAACCGCCAGCCGAACGTATCCGGACCATGCGCGAAACCGACAACCGTCTGGTTGAGAGCGACGGTCTGCATATCTTTCTCGATCCGCCGCATGTAACGGGTCAAACTGTTGATATTAGCCTTGCCACCCTGCAGCGCCACCGCCACCGAGATCTGCAGTTCGCGCCGCAATGCAAACACGTCAGCGACGTTCTGTTCCTGAGTCACCGGATCGAGCGCGAACACATGAATCGGCCACCGGCAACGGACATACTCCATGAACGCATGGCGGGCTTCGATCGGCGGATTGGGACCATAGAAGCAATAGGGACCAGTCGCCTGGCACCCACAACCCGGATCCTGACTGACCCGCACCAGATCCGTATTCAACCGATCATCCAGCAGCGCCGACTCCACCAGAATCGCCCACGCCAGCGCCCGGGTGACGGCGGCAGAATCCGTCGGCGGGCAAGCGGGAGTCACTTCCGCCGCCGGAACTGGAGCCGGCATCTCCGCCTGGTAACTTACCGGCGTGGTTTCGAGTGCTGATGGCACTTGCAAGACCGGAACCGGCGGCAGTTCGGAAGTCCTCAACGGCGGACAGCCACTGGCTGGCAACCTCGTTACCGATTGACGAAGGACGCTAACGTCACCGCCATTACGCACAGATTCCAGGATCTGGGGAATCAGTCCCCAGTGATTAAAGCCCTCCGTACCGGAAAGATAGTCGTAAGCGGCCTGGAGTTCCTCGTTCAGGAAGCCCTGGGCATCCGAGAGGTGAATGTCGTCGGATTCGCAATTGCGGTCCGACAGTTGATACAGCCGTTTAGCGATCAGACGCAGTTCCTGATCACCGTAGACCGACACAATCCGGGACGGAGGGATGGCATATCGCGCCGTTCGCGACCTTGAGGCGGAGGAAGGAATCTGGGCGGTTATTAATTGTGTCAGGTCCAGGGATGGAAGTTGAGGAATCTGCTCTCCGGTAATTGTCAGTGCTCGCGTTTGACTTTCAAGATCGTTAAGAAACGACTTGCTGGGCAGTCCCTTGATGATGTTATCTACAGCAATTCTCACGGATTCTTCTTCATCATCATACTTTGACTTTCGTGAACCATACTTATCTAAAGACTCCTTGACCATCTGTAGCTTCTCTGCCGCAGCATAGCCCTTGCCAAGAATATCCAAGTGGGATCTGCTAATACGGGCGAACAACTCAGGAGGGAACGCCTCTTCGCAAATTTGCCCGTATTGCTGAAGACGCGTCAAATGAGCCAGCGCCTTTTGCCAGCAGGTAATAGCATAATCAATTTGATTTTTGTGTTCAGAAAACTCCGTTGCTTTTATTGTATCAGGAAGCGCGGCCACGACCTCATTGAATGTGTTAATCGCACCATTGACTGCAGCGATCTCAACAGTAATATCTTCTACACACTTTCGTTGAACTTCACTGGATAAGAACGCTCGCACCTCCGTAATCTTCAACACTGGTAGCGACAGTTGATCGACCAGGTCGTTAATCACCAGTGTTCGCCAGGTTTTCGGCAGTAGTTCTTCAGTGATGTGCGGACGGGCGGTGATGGTGATTTCGCCGCCGTAGCCGATGCGGGTGCGGTCGCCCGGGAGCAGGGAAATGGGGATGCGGACCAGGTTCAGGGAGTAGCCGGGGCTGTCGGCGGTGTCGTCGCCCTCGTTGATCCGGCGCAATTGGTGCAGGTGGTCCAGAAACCGCTTGCGCTGGTCCAGCTGGATGGTGGGTTCCAGCTGGATGTTGCCGTTCGGCGACAGGTTCACTCCGGTCGTGGAATTCAGGAGCGAAAACGGCTTCGTCGAGTAGATGACCGCAGTGTCGTCGATCGTCACTCCACCATCGCTGTCGACCTCGGCCGTTGACTCGACGGCATTGCCCGGATTCTGGACGATCGTGCTGTTGATCGTCGCTGGTGGGGCAGCTGTGCCGCCGACGCCGCCGCTAAGCATGGCGGACAACGCCAGCGTCTGCGAGAGGAACGCCTGGTCACTGCGGGCGATGGCGGCGTTGTACCCGATTTCAAAATCGGTCAGGCGGGCGGCCATCTGCCGCTCGAATTCCTGGCGATGCTTTGTGAGCCGGGCTTCTCCCCAGATGTCGGGGCTTTTGGCGTTCAGAGTGCCATATAGATCGATCTCCTTCTCCAGGTGATCAATCGTCTTCGCCAGTTTCTCCAGTGGCGACTTGCTGCGTTGAAAGGGATTCCCCGCCTCTGTGGCCGGCAGGCCCGCCAGAAGCTGTGAGGCGCTGAGCAGGATTGCCAGCCAGATTTGCCGCCGATCGAGACGCATCGAAAAGCCCTTCCCTGGATCATTCGCATGCTGGCCCGAACAAGATCCCATCTCATTCGTGAAGGTCCAGACGTTCACTACGGCTATCGGTTCCTGAGAGGCGAAGACTCTCGGGTCAGTAGTGGCGGGTGTACAGTCCCCCTAACCCGACGATTGGCACTGGTAGTTCCCTGTAGCCCCCGAAAAGCGCGCGAAAAAACCTCGCGTTCGGTGCCGTAGCAGGATGAATTATCAGGATGTGAATCCCGTACAGCCGGAGACTGGCGAAAATTGCCGGCGACGAAAACTGCTGGCGACCTGGACAGGATGATCAGGATGTGGTGGTCAGGAACTCCCCGCAGACTTCGGTGGTCCCGGGTTAGATGTGGGTTCCCTGCGTGAAACGGATTTCCGCATAGACTGGCAGGACAGCGGATATGGCAGCGTGTGGCTGCCGGAGTGATGTCAGGCAACAAGAGCTGCGATTGCATCACCGGACGGCGAGATTTTAGCGGGATTCCGAGTCAGGGCGAACAATGATGTCTGGTTCAAGCTGGTTGTCTGTGAGTTGCTGTGTGTTTTTAGCCATGTCTGGCGATCAAGCCGTGGCCGATGACACTCCCATCGCTAATCAAAATGTCGCCCGCCCGCTCATCAAGGCCTCGCTGGAAGTTAACCTGCCTGGACTGACTGCCTCTAACCTGAAAGAGCTGGGGGAGGTGACGGCCGTCAGGTTCAGTACAGAGGCTGCTGCCGGGACGGCACAAATCGAACGGAAGGTTCTCTTCCAGGCAGGGGAACGCCAGAAATCGATCACGTTGCCAGCCGACGTCGATCTCCCCCGTCTAATGGCTTCACTGGCTGTCTCGGGGGGAACCGCGTCCATCCAGCAACTCACAAATCTGCAGCAACTGGTGATTGAGCGTCAGACTCCGGGCAATGTGCGACTGCGGTTCGATCAGCCCGCAGCGGCTGACTGGCAGATCTCCTACGAGATCGACGGGGTTTATAATCCCTGTGACGGCAACATTCGTTTGGTTCCGCGCGCCGAGGGCAAATGCAATCCAAACAGTTCTGGCGCTGCGGATGCGCTCTGTGTCTGGAACTGCGATTGCCATGATGGCACACCAGAGCCGGATCAATTCGGCAGCGGCCCGGGATTTCACCGGGTTGTCGTCATCAGGAATCGCACGGGCATCGACTGGCCGAAGGGCATTCCGCTCACGATTCCGCTGCAGTATTCGCGAACATTGACAGTGATCTCACCCGGAGTTCCCGCAGCCAGTAGCGCAAGAGTCGTCGAAAACCTCGTGATCAATGAATCGTTCACCTTGCTGGCACGAATCAAGAGCCAGAACCTGCCGCTGGATCCCAAACAAACCGTTTTAATGCCGCTGGGACTGGCCGCATCAGCCGCGAGCATGAACCCCAACGGCGTCCTTAAGCTCGCAGATTGTCCGGTTCCCACGGTCGATTGGACATTAAGTGTCCGCTGGTGTGATAACCGGCTCCGGTTCGTTGTGCCCGTCTCCCAGTGGAAGACACTTGTTGCAGGGAAAGAAGCTGTGACTGTGGCTGCCGATGCTGGCGTGGTTGTCAATCGGCTGATCAATGACAGCACCCAGCAACTCCCCTATGAAAAAGTGATATGCGAGGGCAGTCAATGGCGGGCGTGTGAACAGCGAACCTGGAAAGTCACTTTCAGGGATGTATTTCCCTGGCTGGCGCAAGTCGACTTCCCGGTCGCAGTGGAAGCTGGAAAAAGACCATTCCTGGACCAGGCCTTGTTTCCGGAAGTTGTGAACTGCGGAATCCGACAGAGTCACAACTTCCCTTATTCCGGCCCCTTCACCTTCAGCAGTGCAGCGGCGGTATCCGGGAGCTTGCTTCCTCCAACGTCCCAAGCTGCCAGCGCGATCGGGAGTTACGCCGAAACGCTCAAGCGACTCCACGAAGGGGCACCCAATGACCCTGTTATTCAGGAAATCAGCGAACTGGCCCTGGAAACCCGTCAGCACATGGAAGAGCTGGAAGCGACCAGCCTGCAGTCACAAAAACTGGTGTTTCGTGCCGCGTTTCGGCCTCTCAGCGGTTCGACATCAGACAATGACAACATCGTCCGCAAGCAGGGCGCGATAGCACGCGCCTGCGATGAGGAACGGGAGCGTCTCTGGCAGCAGCTGGAACTTCAGGTTCGGCAGATCCTTCGGTTTTAAATCTGGTCAGTCCGTCGATGATCCCGCCTCCGGACGGGATCATCGACCAGGAATTCATGCCACAACAGAAACCCGACGGAACCTGGGATATTTAAAACTCACCGACAACATTGCCATCTGCCATGTTGCCGAGGTTTTGCCAGGTCTGCAGGTTGATGTTGTCGCTGACGAAGCGGATGGAACCGTCTGCCAGCAGGGCATGAACGCCGCCAGTGTGCAGGCTGCGGGCAGGAAAGCCGCCACCGCCCGAGAAGTTTGTGCAGTCGTAGAGACCGTTATCCGGAGTGGTCCGGTTGAAGTTGGGAGTGCGGGCGCACGAGAAGTACCACGTATTCCACTCCGCAAAGAACCATGAGAAACCGCGGTCACTGCGGGTGGAGTCGGGAGCAGTCGCCTTGGCAGTATTGCAGAGACTTTCGTTGCCTGCGTTACCGTAGATTTTCGTGCCGACGCGGCACTCGGATGCCAGCAGCGTGTTGGAAGAACCGTCCGTAATCTGGCTCATCCGGGTATGGCTGTTCGACGAGAAAATGCCTTTCTGCGTGCCGTTATTCTGGGCTACTGCCGACCAGTACGCATCCGGGTTGACGGAATTGCCCGTGAGCGGCGTTGAACTGCCGCCGTCGCCGCGCACATTGTCCGCACTGCCGACAGACACCATATAGTTCAGAGGGGCATACGCGGCATTCGGTCGCGTTCCGGGATCGCTGGGACAGCGGTAACCGGGAATATCCACGCCGATCACATTCGTCACGTTGGTGCCGGTGTTGGACGGATGCAGGTTGAAGTCAATCCTGTTGTACAACGGTGCCTGGTCGATGAACGGCAGAATTCGCGCTGCCCAGCTGCTGCGGCTGCTGCCGTAAACCTGGATTCCGTTAATGTTCCCGTACATGCTGCCGATCGGAAAGACGCCGTTGGTATCCAGATAATTGTGCATCGCCAGGCCAATCTGCTTGAGATTGTTGCGACACTGGGTTCGCCGGGCCGCCTCCCGCGCTTGCTGCACAGCCGGTAACAACAGGGCGATGAGAATGGCGATGATTGCAATCACCACCAGGAGTTCAATCAATGTGAACGCCTCGCGTTTGCGAGAAAGAATTGCAGGCATACTGTCCATACTTTCGAGACGAGGAACAAAATAAAATCAAAAGAAAGCGATCAGCTTTTTAATTCATAGTCAAAATGATTTTTCCCGGACTGGATCTCGACCTTTTCAGTCGATTCGTCGTTGTACTTCTTCGGAATGTATTGCACTTCTTCCGCCGACTCCTGCCCCTCGATTTTCAGGATGCGACCGGTTTTGCGGACCGCAAAAATCTGGACGGCATTTTGGCCGACGGTGGGGCCGGATGATTCCGGGGACGCATATTTGCCATTTTCGATCATCACCTGCACCGGTGGACCCACGACACCGGGTTCAGGAATAAACAGAATCGTTCCCGATTCAACAGGTTTCCCATCGAAGGTGACATTCCCATCCACGGAAGCGCGAACGACCTCGTCGCGCGAGCAGCCTGCGCCGCCGAGAATCAGACACACGCAGAAGCAGGCGGCGGAGTTTCGCCAAGTCGAACTCGTCATTGAAAATCCCACGGTGAGTGCGCGAACCGGACATGCTGCCATGCCTGTCTGAAACTTGTCCAAACAAGTGTAGCGTAGCAGATCAATATCCCTGGGTACGCGAGTCCCCTCGTGACATTTCCGTAAGGATTGTGGGGATAGCTGGCTGTCCTGAATTTCCTTATGGCGGAACCCTCCTGCGAATTTCGATGAGAACCGGACCATTCGCCGTTCGCTGTGAAGAAAAACACTACTGAGGCCCGAGATGGCCGGTTGTGCCATCTGCAGAAAGGCCGGGGCTGGGAAATCATCGGATTCCGGAACTTCCGAAGGGCCGATTCCGGGCCTCGACCTGGAATCTGCCCTATGCGCAAACGCTGGTAGCGACTATGGTTCGCCTGCAGATCGCTGCTTTCCGCGGCCTGCCGGTCTGGTCTCACAGGTGTGGCCCTGCATGCTGCCGCGAATCCCACGACGGAGTTTCGTGTCGGGGAGTTGCTGCCCGACGCGGTCGCGGTACGCCTTGAGCCAGCTCTGCCTCGCATGCTGGTTGCTGGCAGGCTGTCAGTCTCTCGACCTGACGGAACTTGATTCCAGCGAGATTCCAGCAGGCGTTGTCACAACGACCATGGAATCCGACAAGCCCGCGATTCCTGGTGCGGAAGGTTCGACAGCAACAACAGTTACATCGGAATCAGCCCCCTCGGTACAGGTCGACCCCCATCTGGTGGCCCGGTTTCGTGGCTGGCTGGATCAGGACGCCTGGCAGGTCGATGTCCACTGGTCGGTGCTCACGACAGATCGCCCATGTCCCTCACGTCCCTGGCGCTGGCTGTATGTCGCCGCGTCCGCCAGACCGGACCAGCAAGGAGCCGTTGAAACGGATGACGCTGTCGTCTGGAACCACGTCTGGTCGGGCACGCCGGAGCGAATGACCGCCGGAGATCGGCAGGCGGCTGACAGTGTGCTGGCAGCGCTCAGCCTCGAGTCGGGACGCATTGGTCGTAACGCCCTGATCCTGCAGGCACGGCTGTCTCCAGCAGGCAATGCGACCTTACTGACGAAATTACAGGAACTTTGCGAAAGCGAAGAGACAGCCGTCGCGCTGGCCGCGCGCTGCGCCGCCGCCGAGGTCTGGTGCCGTTGTCTCGCCCTGCAGGATCTCGATCGCGACGTGGCCCTGCTCCCCGCAGGCAAACTGTTGCAACGTCCAGGACTGGCAGAGGAACTTCGCGGCACCCTGTGGCGGAACCTGTCTCCGGAAATCCCCCCCGACCGGCTGCCGGCACTTCCGGCAGCGGTGAGTCTGGCGAACATCGACACCACTCCGCCTTCGCGACGGATCGCGGCACTGGAAGCATGTGTGCTCGCCGCTGCCAGTCGTCGGCAGATCGTACTGGACACGAAAGCCCATAACACGAGACCAGAGTCGCCGGCTCGTACGGAAGACTGGCCACCAGGGCTGACAGGCCTGCGTTTTGATGAAGATCCGATCATCCGCCGTCTGGTGGGCCGGTGGGCTGCCTGGGCCGGTTCGGCAGAGGCTCTGACGCTGCTCGCTGCGCAAGTCCAGGATGTGGACCCGATCGTGCAGGAATCAGCGCTGGTCGGCCTCGGAATCCTGAAGACGCCGGACGCGCTGAAGGTACTACAGCAACTGGCGGGCAATCCGCGCTCGCCCCATCGCGTCCAGGCCGTGCAGGCACTGGCACAGTACGGAGCGAGTGAACTGCAGCCGTACGTCATCTCGTCGAATCGTGAGATCCGCGCCGCGGTCGCAAGGGGACTGGCCGCCGAACCGGGGGCAACGGGATTGCAGATGCTGCAGCAACTGCTGACCGACCCCAGTCCGGATGTGCAGGCGGCTGCCATCGCGACTGCCAGCAGTCTGCCGGAAGATCAATCGATCCCGTTGTTATTACTCGCGGTGGAGCAATCCGGATTTAACGTCCGTAAATCGGCACAACTGGCCCTGAGCCGACTGATCACAGATCCCCCATTGCTGCCGATTGAAGCGGGCCCTATCGAGAGACGCGACGCCGTGCGACTGTGGGCTGCCACGCATGGCTACTCTCTGGTTACCTGGTCGGCTCCGGCGGAGTTGCGGCAGTCGGATGTCGCCGCGTCCCATCGACAGGAATTGATTGAACTGCTTGAGTCCAGCCTGGCGCCGGAGACCACTCCCGACCGGCGAACAGAGCTGCTGGAAGCACTGCGCCGTCTGGTGACCGCCGAAGATGTGCTGGAGATTGAGCGGCAACTGCGTCCCCATTCCGGCATCGCAGTGCGGGAACTGCAGCAGGAACTGCTGCCGGTAATCTCTCCCGCTTACACGGCGTTACGAGACATGCAGACTCCCGACCTGCAACAGCGGCGCTCTGCAGCAGGCCGCCTCTCGGCCTGCGCCAAAACTCATCCGTTGTCGCCCGATCTGATCCGGTTACTGGCAGATGCCCTTGTGCAGGAGCAGGATCGACTGGTCTGGCAATCGTGTCTGGCAGCCCTGCGCGAGGACAGTCACGACGCCGCAGCGCAAGTGGCACTACTCGCCGTTCACAATGTTTGGCCCGACTTGCGCCGGCTGGGCGCAGAATACTTCATTCTGCATCCCGCAGCGGAGAGCGTGCCGGCCCTGCTGCCGTTATTGCAGGACCCACATCCGCACGTGCAACTGGCAGCAATTCAGGCCCTCGGCAAGTCGGGAAACCCGCTCGCGATTGCGGGACTTCCCGGATCAGCGACCGTACCGGCCACCGGGGGGCTTCAGGCCCTGAAATCGGCGACGAATGAAGACGTCCGCTGGGCGGCGATCATCGCGCTCGTCAGGCTGCACGACGAGAGCACGTCGGCAGAACTGCAGCGGCTGATTCGCAATCCGCTGCCGCAGGAACGACTGCGCGCCGTGCAGGCCATCGGAGCCAGCCAGGATTCCCGGTTGATCGGTCCGCTGTTGCAACTCAGCTGGACGGAAAGCAACACCGCCGTCAAGCGGGCGATTGTGCAAAGCCTGGAGGAACTGGTTCCCGAACCGGAGCGACCCGTCGCCTCTGCAGCAATCGCCGGGCTGCCAGGGATTGACGATCAACTGCAGTCCTGGGTGAAATGGTGGGACACAAGGCAGCCAGAGTCTCGGGTGACCGCAGATTCCCGGGTGACCAGGGAACGACCGTACGCAGGGGAAGGAACTCGATGAGTACAGCCAAAGACGCCAGCGGATCCGAGAACGATTTTCGCCTCGAATGGCACGGCAACACGGTGGTGATTACGCCGGCGAGCAATGTGGAGGCGATGAACTGGGAACTGATTGAACAGGCGGCCGAAATCGTCATGGCCCCCCTGCGCACTCAGGATTCGCCCATGGTCGTCGTGGACCTCAGCGAAGTCAGCTACTTCGGCTCGGTGTTCCTCGCCTTGCTGCTGCGCTGCCACACAGCCGTCAAAAGCCGCGGCGGCGAACTGGTCCTCTGCGGCGCCAGCAAGATGGCCCGCGAACTCCTCAAGATCACGGCCCTCGACACGCTCTGGGCGATCTACGACACGAAGGACCAGGCCCTGGACGCTGTCGACCAGTAAGCCTGCAGGAGCATAGTCAAAGCGTCCGGCGAATTGAGGTACAACTGAATCATCCATCGGAACGATCGCCCGGCAAGTTCGTATCTGCTTGCCGGGTGTCCAGATTCCAGCGGCATTTCTTTCTGCGGTCCAGCGATGGTCACCCTGCCGGGAAGTGAGGACAGTTGCGTAGGCTGCGTTGAAACGTACCAAATGTCCCGTCGTAGATAAGGCGAAATACGTGGTGCGTCGCGACGCACCCTACGTCACTACGTCACTACGTCACTAACCAGAACTCCGTCAACCTGTTCATGCAAGACAATTGTGTCCATGCATTGGTAGTACTCTATACGCGTGGGCATTGTTCGGAAAGCCGAATAGAGGGGCAACAAATGGCTGCATATCCTGGTATCGTGACGATGCTAATGGTTCTCGCGGTGTTGTGCGACCAATCTCGTGAAATTGTTAAAGGCACATTGACTGTTGCTGCAAAGACCTACGATCTGAAGCATGCTCTGGCCTATGAGCGGGAGTCGACAGGAGAGGTGTTTCAGAAGACTGAAGTTAATGGAGTGTTGGTCTCAACATACGGGGAACCTGTCAATGGTTCAGTGATTGTACTGCTGGCCTCAAGTGAGCCGGTGTCGACACAGCAGGCCAAGGCGCTACACGACCCAAAGGCACGCCGAAAAGCATTCATTGATTCCCCATTTATTGAGGTGACAATTGATAAAAAGAGTGGCAAAGCTATCTGGTTTCAAGGCTGGGCAGGTGGCACTTCATTTGTAAATAAATCCCCGGAGTGTGCGAAAATCCAACTCACGCTTGACAAGGATAATGTGCATGGGCATGTTCTTGATCAAGAGGCTGCTCGCGTTTTCGAGAATGAGCGGGTTGATTTTCATTTTCATGTCCCACTGCAAAAGCTCGGCAATGTGAAGTAGCCACTCAATCGGGAGGTGATCCTGGTTTATACTCAGACTACCAGGGTGGCGGAGCCAAAGGCAACGACGCCTCAGGCCGCCGGGTGGAACTATCGAATGATGGCTGATTTTCGGGTGCCAGTGGCGATGTGGGACCAATCGAAAACGTCGTGTGGAGGGCCGTCAATTCCCGGCGACTTCGACAGCCATTGACAGGTTTAGCGAGTTCGACCACTCGTGAGCATTCCAGGCTGAATGAGGTGGGGATTGCCGACAGGAAGCCATGCAATCCCCTTCAGGCGGGTTTCCGGCTTCACGCACATCGGCACTGGCAGAGCCAGTGGCACCGCAAAAACGTTAGCTTTTGCCAGTGCCACCCGACCGAACTAAGTAACGAAACGCCTGTTTTTTTTTTCAGAATTGGAATCTGCCCGATTCTCGAAGTCGGTATTATGGCAATTGTGTTACCCATTTCTGCTGCCGTCGCTGGCCGTTCGGCTTTCCTGACTCCACCTTGAGGAACATGGGATGCGTTTATCATTGAACTGCGGCTTGCTCACCTGCCTGACGTGGATCTGCATGGCGTCATGGAACCCACACTCTGTTTCGGCTCAGGCTATGCCCGTCGAAGTCATCATGGATCCTGCAGAATCATCGATTCTGAAAGTACTTGATGAAGACACGTCATTCAGTTTCGTCGATGTGCCTCTGAGCGAAGCTCTGAAGTATTTTTCCGAACAGCATCAGATCAATCTCTGGTTGAATCTGGTCGCTCTCGGAGACGAAGGCATTGATCCTCAAACGACCAATGTCAACATCGAAGTGAAGGGCATTCGCCTGCGAACGGGCTTGAAATTGCTTCTGGACCCTGTCGGACTGCAAGCCATCGTCGAAGATGAAGTCGTTAAGGTGACAACGAAATCTTTCGCAAATCGGCCAGAAACTCGCGTGTATCCGGTCGCAGATCTCGCTCGGACACCAGAAGAATTGGAACAGATTCAGGCCGCTGTCAAAACTCTGGCGAGTTTTCCAAACGAAGGGGTCGGCAGTCACGAAATCTCTCTCATCGCGGTTCCCGCTGTAAAAGCTCTCGTTGTTCGGCATGCACCGAGCGTACAAGGTGAAGTGTTGAAGTTGTTACGCGATCTGCGGACTGCACAGTCGATCGCCAGCCGTCAGACTGGTACAAACCCGTCGGCGCCCGGCGAACTGTCCATGAAATAATCCCCGTGTCAATCTTAAAGCCCAGCCATCGCGATGGCTGGGCTTGAGCGGCGAACAGACAATTTTAGAACTCGCCGGCTGCCACTGCTGCCTTTGCCCAGCAGTGCGAATTATCACGGCGCCGGGTGACACTGTCGAATGATGGCTGATTTTGGGGGTACCACTGGCTCTGCCAGTGCGGATGTGGGACCAATCGAAAACGTCGCGTGGAGGGCCCTCAATTTCCGGCGACTTCGACTGGTATTGACAGGTTTAGCGAGTTCGACCACTCGTGAGCATTCCAGGCTGAATGAGTTGGGGATTGCCGACAGGAAGCCGTACAAGCCCCCTTCACCCGGGTTTCCGATCTCACATACAGCGGCACTGGCTGAGCCAGTGGCCACCTAAAAACGTCAGCTTTTGCCAGTGCCACCCAGCGATTCGACAGTGCCATCCTGCCGAATCGATCATATATCGTGGTGTGTCACGAAGCATCCTACGTCACTTATTGGTGAATTCCTGCCCTGAAATCCACTCCAGATCATCCACTTCATACCCAATCTCATTAACAATTTCCTGCAGAATGAATTGGGGAAGTGGATGTGGAGATCGCCAGCGTGGATAGGAGAATTCCAGGGAGTAGATATGGCAGTTCAGGTAGGTCTGGGCAAATCTCAGTTTGCAATCGACGCCATTATCCCACTGGAACTGAATCTCTTCCCTCCGCGGAAATGGGTGCAATTCCTTGACCGGAACTCCCAATGATGCCTGACAGAACGCTCGCCCTTTCGTAAGCAGCGCGATCAGGAGATTGGCTGCGATGAAGACGGCGGCAATCTTCAGGAGTTGGCATTTCACGCGGTAGGATGTCATGTTCGCTCTTAAACCCAGTAGGCCGGACCGACCAGCGGGAGTTCCGGCATTTCTGTTAGCAAAGATGGACGGAACTCCCTGCGGTCGGTCCGGCCTACCTGTACTCTGGCCACGCTAAAGCCAAGGTGGTATCGCCACCTCACAACCGCGGCTTTTCCGGCTTTGTCGGGGCTTCGTTCGGCATCGCCCCCTGCACCTTCACCTTGCGGCGATAGACGCTGTCGCCGCAGGTGGCGTAGACGATGTTGTGCTCCGGGCCGCCGAACGTCAGGTTGGAGACTTTGCCGTTGGGCGTGGGGATGATGCAGTGGACGCGGCCGGCCTGGTCGCAGACTTGTAGTCCCAGCTTCGTGGCAACCCACAGTCGGCCTTGCAGGTCGGTGCGCATGCCGTCGGCTCCGCTGTCGTCAGCGCTGTCGGGTTGATGCAGGTGGTAGTATTGCTGCTTGTAGTTCAGCGAAGCGTCCGGCTGGATCTGGTAGCTGTAGACCCAGTGGCTGCGGGAATCGGCGACGTACAGCAGGGACTGGTCGGGCGAGACCGTGATGCCGTTCGAGAATTTGAGTCCCGTGTCGACGACCTTTTTTTCACCCTTAGGACTGATATACCAGATCTGACTGGGCGACTTGCCGTCCCAGCCGGGTTGCGTCACAAACATGCTGCCGTCGTGTCGGATCACGAGATCGTTGCCGCGGAAGCCATCGGCGATGACCGTGGGCTGCCCCTGGTCGTCATAGGCAACGACTTGCTCGGCTTCCATAACCACGGCATACAACTTTCCGTCCGGACCGAACTGCTGTCCGTTGGCCCGTTTCGAGGCAGACACGAATTCGGTCAGCTGGCCATCGAGTCCGATCTTCCAGGTCTTGCTGTTGGGGATGTCGTTGAAGTAGACCTCGCCTTTCGTATTCGCGGCTGGTCCTTCGGTGAATTTGTAGCCGTCGCCGACCAGTTCCCAGTCCTCGCCAGGAATCAGGATCTCCTGCAGGGACGGCGAGCCCAGGCCGGCCTTGACCGGTTCCGGCCAGTCTTTCCAGAGCCAGCGCATGGCATCGGCGAAGATCACGCGGGCGCCCTGTTCGTTGTGGCCGCCTTCGCCCCAGTGATGATTGACCTCGTAGCCGGCGAACTTGAGAGAGCGTTCCATCTCCTGGTTCGCCATCCACCAGTCACCACCGTAAATGTTGAGATCGCCGGAGCCGTCTTCCAGATAGATGCGGATCGGCTTCGGTTCGTACTTGCGGATCAGAGTGGGATAGACATTGCCGCCGCGCAGGCCGACATAGGTGCCGATGGAACTGAAGACGCGCTGGAAGGCCTCCGGGCGTTCCCAGGCGGCAGTGAAGGCACAGATCGCCCCGCTGGAGGCACCGGCAATACAGCGATCATTGCCGTTCTGCGACAGCTTGATGGCCCGACCGTCGGCGGCAGTGCGGGTCTCCACCTCCGGCAACAATTCCTCGAGCAGGAAGCGGGCGTAGTTGTCGCCCAGACCGTCATATTCAAAACTGCGGTTGTAGCGATCGAGGGCTGCGTCCGACTGCGCCGGCACGCGGCCGTGCATCACGAACACGCCGATGGTCACCGGCATCTCGCCTTTGGCGATCAGTTCATCGAACACCTTCGGTGCGTTGTAACGGATGCCGTCCTGGCAAACGAACACACAGGCCGGCTTCGCGGGATCGTACAGCTTCGGGACATAGACCCAGTAATCGCGCACGGTGCCGGGGAAAATCTTGCTCGACGAGAACGAGTACTTGCTGACCTCACCCTCGGGCACGTCCTGAGCCAACACTGCTGTCGTGAACAGCGCGAGCAAACTGCCACACAGTAAACTACCAGCGAGCGACCCGCGAATCCCTGCCAACCATCGACCAGTCATGGATGTCCTTCCTGAGAATGTCTTGCCATCACTTACGAAACGGCACGATCATATCGCGGAAGGTTGATGGACGGGACTGTGGCGGGAAACTGTGGCGAGATGAAGAGGGGTTTTGGCCACGGATGGAACACGGATGAAACTCGGATTTAAGGCAGAAATGACTTGAGAGCGAAGGGGCCGCAGAGTCATCTGACCGTTGAGCAGCGGAACCAGGGGCAGGGTTATCTCTCAATGTCCTTTTCCGAATCCGTGTTCCATTCGTGGCTAACAAACGACAACACCCCGCAGGATCGATGATCCCGCGGGGTGAAGCAGTTTCGATGGCTCGAATCCTGCGATGTTATTTCACAGTGCCGGTTCCGGCGTTGGCACTGGCATTGCCGTTGACCAGCTGGATGTAGCCGTAGAGAGTTTCGCGGCCGCGGATCACGAAGAACTTCATCTGTTGCTGGCCGGACGGCAGTGTCTGGTTCAGGATCCAGGTGATGTTCTCAGTGGTCAGCGTTTCCCAGTCACGCAGGCCCACCAGCACGTCGTCCTTGCGGATGCCGTTGATCGCAGCCGGGCCGCCCTGGCGGACATCGGTGACGATCATCCCACCACGATACTTCGAGGGAATCGTGCTGACGCGGTCTGCGGGCATCGGGGTCAGTCGCAGGCCGAGTACCGACCAGAACCGGTCGGATTCCGAGTTATCATTATTGGCCCGGGCGATAAATTCGTTGTTCAGCCGTGACCGGCCACCGGCATATGTTTCCAGAGCGAGCGACACGGTTTCCGTCTTGTCGCCGCGGCGAACAACCATTTCCACGGCTTCCCCGGCACTGCGTCCCAGCAGGGACAGTTCCAGATCTGCCGCATCAACCACGGGACGGTTGCCGACTTTCAGTACGACGTCGCCGCTTTGCAGACCGGCCCTGGCAGCTGCACTGTTGGACGTGACCGTGGTCACCTGCAGTTCCCGTTCGGGTCCCTTTTTGAAGTCCTTCGTCAGCAGCCCGTGGCTGGTCTGGTTCATCAATTCGATGCTGAGCAGGCGGGAGATCACGACGCGGGCATCGTCGATCGGAATCGCGAAGCCGATCCGCTGGGCATTGGCCCGGATGGCGACGTTGATCCCGACGACTTCCCCGTTCATGTTCAGCAGCGGGCCGCCGCTGTTGCCCGGATTGATGCTGGCATCGGTCTGGATCAGGTTGCGATAGGACTGGGTCTCGTTGACTTCCACATCACGCGACAGGGCGCTGATGATGCCGGAAGTCACAGTGCTCTGATAGCCAAACGCGTTGCCGACGGCGATGACCGGTTCTCCCAGCATCAGGTCGGACGAGGTTCCGGCCGGCATCACCTGCAGGGGCTTGCTGGCGTCGACCTTGATGATCGCCAGATCGTGTTCCCGATCCGACGAGATCACGCTCGCGGTGTAACTGGAACCGTCGTCGAGCGAGGCCCGGATCAACTCGACTTCTGCCACCACGTGAAAGTTGGTGACGATGTAGCCGCGTTCATCAATGACCACGCCGGTACCCATGCCGTTAATGCGGCGGGCTTTGGACGGGCCGGAGGCGAACACCTGATCGCGGTCGACGGCGGACTTCTCGGTGTGAATATTCACGACCGAAGGTGAAGCCCGCTTCACGGCCCGCACGAGAGCGGTCTCTCGCAGGTTCTCGGCGAAGAGTGATGGAACTGTTGCCGTCAGCATGACGCAGCAGCACAGTCCGGATGCAATCAAACGGTGTGTCATGAGTTGGTCTGCTCGTGAGCCGCTCAGGGTGGTTATCCGTTGATTCGACGTTTGCGCCACGATCCTTCGTGCTCGGAGCCCTTGGCATCTTGCCCCCGTAGGCTGCTGCATCGTCCCGCCGGCAGACGCTGCTTGAATACCAACCAACGCTTGCGGTCTAACTTACCTAAACCGAGACCTGGAAGAGTGCGCAGATTAGGTCGGATATGGTGGACCATGACTCATGGCCTCCGGCAGGCTGCGACAATTTGCCGTACCGGCTCATTTCCCTATGATGGAATGACTTGCCTGCTGCCGGAATCCGAGTGCTGTCCCGCAGGTCCATCTGCAACCAGACGAAAAATTCCTGAACGAGAGTGATCCATGAGCCGTCGTCAGAAACTGGAGGCCATGCTGGCCGATGAACCGCAGGACGTTTTCCTGCACTACGCCCTGGCGAATGAACTGCTGAAGGAACAGGAAGTCCCGGCGGCGATGGAGCGGTTCGAGCAGATTCACCAGGAATTTCCGGACTACGTCCCCGCATGGTTCCGCCATGCCCAGGCAGCAGCAGAACAGGGAGACACGGAGACGGCCCGCGCTATCGGGGAGCAGGGGCTGGCGACCGCGAAACGCACGGGCGACTTCCATGCGGCCGGAGAAATCGCCGGATTTCTGGAACTGTTATAGAGTAGCGCTGCTGCGAATGTGGCTTCCGATCAGGGGCGGGATGGTTTGATGGCGAGTAGTGCGAAAACTCCGGCAGAAATTTGCCGTCAGTTGCGGAATCAGTGGAGAACAGGCACCACGACCGAAGAAACGGCCTGGCCGGAAGCGGCGTGGAAACTGGTCGTCGACCATCGACTGACCGCATGGACCATTCCCGCCGAATTTGGCGGTGACGGCGTCACTGCCGCGGCACATCTCGACGGCTGTGTCGAACTGGCCCGTGGACATCTGGGGCTGGCCCTGATCCTCAGTCAGTATCAGGCAGCAGTCAGCCGGATCGTGCGAAGCGACAACCAGCCTTTGAGACATGCCTGGTTGCCGCGGCTGGCTGCCGGTGAACTGATTGCTACCGTCGGGCTATCCCACCTTAGCACCTCCAGACAGCATCAGCAGCCGCCGGTTCGGGTAGTTCAAGATGCGGGCAGGTTCGAGCTGGACGGGCTAACTCCGTGGGTGACTTCGGCAGGTCTTGCCGAATTGCTGGTGACCGGCGGAGTCGATGAACAGAGGCGACAGTATCTCTTTGCGGTGCCGATGACGCGCGAAGGAATTCGCATCGAACCTGGCCAGAAGCTGGTGGCGCTGAATGAAACGTCCACAGCTCCGATCGCGCTGCACAACGTGCTGCTGGACGAGACCGAACGGGTTGCCGGACCGGCCGAAAATGTCATGGCCTCAGCCAGTGGCTCCGGCACCGGCTCGCTCACGACGTCTGCCCTGGCCCTGGGACATGCGTACGCAGCGATTGATGAACTGGAGCAGCATCCCGGGCCGTCTGCGGCTCAGCGCGAGTCCCAACAGATCCTCAAACGGGAAGCTGACGAACTGCGGCGACAACTGCTGGTGGCGGCTGACTCCGGCGGGTCCGCTGAATCTGGCGGGGCGACGCAATCCGGAGTGTCACAGGCGTGGACGGCAGAATCGATGCGCACGGCGACTACCAGCCTGGCGTTGCGCAGTTGTCAGACATTGGTCGCAGCCTCACGGGGAGCCGGATTTATCGCCGGCCATCCCGCAGAACGCCTGATGCGCGAGGCCCTGTTCTTCCTGGTCTGGTCCTGCCCCCAGGAAGTCGTTGGCCGGATGATGCAGGAATTCAGCCGCTGCGATGAGCCTGTGAACGATGACACGGGTTTGATGCTGGCCTGATAAGAATCACCCGCCACGGATTGAACACGGATGAACCACGGATTCGGAGAAAACCGGACAACTGGACCATCGGTTTCGCCTGGATCATTCATGGGGTGAAGAGTTTTCACCGAGAGACCATGAATTAACAGGCCGTACAAGAATCTGTCCAATAGCATCCTGCAAACACCAGCCCGAAACGCCAGCGAGGGAGAAGACAGGCCTTCCTCGCTGGCGGTTCGGGCTGGTGAATCCTCCAGGCAGGGCATCCCAGCCGGGTTCCATCCGCGGCTGAAAACGCTTCTTGACTTCGGACTACTTCGCAGAAATCAGCTTCAGGATGGCCTGGCTGTCTTCGGCAGCATTGACCTTGGTGTTTTTGGCAATGATCTTACCGTCCTTGCTGATGACGAAGGTCCAGCGCTGGGCAGTGACGGTTCGCAGCAGGATTTCGTCCTTGCCGTCGATCTGACGGGTGATCGACTTCTCGCCCTTCACGTGCGGCACCCCGAACGCTTCCGCCACGTTCCCTTCAGTGTCGGCGAGGAGCGTGAAGTTGAGCCCTTCTGCCTTCTTGAACAGCTGGTGGTTGCGGACCGAATCGCCGCTGACTCCGACCACTTCCACACCGGCATCTTCCAGTTTGCCGTAATCATCGCGGAAGCCGCAGGCCTGCTTTGTGCAGCCGCCGGTCATGTCCGCCGGATAGAAGTAGACGACAATCGTCTTCTTGCCGACATGGTCGGCGGATTTCCAGAGCTCGCCCTTGTCGTCGAGCGCCTCAAACTTCGGCGCAGCATCGCCGACCTTCAGGTCGACCAGATCAGCGGCGAAGCCGAAATCGACGCCGAACGTCAGTGTCAGCACGGTCAGGAGGGACTTGTGGAGGGTCTGCATGGCGGGTTCCTCAAAATTTCACACAGGCGCAACAGGAGATCCATCATCGCCTGCTATCCTGAACAGTCTTTCGCCATCAGGAGGTTTGCGATCAGGGGAAATCACTTGTCCTGATCCTGCGGAGCGACAGTGATTGGCAGACCACCGGTTTCAAAAGCTGTCAGGATACGGCAGAGATTCTCTCTGTTGAGTAGCATAGGGCTGGCTTCAGCAAAAAGGCAACGCCGTCGATCCTGACGGCGAGGGTTCAGGGAAGCAGGCATGTTCCGTTCGCGGATGTTCTGGAAGGTCTTCAGTGTTTACGCAGCACTGTCGCTGGGAACGGCAATCGCCTTCGTCGTGATCTTCACCTTGAGTCTGGACGACCCCGCTGCGGTCCGAACACGGCTCTGGTCGACAGCGGCCGGCATCAGCCTGCTGGCGCTGGTTATCACTTACATCGTCGTGGGACGAATCATTCGCCCGTTGCAAACGCTGACCGAGGCGGCCCAGCAGATTGTGCAGGGAGAGCTGCCGGACGAAGTCTCCGTCAACAGCCGGAGCGAAATCGGCACACTGGCCAGCGTCTTCAATACCATGAGCCGGGAACTCTCGGCCCGTATCCGGGATCTGGAAGTCCAGCGCCACCAGTCGGAGACGAATCACCAGCAACTGGAAACCGTGCTGGGGGCGATGTATGAAGGCGTGATCGCGGTCGATCAGGACGAGCGGATTCTGTTCGCCAATATGGCAGCAGTGCGTCTGATGGATCTGAAGCCGGTCTCCATGCTGGGACGCCCGATCTGGGAAGCCGTCCGCCATCAGAATCTGAGCGAACTGATACACAGCGCCATGCACCACGGCGGACTGAAGAAAATGGAGCTGGAGGTCTCGCGGACCCACAGCATCGTGGCGATTACGGTTTCACGTTTGCCGGGAACTCCGACGCCCGGAGCTGTGATTGTCATCCACGATGTGACCGAGTTGCGGCGGTTGGAGAACTTGCGGCGGGAATTTGTCCAGAACGTCTCCCATGAATTGAAAACACCGCTCAGCTCGATCGCCGCCTATGCAGATACGCTGCTGGAAGGCGCCCTGGAAGATTCCGGCTGTAACCGCCAGTTCGTGGGACGGATCGCGGAGCAGGCAGACCGCTTGCATCGTCTGATTCTGGATCTGCTCGCACTCGCCCAGCTGGAATCCGCGGAAGAGGGCTTCGAGGTGGAACCGGTGGACGTGTCCCGCGTGTTGACGGCCAGCGTCGATGCTCACACTGCCGTTGCCCAGGCCAAACGCATCACGATCAGCACGGACGGGACGACCGACCCGGTCTGGGGACAGGCGGAAGGAGAAGGGTTGAGAACCATCATCGATAACCTGCTCGACAACGCGGTGAATTACACGCCGGAGGGCGGCAGGATTATCGTCCGCTGGAAGCAAGGCGACGGGCGGGTGCAGGTTGAGGTGCAGGATTCCGGAGTCGGGATCGCCCACGAACATCAGCAGCGAATCTTCCAGCGATTCTATCGGATTGACAAGGCCCGCTCGCGTGAAGTCGGCGGCACGGGTCTGGGGTTGTCCATTGTCAAACATCTCTGCCAGGCGTTTGGCGGCAACATTACGGTCACCAGTCACCTGGGACAGGGAAGTACGTTCACAGTGACCCTGCCCGCCGCAGAGCCACTGGTCGCAGCATGAAACCGGCGTCCCTATCAATAAAGACGAACCCGCCAGCAGTCGACCGGTGACGCTGGCGGGTTCGCGATGGTCTTTTCCAGGCTCGCAACAGGGACGACTGCCCCGTCAGAGCTTCATTTACGGATAAGCCGGGTCGAAAAGGCCCGGCGTTGCCGGACTTGCGACACGATGGACAAGAATCTTCCGTGCTGGATGAAGCGCTACTGCTGTTTTTCCTCAGCAGTTCGCAGCACCTGGCCCGTCATCAGCAGCCGTTTGTTATAGTCCCGCTTCAGGCGGCTGACCGGATACAAGCGGACGATCTTGTTCTTGTAGGTTAAACGTCCCTGGTCATCCTTGCCGAGATGTCCCAGCACTTCGTCGTTCGCCTGTCCGCTATACAGATCGGCGAACGTTTCCGGGTCAACCCCGCGTCCCGACTCCAGGTCGTCAATCGCATTGAGTCCGCCGGTCAGCACGCCGTAAACATTCATGTTGCGTGTGGCCGGGGTGTAGAGCGATTCCGCCTTGAGGGCTTCCATCGCGATCTTGAGGGCGTCGTTGGCGGCCTGAATCTTGCGCTGGGTTTCGTCGGCCGGGGTATTGGAATCCTGCGCGCTGACTTCGCTGATCAGCACGGCGTCATACCGTCCCCACAGATATCCGGTTCCCAGAATGGCTCCAAGGATCAGCAATTTCCAGGGATTTCGCGACACAATGGCCTCTCGATCAAACGGTCAACGGTCGTCCTGCCGGGCAATCACAGCATCACCAGCAACATTGGCACCAGCACACCTGCACCCCGTCCGGCAGACTCCTGGACCGGACGCATGAAGTACGATCCATTCATCGTCACGCCCGGTTCCGCCGATTGCAAGACCTTGTCGACAGGAATTCCCCGAGTTGCGACCGCTGCGAAGTTCCGCGCTGTGCAATGATCAAATTCGGATGCGGCTGAGATAATCCACCACATCGTCCAGCAGTGGCCCGATCACGTCCAGGTTGGGCTCGGGTTGTTTACAAGCATCTTCCAGACTGCACGCAAGGTCCGACAGCCGGTCGAAACCGTAACCGCCGCCGACGCCCTTCAGCTGGTGTGCCTGGACGCGAATCGTCGGAACCTGTCCGGTCGTAAAGGATTGTGACAATAATTCCCGGCGAGTCTGGGCAGAGACGTAAAAGTCTTCCAGCAGCTCCCGGAACTCCTCGTCATCCCGGAATGCTGAGAATATCGGTTCACCCGATACTGAAGCAGACATGGCGGCACATTCCTCTTGAAAACTGCCACACGTCACAGCGGCATTCCCGGATCACCGAGGGTCTCGACATCCGGTGGAACGACCGCTGCGGATAACAGGCTGTCTTAAGAGGATTTAGCATACGAAACGGCGTGCTGCAGAAATCCGGTTCCGCGCCTGCCGGTTTTTCCGGGAATGTGTGGCCGTAACGCGACGAGAGGGAATGACCCTCACAACCGTGCCATGTCGAACCTGCCATGTCGGCAGTGTGATCATATTGAACGGCGCGGTGTTGTTGACGCTGCTCTATCCCGGATTATGCACGTGACGAAACTTTTTCATTGGAAGTCACTATCAGGCAGGCCACACAGAAATCCATTCAGAGGCACACTTTCACCACTAGCCCGAAGGGCAACGGAGCGAATAGACAGAACCTTTTCGCTGGCGCTTCGGGCTGATGAATAATCCGGGCCAGGGCGGTCAATTTTCAGGCAGCGCGATCGTGACTGTGAAACACCGCAGGCGGCAGCTTTCGGTCAGCGGCGGGCCGGGCGGGATTTCCGGCTTGCTTGCGGACAGGTCCGAAGGAATAACTGAGCTGCGCCGCCAGGCCGGCAGCAGCGAGGGCAGCCACACATCCCAGACAGGCTAGTTGATCGTCAGAAAAGGAGCGAAGGATTTCCAGCATCGCCGCAACCCGAAAGTGTTGGTGCCTGACGGGAGTCAGAAGGGATTCCCGTTTCTGACTTCGACGCCTGCCCCGACGAGGCTGGAACCAGTCGTCCTGAAATCGCGGACCGGCAGGAAACTGCGGGTCAACAGTGGCATCAGGCGAAGCGGGTGAGGCGCGCAGAATCTGCCGGTTGCAAGCGTTCTGTGGATGACGCCGGAGGAAGTCGCAGATTGCGGACCACTCGTTTTTAGCAGGACATCGGCTATGATGTCGGCATGAATGCCGTAGTCGTCGATGGACTTGAAAAAACCTACCAGGTATTTCGCAAGCAGTCGGGCTGGCACGGGGCGTATCGCAACCTGTTCCAGCGGGAATATGCGACGATCCATGCCGTCCGGAATGTCAGCTTCGAGATTCCTGCCGGCGAAATCGTGGCGTTTCTCGGCCCGAACGGTGCCGGAAAAACCACCACGCTGAAGCTGCTGGCAGGGTTGATCTACCCCACTTCCGGGTCAGCTACGGTGCTCGGTCACGTGCCCTGGAAACGGGAACACAGTTACCGCCGCCGGTTCTCGCTGGTGATGGGCCAGAAAAACCAGCTCTGGTGGGACTTGCCCGCTCAGGAATCTTTCCTGCTGCATCGGGAAATCTACCGCATCGAACCGGCCGCCTTCCAGAAGCGACTGGACGAACTGACCGAACTGCTGGAAGTCCGGCAACTGATCCGCCAGCCGGTGCGCGAACTGTCGCTCGGCGAGCGGATGCGGATGGAACTGATCGCTGCGCTGCTGCACGACCCCGAGGTGCTGTTCCTCGATGAGCCGACGATTGGTCTGGATGTCGTTTCCCAGCGCAAGGTGCAGGAATTTCTCCGCTATTACCAGGCGGAGCGGAAGATCACGGTGCTGCTGACCAGCCACTATATGAAGGATGTCGAGGCGCTCTGCCGCCGGGCAATCATCATCAGCCACGGACAGTTGCAGCACGACGGGCCGCTGGAGGACATTCTGGACCGGTTCAGCAGTCACAAGCAGATCTCGCTGCAGTTCGCTGATGGTCAAGTCCCTGATGCTCAGGAACTTGCGGCTTACGGCAAGGTCACGGAGCTGAAGCCGCCCCGGGTGAAACTGGAAGTGCCCCGGACGCGAATTCCCGAATTGCTGACGGCGCTGCTGGCACGATATGCCATTGAAGATGTCGGCGTGCAGGAACGACCGCTGGAAGAAGTGATCGCCGAGTTCTTCACGAGCCGGGCCCAGGACGCCGCGTTGTCGGAAACCTCTGCCAGAGTTGAACAAACCGCATGACAGCCACCTGGCGAACCCACTGGTACATCCTGAAGACCAGCATCGCCGAACGGCTGGCCTACCGCGCGGATTTTATCTTCGCGACCTTCGTCCGGTTCCTGCCGATCGTCACCCAGATCTTCCTCTGGGGCGCGATTTACGGCACGTTTGACGGGAATTCGTCGGTCAGCCTGAACGGCTACCGCTATGGCGATATGGTCGCGTACTACCTGCTGGTAATGCTGGGCCGGGCCTTCTCCAGCATGCCGGGACTCACCACCGGGATCGCCCGCGATATTCGCGATGGCGCGATCAAGAAGTTCCTGACGCAGCCGATCGATCTGCTGGATTACCTGCTCTGGCACCGGTTGGCCCACAAGCTGGTGTACTACCTGATGGCGGCCGGACCGTTCGCCGTCGTGTTCTGGCTCTGTCGCGACTATTTCCCGGTCTGGCTGGACGGACAGACGCTGGCCGCGTTGGTAATGTCGCTCGTAATGTCTTTCCTCGTGGGATTTTACATCGAAAGCCTCATTGGACTGTGTGCGTTCTGGTATCTCGAAGTCAGCTCACTGGTTTTCGTCTACATGATGCTGAACTATTTCCTGTCCGGTCACATGATTCCGATCGACTGGCTGCCGTCGCCCATCAGCGACGTGATGCTGTTCCTGCCGTTCAAGTATCTTGCTTATGTTCCCGCTGCGATTGCTCTCGGACGCTATTCACCCTCACAACTCTGGCTGGAGTTGCTGTTTGAGTTCCTCTGGGTGATTGGTCTCTGGCGGCTGAACCGCTGGGTGCTGGATCGGGGCCTGCATCGTTATAGCGCCTTCGGCGGCTGACAGCGACCTGACAGCCGACTTCTGGCCTGCACTGACAGCATTCCGTAATTGCGATTGGCTGTCCGTCCCGGATTGTTATAGGATTTAACGGCCCCGCCTCGCACTTGCCGACCTTAACGCCCGTCCGCCGCCTGGCGGGTTTCTGCCCTCATGAGAACTCTTGCCGCGCCGTCTGCTCCTGCAGTCCCCGTTGTCGAGCCGAACGTTTACGACCGCACTTTCTGGCTGGCCTACCTCGCGAATACGCTACTGGTTCTCGCGAATGCGCTCACGTTTCGCTTCGCGGAACTTGTGCATTACCTGGGGGGTTCAGAGCGGGTCGCGGGCGATATCGTGGCTGCCGCGCTGACGTTGTCGGTCATCGTCCGGCTGAGCGTGTCCCACGTGATCGACGATTACGGCACCCGGCGGATGTGGGCCTGCTGCTCGATACTTTACATCTGCGGCTGTGTCATGTTCCTGATGGCGCACGACCTGTCGTGGTGGATTTATGCCGCGCGGATGGCGTTCGTGGTCGGGCTCACCGGGATGTTCGCCTGCTCGGTAACGCACATCCAGAACCATGTGCCGCCGCACCGCCGGACGGAAATCATCGGGAATCTGGGGAGCAGCGGATTTATCGGCATGGTGCTGGGGTCCAACATCGGCGACTGGATTCTGCGCGTCGTGCCGGATGGCCGACCGCAGTTTCTGGCCCTGTTCGGCGGAGCTGCCGCGCTCGGCCTTTGTTATCTCGTCATCGTGATGTCGATCACTCACGGACAGAAGCATGAATCTCCCGGTCAATCAGCGCCGGCTTACCGGTTGCTTGTGCGTCACTGGCCCGGCAGCGTCGTCCTCGTGGCCTTGCTGATGGGCTCCGGCATCGCGGTCACCACGGTGTTCTTCACCCGCTTCGCCACAAGTCAGGGAATCGACGGCATCGGCACCTTTTTCACCGGCTATGCAATCTCGGCGTTCTGTTTCCGGATCGCAGCCCAGAACTGGGGACATACGATCGGCCGCCACTGGATGCTGGTCCGCGGACTGCACGGACATGCCGTCGGTCACCTGATGCTGGCCTACGCCACTGAAGCGTGGCATTTCATCATTCCCTCGCTCGTGTGCGGTTTCGGGCATGCCCTGCTGTTCCCGGGCGTGGTGTCACTCGGTGCCGGCGCGTTCCCCAAACAGGCCCGGGGGGCCGGCACCGCGATCACGTTGGGTTTCGTCGACTTCGGCTCGGTCATCTTCGCGCCGCTGCTGGGCAGAATCATCGTCTACTACGGCTTCCAGACCATGTTTCTGACCAGCTGCGTTTTTACATTTACCGCCGCGATGATCTACAGCATCATCGCCATCCGCTACCCGGATGAAGAAGCCCGCAAGCCGTCGCCGGAACTCACGGTGGGAACGTAGTTGCCGCGCGGGTGACTTCACGAGCTTCTCCCGGAAACGCGAATCATGACTCCCAGCAACCAGCGTGATGATCGTCGACAGGCAAGTCGACCATCTCCTGGTCCGGCGTGTGCTTCCGGGCCAGACTTCCGCAGCCTCACACGACCGGACTCCGTTGCCTGCTGCGATCATCAATGAACCGGCGGCGGCGGGCCATCCGCTGCAGGAGTCGGGATCAGATCATCATGTTCCACCAGCGGAATTTCTTCACGGGATTCGCCGACGACGCGAGCCGCGGACTTCAATCCGAACAACCAGAACAGGGCCGGGTGAACGAAGAAATCCAGGAGCGTGGAACTGATAACGCCGCCGAGGATTACGGTGGCCACCGGGTAGAGGATTTCCTTGCCCGGTTCATCGGCAGCCAGCACCAGCGGCACCAGTCCGATGCCGGCCGTCAGGGCCGTCATTAAAACGGGAGCCAGACGTTCCAGGCCGGCGCGGACGATCATCTCCTTGGTCCAGTCTTCGCCCTCGTAACGCACCAGATGCAGATAATGATTGAGCAACAGGATTCCGTTCCGAGACGCGATCCCGGTGAGGGAAATAAACCCCACCATCGCGGCGATGGTCAACGTCTGGCCGGTCATGACCAGCGCGATGACCGAGCCGATAAACGCCATTGGTAATGCCGTCATGACCTGCAACGACAGGTTGATCGACCGGAACATCGAGAACAGGGCCAGGAAAACGCCCATCAACGAGATGGCAAACAGCACCGCGATCAGACGGCTGGCAGACTGCTGACTTTCAAACTGCCCGCTGTATTCCACGAAGTAGCCTTCCGGCAGGCTGGCAATAATCGGTTGGACCTTCTGCTGGATTTCCTGGACCACGTCAACCACGCCGCGTTCGGAGACGTTGCACTGCAGCACGACCCGGCGGCGCACGTTCTCGCGATTCACGGTGTTCGGTCCGCCCGACTGATAGATCCGTGCCACGGCTTCCAGCGGGATCTGCCCGCCTTCCGGCAGGTCGATCGTCAACCGCTTCAGGGCCTCCAGATTCTCCCTGGCCCCTTCATTGAGTCGGACAATCAGATCGAACTGACGCTGGCCGATCAACACTTCGGAGACCACGTCGCCGTTCATCGCCGTGGCAATGAATTCATTGATGTCGCTGACCGACAGACCGTTCAGCAGCAGCTTGTCGCGATCCACTTCAATCCGCAACTGGGGGATAATGACCTGGGGTTCGACCAGGGGATCTTTCACTCCGGGGACGGACTTCATGACGGACAGCATTTCCTCGGCCTTGCGACGTAATATGTCCAGGTCGTCTCCGTAAATCTTGATCCCGACCTGGGCCTTCACTCCGGAAATCATGTGCGAGATCAGGTGGGCGATCGGTTGTTCTGCCGCGGTGACGATCCCCGGGATGTCGGCCATCGCTTCCCGGATTTCATTCAGTAACTCTTCACGACTCCGCGGGGACTCCGGGTCCAGTTCAATCAGATATTCACTCATATTGACCCCTTCGGCGTGCTCATCCAGTTCCGCCCGACCCGTCCGGCGGGCGAAGGAGTCGATATCGTCAATCTGCTGCAAACGGCGTTCGACCATGTGGTTGATATCGTTGGAGGTCGCCAGTGACGTTCCCGGCGGCAGCACGACGTTCAGCTGGATCGTGCCTTCGTTGAAAGGCGGCAGGAAGTCTTTCTCCAGGTTGGCGACGAACAAGCC
>VFQN01001932.1_pt1 | contig 33312 bp, 46 predicted proteins | sample 3512371 | NCBI WGS metagenome assembly VFQN01 (sample SAMN10412370, study PRJNA504923) | tailings metagenome | isolation source: Replicate 2 from Balatoc abandoned mine | place: Philippines: Itogon, Benguet | collected 2017-08-28 | reverse complement strand
AGGGACGAAGAGGACCTGAAACCAAACACCACAGAACAGGAGAAAGGGAACAGGCCAAAAGAAACCCAGGGACCAGGGAAAACCTAGAAGAAAGGAGGCAAGCACAGGACAAAGGGAGGCTGGGCACGGACGAACCACGACCCCAAACCCACAGACCCAGACACGCAAAGGACACCACCAGAGACCCAGGGCCCCGACGGGCCCCCACCCCAACAACAAGAACGCAGACCGGCCACAACCAACACAAAAGCCACCGACCCACCAAAAAGCCAGTAACCTCAGGGCAAGTCCTAGTCTCCTTACAACTGCTTACCGCTTTCCAACCCCCTTGCAGCCCGAAACAGCAGTTCGCCCGTATGTGCTTGCCAACTTCACCCTGTGTACTGGCAACCTTGTCAGAAACAATAAGCAGTTGGGCCACGGTTTCGGCCATCCCCACGTACCGAGCCACGCTGTATATCACAACCAAAAAGCTTTTACCAATAATGCACCACTCAACAAGCCAGGCCAACACGCTACTGGTGCAGCATCCTCCCACAGAGGCCCCTTCCCAAGCGGTACCTGCCGCACTTCAACCAGCTCGAACCAATGCTCAGTGTACACGCCTTTCTCCCTCTACTGTCATCCTAGCGGCTTTATGTTGGGTTTCTGCCACGTGCCGCTTCCACCCTCTCCGCTGCCTTCTGAACCCGGGCCTTGACATCCCGGCCCACAGCCGCCCCGGCATCCCCACGCGCCATCGGCATCCTCCGTCGTCCCTGCTGCACCCCTGCCGCCGCCGCCGCTGCTGCTGTTCCTGCGGCTTCTCACCTAGCGCAGCCTGTTACCGGTACCTTACTTAGTCCTGTGCACAAAACACATGCACCAGCGCGTCAAGTTGCATGTCCTATGTAACGCGCCAGCTCTGATCTTACTCTTCCCTTCCCTCCCTCCCTGCCCGGCACGACCTGCAGCTGCACCCCACAGCTGTTGGCCGCAGCGGGCTCGCCACCCCCACCTGCACCTCTGCCCCCCCGCTGTTGGCACCCGGTGCAGGTGGCCGCCCTGCTCGCCACTGGTGCGGCCTGGCCGGAACGGAGTCAAGCATGTCGCTTCAAGGCTGCTGGGCTGGGGCGGTGCAGGGAGCAGATCCTGCTCAGCGTCCGCCGCCGTGTCCCTGTGCACGGCGCCCTCCAGCTGCCCCAGTCGTGCGGTGACCCATGCTGCCCTAACCGCGTACCCGTGTGCCCACTCCGTACCCACAGCAGCCCGTCCTGCGTCCCGGCCCACCCTCATCCACGTTACGGGCCTCCATCCGCTACTCCCTGGACTTGCCCGCCCGTTTCTTCGCGTTCGCAGCTGCCAGCCGCTGCCACAGCCGGCCCCCCACCTCGCGGTCCACAGCCGCCCTGGCATCCGCCTGCACCGCCTGGCTACACCCTTCCTCACCCTGTACCTCCTCTCCTGCCCCGCTGCCGCTGCCGGTGCTGCCGCCCCTCCTCCCCTGCTCCTCCACTAGCCTGTCCACCAGCCCGAACGCGTGCGCCAGAGCTTTTGAGGCGGCCTCCGCGGCGTGCAACAGCAGATCCCTGGTGCCTGCTGCCCCCTTCCCGCACCCCTGCACCTCATGCTGCTCCGCCCTCCCGCTCGCGGCCCTCGCACCCGACCGGCCACCGCCCCCACTGCCGCCGCTGTTGCCGCCCTCGGCGCCGCCCCCGCTGCCACCCCCACTTGCTGTGCCGTAACGCTGATGGTCCTCGCTGCCGGTGACGGTGTGCTCCCGACCAGCAGGCAATGCCACTTCCTGCCCGGGCCCGCGCCCTGCCCCCCTGCTGGATCCCTCCGCCACACCCACGGCCAGTGGGGTCTGGTCACGCGCCGCCGCAGCCAGCCCGTGTGTCACCAGACTTGCGACCTGCTGCTGCTGCTGCTGCTGCTGGTCCGAGTCTGCTTCTTGATTCTCCTCCTCCTTCTCCTCCTCGTCCTCCTCCCCCTCCTCCGCGTCATCTTGCTGCATTTTAAGAGGCATCTGCTCCATGGCCCTGCCTCCTGCAGCCTTCAACCTTGCACGACCCCGCAGTGCCGCTTCTCGCTGCCGCAGTAGCATTGCCGACTGCCGCGCCTCCATCCACTCCTCCGGCCCCAAGCTGCCGGGAGGCCGTTCAGGCGCAGGCGGCAGACACCCCGCCCACACGTGCCCCCCGCCCCGCTGCGTGTCCCGCTGCCACGTCAGCACGGGCGTGCCCCCAGGGTAGCGCTCTAGGGCTAGGCGCAGCTGCTCCATGGCACACACGTCGCGGACCGTCAGGGCCCAGGAGCCCTCTGGTCCTTCCTTGCAGGGAGCCAGGCATCCCACGATGGGTACCGTGGTGTTGGATGGAGCAGCATCAGGCGACGCGGCTGCAGGGGACGCCACCCACAGCTCCACGTCGTGCCGCGTGCCCTCAGCAGCAGTGTGCGGGCTCTGCTGGTCACAGGCGGCGGCAGTCGCGGCCGGCCACAGCGCTTGCACAGCGCTGCCCGGCAGCAGGAGCTGCAGGCCTTCCGCTACCGCTGCGTCCGGCACGTGGCGCACGGCCACCGGGAGGGGCAGTGTGGGCAGGGGCAGGCCGCGGTCGAGCTTGTAGATGACAGCGGGACGGCCGCCGCGGGCGTGCGGCGCCGGGGGCAGGTCGGGCGGCAGGGCAGCCAGGACGGGCCAGCCGGCGATGTTGCTGTGGAGGAACTGGAACGAGTCCGCGTTGTTGCTGCCTGCGGTAGATGCCAGGGCGTCGCCACTGTTCTGCGTCGCCAGGCCGCCCGCCAGTACGTTCGCCAGCACGTGTGCCAGGCGCTGGGGTCGGGTGGGGGGGGGCGGCGGTACGAGGGGTTGGGGGCTGGCTGGAAGGGCCCCGAAGTGAATGGGTCCTCGGATCACGCGATGGCTGGGACCATGTCCTACAACCTCAGCAAAAGCCTCGCGGTACATGTGTGTGTCGTGCATCCACACCAGGAAGCGGACCTGCGGACGGACGCAGGGACGGGTTGGGAGGGGGAGCGTGTGGGACATCGGCAAGATGAGGGAAATGTATGACGGAGGAAATCCCTTCCCCCTGGCGCCAATGGAAATAGGGCAATACGACCCTGAGTTCCTGACTGGTCCGCCGCCCAATCCATGGTTGCGGATCTGAAACAAAGTGCGGATGCGGCAGGAGGTCATGTAAATGTGCCAGTGTAGAAAACAAAGCCGCGACGTTCTTGTCGTGTATGTGAGCGGTGGATGTCTTGCATGCCGCCATGTTATGCGGATGGAGATCGAGTCGTGGTGCATGGAGCGCCAGGTTGTGTGTGAGGCCGGACGCACGCAGTGCTCTTGATGCAGGCACTCAACGCCCAGGAATGGAAGTAGGGAAGGTAAGGTAGTAAGTGGCACACGTGCGGTTGACGCATGATGGTGTGCGGTGTGCTGCTTTACGGCCACCGGCATCTGCACCTATACCCACGTGCGGATCCAGGTGCAATTGGCCGTAAGCGTGGTAATACGGTAACGTGACAAGGCGGCTACGTAACAGCCCTAACGTGATCATGGCCGCACCTGTTCGGGCTCTGCGGCGGGCTGCCAGCCCACGTCGGGGAAGGTATAGGCGGCGCCATCAGCGCATATGCGGGCTCGAGTGGTTGCGACACCCACAAAGGCGCATGGTCCGAGCGGCGCAGCTGTGCCAGCAGCGGCCCTGTCGCTTGCAGGGGCAGCCTGCTGCTTGTTTGCCCCTAAGGCACAGCGTTGAGGCCATGACTGCGCTCGTCTGCAGCGACCGCTGCCGACATGCGATATCGACGCGCCCAGTGACCGGTTCCGGAAGCATGTGGGGGCAGCTAGCAATCGTGCACGCCGGTAGCATTCACAGGGCCAACGTGCACTCCTCAGATTGCTGCTGCAGCGACATGTTGCTGAGTTGAAGCTGGCCATCGCCAATGAAACGCAGCCGCACCTTGGTCCCACTTTATTGGCCTAGCAAAGAGCGGCTCATATTCTTGCTGTAGGACAGCAGGCATCTCTTGGACTTGGAAGACGATCTGCCTCACAAACGGAACGTATCGGTCCCAACCCGGTTGGCTTTTTCGTTAGACCCACGGGTCATCTCGTTAGTTGCAGCCGACAATTGTTTTGGGCATTGGACGAGTGCAAACAAGACCTTGTATATGGGACAGGCGAAAGTGTGCATGTAATATGAGGTCAACTGCGCTCAGCCGCAACAATTCTGGCTGATCAGCCGAGGCCTCGCGCGCGCTGAAACGTCCCGTGGCAGTGTCCCGTCCAGGGTCGAGTGAAGACTCAGTTTCCTTGCGGTCACCATGTGCGACGCTAGAAGCGGGTACAACGTTCTTTCACCAATTCCGCCACATGGCACACGGCGTGGCTGCGTGACTGCCACGGACCTGTAGCAACACGCAACGCAACACGCCGTCAGTTGCGCCGCCCTGCCGCCGCCGCTGGACGGTTAGCTGCGCAGGCCTCCGACAGGGGCTCCCGGGCCTTCACGCCTCCCCAACCCGGCAACCCCCAACCTCCCCGCGTCCCTCTTCTGCATGCACAGCGTGTGTTGCTTGACAAGGAGCTGCACAGTTGACCTGGCGTTTGGCGTGGTCTTCCGCTACGCAGGACGCCCATTACAGCGTCCACACTGTGTGGGTTTCAGGCCCTCGCCTTGGACCAAGTTGTGCACAAATTTTCAAGCCGCCACTTCGGCAGAGACCCTCGACTCGTTCTTGGTGCTGCCACCGTTACTGCCCAGGTGCCAGGGAGCCTCCTGCGGATCAACGCACCCCCGGCCATTGTGCTCGCGCTCCAACTCGCAACGGCGCAGGCTCACTTTGCCGGTGGCCCAAGACTTCATTCACCTTCTTCCGGACCACGCCCCTTACACCAGATATTCCTACACGAGCTCCTGTACACATCGTGACGCACCGCTCCCTGCCTCCACACACCCATAAACAACCTTCACAGCTGTGCCAAATGCAAGTTCAAAATGGCTAGCACAGCCGCCCTCAGATCCCCTTGCTGCAGCAGCAGCTTCTAAACGACGCTCCTTGCACGGGGGGCCGTGAGACCCCAGGCCCTACGTGCTCCAGGACGTGGATTCCCCTGTCGCCCCCCTCACAGCTCCGTCATGCGCCTCACGCGGCCCATGTAGTACGGCAGCCGGGGGCGGGGCAGCCGCCGCTCCTGGTACACCTGCGGAAAGGGAGGCGGTTGCAGGGCTTCAGGTGTACACGCCACTGATTGGGTCTCATGTCGTTAGCGAGTTGGTGCCACTGCAGGCTTTGGTGCAAGGTGTAAGGAAGGAGCAAGGTGACTGTTGCCTATGAAGTGAAACGGATATATCGCCTGTACCATATTGCAGCACCGACAGTTCACGAGTGGCCGGTGGCAGCGGCTGCTGACAGCTGCTGCACGCCACCCCCAAGGAGCTGTCAGCGCAGGGGTCCGTGGTTCCTTCGCCTTGCCTGCACCCCATGTCGCCATGTCCTACGCCCACCTGCTCCTGCTCGTTAAGCGGCCGCCGCCCGCCGTTGGGCGTGGCGACGTACAGCGGCGGGTACTGCGTCGTACCGTCGGGCCCGATTCCGTACACCACCACCGGCCGCACCAGCTCCGTACGGAGGTTGGTAGGCCATGCGGTCTGGCCAGGGTTGGGGTCCCGCAGCTTCTCGCCGCGCTGGGGGGTCGCAACGAGCAGGCCGGACATTGTTGTCTCTGAACAAAAAGAGCGATTTGTGGAGGATGCGCACTGACATCGCATCACCAATTCCCGCCGGTGGCGCTGTGGCAGGATGCGTACAGGATACGGTGTTGACCGGCAGGCCAATCCTTCTGCGGTTCATGTCGATGCTGACCGGCGGCCAATGCAGCACGACGTGCGCCCCCGTCGTCCCCTGACTCACCGCCCCCAGGTTGTACAGCAGGTCGCTCCGGAACCTGTCGTACATGTGCCCCTCGGTGCGCTCCGCGACCAGGCGGTTGAGGGCGGACAGCTCGCCCTCGGCCGCGCGGTCAAACTCCTCCAGGCTGTAGCCCTGCGGCAGACAATCATTTGGAGGCCACGGTCACCGGCGGCGGCTGGCACAGCATACGGGACCATGCGCAGTGCGGGCATAGGTGGACTTGCCCGGAGTGACTGGTTGGCACAACAATAACCATCGTAAGTGATAACCCACGCACGGCTTGTGAGCCGGCTACCTGTACACAGCTAGCCCAGGAGGGACGTGTCGTCTTCTCCTCCAATGCCTCTCATCAACTTTCCCTGACCCAACTACGCAGAACCACACGGCGGGACCCCCTTCTCCCCACGCGCCGGCCCCGCCTTCCCCTCCGAACCCCATCGTCCCCCCCGATCCCTCCCCCCACCTCGAAGGCCGGGTAGCTGGCCAGCCGCGTCACGTGCCGCTCGCCGCTGCCCCTGCCGTACACCCGCCCCGCCACCCGCGCGTCAAGGTACGCCGCCACCGCGTCCCACGACGGCCCGCCCGCCGCCGCCCCCTCCGCAGCCTTGGCGCCGCCCTCGTGCTGCTGCTGCTGCTGCCGCTGCACGTCGGCCAGGGCCCTGGCGGCCGCCCCCTTCTCCAGCGCCTCCGCGGTGGCGTCGTCCCGCGCCTTGCGCAGCCGCATCACCGCCTCCACTTGCAGCAGGCGGTCCAGGGCGGAGGGGTCGGCCTCGGCAAGGATCTGGGAACAGCAGGAGGGGAACAAAGCACTACTAACGCAAAAAGGCAGTAGCGGCAGAAAGGACGGTGAAAGGGGAAGAGGACGGTGCATGGATAAGCGTGTGGGTGCAGACGGATGGCTGAACGAGCAGGAGGGACAAGGGGCCGCCTTCAACCCACAATGGTGCGCCGGTTGCCTTACCGGTGGCGGCGGACGCGGTACGCGAGGTGCATGTTAGGAATGTGGGTTTGCCCTTCTCCTCGTTACCATGCTACTAGCATTACAACGCCGAAGCGTAACTCGCAAGTGCACTGCTCACGCCCACACCCACACCGGCGAAATGGCACCAGGCGCGTACCGCCCGCCCAACGACGTTTGTTCCCCACCACGGCCCGGCCAGCAGCCCCTGCCCCGTGCCCCGCCCACCGTGGCCATCCGCCGCTTCTCCTCCTGCCCAAGCGCCCCCCGCCCGCCGCCGCCCAGCTGCTGCTGCGCGTCCGCCCAAGCCGCGTCCGCCGCCACGTACTCCCGCACCAGCGCACGCAGCCGCCGCAGATCCGAAACTGGCACCGGACCAGCCGCCGCCGCTGACGACGACGACCCGTCCGCCGTCTCCGCTGCCCCTGCCGAGGCGGAGGCGGTCGACGGCGTGCTGCCGGGTGCGTGCAGCAGGGAGGGCGGCAGCGCCTTGTGGCCCACCAGGCCCTCGGGGTCGAGAGACTCGACCGCCGCCTGCAGCGCCGCCGCCGCAGCCGCCAGCTCGTCCAGCGCCGCCTCCACCGCCGTTAACCGCTGCTCCGAAACCGGTACGAAGCCGAACAGGTCCACCGGTAGCCGCGGCACCGATCGCGCGCTGGAGCTGGAGCCCTCCTGCGCAACCTGGCCCTGCTGCTGCTGCTGCTTTTGCAGCTTCATGGCCGCAACCTGCTTGTCTGCAGCTGCGGCGGCGGCCACTGCTGCTGCAGCAGGGCCCCTGTACCGCGGGTCCTTGGCTGCGCGCGCCATGTCCACGCCCGCCGCGTTGAGGCGCACGGCCAGGGCCGGCAGCAGCCGCAGCAGGGCGGCGCGGGCGGGCGGGGCCAGCGTGAAGAGCAGGCGCTGGAGGGAGGCGTCGTCGCCGGCCTGGGGCAGGGGTGCCGGGAGGTGGTGAAGGAAAGTTGCTGCAAACCAACCAGCAAACAGTCTAAGGGGAGGGATCTGCAGACAAGGATGCAAGAGGGCATGGTGTGGCCGGCATTGTCGAGGGGAAGGGCTTAAGGAGGACGTGTTCTTGTGCATCAGGACCGAAAGCGCACAGACCAAGGACCGAGCCACCCGTGCTGTCTATGACAGTGCAACCCATGTGGTAGGGCACTACGTTGGCGCACACGCAATAGCATACCGTACCGCCTCCAGCTTCTTTGCTAGCTGAGCACGGCCCCTACAACGCTCCAGAAACCCCTGAGCCCGCAGGATCCCCATGCACCAGACCCGCGTCCGCCCACCATAGTCGGCTCCAGTGCCTCGGTGAGCGCCTCCCCTACTGCTGTAACACCCGCAGCAGACCCGTCATGTCACCACAACATAGGTTGCCAGCATCTGGCCAAGCCCTGCCCCCGCAACTCGCCCTCAGCGTCTCCGACAACCTGCGCACCTCCATGGCGCAACACCGGCCCCCTAGCCCCACTTGAGGTGGTTACATGCCCAAAGCTTCGGCCCTCCCTCACCATGGCCGGCTGCAGCGCCTTTGCCAGAGCCTCCCGCAGGGTCTTCAGGCCATCGCTGCCGCCGCCAGCGCCGCCTGCGCCGCCCTCCGCCGCCCCCACCGGAAGCCCCGCCGCCTCCTGCCGTACGGCAGGCCCTGCCGCCGCCAGCGCCGCCTCCACAGCCGTACGCAGCTCCGCCGCGCGCCGCTCCTCCTGCATGATGCCAGGGGCACGAACGGCATGGCATATCCGTACGCGCACGCGGACCAACTATCACAATTGGTCAGCTGCCTTCGCAGTTCCATGTTGAAACCGCTCAGGTCTTTGCTGCATGGGACCGGAACCACAGACCTCCGCGCACAGTGGTTACCTTGAACAAGCGACCACTCTGCTTACACAGCACCTGCACAGCCGCTGACCGCCCCACACCCAAGCCAGCCTGCCCGAAACGCATCCCTGCTTGTGCACCCCCACCTGCAGGAAGGCGCTGTCCGCCACACCCGCAGGACTGACGGTGCTACGCCATCCGCAGACCACGACCGTCATTGGTTCTGCCTTACTAAATCCGCGAAAGCTATCCTCGTGCCGTACGCATCCCATCCCGCGCAACCCCCACCTGCAGGTAGGGGCTGTCCGCCACGACGCCCTCCACTGCCGCCACCACGCCCTCCACCGCAGCCCGGTAGGCGTCGAGCTGAGCCTGGAAGGGCAGCGCCGGGCCCACAGCCTCCCCGCCCTGCTCCCCGGCAGCGCCAGCGGCAGGGCTCAACCCGAACACCTTGGCCGCCATCCTCACGGCGGCATCTAGGTCTGCTGCCAGGGCTTGCCGTACTCGGCCCATGTCGTACGAGTGGCCGCGGAGCAGGGCCAGGAGCTGCAGCTGCAGCTGCTGCGCCGTGGTCAGCACCTGGACGGCAGGTGGGAGCGGGGGCACCGTCACGTGTACTGCACAGGCTTCCGCAGTGGCCAGCACCCGCATGCCGAGCCCTATACCGTAACGACCCAGCAAAGTCAGCGAACGACCTCAGTGAGTGACGCAAACAGCAGCCTAGCCCAGCATCAACCCGGGCCCCACCTCGCCGATCCCAATCCCAAGCACGCCGCACGGGCTCGGGTCCGCGGGCGTATCACGGACTTGCCACCCTCACCCTAACACGTCGGCACTATTCTGCCCCACAGGGCCACGGCCCCTCGCACTCCCCCGCCCCACCCACCTGCGGCAGCGCGGCGTCCACGTGCAGCTCCCTCGCCGCAGCCACAGCGGCAGAGGCAGCAGCCCGCCTCGCGGCCGCCGCAGCAGCCTCCTCCCCCTTGTCCTCCTCCCCCTGGCCCTGCTGCCCCAGCGCCACGGGCGGCTGCGGCCGCGGCATGGGCTCCCCCGTGAGCGGGTGCAGGTGCACGTCGTCCAGGTGCACGGCAACGCCGTACGGCGACAGCGGGCCGGACAGCAGCTTGCCGTCCTCAATGCGCTGCGCCTCCAGCTCCTGGCGGGGGTGGATGTAGCGGGGGCAGGTGAGGTGGGGACATGGGAGTGGGCGCCGCCATCCGGCCGGTGTCGGTGCATAGTCCATCCCCGTGTCGGGCGGTGTGCCCCAGGCCAGCGACAGCCGTCACCGCCACCCCGCCAAACCATCCTGGGCGGCACCCCCCCTGTACTGGCATACAGCCCGCCAATAATGACTGATAGTACCACCCTAAGGAGATACTGCCAGCGCCTGTTTGACTCGGACACAGTGCGTGTGGCTCTCCGCCCCGCTCGTACACCCCCGGCGCTGCGCTGGCCCTCGCCGCCCCGCGCCGTGCAGCCAACCCACCCCAGGCCACAGCGACGCACCTTAAGCGCCAGGATGGCCAGCACACGCTGCCGGCGGATGCGGAACTTGTCGGCAAGGGCGGCAATGGTCCACCTGCGGGTGCGAGGGCCGAGGGTCAGGACGGTGGGAAGGGAGCCTCCACAGGCGGCCTTTGACAAGTGCGCGTGGGTTGACAGTCCGTGGCTGTCCTTGCATGAGGCCGCACTCCCTGTTTCCCTGCTCCCACGGCCGGCGGTTCAAGGAAAGCATGCATGCATACCATTGTCTTAGGCCTATGTTGCAAATGCAGCTTGGACCAAGACACTAGCGTAAATGTGCAGCTGGGGTATGCCCCAGAGCCCCGACACCCTTGGCCCTGCAGCCCCTGCCCCTGGCTGCCGAGACTCCGCGCGTACCGCTTGGGGTCCTTCGCCCGCATGAGGTACATGAGGTTTTTTGTGTAGTCCGACAGCCGGGAGTCCCGGTGCGAGCCGCGCAGCTGTCCCCCCGCGAACTCGTACTTGAACCAGTACACCTCATTGGACAGCTGGTGGTGCACCATGTCCACCGTCACCTCCCCAAATGGGTTTTGCGTAGTGTCATCCGCAACGCCAGATCGAGGGTCGCCGATCAGCTGCAAGGCCCGCTGCGGGGTGTTGCTGGCTGCCAGGTCCCAGCGCGCGGGCTGCTGCTGCGGCCGGGGCGGTGCAGATGGCGGGTAGGAAGATGCGGCAGCGGGGCTCAGCGGCCGCTGTCCAGCAAACAGGGCCCTGCCCCTGCCTGCTGCCGCCTCCTGGGGTACAAGGGCAGCTGAAGGGGGGCCTTCGCCCCGCGTGGGTCGGCCGTCCCGCCGGTTGCTGCTGGAGGAGGGCCCCGCTTGCCCCGGGGGCCCCCGCCCGCGCTCCCGGTCGCGGTCGCGGTCGCGGGCTCCCCCGCGCTGCTGCTGTTGCCCCGGCGCCCCGCCATCGCGGTCACGAAACCTAGGGCCGTCACCATGTTGGCCGTAGCCACCTCCTCCACCATCGCGAGGCCGCCGCGGCCGGTCGCCAAATTGCTGATCGCCGCGGGGTCCCCGGTCGCCACGGTCTCGGTTGTCACGCTGCTGCTGGTTTCCTCTATGCTTTCCGGCTCCTGTAATGCCTTGACGACTGCTCCCGCTGTCCCTGCCTGGCCCCTGCTCAGCGTACGGAGCAGCTGATGTTGCTACTCCGTGCGTGTATTGAGCGGAAGCTCCACAACACAGCCTCCCAAGAGCCGATGGCCATAAAGAGAGAGGTGTCGTTGCCACCTCTACTCCTGTGCCCTGAGCGGAAGAGCCCAGAGCTTGCAGCACCGCCCGCCGCATCAGTGGCTCGACTCCGGTGCAGGTAGATCAACTCAATTCAAAAATATAAGTCGTAATGATTACACATGACGCATGAGGTGATGGCCTCTGCGACCTCGTTCCGAATAGATTATTTTTGCGCGCACCCTAGCGCCTCACTCCATGCCTTCGTCAGCCCTTGTAGAATATCCACAATCTATATGAAAACATCCTGTGTGCAGAGTACAGCGGAGGATGAGTTGGTGCAGGGACCTCATGCGCGGCACGGCTGCTGCCTGGAGTCCAGAGCCCCAGCACGAGTCATCGGTCCGTCCAAGAGGAACCCAGCAGTGCCCACCCGATAAGTGAACAACACCACCCTTCCAACAATCCAAAGGTTATAGGAGGTGATCGCAACGTTGCCAGTGCAAGCGACACCCCACAGGACGCCCCTCACTCCCTGTCCGAGCCTGCTGCGCCAGCGTGATGCTCGTGCGGTCGTCCCGGCGAGGCAAGGGCCGCGTCCTGGGATGCAGCAGCGCAGACGGTCCCCCACCTAGCAGTGCAGCACCTGGAAGTGCAGCAAGTGGCGCCCCGAGTAGCGCCATCGTGGTGCAGAAGGGGTAGGTCACAGGCACCCGTCACCTAGCGCCGCAGACGCACATAGAGCCACCTCCGGACCCACGTTGGCAAGCATCTGCTGCACAGCTACGATAAGCGCCTCTATATCGTCACACTTAGTGCTACTTCCCTTTCCCGCTTCCCTTCCCTGCCTCCCTTTCCTGCAGGGACGAGGGGCCCTTACCACCGCCCCGGTGGCCCCCCTCCCTGGCACCCCTGCCCCTGCCGGCCGTGCGGCTCGGCTGGGCGGAGGGACGGGCCACGCTGCGCAGGGCCGTGTACGGCAGCCGTGTAGTGCGGATTGCAGCAGCAGTACAGGACGCGGGGCAGCTGGACAGGGCGGTGAGGGCGCTGGCCCAGCACGTAAGTGCGTGGTGCGGTAAGGGCGGGCTAGCGGGGGAGGAGAGGGTAGAGGTATGGCGCCAGTAGGCCCCCAACTTCCTCAACTCCGCCGCTATGCACTCTTTGTCTAAGGATGTCCACACCTCCGACAAAAATGGCAGCTTCTGCACACGGATGTGCGCTCCCGAACCGCTCCCCTGCCTCCATCCCTGCACCCCCAGGCCCTAGTACCCCTCCCCGGCCACGCCTCGCCACGTGTCACGGCGGCGTGGCGCAGCAGGTCCGACGTGCACCGCTTCCTGTGCCACTGCGCCGCCAGGCAGCGCGTCGAGGTGCGCAGGCGGGGGGCGTGCGGGCTGTGCTTCTCGTTGGAAACATGCAGTGCGTTGAGTTTGGGTCACTGGGTGTCTCGGGCCTCCGCGCATGCAGCGACACGAATGAACGTGCGCCTTGGGCCAAGGGAACGTGTACATTGCTTGTGTGGTGCCCCAGATAGCATGCTGCAGGCGGGAAACACTCCCAAGCAAGGATACGCGTAGACAGCGTGCCCTCAAGCCCGCCATGCTTTCCAAAACCCCCCTCACCCACCCCCACCCGCAGGGTCCATACAAGCTGCGCAGCCCCGACACCTCCCCCCTGCTGCCCTCGGACGCCCTGGGGCCCCCGCCCCGAGGCTCCGCCCAAGCCCGCCCCGCCTGGGAGCTGCCGTACGCCACCACCAGAAGCAGCAACAGCAGCAGCAGCAGTAGCCAGGCCGCGAGTGAACCCAACACAAGGGCAGCAAAGTCAGGGGGTCTGGCTTCAGCGGCAGCGGCGACTGCGTCAGCCAGCAAGGCGGTGGGGGTTGGAGCGGGTGGAGATGACAGCAGCCCCCGGCCCACGCTGACGGAGGCGCTGAAGTGCGCTGCCGCGTGGACGGAGCAGCGCGTGTATGTGCAGGTGCGCGGAGGGAGTGCGGGGCCGGGAGCATGCAGGTGCGTGCAGGTGCGGGGTGCGGCTGTGACAATGTGGGTCCAGGTGCAAGCGCGGTGGCGAGGACCTAATCGTAGCGCTCACGGGGAAGAGAGGCGGGTGTGCAGTGCAGTCGCTTGATGTGTGGGTTGCCGGTGTGCAAGGTTTGGGTGGGTGATGTGGTCGCCAAGCGCGGTGTACCGCACCGCACCCATCCATGTCTTCTGGGGGGACACAGGGGCCCCAGGGCTCGTGTGTGACACCGTGTTCCAAGCGTGAAAGGCAGCATCCGATACGATACTCCGTGCCTCTCTGAACCGACCCGCACACGTGTATGGCCACGCTCCTTGCTGCCAGGTGGACATCGCAACACTTGTGCGGCGAGGCGGGGGAGACGGTGGCCTTTTGAATGGCAGTGGTGGCTGCAGCGGTGGCGACGGGGTACGTGACCCGCTGCTGGCTATGCTCCTGGGGTGCTGGGACGCGGATACGGAGGCAGGTGGCGACGGCGGGCCCGGGAGCAGCGGCCTGGCGGTCGTGCCCCGGGAGGAGGGCGGCACGGCTGGCAGCAGCGGCTGGTGTGCAAAGTGCTTGGTGGGTGACGGCCAGTGGTGGGGCGTGTCGGCAGCTCTTTTGGGTTGCAAACAGCTCGGCAGGACAGGCGCGTGCACTGATGTGCAGAAGCCTTGAGACGGACTTCCACTGCAAGCATGCTAAGTGCCTGCTGTCTCAGCATGCTTCAACGCATACATAGGGTGCTGTGCAACATGCCGCAATCCGTGCACAGGACATCCTGGCACCTGTCGTGCGGTGGCTTCGCGGGGAGCTGCTGGGTAGCTGCTGGCAGCTGCCGCCGCAAGAGCTGCTGGGCATCTGCCGCCACGCAGTACTCAGCGCCGCCAACGCCCCGACCACAGATGGCAACAGCCTCCCAGGCGAGGCCGCAGGACCTGCCGCCGCCCCGGCAGCAGCCACGCCAGCCGACGAGGCCGGCCCTACAGCGGCGATGGCGGCGGCGGCGGCGGCGGCGGCCCGAGCCCTCGGCGGCGCGCCGTACAGTGGGGGCGTGCTGTCCCTGGAGTGGAGTGCGGCCGGTGCGCTGCTGCCGTTGCGGACCGAGCCAAACAACGACAGGGTGGTCGTGCAGGTGGGCCACGGAAGATTCAGGGGCACAAAATCCCACAGCTCCCTCTGACGCTCGGACCCCAAGGGAATGAACGCACGCATCGGCTCTCCGCACCGGCTCCCTTGTACACGCGCGAACCTGATACAAGCCCAGTCACCCTTGCAACCGCATCCCCAAGCAGCTGTGCGGGCGGCGCCGTGTGCTGCTGGTGGCGGCCGAGGACGCGCTCCCCGGCCTGGCGCCCTTCCCCGCGCTGCACCCCTACGACGGGTACAGGTGAGCCCTGGTGCCTGGGCCCTGGTGCCTGGGCCCTGGTGCCTGGGATGGACCTAACGCCCCTACGCACATCAACCCGCCTGTACTATGCCAAGGGTGGTGCAATGGACAAGAAAACCGTAATGCTGGACATTTGGCGTTGTTGCCGTGGGTCCGGTGCTCGGTGGACCTCACACTAGAAAAAACTTGCACGGCCTCGAGCGGGCGCGCTGAGTACCGTGGGGAGCGTGACATGGGCTACTGCCAGCACATCGACTGCACAGTTTGGCGTTGGGATCTACCCAGTAAAGTGCTGATGTCAGCTGCTGCCACCACCTCCCCCTTGCACGCTTGCAGCATGCCGGCCGTGGCGCACACTCTGGTACATGAGACGCCAGGGGTGGACGTGGGCCGTGCGGGGAAGCTGCTGGGGCCACAATTGCCGAGCTTCGACAAGGTGCGCGCAGCGTGGCGTGGGCGGTACGGTGCGGTGCATGCAGCGCCGGCCTGTGCGCCTGTAAGAGGAAACCGCGGCCCTGAGCAACCTTGTTCGCACTCGACGGCAAGCGGCCTTCCCGCGTGGCTTGCGCCCACAGCCACAGCAACCCTGCGACCCTATGCTTGGCAGCAATGTACGGTACACTTCAACAACACAACGTTCCGTTGAGGGGACCCGGTTCCGGCAAGACTAGATCCCAAGTCCCACACCCTCCCCAAATTCACGGCGTGAGGTGTGTGCACTCCAACCCAGATTCCCAGCGCGTGGGCGGTGCTGATGAGCCACCTTCACCCCTTCCACCCCATGCGCCTTCACTCCGCACCCCGACCCTGTGCGCCGCCCCACCAGGTCCGCGGCGTGTGGTGTGTGCTGGAGCCGGGCGACGCGCTGCTGGTCCCCGCCGGCTGGTTCCTGCACAGCGAGATGCTGCCGTGCGCTCACGGGGGCGCCCACACGCACACCAACAACCAGCCGACCAGCAGCGGTCAGCCAAAAGGAAAGCAGAAGCAGCACCATCCGAAGGAGCAGCAGCTCCCCCCTGGCATGTCGCACGTGGCCCTCATTGCAACGCTGACGCCGAGACGGCCCACAGCCGGGGATGCAGGCGCCGGGTCAGGGACAGGGGAGGTGCCCACACCGGAGAATGCAGGTGCCGGGCCAGGGGAAGGGGAGGCGTCCGCTGCAGCTATGAGGTCTGGGGCTGGGGTGGAGACAAAGGCGGAGGAGGGCACTAGGGGTGCCGGGCACTTGTGCGTGCCTCTGAGTGGCGGCACGGCGCTGCAGCAGCTGACACGGCTGCTGGAGGTGTGGACGGTGGCGTCGGAGGTGCCGTTAGCGGAGGTGGGTTGGCGCTGCTGGGACCAGGGTCCAGGGACCCTGTGCGCACACGCGCGGCTGGGCTGAGCAGTACAAGCAAGCGCTCTGTGTTACTGAACTGCGTCCACAGCTGCACCTGCAGTGCACCCTCTGTGACAAGCAATACCGTACAGTGCAGGGGACCCGCAGGTCAGTGATCGAGGGCGGCACTCCTTGCGCACCCCGCCAGCGATTGGCAAATGTATCTGTGCTAACGCACACTGCACGCGCATCCCCCGTCACTCCCCAGTTACACCTGATTGTGCTACTAAACAGGGCCCCATCACCCATCTCGCTTACGGCCCCCTGCGCCTGACCCATGACGCCTAAGCCAGTACAAACCTTTCACGATGACCCCACGACCTGCTCACCCACACACTCTCACCCCGCGTTAACCCACACCCCGACCCAGTTGCGGTCCACTCTGTTGAAGCTGGCGGGGTACCACGAGGAGCGCCGCAGCCTGGAGGCGGAGATGGAGGGCAGGGCGGGGTCCCGGGGTTACGAGAAGGAGAACCCAACGGATGGGGAGAGTGACCGGCACGCGGAGGAGCGGGAGAGGGGGCAGGCGCATGGCGCTGACGGTGGCGCCGGCGATGAGCCGCACATCCGCAGCGGTGGAGGCAGTGGCATGGTGCATGCCCCACGCCACGCGGACGGCCAAAGCGATGTAGGGCAGCAGCAGCAGCAGCAGCAGGCGGAGCAGGACGGGTTGCGCGCCGAGCCTCAGAACGGTGCAAAGGCCGCGCGGGTAGGACTAGTGGGGGCCGCTGGGGCAGCTGGCGGCGAGGCGAGTGGGAAGGTGCTTCCGGTAGCTGCTTTTGCTGCTGCTGCACTGGAACACCAGGCGCGTTTAAGAGCGGTAGCAGGGGCAGCAGGAGGCATCGCAGGGGAGGAGCCATCGTGGCCGTCGTGCGTGGCCTTGACAGGGGTGGGAGGGTCAGACGAAGGCGGCAACAGCGGAGAATGCAACAACAAGCGCAGCAACATCGGCAGCCAGGCCTCGCGCTGCCGGGGCCGGGCAGCACACCCCGAGCCCAACAGCAGCAGAAGTAAGGACAGCAGCAACGATGGCAGCGACACCACCAGCAGCAGCAGCTGCAGCAGCCCCGCCGCCTCCCAGCCGGGCCAGGGTCCGCAGCCCGACCCCCTGCTGCAGCGCCTGCTGCGCCACCAGCTGCACCCCACCTTCAACGCGCGCACGCCCCGGGGACGCGTCATGACCGAGCTGTACGACATGCTCGTACGGCACGTGGAGCCGGCGGCGGACAGGTGGGCCAGGGCGTGTCGGGGTGCTGGGGCTGGCAACGTGCACGCTTTGTGTAGAAATTCCCATGCCCGCAAGTGTGGCATATGCTCTTGCGCTGGGCTGCTAGTGGCTTGGATAGCGACGATAACGACGACACGTGATACTTGCCATGCTCTGATGCACCTGCCAGGGCTCTGGAGGCTGTTGGTGCGGCGGCGGGTACGGCGGCGGCGGCGGCGGCGGCGGGCAGCACACCCCTGTCCCGGCTCATCCGCTTGGCATGCACGGACCGGCTGCTGCCCACAGACTGGGTCAACCAGGTGGGGATGGGGTGCGCCAGCCAGCGTGTCAACTAGGACTTGACTGGGCCATGATGCTCCACAGCGCCTGTAGGATGTAGGGGCCTGCTTGTCAGGGGGCTATCCATCATTGTATTCGCTCCAGGCCGCCAGCCCGCGCTTGTTGCTGTGCGCCCTTCTGCGTCACTCCCAACACGTAGTTCCAAGCACGTGCCAATGGCCGTCGTAACTACTTCACTCGAGCAGCACAGAGCAGCACGTGGCTGCGGGCTGGCGGCAGTGGGCTGTTGGTTATGCGCCTTGCTTTGCTGCAGTACCGGTAGTGTGCATCAGACGCGTGTGTCACTACGGTTGCCCAACGGCCCATGAGTTGCATGCGGCTCCGCCACCGCGCCCCTCGTCTGTCTCGTCGCCTTCCTACCGCCAACCCCGCCCCTCGCCCCTCCACGCCCAATACAGCTGTGCCGTGATCCGGAGGTACGGCGGGAGGTGCTGCAGTGGTACGACGACACGCGTACGGCGGACGAGGGGCGCTTCCCGGAGCTGTACCGCCTGCAGGTCAGTCTGTCGCACCCGCAACCGCTTGTGCATAGGGCCCTTGAGCACCCACCTGAACACCCAGTGCTGTGCTACTACGCTTGCCCTTTACATATCATGTTGCATGCTGACTGTCATGTACACCGTTGCTGCTGTACGGTTCCAGTGGACCACACCTCCGCACCACCAATCCAGCAAAGGCCTGCGCAGCCCACCGCTTGCCTACCGTCAAGTGCCAACCGCCGGCCCCGTGTCGCCCGCTGCGCACGCAGGCGGCGGCGGCCGAGGCCCACTCCCGCGCCACCACCCTGAGGCCCGCCGCCCCAAGCCACGGCCCGCTGCTGCTGCCGCCGTGGCCGGCCACCCCCGCCGCCCTGCCGCCCGCCCCGCGGGCGTTCATAGCATGATGAGCTCGGCGTGTGTTAGGCCTTGGCTGCACAAGCGGCGTGCCCCTGCACGGCACCTAGCTGCGTGGTACTGGTGCACGTGGTTGTGGGCCCAGCGGCGTGCCCGACAAGCTGTGGAGCGTGTGGGTAGTGGCGAATAAGCCCCGTCCTCCCGCACACTAGTTATTATATCGCACTACTCGTCCTTATGGCCCCCCTGGCTCTCCGGACGTGCCCCATTGGGGTCTGTAACTGTAACTGTAACGGTTGTGGGCCCAGCGCAATGTCGGGCGATTGGGATACGCGCTTCAGGGCTATCGCCTATCGGTGGTGGCGCATGAATATGGTTCGTGTAATTGGCAACTGGAGTTGAAGGGGATTTACCATGCCGGCATGACAGCGCGTGTGGCCAATAGGTGGCTGATGCCGGCAGGGTCTTTCATAGGGGAGCTCCCCTAGAGCACCCTCACTGTCACGCCTATTGGTGGTACCGCCCAGATCGATGCTGGCCTGGTGCTGTTGTAGCACTGGGTGCACAGTTGTGGGGGCACAGCACTGGGGGCGCTGATCCTTGCCTTGTGCTTGCCGTACTTCAGTTCCGGGTACTTCTGTCTCGGGCAACGCTGAAGGCGTTGCCTCTCGTCTATTCTGTAACATATAGCTGGATCTATTGGGATGGTGAAGGCTAGTTACTGAATAAGCTTAACGGGGCCCGCTTGCCCCGGGCGACATCGGGGTCGTTCCAATATGGTAGCGCAGCCTTGCTATCCATGGGAACGTAGTGACAGCAGTACCGTTATACCGTACCTGGTTTCTAGCCCTGCCGTGGGGGCCACCGGCAGCGAGAGAACGGCAGACCAGGGACGCGAGAAGCTGTCACAGTGGCGGCCGGGCGTGATCACAGCTTGTCAGCCCTGAAGCTCGTGATACCAGCAAATCCCACGCCACAGCCAACTATCATGCCTACCACAATAGACGAGAGGTTTTACCCAGCTAGCACGCGGCCAGTGAATGGGCGTGACATCACCACACACTTGTCCTTCCTCCCTTGCTTACACTATCTCAGGCGCAACATTTGCGCCTCCGATTGGATAAACGTGGCGAGATAGATAGAGGCGGACGGGCCTGAACCTGCACATCTACCCTACGCTTGGTTGTGGGGCCGCATGTGTGCAAGCAAGCGCGGTGGTGCAGGAAGCCAGCAGCAGGCGATTGAGCGTGGAGATGTGCACGGAAAGGCGGGCTTGTGGGTTGTGGCACGAGGGGAAGGGCCCCACGAGGAGTGTGGCGTTCATACGACGGTTGGCACGTGAGCAGTCCCTGGTGCATCGGTTGGTACTGCGTACAGTAGGCATACAAGATAAAACAGAGCAGCAAACAAAGGTGCCTTGCTAATGGCTATCCCCTGCCAGCTTACCGGTGTACACCCAGGTGCTCGCGCATCCAGCTGTGTGTTACGGTATGCTGCGGTATGAGATTGTATGCGTGTATTGACCGCTCGAGCTTCAAGGCTACAGGCCTTCCTGGCCCTGCAGAGCAGAGTCAAGGTGGCAAGCAGTGTCAAGGTGGCCGTGGCTGGCGTACCGGTAACAGCCTCCCTCCCCCCGCCCTCCCCAGCCAATCCATTCGCTCAGACCCTAAGCGCTGCACCCCAAACCCAGGCCAGGCAATGCATGCATGCCGCAACGCTTGTCGTACAGCTGCAAGAAGGAAGCTGAGGCGTTTCGGTAGCTCCTGCGTTGTGTTACAGGTACTGGGTAGTGCCACTTGAACTTGGCACCCCCGTTTTCCTCCTAGCTAGCCCCACCGGCTCCAGACGAGTACGACTGCCAGGCAGCTTACGCGAACACCTCGCCATTTAATAACATTGATACTCCAGAGGAACAATCATGTCGAACTTCCCATGCTTGCATAAGGTCCGCGCATCACGTACACGTAAGAACAGATGCTTGGTACGAATGTGGCGCCAACACACGCACGTCGAAATTCGTTGCCTACTCAGCTGCGGTGAAGGCGACATAAACAAGACTTGAAGAACGACGCGTGGAGAAAAATGCATGTAGATCAGGACGTAGTGTAAAGCACGGAAAAAAGCGCGCCCCTACTGTAGGGTGCAACCCACCGGGCCCCACAGTGCTTGTGCGGTCACAGCTTTCATGCTCAACCAATGCAAGCCAAGTAAGGGCGGCCGCAAACCTGACAGCCAGCAGCCACGCAATGCTTCAATACCGGCAAGTGCTGCACGAGGCAGATGCCCCCAGGGCCTGTCCGCGTTCCGCTCCACATGCTTCAAAAGCTGGCCCTCGGCATACTGCAATCCTGCATACATTCTCCCAAGCCCTCAGGAAGCCATCGCTGCAGCATATGTTACTATCGACGGTAACAACTAACACGACGGTTGCTTAGTATTGTACGGTACCCCTGAACACCCCAAGGTCATGCGGTATCACATCAACAAAGGCACCATACATGAATCGGCGAGTGAGATGCACCTATGCACCGCACCCTGCGTGTATCCCGTCAGCTTGGCCGCAGCGGCAGGCAGTGCGTGGTAGATACACCAGCAGCTACCATCCCGCCCTGTCACAGTGCGTTGGTTGCCCCCCTACCATTACCACCCCCATCACCAGCAGGTACCATCCTGTCCTATTGCAGTGCGTTGGATGCCCCATTACCACCCCCACCCCCAACACCCCCACCCCTACCACCATCCCTGCCAGCACATTGGAGTTCCCCAGCCCAACCCGCCAGGTCAGGGGCTTCCCCTGCGTTGCGACAGCCTCATCACCATCACCACCAACAGCAGCAGCACGTCGCTCTCCCCTCAGCCCTCACCGGCACCCTGGTAAGTGCCGCAGCTCGCGCTCTCCGTCTCGTCGTTGCATCGGCCAGTCTAAAGGGAAGACGTCGTTAAAGTTGTAGACGTTGCCCGGGCCGCACGCCTCCGGGGAGGGCTTGACGGAGCCGTGGCCAGCCGTCAGGTCGGCGGTAGCCTCGGCGGCGGTGGAGGGCGCAGGCGCAGCGGTGGGCTTGGCACCTTGGGGGTAGGGAGAGGGGCAACAGGGGGCAGTGCACACACGCGTTAGCATGGTCAGCTGCGGTGAGCATTCACTAGAGCACGTGTGCAGGCCTCCCATCCACACAAGGGCGTCACAGAAGAAGGCATCACATACCGCATGCAGGCCTCTGGAACCGTGGACGCTAGCGACGGTACATAGGCGATGCCAGGCAGTGAGGGGCAGCAGCATTGCCTGGGCACACCCAGTCCGTCCGCGTGCCCTAAAGCCCCACCACCGCTATGCACGCAGACTGCTCACCCGCTGGGCCTACGGCTTGGAGCCGGCCGGCGGCTCAGTGCCCGGCGCGGTGCCGTCGGCGGACGTGCCGCCCGGGTTGCCCTGCAGGCACGTGGTGGGGGCGGGAGGGGAGGGGAGGGCTCATCAAGTGCACGCTACCAATCGCACGGGCAGGTGCATACGTGGCGTCAGCTTCCTTGGCCGCAGCGGCACGCTCCGCCATGCGGCGCTTGGTACGATACTGCCCTAGCTATCACAGTGCAGTGCACTTGTCGCACCACCACAACCGCCACCACCACCACGGTAGTATTTTAAACGCCACCGCTGGGTCAGGGGCTTTCCGGCGGCTACTAGACATGATCATCAGCAGCAGGGCGCTCTCCATCAGCCCTCACCGACACGTAGATGTTGCTGCCCCTGACCGCCAGGTTGCCGTTGAAGGTGGTGGAACTCCCGTCCGTCTGAGGGCACGCGGTGGCACGTGTTCGAGGGAGGGAAAAGCGGGAGGAGGCAGGCTCAGCAATGCACGTCAACGACAGACAGCATGGGCAGGTGCAGTGTGCAGTGCGCAGCGGGTGCTCCAACAGTGTCCTTGGCGGCAGCGGCACGCTGCGCCAGACGGCACCAGGTATGGATTCGGCATTCCCACTAAAGTACAATGGTAGGCAGCACCACCACCACCACCACCACCACCACCACCACCACCATACGGTGCTTTGCATACGAGACCGCCATGCCAGGGGTTTCTCGGCGTCGCGTCGGCCTGATCATGATCATCATTAGCAGCAGGGTGCCCTCCCCTCAGCCCTCACCATGTAGAGGTTGCTGCTGTCGATGTCCGTGTTCCCGTTCACGGTGAAGGTGGTGCCCCGGCCCGGCACCTCCTCCGAGCGCCCGGCGGAGCCAGGGGCAGCCGACGGGCCGGAGTCAGCGGTGGCCTCGGCGGCGCCGGCGGCCTTGGAGGCCTGGGGGCAGGTGGAGGGCGGGCGTGGGCAGGGCGGATGCACGTTAGCCACCATGGGCAGCTTCAGGCAAACAAACAGTACACTTGCGCGCTGTGAAGCCTATACTAATTAACCAAGCAGCCTTGTCCGGTCACATTCAGTGCCCTTTGATCCGGTTCCTGTACCAGGCGCTGCACTGCACTGCACTGCACTGCACGCCAACGCGGCTTTGCCCACCTTCTTGGCGTTCTTGGGGCGCGGCTTGTGCGCCGCCCTGCAGCAGGCGGGGGTCTTGCCGATGAGGAACGGCGCCAGCTCGTCGCGCGCCTCCTGGTCCAGCGCCCCCTGCGGGATGACCAGCACCTGCAGCGCCGTGTCGCAGCCCTGGCGGCCGTCCGTGGACATCAGCACCAGGTCGTCCTGGCCGGCCCCCATCGCGCGCAGGTACGTGTGCAGGCCGTACACCTGGTACTCCTTGTAGCCGTTGCGGCGGACCACGGCCCTGACCTTCAGGCCCACCAGCCGGCGGGTGACGGCCCCGTCGGCGGCGAGGAAGGTGGCGTGGACGTTCATCGTCTTGGCCTTGCGGCAGACGTGCACGGGGGGGCCGTCTGTGACCGAGAAACCGCTGTCGGTGGCCTCGAACTCGACGATGTGACGGACGAACTCCTCAGGGATGTTCTTGCGGCCGACCTTGATGGCGGTGGGCGTGGCTTTGAGGAGGGTGAAGCGCTTGCCCTCCCGGAACCCCTTGCGGACGTCCTCCAACAACTTGGCGCGGATGTCGCCGAGAACGGCCATGCACGACAGGGCAGCCCGGCGCGATGAAGGAGAGGAGTTGCACATCTGCCTGGGGATGGCGACTCGGTTGCCAGGAAGGCGCAGAAGAGCCGGCTTGGAGCGTGCCATGCTCCGCTGCGCAGAAGCAGAAGGGTGAACGGCGCGGGTTGTCGAAATCATTGTCGCTGACTTGTTGGTACGCGTGGGCGGCTTTCTTTCTAGGTGAAAATAGCTACGACGTGCCCTGCGCCGCGGTATAAGAGCGCCAAGCAGCAAACCGTGTCGTGCGACGACGCGACCCCGGACGCGACGGCGACTGAGTGCGACAGGCATTGTGCAGTGTCTTGCTACTGCTGATGGAAGCTGGCGAGATGTTGACAGCGCAGGTCAACCGTTGGCGCTCTGCAGCAGCATTCCTGTCTACTGGGCTCCGCGGGCTCGCTAATAAGGTGCTCGCACTCCTCCAGCGCTTGGCTGGGCCGGCCACGGTGCGAAACCATGGTGGTAAACTCCTAATTTGCAACCAGTTATTTTACTGTCAACGTAGGCCCACTACAAGATAACGGCATCCTGATTCACAGCACAGCGAAAGTCGAAGGGACGCGTAGGGTCACGTCCAAACGTGGGTGCAGCGATACCGGCCTTAGCGAGTGGCAGGATCTCATGCATAAAATATATCTGGAATAACACTTGTTTTATGGCATGCCGTCCGTACTTTTGCGAACCCACAGGTGCCTCCTACACCTTATCGCACTCGTCTTTCAGGCCTCGGCCCTGCTTCACTCTGTCAGCCTGCTTTGGGTATGCCGGTATAACGGCACCTAGACCCTTCCTAGCTGTCGCAGGGGACTTGCCTCGGGTATAACTGTTGATGCGGAATACTGACTCTCGTCCAGTACGCACGGACGCCGTTTCCCGCCACGTGAACCCCGTACTTGGTACGAGGGCAGTGGCCAAGAAGTGAGTCACCATTCCGCAAGAGGTGGATACGGTAACTCGTCATTCCCCGCCCCATTCAAGGCCACACCTTGAGTCGGACGCCCCTGCTGCAAAGTGCCAACCCCCGTGCCCCGCCCCCATGCCTGCACCAGAAGGAAGCATTAACTTTGGTTGGGATGGGTAGAGCAGGGCAGGCAGGAGGGCTGGAAGCATTGCCGCACAAAGTGCTGCTGGTGCTTCCGGCCGATTTGAGTGCACCAGCGCTTGCACTGATAAAGCGTACACCACCGTCCTCCCAGCGCTCTACTTGCACGCCTGCCCGCCCGCCCGCGCCTGCCCTCCCGCGGTGAGTGGCCTGGGCAGCAGCTGCAGCCGCGCGCCGTGTGTGCGGTGTGCGTTGCGGCAGTGCCCCTCGCGTGCAGCAGCAGGTGAGCAGGGCTGGTCCGGAACGAGCCTGGCGTAGTGCTGGCTCACCAGCCACGGCACATGGCACTGGCCGGATGGTGCCCGGGCCGCATGCTCGTCACCCTGGGCCTGCAGTCCCTGCCGTTATCCTGTCCATCCGGACAGCTTTGCCGGCAAGGCGCTGGTCCACACAGCTCCACGTCTCCGTTGTGGCCTATGCAGCCTACGTGCGGTGTGTGGTGTGGCTCTGCCCTCTCCTGGGTGCGTTTCTGTTGCTTCGCGGCTGTGCGATGACCCCAGGTGACCCTACCTCCGCATACCGAAGGTGCACAGCTCGATGCCGTTGGCAATCCACTCTGCAGGCTTGTGGTGGGTGGTGGCTCGACCCCTGCCAGACGCTGTAAGCACTTGAGACGCCGTTGCAGGCGCCTCGTGCGACGTCCCCAGCGTGGCATAACGGATACCTCCCCCAAGAAATCAACTTTCCCCTGTTTCCAGCTGTTCTGTTGATACTTGGTTTGGAGGTCACATCTGTGTGCACACTCAGGACTTGGCCTCCTGTAAATCGTTAGTGACTGGCTTGTAGGCCTAAATGGCCGTGATTGTGCCCTACCGCCACTCTGCAGCTTTTCCACTGGGACTGCTGTGCACCGTGCAACGGCACCTTGCGCATGCCCACGGCACATGGCCTGCGGTACGCCTGACCAAGCCAGCCTGCCGCCCAGCTGCACACCTTACTGGGCGGGTTGTCGTGCCCAAAGTCTCTGCCCCGTTCAGTGCCGTAACTCCTACTGCCGGGGCTCCGCCTTGCCGCCAACCCCGCTGGCGTCCGGGCCCTCCCGCACAGCCAGGACGAGGTTGAGCCATCCCTGCAACCCCAGGGCTGCAACCCCCGGCCCCTGCCCCGCAACGATCAGCACTCACCCTGCACCCGCCCATGCCGACGTTGCGTGGCCGGAGGCATCAGTCCCAGCGTGTCTAGAGGGCGGCGGGGCCCTCCGCAAGCACGAACCATGGCCCACTGCGCCAACAGGCACCTGCATTACCAGCCCAGGGCAAGCACTGTGGTCAGGGCACCCTAGCGCTGGCGCCAAGAATACGTTTGTACTGACGGACCCCGCTATCTGTAGCAAGACGAAGGCGCCAAACTCACAAGGGGCGGGTGTCGCAAGACATGGTGCCACCAGCAGTGTGGGTGCCGTCCGTTTAGCTCAGCGGAAGCCACAAAATTCATCTACAGTAGTCGTGACGCATAACCCTTGACATGTCGAACAGCTGTTAGTTCACTCTGCGCAAAGCAGTAGCGAGGCTCCGCGCTGGTTCGCGTCTGGACCGACAGCACATTGTCCACCTCCTACACCTTCTCCGTAATTCAGTATCAAAGTAAGCGGTGCTGTGAATGAGCAAGCATGAGGAAGTCTGCCACAGCATGGTCGTTGGCCGACAACCTTGGAGCGAAGAGCCCAAGCAATGCTACAAACCGCAGTCGCATTAAACGACCCTTATATCGGTATGGAAGGCAAAGGCCCGTCTTGCCGGGCCTATCCAGTCCTGCCTGGGTTCTGGAGCCAGTTGGAGCAACTACCCCGCTATGGGACTGAACCGGCTCCACCGCAAGTTAGATAACTATATTGTGCTTGACCTCGGTGCAGGCATCAGTTACTCCCGTGCTGCTCCATTCTCGGAATGGCTTAACCAACAGGCCGCGAACCATGGGCCACGCCATGGGCGCCAGCCCCAACTGCTAGCTTCCAGCAACCGAGGGTGGCAGACACGAGAAGCCAGGGCAGCTCCCCTGCGAGAAGCCTTGTAAGAGTTGAAAGCCCCTCTATCAGCATGCAGTTGCTCTGCCCTTGCTTGCTCTGCCAGGAGCGTGGGGCGAGGGTTTTGGAACATGGCCCATTGGCCCCTTATCCTGTAGTCCGGTACTCAAGGTCTTGTTACGGATCAGGGTATGGACACCCTGCGCTGCGTCATGATCGCTATGCAAGGGCCCGTGCAGCCACCATCCGCGTTGGGTTATCGGTATGTGGTGTCAACCTGTCGCCCACACTGTAACACACTCTACCCTGCCGCACACGTGATGACAGGCACGCACGCACCAGCTCTCAGCCACCGCCCGCCGCGTTACACATTCAGCCACTCCAATACACCATCACATCTCTACCTCAGGACCATAACAACGATTCCAGTAAGCAGGTAGAACTATGCTGTTTGGTGGCTATCCACCCCTGTTGTGGGCAGGTTACCGGCACATATCCGCTGCACCAAAGTGCAAGGACCGCGGCGCCTCCACTCACGTGGCAACCAACCCCTGCATAGCTCGGCACCATAACCGCGCATGGCGCAACGAATGTGCATAGCCCACTGTGTCCCCATCGAGCCTCGCTTGCTACCTTACCTGCACCACCGCATGGTGGCAACCTGCCACCTTTTCCTTCGTTCCCAGCCTGTCCTAAGGGCACCAAAGCTGTACAGGTTCCGTCGCACAATCCACCCCCTTCCTTACCCCTACCTCGCTTACTTGAACCCCCCGTGGTCCCGCGTATCCAGAGTCAGCTTCCTGCCCAGCTGCTCCCACACCCTGCTGTACGACACGAAGTGGTCCAGTACGGCATCCTGCCCGTACCACTCGGGGCAGCAGTACTCGGCCACGGGCACCATCGGTACGCACGCCGCCTCAGCCTCCGTCGCGTCGCCGTACACCACCGCACCGCCACCCGCCTCCAGAGGGTAGCCCAGGGCCTTGCCGACCAGCTGCTCCTTGACACACACCACGTTGCCGGGGGTGGCCGGCGGGCTCATGAACGCCTCCCACACGGCGGCGTACATGGGGTGGTTGCGGTTGGCCAGCACCCACGCGCCCTGGAAGCCGGGGTGCGCCGGGTTGGAGGTGCGGTGCTTGTGCTTGACCTCGTAGGCCACAAAGCCATGCGCCTCCAGCCCAAACTCGGCAACAACGGGCAGCAGCGCGTGCTCAGCGATGCCCTGCGCGAACCAGGGGCCCGCGCCGTGGGCGATCAGCGCGCATGGCTTGACGCCCGCGAGCGTGAACGCTACATCGCCGTACGAGCGGACGTAGTGCTTTGCAACGTCGAAGCTCTTCTCGCCGGTGACCTTTGCTATTGTGTGGCGCGCCTCGCGGGAGAGGCCGTCAAGGTAGCTGAGCTCCAGCTCCCGGAAGCGCATGGCCGCCGGCTTCACAAAGGCAGGCAGCGGCGCAAGGCCCCGGAGCTGCTTGTCCTCCAGGCCGGCCCTGCTGCTGTTGCTGTTGCCCTTCTTTTGTTGCTGCTGTTGAGCCTGCTGCTGTTGGGCTGCCGCGGCGGCGGCGCCGCGCACAGGCAGCGGCCCGGGCTGCGCGTCCTGCGACCTGTCGGTCCACGTGTCCTCGGGCACGCGCCGCTTGCTGCCACCCTGCACGGGGGCGAACGCAACAAACGGAAGGATCACCACAGGCGGCGTGCATAAGGGCATATGGAGAAGGTGGCGAGACTTCAAGGTAGGATGATGTGCATGGCAAAACGCATCCATGGCCAAGAAGCGTGGTAGGTGCTCGCCAGGTTGCGTGGGCTAGCAGTCCGCAGCTGGGCTTGGCCTCGTGCCACGCACCTGCTGCCCGCCAGCCCGGCCCCACGCCGCCCTGTGGACCAGGCCCGGGCGCCCCCCCCCCCCCCCCCCCCCCCCCCGGGCACTACTCCTCCCGCTGCAGCTGCCGCCAGTGTAGCCCCCTGAGCCGCTCTTCCTCCTTGGCCTGTCCGGTCATGTGGGGACAGGGAGCGGCGGGCCGGGGGCGTGGGGCCGGTGGGCGTGGGCCGGGCTGCGGACGCTGCTCTGCGGCAGCACCTGCTGCACCGCTGCGACAGGTGGAGCCACCTTCCCGCCCCCACACCCCCACACCCCAACAATATCCTTGTTGCCGTGTCGTATCTACCGCCAGCACCACGCCATTATTCGCCCTTCCTATCCACGGAAACAAATTTCCCGTCCCAGCACCCACCATGATGCCCTGCCGCGTGGTGTAGCCAAGCCACAGCAGGCTGGCCACCACCGCAAAGGCCAGGAAGTACACAGCCGGGCTCAGCGTCTCCTCCTCCTGGTCTTCCGCCTGCCCTTGCGTACCTCCGGTACCACCGCTGCGACCGCGGCCCTTATGCCGCCCCGACTGCGGCGGCGGCGACGGTGCCACCACGCACATGTCCGTGCGGTACGACGCCCCGCCGTCGAAGCAGCTAGCGGCACCGTCACCGCCCCCCAGTGACGAGGCGTTAACGGGCGTGAGGCCTGCAAGGGGGGAGGGGGGGCGCACCGCGCGCACCGCGGGGAAAGTGTGCAGGAATACTCTGTTGGGGTGCTCACAGCGATGGGCAATGGGCAATGGTGCTTGTAATGGCCACGAGGTCCTGCTGTTACCGCACCACGGGTGGCTGACAGGTGCCCTAAGCGTGTCCAAGCTGGCGGCCACATAGGCGAGGAAACGACGAGACCACCCGAACCCCACAGCTCCCACCTGCCTCCCTGCACAGCTCCTCCCCGCTCCTCGCCACGTCCCGCAGCCGCGAGCACAGCAGCGGGCCCTCGCCGCCCGCCGCCCCCTCCGCGCACGGCCTCAGGCCGCCCGCCGCCTCCAGCCCCACGCCCGCCGCCGCCGCGTGGGCGGAGAAGGCGAAGAACTCGTCCTTGCACGCGTCGTGCCAAGCGTCGCACGTGTCAACGCACACGTGGGGCTTGAGGCCCGTGCCGACCTGAGGCGGGTACAGGTGCCGGTGCCGGGCCAGTGCGCACCGGTATGGGCACAGGTTCAGGAGGCACGCACAGGGTGTGGTACGTCTAGTCAGCCATTGTGGAGGCGGGTTGGGAAGGCCGGACGTGCTCCCATGGACGCGGCAATAGAGCTGTGGATCCGTCTCCCGCTGCCCACTCGCGCACGAGTCGCTCCTGGCTTGGCTTAGCTCAGCTTGGCACCCAGACAGCATACGCCGGTCAGTGCGTCCCTCAATGGCTCTCGCCCGCCGCCTTTCGCCCCTCTGGCTGCGCAGCAACGCCAGGGCCCCGCACCCTCGAGTCACAGGTGGACACCCCATGCGGCCCCAAGCCCGCATAACGCGGTACTTCACCGCTGTGCGGTTACGTGCGCGCAGCCCCTCACCTCCGGATCGCACACGCGGCAGGCCATGCGCGTCAGCCACGCGGCGCAGGGCCGCGAGAAGGTGGGGTCCTCCAGGGCGGAACGCAGGCCGCGGTACAGGGCCAGCGCGTGTGCGCGGCTGCAGCAGGAGCACGTGTACTGGGGGGTGGGGGGCCGGGGGGAGTGGGGGGACTGAGTTGGGAGAGGAGGAGCTGGTGAAGTCGCCCCCGGTGGTCATCACGCTTGGAAGGGCGGCAACGGAGGCAACTGTGCTGAAGGGAGAGTGTTGGTACGTGGCTGCAGGATTGGGCGGTATGGGGCCCCGGTGTGATGGGTGGGGCGTGAACGGAGCGAAGCAAGGGACGGGGAGGCGCCGGGGGCGAGGCCCAGGAGGAGCGAGTCGGCAGGGGCATGGCGCGAGAATTGTGTTTGTAGAGTTGTGTGCGAAAGCATGAAGGTGGTGGTTTCAAGAGCGGCAGGGTGGCAGCTTGGGGAATTCGGTGAGGCGAGGGTCAGCCTGGCTGGCCCCCTTGACGCAAGGCGCAGGTGCCCCTCGTCGGGTGGGAGCCAGAACGGATGAAGACAGCTACAGTCCTCCCCACAGAGCATCCTAGGACGTAACTTTGTGAATCGTTTTCACATGCCAGGGCGTAGGGGCGTGGCATGCCCCACCTGGGAGCACAGCGGCAGGCCGCCCGGCACGAAGTAGGGGGGCGGGAAGGGCTGTACCAGCGGCAGCCCCTCTTGCGGCCGGCACAGCGCGGGCGCAGCATCCTGGGCCAGCGCCTGTTGCAGCAGCGTCCACAGCAGGAGCAGAAGGGGCCGTAGCGCCGGGCCTGGTGCGGCTCCTCGCGCCCAGGAGTCCAGGCCAGCACTCATCGCCAGCTGTCCGCTTTGGTCGACCGTCCCAGTCTTATCGCCAACATGCAATTATTGTAATTCTTTACTAGTTGAATCGCCAGTGCCGGTTCTAGGAGCGTGATCTTCGCGACACCGCGCGTTGGTCAACAAAAGTCCGAAGCCCGTCATTCAAACGTATCCAGCTCTCGGTATGACGACCTTTGTGTAGGTAAAGTTGTTGAGCTGAAGAATGGGAGGCACCGTGCTGAACGTTGCGACGGGCAACCGGCAACTGTACCGGCAGTGAGTTGGGTCTCAAGTGCTGTTGTCGTGGTGGACAGGTGGAGGTGCGCTCGCAAGAGCCATGGGCTCAGGCTGCCTTCGGCTTCAACGGATGCGCGTTTGGTGGGCGTACGTGCACCCTGTTCCCTGCGGTGCACAGCGTGCGACCAGGCGTGCAACGCCAGCTGGTGCGTGGCACTGACAGGCGGACATCGTTTGGACCCCTGCCTCAGGCGGGCAGTCGGGATCTGGACTTGCTACCATCACGTGCTCCCGCCCCTGAATGAAGCATAGTCCCCCGTAACACCGAAGGGTTGAGGCGTTTCAGGCCAGGACGCGAGGACGGTGGTAGCGGCTGGTAGCTGCAGCCAGCTGCAGCAGGGGGAAAATGCAGCGCTGGCATACCTTACGGACCTCAGCCTACTCAGCTGGATGCGTTCTCCTTGTTGATCGAGTCTTAGGTCAAAATACATAACAAACAGTAGTCAGAACCACTCTTGTTCCGTCAACAGGCGCACCATGCCATCCGTACCCTCAGCCATGAGGAGGGGTGCGCACTAGGTCCCCAGGGCACGTGCCATGCTGAACCGTCAGTACTACGACGGGGCAACGGTCCACCTTCCAGCACGGTTGCCTCACGTACGGGCACCAACACCCGAAGAACACGCACGCCGTCGTACGCCATGCCCCGACACGCTACGCCATTGTCACACCCCTGATGCAAAGAACTGCCCTCCCCGCTATACACTCCACCTGGGATCACCCGCACACGTGCCCCTGCGTGCGTGCCAGGCTCAGGGGTCAGGGCTCCGAGTACGGCCCATACCATCTTCTCTCCAACCTCAAACCGCTTGTGATTACCATGTCGAGCTCTTCCCAACACCTTGAACGTGAACGTGACTCGACAACCCTATGCTACTACGGGACTGGGCTGGGCTCTGGAAGGGGACCAAAACTGTAAAACCATACATACTACGCTTCGACTGTTCGGTGACTGGGCCAATTAGTTGCCTTCCCCTCATGCATCTCACCGGAGCAGCATTAAGAGTCTGGTGCTCCCTTCCGTCCCGGGCCCAGTACAGTGCCAGAGTGATATTGTGCACAGTCGCGAAATGCATTTGCCAGAACTCGTAAGCTCAGCCGCCTGTCACGCAATAACCAGTCACGTGCTGTATCCCCAGCCAGGCATACGAGCGCCAAGCCAGGTGCTGTGTGGAGGCAGGCCGGCCATAGCAGCAGGCCTCACCGGTGCCCATCAGGTCGGCACATGCCACACCGACAGCCGTGCTAATCCCACGTGAAGCCCAGCTTGAAGATGTCCGCCAGACCCGTTGGCTTGGACTTGGTCGGCCGTGGGGACGTGTGTTCGCCCGGGGGAGCTGCAGGTCCCAGCGACCCCTGTGGGATTGGAAGGGAAGGGTGTGGGGGAGCAGCAGCAGAACGTTGAGGCAGGGCTCCCGTGTCGCAAGCACATCCGCTGACAGGACTCACCCCCAGCAAGCACACGGCCCAGCGGTGGCCCCTCGCCGCTTGGCCGCATATGCTGCTGCATGCACCTGCCCACCTCCAGCCCCTGACACACTACGCACCTGGCCCTCGGGCGCCGGGGGGCTGGCCGGGCGCTTGAGTGGAAGCAGCCCAGCAGCCGGCGGAGGAGCGTGAGGAGGGAGCGGCGGGAGCGGGGGCGGCAGTGGCGGAGCACCAGGCCCTAACACCATTTTCCTGCCCTCCCAATAGCATGGCTGGCAAGGCATTAACCCAGTCGACACCACCTGCACTTCCACCGCCGGGGCCTCCGCGTGCGCCTGGCCCTCCGACCCACACGCCGCCACCGCCGCTGCCGCAGCAAGCTCGCACTCCTCCACCAACAGCCCCTGACCCGCCTCCTCAGCCTGCCCCGTGGCCACGGCCTCCGGCCCCTGCACCACCGCCTCCATCCCTTCCTCCTCCCCTGCCTCCTCCCGTGCCTCCGCCCCTGCCTCCTCCCGTTGGTCCTCCCATGCCTCCACCCCCGCCTCCTTCCCTTCGCCCTCCCCTGCCTCCCCCCCTGCCTCCCCCCATTCCTCGCCCCCTTCCTCTGCCTCTTCCCCGTCCCCTGCCTCCCTCCATCCCCCCCCCCCTGCCCCCCGCCCCTCC
>VFQN01001931.1_pt1 | contig 33333 bp, 29 predicted proteins | sample 3512371 | NCBI WGS metagenome assembly VFQN01 (sample SAMN10412370, study PRJNA504923) | tailings metagenome | isolation source: Replicate 2 from Balatoc abandoned mine | place: Philippines: Itogon, Benguet | collected 2017-08-28 | reverse complement strand
GACGCCGGCCGTCCGCAGCGCCTCGGCCTCCTCGCCGCCGCGGCCGAAGACGAGGGGGTCGCCGCCCTTCAGACGGACCACCGTCTTACCCGCCTGCCCGTAGCGGATCAGCATCTCGTGGATGTGCGGGTACTTGTCCGGGTGCGTCCCGGGCAGGTCGCGGACGCACACCTTCTCGGCGGCCGGGTTCGCCAAGTCGAGCAACCGCACCGGGACGAGCTGGTCGTACAGCACGAGGTCGGCCCGCCCCAGCACCTCGGCGGCGCGGACGGTCATGAGCCCCGGGTTGCCGGGGCCGGCGCCGACCAGAAATACGGTGGGCTCGGCGGGATCAGGTTTCTGCTGGGAACTCATGTCTCACTTGTGCCGCGGAATGACCAAGGACTAATGACCCACCGGTGACCAAGGAAACCCGACCAGGGTTCTCCTTGGTCACCGGTGGGTCATTGGTCATTCTACCCACTTAGACGGCGATCTCCTCGGGGGCCGGCTCGTCGGCGTCGTGCGGGTCGAAGCCCGGGAAGTAGTGGCAGAACACGATGCCGAGGAGGTACAGCCCGAACATCGGGGCGAAAAGGTAGCCCATCGTCACGATGTCCGGCGTGGGCGTGATGATGGCCGCGAACAGCGCGAGGATGAAGCAGGCGTAGCGCCACTTCTTAAGATAGTCCTCAGCGCTAAACAGTCCGATGCGATTCAGGAAGATCATCACCAGTGGCGTTTGAAACGAGACGCCGAACACGAGCGGCAGGATGAGCGCCAGCCCAAGCCACTCGTTCAGCCGGATGTCCGGGTCGATGCCGAGCCACTCGTTGAACTTGAGCAGCGCCTTCACCGCCCCGGGAAGCACCACGAACTGGCACAACAGCACGCCGCCGACGAACAGGATCAGGCTCGGCAGGAAGATTAGCCGCACATACCGCTTCTCGTGCGGGTATAGCCCGGCCCCGACGAACGCCCAGAACTGATACAGCAGCCACGGGCTCGACAGCACGATCCCGCAGACGATCGACACCTTAAAGTAGACGACCAGTGATTCCTGGGCGCTGAGCGCGGTCAGGTAGCTCTTCGCCCCGACGAGCGCGTCGCCCTGGTTGCTGAGCGAACTGAGGTAGCCGGGGTAGACGAGGATGGTCGTAGCGATTTCCTTCGGGGCGTCCTTCTGCGGCGGGCCGAAGACCGGGATGAATGCCTCCGCCTTGATGACGACCGGCATCTCCTGCGGCGCGCCGAGGAGGATGTAACGCTCGTCGTCGGTCAGCACCGACAGAGCGTTGTCCGCATCCTTCAGCTTCTTCCGCACCCGCTCGACCTCGTCCTCCCCGGACCGCTTCATTTCCTTGAGCTTCGCCTCCTCCGCGTCGCGGTTGCGGCGGTAGTAGAAGTCGCGGACCTGCGTTTCGACCGGGTCTGTGATCACGTCGAACATCGGCTTGCCCACGCCGATCTTCTTGTTCCCGACAGCGCTACCGATCGCATCGAGTACGAAACCGATGAGCATCAGGACGACCAGCCCCACGAGGGCGCGGATCATCCGCATCCGCAGCTCTTCGAGATGCTCCCCGAAGGTCATGCGGGTGTCGTCGAAGATGTCGTCCGGGTACTCGTGACTGTTCTGGCTATTCCGGGCCGGCATGGTATACCCCCGCGCGGGTGGAGCGGGACGAATCCCAACCACGAGGCGAAGGTGCTCGACCGGTTGGCAGGAACGGACTCGGCGGAAGGTCGGGGGTATCCTATCGACCCGGCCCGCCCGGCTCAAGTTCCGCCGCGCGCCCGGCCACCCGGCGCTTCCCCGCCGGGTAGAATTCGGGCGGACGGACCCACCCCCTCGGGAGGCCGACGGATGACACGGCTTCTGCTACTGGTCGGGATTCTCACGGCGGTCGGATGTACACGGTACGAGGGGCCGCTGGAGGTGTACGGCAAGAACCGCCGCGGCGACCACGCCGACCTGCCCGGCTACACGATTGAGGAGCAGAAGGCCCGTGCCCGCGAGCGACTAACCACGTTTGAGGACGACCGCGAGCGGTACCCCACGTCGCAGGTCGACCGGCCGGGCGGGATTGGGCGGTAAGAACTGGGCGAGCGGCCGGCGTGCGCCGGCCGGTCGTTGTCCCAGGTGCCCGTACCAACGCCCGGCCGGCGCACGCCGGCCGCTCGCCACGCAATACCACTTCCCGTCCGACGAATCCCTTCCCACACCGCGGTTATTCCGTTGCCGCTCCACCACCGGCACGGCGAGAATGACCCGCGACCCACCACCCGCACCGCGGAGGCCGTCATGGGGCTCTGGGACCGGATCACCGGCGAGTTCATCGACATCATCGAGTGGACCGAGCCGAGCCAGAACGAGGTGCTGTCGTACCGCTTCACGCGATACAAGAACGAGATCAAGAACGGGGCGAAGCTCATCGTCCGCGAGGGGCAGGCGGCGGCGTTCGTGAAGGAGGGCCAACTCGCCGACGTGAAGGGGCCGGGGACGTACACCCTCGACACCAAGAACATGCCCATCCTCTCCACCATCCTCGGGTGGAAGTACGGGTTCGAGTCGCCGTTCAAGGCCGAAGTGTACTTCATCAGCACCCGCCAGTGGACCGACCAGAAGTGGGGCACCCAGAACCCGGTCATGGTCCGCGACCCCGAGTTCGGCCCGGTCCGGCTGCGGGCGTTCGGCTCCTACGCCTTCAAGGTCACCGACCCGGCCACGTTCCTCCGCGAGCTCGTCGCCACCGACCCGTCGTTCGAGGCGTACGAGGTCACGGCGCAGTTCCGCAACGCCATCGTGTCGCGGTTCGTGGACGCGCTCGGCTCGGCCCGCATCCCGATGCTCGACCTGGCCGGGAACTACGAGAAGGTCAGCAAGATCGCGCTGGAAAAGATCGCCCCCGAGCTGGCGAAGATGGGGATTTCGCTCACCCAGTTCTTCGTCGAGAACGTGTCGCTCCCGCCGGAGGTGGAAGCCGCCCTCGACAAGCGGAGCCAGATGGGGATTCTCGGCAACCTCGACCAGTACGCGAAGTTCCAGTCGGCGGAGGCAATCCGCGACGCGGCGAACAACCCCGGCGGCATCGCCGGGCTCGGCGCCGGGATCGGCGCCGGAGTGGCGATCGGCGGGCAGATGGGCGGCGCACTCGCCGGCGCGGCTGGTGCCCCCGGTATTGTCACGCCCGGCAACACGCAGCCCTACGGCGCCCCGCCGCCGCTACCGACCGGCGTGCAGTTCTTCGCCGCGATCGGCGGCGCCCAGGCGGGACCGTTCGACATGGCCGGGCTCCAGTCGCAGGTCGCGCAGGGGAAGCTGACGCGCACGACTCTGGTGTGGAAACAGGGCATGGCGGGCTGGACCGCGGCGGAGGGCGTGCCGGAACTGGCGCCGCTGTTCGCCCACCTGCCGCCGCCGTTGCCGACGTAACCCGCGGTTCTGCCGATACCGTAGATCGGGCCGAGCCTTCGAGGCCCGATGTAGCACCGCCATGCCCGCACGACAGCCAGCGGGGAACGCAACCCTCCGCGGGATCTGGTGTCCAACTCTACTAATTCCCTCCCGCACCCCTCGTCGGGCCTCGAAGACTCGGCCCGACCTACGAAACCAGTCCATGCCCGATCCCGCTCCCAAGGCCGCCCCCGCCGGCAAGCTCTTCCCCTGCTCGCAGTGCGGGGCGAAAGTCGCATTCGACCCGGCGACGCGCTCGCTGAAGTGCCCGTACTGCGGCCACACGACCGCCGTGCCCGACCCCGGCGACGCCGCCGCGGCGGCGGTCGTCGAGCGCGACTTCGAGACGTACCTGGAGCGCGAGGAGAGCGGTGCCGGCGCCGTCATCGCCGGGCGGTCGTCGCAGACTCGCTGCACCGGCTGCGGGGCGATGGTGCTCCTCGAAGACCGGGTGGCGACGGAGGAGTGCCCGTTCTGCGGCACACACCTGGAGAACAAGCCCGAGACTGCCGAGGGGATGATCCCGCCCGAGTCGCTCGCCCCGTTCGCCCTCGACCTGCGCGGCGCCCGCGAGGCGTTCACCGCGTGGCTCGGTAGCCTGTGGTTCGCCCCGAGCGAACTGAAGACCGTCGCCAACCTCGGCCGGCTGACCGGCGTGTACGTCCCGTACTGGACGTACGACGCGATGACGTACACCGCGTACCGCGGCGAGCGCGGCGACAACTACCAGGACACCGAGACCTACACCGAGCGCGACCCGAACGGGAACACGGTCACGAAGACGCGCACGGTCACGAAGATCCGCTGGTGGCCGGCGTCGGGGCAGGTCGAGCACTTCTTCGACGACGTGCTGGTGTGCGGCTCGCGGAGCGTCCCACCGCACCTCGTCGCGTACCTGGAGCCGTGGGACCTGGAGAAGTTGGAGGGCTTCCGCCCCGACTTCCTGAGCGGCTTCACGACCGAGCGCTACGCCGTCGGCCTGCGCGAGGGGTACGGCGAGGCAAAGCAGTTGATGGAGCCGACGATCGACCGCCTCGTCCGCCGCGACATCGGCGGCGACCACCAGCGGGTCGACTGGAAGCGCACCGACTACGCCGCGGTGACGTTCAAGCACCTGCTCCTGCCGGTGTGGGTGGCCCACTACCGGTATCACGAGAAGCTGTACCAGATCCTGGTGAACGGCCGGACGGCGAAGGTGTCCGGCGAGCGCCCGTGGAGCGCGTGGAAGATCGCCGCGCTGGTGCTGGCGATCCTGCTGGTGGTCGGCACGATCGCGCTGGTGATGGCACTGAGTTCGGGGAAGGTGCGGGGGGCAAGTGGATCAGCGACAACCACGTCCCACCCCACCCCCGCCACAACGCGCGAACGGCCGGCGTCAGCCGGCTGGTCGTTGGTACAGGTGGCTGGGACAACGACCAGCCGGCTGACGCCGGCCGTTCGCCGGAGCACCCCCTATCCCCCTGCCGGGCCGAGTTCGTCGAGCATGTGGCCGAGTTTCTCGCGCTTCGTCTGAAGGTAGTCGCGGTTGTGCTCGCCGGGCGGCATCTGGATCGGCACCTGCTCGACGATCCGCAGGTCGTAGCCCTGTAGGCCGATGACCTTCCGCGGGTTGTTCGTTAGCAGGCGGATGTCGCGGACGCCGAGGTCGTGGAGGATCTGCGCCCCGATCCCGAAGTGCCGCAGGTCGGCGCCGAACCCGAGGCGGACGTTCGCCTCCACCGTGTCCAACCCCTCCTCCTGTTGCAACTTGTACGCCTTCAGCTTGTTCAGCAGGCCGATGCCGCGGCCCTCCTGCCGCATGTAAGCGATGACCCCGCAGCCCGCCTCCGCCACCTGCCGCATCGCGTACTGGAGTTGCGGGCCACAGTCACACTTCGTCGAGTGGAGCGCGTCGCCGGTCAGGCACTCGCTGTGCATCCGCACCAGCACCGGCTCCGTCTGCTCGGGCACGACGCCCGGGGCGGTCTCGACGCCGACCCCACCGAGCGTCAGTGCCAGGTGCGGCTCCTGGTCCACGACGGCCGAGTACGCGAACAGGTCGAACACGCCGAACTCGGTCGGCAGCTTCAGACGGATCTCGCGCTTGACGAGCTTCTCACGGCGGCGGCGGTACTCGATCAGGTCGGCGATGGTACACATCTTGAGCTGGTGCCGGTCGCAGAACCCGCGGAGGTCCGGGAGGCGGGCCATCGACCCGTCCTCGTTTAAGACCTCGCAGATGACCGCCACCTCGCGCAGCCCGGCGAGGCGGCACAGGTCCACGCTCCCCTCGGTGTGGCCGGCGCGGACGAGCACCCCGCCGGACTTGGCGATCAGCCCGTCGAGGTGCCCCTTGTCGCGCACGAGGTCGTGCGGCCCGCTGGCCGGGTCGGCGCACACCTGGATCGTGTGGCAGCGGTCGAAGGCCGAGATGCCGGTGGTAACACCGTCGCGGGCGTCGAAGTTGTGGGTGAACGGGGTGGCGGTCGGGTCGAGGTGGACACCGGGGAGCAGGTCGAGGCCGAGGCGGGCGGCGTGCGCCGGGGCGAACGACACGCACAACCGGCCGCACGCCTGGCGGACCATGAAGTTGACGGCGGCGGGCGTGACCGCCTCGGCCGCCATCACCACGTCCCCCTCGTTCTCGCGCTGCTCGTCGTCGACGAGCACGATCATCCGCCCGGCCTTGAGCTCGGCGAGCGCCTCGTCGACGGAACAGAACCCGGGCGCGGTGCGGTGGAGCATGAGAGAAGTATAGCCGGCCGCGGTGCCACCGGGTTACATCCCGCCCATCCCGCCCGGCCCCTGCGGCTCACTCTCGCGGGACGACACCGGCTTCAAGTCGCTCTCGATACGGTCGAGTCGCCACGAGTAGCGCGTGCGTGCATTGCCTGGCGGGGCGATGCTCCCCGCGTCCGGCTTCGCCTCGGCCCGCAGTCGCTTCAGTTCGTCCAACAGGCCGGGGTCGGTGCAGACCATCACCAGCCGCCCGCGTGCCGCCATGTCGCCCTTCGCGGACACGAGCGGCAGTTCGACCGGCACCCGCACCTCGACCGCCGTTTCGGGCAGGGTCATGATGTCGAACGTGTCGGGCGACTGCTTGAGCCGCACCCCCGCGGGGACGATACCCGTCGTGGTCCACACGGACAGGAAGGTCCGGCTTTGTTCGGGCGTCGGCTGCTTGTTTCCCGGCAGGCGGAACAGCTTCGCGGCGGCCGCGGCGGCGATCGGCTCGGGGATCTGCCAGCCGAGCCCGGCCGGGACGCCCACCGCCGCCACCCGCGCGGCGCCGGCGTCGCGGGACAGCAGCCGGAAGGCCGGGTCACCAGCCATCCCGGCGGCGGCGTAGGCCACGTAGGGCCGCGTCCCCCGGTTCTGGAACTCGGCGATGAACTTCCCCGCCTCCTCCCGCCCCTGGCGCTGAAGGTCGAGCGCGAGCCACCCGTAGGGCGTCAGCTTCGGCTCCTCCCGGAGGAACCCGTTCTGCCCGGGGAGGAACTGCCACTGCCGGCCCGCGCCGCCCTCAGGGCCGGTCGCGTCCACCGCCTTGAGCGCGAACTGGACCGGGAACACGCCCTCCGGGCAGCGGAGGGTGCCGGTGGCGACGCACTCCACGCCGCCGGGCTTGATCGCCCAGTCGCGGAGGCTTCCCGGAGTGTACTCGCACGCGCCGGGGTTCCGCACGGCGATCCGCACGAGGTCGCACTGCGAGAACGCGATCCAATCGTTGCGGTAACGGGCCTCGAGCGCCGCGCCGTTGTCCGGGGCGATGCTCGCCCGCTCGGCCGGGTCGCGGGTGCGGTGGAACGCCCGGGCCATGTCGTCCTTCGTGATCAGATCGACCCACCGCCCCACCTCGGCCTCGGCCTCGCGGCGGATCGAGAACTCGACCGCCGCCATGTACGTGAGGTACACCAGCCCGACGACCACCGCCCCCCACCACGCCCCGTTCACGAGGTCGAACCCGAACAGCTCGGAGGTCCGCGTCCCCTCGGCGTTGCGCACCAGCCGGCGGGCGGCGAACGCGAGGACGACGGCGACGACGGGCATGAACAGGAGCTGCGGGGCGATGAGCGGCGACTTGGACCGCCAGGCGGTGAACGCCAGTGCGCCGAGGACGAGGACGAACACGGTCGTCACGGCGAACGCGCCGACGGCCATCCACGACACCGGCACGTACCCGACCGGGTCAGCGGTAGACCCGAGGGGCGGGCCGGGGTCGCGGACGCTCGGGGTGCTGTCGGCCATGCTGCGGTCTGCCGTGGGTCCGGGGGCGTATCGGTATTACGGACACCGGGATTGGCTGGTTCGACCGTCGCGCGGGAGCGAGGGGCAGGCGTGCAGCCGCTTGTCCCTCACTCCCCTGCCCCGCCCTACTCGTCCGTCGCCTGCGACGCCGACCCGGCCAGCGGGGCGACGGCACCAGGCATCCCGGGGTAGGCGCCGGGGATGTTCGCCATCATCGTCGCGTTGCCGACCTGCACGTCGCCGGCGGCGTCGAGGAAGATGCGGTCCTGGAGGATCTCCTGGATCACGATCGCCATCGTGTCGATCAGGCCGCGGGTGTCCACCAGCGGCTTGGCCTTGTTGTTGAGCATCACCATCCGCTTCTGGATCAGGGTGGACAGCTTGAACCGCCCCCCCACCTTGTTCACGATCGCTTCTTCCTTCAGGTCGTCGAGCATCGTCTAGAACCCCCTGCGGGTGAATTCGTCGCGGATGAGTCGTTCCAGGGCGTCGGTCGCGGCGGACAGGTCGGCATTCTCCAGCACCTTGTCGAACTCGTCGGCCCGGGCGAGTTCGCCGCGGGCGGTCTCCAGGCGCCGGTTGATCGACGCCCCGGGCTCGCCGCGGCCCTCGAGCCGGCGGCGGAGTTCGTCGAACGCCGGCGGTAGCACGAACACCGACACATGATCGCCCGGGTATCTTAGCCGGACCTGCCCGGCCCCCTGCACGTCGATGACCAGGATGACGCCGACGCCGTTGGCGCGGTGTGCGTCAACCTCGGACCGCGGCGTGCCGTAGAAGTCGATCCCGTGGACCTCGGCCCACTCCAACATTTCACCGCGGTCGATCGCCTTCCGGAACTGGTCATGAGTCCAGTAGTGATACGACACTTCAGCCATTTCGCCGGGTCGCGGTGCCCGCGTTGTGGCCGTCACGGCCCGGCGCAACGGCAGAGACTTGCGGCCGATCAACCCGTCCACGAGTGTCGTCTTACCGACCCCGCTCGGCCCTGAAAGGACGACCAGCGGGGCGGTGCGGGCGGATGGGTTCAACGTCTCCATTCCGCTCTCCGCAGGTCATTCGACATTTTGCACCAACTCGCGGATCTTCTCTAGCGCCGCCTTGATCTCGAATACGTGGCGGGAAATCGTCACGTCGCCGGCCTTCGAGCCGAGCGTGTTCGCCTCCCGACCCATCTCCTGCACCAGGAACTCCAGCTTCCGCCCGGCGGCGTCGTCGCCCGTCCGCAGCAGCCCGCCGAACTGGTCCAGGTGCGCGGACAGCCGCGTCACCTCCTCGGCCACGTCGGTGCGGTCGGCGAACAGCGCGACCTCGCGGATCAGGTGATCCACCGACACCGCCACCCCGGCGTCGCCGACCGCCTGCCGCACCCGGTCGAGGATGCGCTGCCGGTAGTCGTTCGTGACCGCCGGCAGGTGCGATCGCACCCGGTCGAGCTCGTCGCACACCGTCTGGCGGAGTGTGAGGAGCCCCGCGGACATCGCCTTCCCCTCGTCCCGACGCATCGCACTGAGTTTTCGCAGCGCCTCGTCGAGCGCGGCCTCGACCGCCGGCCATTCGTCCTCGGGGAGCCCGCCCGGCCGCGCCGACTCGGGCGCGACGCCCGGCAGCGATAGCGCCCCGGCGAACACCTGGGCCGCATACAACTCGGGTAGCTTGGCCGCGTCGCAGGCGGTGCGGACTTGCTTCAGGTAGGCGGTGAGCAGGTCGGCGTTCAGAACGACGTCGGCCGGCTTCGCCCGGCGATCGGCGTGGACGTGGACAAGGAGCGTGCCGCGGCGGACGTGCCGGCGGACGACCTTCTCGACCTCGGCCTCGAACATCGGGTACGGGTCGGACCCGCGGACGGTCACCTTCAGGTGCCGGTTGTTGACGGCCCGGACCTCGACCCCGACGGCGGCGGCATCGGTAACGGCCCGGGCCTCCCCGAACCCGGTCATGCTCAGCAACACAACGGCGCCCCGCGGGAGAAGGTTCAACTCGGAGGAGGGGGAAGCTGCTGGCCACCCGGCGCGGCGCCGCCCTTCTCGGCCGGCGCGGCGGGGGTCTCGAACTGGTTCACCGTTTGCGACTCGGAGATGTCGTACTTCACGACCTTCACGTGGATCATGATGACGAGCACCCACACGGCCGCGAGGTACAGGGTGATCTTCACGAAGGCGTCGGCCGCCCGCGACCCGAACGCACTCGACCCGCCGGCCCCCCCGAACGCCCCCGCCAACCCGCCACCCTTCCCCCGCTGGATCAGGACGATCAGCATGAGGAACAGGCCGATGACGACGACGAGCAGGTTGAGGACGTGGGAAAGCCACCACACGGCGAGCAGGGCCACGGCACGAACCTCCGCGCGAACGACACGACGGGCGCGGCCGGGCCGCCCCAACGGGTGAACGGTTACTCTACGGCGCGTGCCACGCCCGGGTAGGGGCGTCAGCCGGCGGCGGCGACGATCTTGAGGAACGAATCGGCCTTGAGGCTCGCCCCGCCGACCAGTCCGCCGTCGATGTCCGGCTGCGCGAACAGCCCTGGCGCGGAGTCGCCCGTGAGCGAGCCGCCGTACAGGATAGGAAGGGCACCGGCGATTTTATCGCCGTAAAGCAGCGCCATCCTGGCCCGAATGTTCTTGTGCGCCTCCTGCGCCAGCTCCGGGGTGGCGACCTTCCCCGTCCCGATCGCCCACACCGGCTCGTAGGCGAGGGTCAGCCGGCCGAACTGCTCGTCGGTGAGGCCGGCGCACGCGGCGTAGACCTGACGCTGGAACACCCGCTCCTGCAGATTCCGCTCGCGCTCGGCAAGCGTCTCACCGATGCACAGGATCACGTGCAGGCCGGCTTCAAGCGCGGCGTGGACCTTGTGGTTCGTCGCCGCGTCAGTCTCGCCGATGACGTGCCGCCGCTCGCTGTGCCCGACGAGGGCGTACTGACAGCCGACCTCCAGGAGCATCGCCGGGCTGATCTCACCGGTGAACGCGCCCTTCGGCTCCGTGTACACGTCCTGGGCGCCGAGTTGGACCGCCGTGCCCTTGAGAGCGGCGGCCACCGGGTCGAGCCACACGAACGGCGGAATGACGGCGACGTCGCACTTCGGACTCGGACCGACGCCGGCGGCCACGCCTTGCGCGAGCGCCACCGCCTCGGCGCGGGTGGTGTTCATCTTCCAGTTGCCGGCGACCAGCTTGCGACGAGGCATACGGAACCCGGGTATTTAACCCCCGGTTTGCCGGGGGGTTGGCCAAGAAGAGAAGCCCCGCGGTAAACCGCGGGCTATGTACGGTCAGTTCTGCTCGGGCGCCCAGAACTCGCGGTCGAGCGCGCTGGCGAGGCGGCGCAGGTCGCCCATCAGGTCGAGGAACTGGTGCGGGAGCAGCGCCTGCGGGCCGTCTGACATCGCCTTTTCGGGACAGTTGTGGACCTCGACGTGGACCCCGTCCGCCCCCGCGGCGACACTCGCCCGGCACATACTCGGGATCAGGTCCGGGCGCCCCGTGGCGTGACTCGGGTCCACGATGATGGGCAAGTGACTCTGCCCCTTCACGTTCGGTACCGCACTCATGTCGAGCATGTTGCGCGTACTGTCCTCGAAGCTGCGCACACCGCGCTCGCACAGCACCACGTCCTTGTTCCCCTCGGCCAGGATGTACTCGGCCGACATCAGCATGTCCTTCACCGTCGCGCTCATGCCGCGTTTCATCAGCACCGGCTTGTTCGTCTTGCCGCACTCCTTCAGCAGGTCGAAGTTCTGCATGTTGCGGGCGCCGAGCTGGAGCATGTCGGCGTACCGGCACACGAGCTCGACCTGCCGAGGGTCCATGACCTCGGTGACGATCGGCATGTCGTACTTGTCGCCGACGTCGCGCAGGATCTTCAGCCCGTCCTCGCCCATCCCCTGGAAACTGTACGGGCTAGTGCGCGGCTTGAACGCCCCGCCGCGGAGGATGTTCGCCCCACCGGCCTTCACGTACCGGGCGATGGTGTCCATCACCTCGTAGCTCTCGACCGCGCACGGCCCTGCGATCATCGCCAGGCTGCCGCCGCCGATCTTCACCTTGCCGACATAGACCGCCGAGTCCTCCTTGTGGAACTCGCGCGACGCCAGCTTGAACGGCTTCATGATCGACAGGACTTGTTCGACCCCCGGGATGGCCGAAAAGTTCTCCGTCTGCGGCTTCCGCTCGTCGCCGATGACGCCGACGATGGTGCGAGTCTCGCCGCGCGAGACGTGCGGCGTGAACCCAAGCTCCTTGACCCGCTCGATGACGTGCTCGATCTGTTCCAGGCTGGCGTCGGGCCGAATGACGAGGATCATGGGAGTTGTGGACGGTGGTCAGTGGACGGTGGACAGTCGCCGTGCGACCGGACGCCGGGAGTTGAGGATTATCGTAGGGGAAAGGCGGTCAGGTGGACGCCGCGAGTCGCCCGGGCGACTAAATGGTTGGGTTGAGGCAGAACGAACTCCGCCCGGGGCTTTGCCCGGGCTATCGTATCCCAGCCCTTCGGGCTGAAGAGAGGCCGCTGGTTTTCAGGCCATCGGCCTGGGGTTCCATAGCTAGGGGCAAGACCCCTGGCGGCATTCGCGGTGCGCGAGTCGCCTGAACCCGTCTTTACTCTTCCGCCGCCTTCGCCGCGGGGAATGAGCCGAGCACGCTCACCTCGTCGCACACCGCTTCGAGGCCGCCGAGCGCCTTCTTCACCTTCGGGTCGTCGCGGTGGCCTTCCATCTCCAGGAAGAAGACGTACTCGCCCTTCGCCTCGCGGTACGGGAACGACTCGACCCAGGTGAGGTTGATCTTGTTGAGCTTGAACACCTGGAGCGCGTCGGCGAGGGCGCCCGGGCTGTTGCTGGTCTGAAACATCAGCGCCGTCTTGTCGTCACCGCTCTTGGCACTGTCGGACGGGCCGATGACGGCGAAGCGCGTCTCGTTGAACGGGCTGTCCTCGATGTTGTGGTACAGGATCTTGATCCCGTACCGCACCGCCGCCTGCCGCCCCGCCACCGCCGCCACGTTCGGCTCGCTCTGCACCAGCGCCGCGGCGTGCGCGGTGCTCGACACCTCGTGCAGCGAGGCGTGCGGCAGGTTCTTCGACAGCCAGTTCCGGCACTGGGAGAGCGCCTGTGCCTTGCTGTAGACGCGGCGGATTTCCGTCTGCTCACAGTTGGCGAGGAGGTGGTGGCGCACCCGCAACCGCACTTCCGCGCAGATCTTCACCTGCGGCATGCGAATGAACATGTCCAGCGTGTCGGTGATGCGGCCGTCGGTGCTATTCTCGAGCGGCACGACGCCGTAGTCGGCGTGCCGCCTGGCGACCTCCTCGAACACGGCGGCGATCGTGCCGGTGCGGAGGTACGACATCGCTTCGCCGAAGCGTTCGAGCGCCGCGAGGTGGCTGTAACTGTATTCCGGGCCGAGGAATGCGATCTTCTGCACCTTCTGGATCGCCCGCGACCCGCTGATGAGCTCGCGGAAGATTGCCCGCAGCGTCACCTCTTCGAGCGGCCCCTTGTTCGCGGCGAGGACGTTGTTCATCACCTCCTCTTCGCGGGCTGCGGAGAAGACCTCCCCGCCCTGGTCGGCCTTGACCTTACCAATCCGCGCCGCGACCGCCGACCGCTTGTTCAATAGCTCCAGGATTTGCAGGTCGAACTTGTCGATCTGGACTCGCAACGCTTTCAGATCGGCGGATACCTTGTCGGCGCCGGAGTCAGTCTTGCGCGTCATCGAGTGGAAACCCGCGAGGGGATGAGCGTTTGGCAGAAAATGTACCGGGGGTGTCCAGCGCCGTCAACGAACGGCGCGGAACGTTTCGGGATGGTTGGTCCGATTGTAGCGGTTATCACCGAGATCCGGTCCGGTCGTAATCCATTCCCAGACAGGGGGTTGGCGCCCAACCGCCAAAACGGCAGCAGTCTGACCATTTGGACCGCCCAGGACACCACGTCGAGCCCGTTACCATGAATGAAAATCCTGATTTCATAGAGGCTTGCGTCCGTCAGCAGGTCACGTGCAGGCGCCCGGTATGAAGCTTGCTGGCGTTCCGCAGAAACACGGAATCCGGCACCCGGGACACCGAATCCAACTGACGTAACCAACCGGCCGGCGTTCACGACGGGCGCAGACCGACGTAACACAACCAACCCGGAGACCCGACACATGGCGGAAGAGAAAATCATTGGCATCGACCTCGGCACCACGAACTCGGTCGTCGCGGTCATGGAAGGCGGGGCGGCGAAGGTCATCCCCAACCAGGAGGGGAACCCGATCACCCCGAGCGTGGTCGCGTTCACCGACAAGGGCGACCGCATCGTCGGCGACCCGGCCAAGCGGCAGGCCGTAACGAACCCGCGGCGCACGATCTACTCGATCAAGCGGTTCATGGGCCGCCGGCACAACGAGGTGGAGAGCGAGGAGAAGCTCGTCCCGTACAAGGTCGTCGGCGCGGCCAACGACCTCGTGAAGGTGGACATCGACGGCAAGACGTTCACCCCGCCGGAGATCTCGGCGATGGTGCTGCGCAAGCTCAAGGAGGCGGCGGAGGCCTACCTCGGGCACACCGTCCGCAAGGCGGTCATCACGGTCCCCGCGTACTTCAACGACGCCCAGCGGCAGGCCACCATCGACGCCGCCGCCATCGCGGGCTTCGACACCGAGTACGAGATCCGCGGCAAGGACGGCAAGGTCGTCAAGCAGCGGATGCGCATCATCAACGAGCCGACCGCCGCGGCCGTGGCCTACGCGCTCGACAAGAAGAAGGACCAGAAGATCGCCGTGTTCGACCTCGGCGGCGGGACGTTCGACATCTCGGTCCTCGACGTCGGCGACGACGGCGTGTTCCAAGTGCTCAGCACCAACGGCGACACACACCTCGGCGGCGACGACTTCGACCAGGTGCTGATGGACCACATCGCCGACACGTTCCAGAAGGAGAACGGCATCGACCTGCGGAAGGACGCGATGGCGATGCAGCGGCTCAAGGAGGCCGCCGAGCGGGCCAAGAAGGACCTCAGCCAGCAGACGCAGACGGACATCAACCTGCCGTTCATCACGGCCGACGCCAGCGGGCCGAAGCACCTGATGCTGTCCGTCACCCGGACGCAGTTCGAGAAGATGGTGGACCACCTCTTCGAGCGCTGCAAGAAGCCGGTGCTGACCGCGCTCCAGGACGCCCGGCTGAAGCCGAACCAGATCGACGAGGTCGTGATGGTCGGCGGCATGACGCGGATGCCGCGCGTGCAGTCGCTGGTGAAGGAGGTCTTCGGCAAGGAGGGCCACCGCGGGGTGAACCCGGACGAGGTGGTGGCGGTCGGCGCCGCCATCCAGGGCGCGCAACTGCTGCTCGGCGCCGCGGCCGACATCCAGCTGCTCGACGTGACGCCGCTGTCGCTCGGCCTCGAGACGCTCGGCGGGGTGCTGACGGTGATGATCCCGAAGAACACCACCATCCCGACCAAGAAGACGGAGGTGTTCACGACCGCCGCCGACGGCCAGCCGTCGGTCGAGGTGCAGGTGTTCCAGGGCGAGCGGCCGATGGCCCGTGACAACAAGCAGATCGGCACGTTCCACCTGGACGGCATCGCCCCGGCCCCGCGCGGCACGCCGAAGATCGAGGTCAGCTTCGACCTCGACGCCAACGGCGTGCTGAGCGTCGGGGCGAAGGACCTCGGCACCGGCAAGCAGCAGACGATCCGCATCGAGGGCTCGTCGGGCCTCTCGAAGGACGAGGTCGAGAAGATGAAGCGGGACGCCGAGCTCCACGCCGACGAGGACAAGCGGAAGCGCGAGTTGGCCGACGCCAAGAACGAGGCGGAGGGGAAGATACACGCCATCGAGAAGGCGATCGGGGAGGCCGGCGACAAGGTGAGCGAGGCCGACAAGGCGCCGGTGACGAAGGCGGTCGAGAAGGTCCGCGACGCCATCAAGGGGGGCGACGTCGCGGCGGTGAAGGCGGCGACGGCGGAGCTCGATCAGGTGTCGGCGGCGATGGCGCAGCACCTGAGCGCGGCCGCGGCGGCCGGCTCACCCCCGCCGGGCGCAACTACCCCGGGCGACGCCGGCAAGAAGCCCGGCGACGACGTGATGGACGCCGAGTACGAGGTGAAGAAGTAACCGGTGGGTCGCCCGGCCGATGCACCGGCCGGGCGACCCACCGCACACCGACGCCCGGGGAAGGCCCTCCCCGGGCGTCGGGCGTTTAGTGGCCGCACGTGGGGCACGACCCGCTGCTCCGGGTGCTCTTGCACCCGCTGGAGGTGCCGACGACCGCGGCGAGCAGGGCGAGGCAGATGACGAGCTTGCGCATCCGAAGTGCCTTCCGTGGGCGAGGGTGAAGCACCGGCGTCCGCTGCCGGCGTGCCCCTTCTATCGGCCCCGCCCCACACGCCGGCCCCCTCACGCCCGGCGACTTTCCCGCCCTTCCCCGCTCCGCGGTGTGGCTGTGCCGGTCGTTGCGGTCAGCCGGCTGGTTCGGGCGCAACCCGCATCGACCCGCGGCAGCACGGCGGGATCGTGTCTGATCCAAAGGACTCAATCTGCCCTTTGACCTGCTCAGCCCACGCGAGCGGGACGATACACACGACCGAGCGACCCGCCCGGTTCACCTCTTGCGCAATCAGGAACGCCTCCTCGGGGGAGAATCCGAGAAGGCGTTGGACCATGTCCGTGACGTGGCCGTAGGTGTGCTCGTCGTCGTTGAGGAGTACCACACGGAAACGCGGGGCGTCGCGGCACCGGGAGTTCCTCCGGCGGGTTACTCGGCGGGCTCGATCTCGGCGGCCATCGACCCCTGGCAGCGCGGGATGAGCGGGTCGGGGCCGTAGGCGTGGATCTGCTCCTGCTTCAACTCGGCCCGCTCCAGGCTCGTCGTGCAGACGATCGCCCGCCCGGCGCGGTCCACCTCCTCGGCCAGCTGGTACCCCTTCTCGGGCGGGTGGCCGAACAACTCCAGCAGCATCAGGATCACGTACTGGTAGCTGTGGTCGTCGTCATTCAGCAGGACAACGTGGTACGGGGGCTGGTGCCGGGTGCGCGTCTGCTCCTCGGTGTCCGCGTCGGGGAGGACGGCCGGGCCGCTACTCATGGGGGTGCCTCCGTTCGGGCGGCGGTCAGGGCGCGCGAAGGGCGGGAGCCTTCGGGTCGGTCCGCGAGGTGTGCGGCGCCTGCGCCGCGTCTTTCCGGCCGAACAGCATCAGGGCAATGTCATCGTTCTGGGCGCGGCCGGCGGCGTGCCGGCGGACCGCCTGCACGAGCCGCTCGCCGACCCGCCGCGGCGCCCACCCGGCCGCCGCCACCGGGTCGTCCGGCGGGGCGAGGGCGGCGTCCACGCCCTCCGGGCCGAACAGCCCCCCGGCCGGGCTCATCGCGTCCGTCACGCCGTCGGTGAACACCGCCACCAGGTCGCTGGCGTCGAGCGGCAGGGTCACGGACTCGTACTCGTACCCCGGCATCACCCCGAGCGGCAGGCCGGTCGCCTCGGTGCTGATGGCGTCGACCAGATCGCCCGCCACGGCCCGGTACAGCCGCGGGTTCATGTGCCCGGCATTCACCACCGTCATCTGGTGCGCCACGGTGTCGACCACCATTACGGCGAGCGTCACGAACCGGTCGCCGAGCCCGCCGCGGATCATCTGGTCGTTCAGCAGGCCGACCGCCCGCACCGGGTCCGGCTCGGTCAGCAGGCAGAAGCGGACCTCGGAGCTGAGCTTGGCCACGAGCAGCGCCGCCGGCACGCCCTTCCCCGCCACGTCGCCGAGGACCACCGCCAGCCGGCCGTTCGGGAGCACGACCGCGTCGTAGTAGTCGCCGCCGATCGTCTGGGCGGGCGAGTAGTGTGCGAAGAACTCGTACCCGGCCACCTCGGGCATCGTCTGCGGGAGGAACCCGAGTTGCACCGCCCGCGCGAGCTCCATCTCCTTCTTGGCCTTCTCCGACGCGACCGCCGCCTCGTGCAGCTTCGCCTTCTCGACCGCGACCGACGCCAGGTTGGCGACGATCGCCAGCATGTTCAGGTCGTCCTCCCGGAACTTCTTGGACCGGTCCTGGGTGTCGAGTTGGATGGCCCCGAGCGACCGCCCCTCGGCCGTCACCAGCGGGACGCACATGACCGAGCGGATCTTGAACTCGGCGATCGAGGCGTTGGCCGGGAGCGAGGCGTCGGCCGAGGCGTCCTCGCTGAGGTACGAGTGCTGCGTCTCGACCGCCTTGCGGATGATCGTCTTGCTGAACCGCGCCTCCTCCGGGTCGCCGCGGCGCACCCGCACCGCCCGCGGGATCATCCGCCCGGCCTCGTCGAGCAGGATGATGAAGCACCGGTCGGCCTGCTTGAACTCCTTGAGCATCGTGTCGGCGACCTGGTTCAGCAGCGGGTCCAGGTCGAGGGTGCGCGACAGCCCGGTGCTGATGTCCAGGAGCGTGCGGAGGCGGTCGGTCGGCTGCGCGTCGAGGAAGTGCTGGGCGTTGAGCCGGCTGCCGGTCGCCTCGATGGTGGTGGCGCCGCCCGAGTCCGGCTCCTCCTCGGCCTCGCGGGTCATGAAATCGGGGAGCGGCGGCTTCTCCGCCGCCCTCAGAGGGCCGGCTCGCTCGTCGTGGTACTTGAACAGGAAGTCGCAGAACTTGAGCCGGTCCTCGGCCCGCAGCGCGGTGCGGGTGGTGACCTTGCGGCCGTTGACGAACGTCTCGTTGCGGCTCTTCAGATCCTCGATGTAGAACTGCCCGCGGTCCCGGGTGATCTGCGCGTGCCGGCGGCTGATGGCGTGGTGGGGGAGGACGATTTGGCACGTCTCGGCGTCGCGGCCGATGACGACCAGGTCGCCGTCGAGCGGGATCTTGTCCCCCGGGGTGCCCCCGGTCGGTGACTTCAACAGAATCAGGGCGGGCATTGGCGACCGGCGTAAAGAGGGCGTCCGGGACTCGGCCCTGCGGGCACCCCGATGTTACCCCCGCCCCGGCGAGAAGGCAAGGAACCCCCGGTCGTCCGCGGCCGCCCGCACGCGCGCCGGACGGCCCTCCCGACACAACTCAAAAAGCGGGCTCACGTCGAACCCCCGTCTGCGGCCCGGACGTGCTCGACCGCCTCGGGCGGGATGAGATCGACCGCGCCGTCCGGGCGTTCGAGCTCGAGCCCGTCGAAACCCATCTCGCGGAGGCGACCGACCGGGCGCGTGCCGTCGGCCCGCTCCACCTCCACGTCGCGGCCGAGGAAGCCGACGCGCCACTTCCAGTCCGCCTCGACCGCCGCTCGTTCGCCGGCGAGCAACCGCCCCCACTCGGCGTCCAGGTTCCGCGTCACCGCCGCGACCGCATCACGCAGGTCGGTGGGGCCGCCGGCGAACATGCCGAGCGATGCCGCGTCCGGCAGGCCGAGGGCGGCGAACTCGGCGGCCGTCTGGCCGAGGTTCAGGCCGATCCCGGCTATCGTGCGAACCCCCTGCTCGATGAGGATGCCGCACACCTTCTTGCCACGGACGAGCAGGTCGTTCGGCCACTTGATGCGTGCCTGCACGCCGGTCAACTCGCGGATCGCCTCCCCGACCGCAACCGCTGCCCACGCCGTCAGGATCACCGGGCGCCGCAACTCCGGAGGCGGCGACAGCACGACCGACATCAATAGGGCCGCGCCCGGCCGACTCCGCCACGGGCGACCGAACCGGCCGCGCCCCGCGGTCTGGTTCTTCGCCACGATCACGAGCCCTTCGAGCGCATCGGGTGGGAGCGCGGCGGCGAACGTGTTGGTGCTGTCGAGTTCGTCGAAGACGAGCACCCGCCGGCCGACGAGGCCGGTGGGGAACGTCCATTCCTCAGCGGGTTCGGGTGTCACGCGGCGTAGTCGAGGCCGATGTCGAGGGCGGGGGCGGAGTGGGTGAGGGCGCCGACGCTGATCCGGTCCACGCCGGTGGCGGCGACCGCTGCGATGGTGGCGAACGTGATCCCGCCGGACGCTTCGAGCCGCGTACCGGGCGAGACCGCGTTCCGTCTCGCGACGGCGGTGCGCATCTGGTCGGGCGTCATGTTGTCGAGCAGTACGATGTCCGCGCGGGCGGCGAGGGCGTGTTCGAGCTGGTCGAGCGTATCGACCTCCACCTCGACCGCCAGGCTGCCGTTGCCTGGCGCGGCGCGGGCGAGTTCGACCGCCCGCCGCACGTCGCCGCTGAGCCCGGCGAGGTGGTTGTCCTTGATGAGCACGCCGTCGTACAGCCCGAGCCGGTGGTTCGTGCCGCCCCCCATCCGTACCGCGTACTTCTCCAGCAGCCGCCAGCCGGGCGTGGTCTTGCGCGTGTCGAGTACGGCCGCGCGGGTGCCGGCGGCGGCGGCGACATAGCGGCGGGTGAGCGACGCGACCCCGGACAGGCGTTGGAGGAAGTTGAGCGCCGTCCGTTCCGCCGCGAGGATCGAGCGCAACGGCCCGGCGACCGTGGCGAGGACGGTGCCGCGGATGAGCGCTGACCCGTCCGGGTGCGCCGGTACGAATGCGAGCGCCGGATCGACCGACGCACACACCATCGCCGCGGCGGGGAGTCCGGCGACGACGCCCTCTGTTCGAGCGACGAACGTCGCCCGGCCGGACTGATCGGCGGGGATGAGTGCAAGGCTGGTGCGGTCGCCAGCCGCGCCGAGGTCTTCGGCGAGTGCCAGTTCGACGAGGCGCCGGCAGGCGGAGGCCTCGTCCGGGGTGAACGCGGTCATCCCGGTAGGATACGCAGAATCGACGCGGCGCGCGCCCGCTTAGCGCTGACGGGTGAGTTCGGCGAGCAGTCGGTCGAGGGCGCTCGGGTCGATCGGCTTGGTGAGGTGGAGGTCGAACCCGGCTTCGGCGGTGCGGCGACGGTCCTCCTCCTGGCCCCAACCGGTGAGGGCGACCAGCGCCATGTCGCGGCCCCACGGCTCGGCCCGGATGCGGCGGGCGGCGCCGTTCCCGTCGAGCCGCGGCATGCCAATGTCGAGTACCGCCACATCCGGCCGGAACTCCTCGGCGATCTGCACGGCTTCAAGTCCGTCGGCGGCCGTGCGGACCTCGTTCCCCATCAGGGTGAGGAGCAGCGCCAGGCTCTCGGCCGCGTCCGCGTTGTCGTCGGCGACCAGGACTCGCCGCGGTCCACCAGTTGATTCCACCGCGTTTCTTGGACTGTACAACTCAACGGTCCCGGCCTGCATTACGGCCTCACTCCACGCGGGAATCAGCGCCGAGCCCGAAGCGACGGGCCGAACAGCACCAATCCCTCAAAACGACAATGACCTCTCACATTTTCCAGGAACAACCAGAGCAAATCCAATGCCCTGATTTTGATCCGTCAGAACCCGTGGAAATCCCGGCCGATTCGCGTACTGCGCACCCGCGCCGTATCGGCGCGGGAAGCGCACTTCCCAAATCCCTGACGCGGCGTTCAAGCCGTGTTTAAGGTGCAGTGGGCGGCATCAACTCCGCGACAACCATCGCGTGAACGTCGAGCCTCGGCACCACCACCGTCACGGCCCCGCCCTCGGCAGTTGCCGGCAGATCCACCCCGTTCGGCTCAAGGCGCACGCCGCGGATGTTCTCCTTCACGCGGAAGGTCACGCGGATGTCGTGGATCGGCACAACCTCCTCGCGGAGCGGCACGTCGTCGGTCGGGTGGGCGTGGCCGCCGGCGGGGTTCAGGTCGTTGAACAGGTGAACAACCAGCCTGTCGCCGCCGACCGTGCGCTGCCGCAGGGCGGTAACGTGGACGCACATCGGCGCCGGCACCGTCACCGGTTGCGGCACGGTGCCGGCCGCCCAGCGGATCGCGTTCGCCAGAACGAGGCGCTGGTACGGGTACGGGTAAAGGTAATACGCCGCGTCGAATCCCGCCGCGAGGTACGCCACCCGGCCGCGCCCGAGTGTGCGCGTCATCACCGCCGGGAACATGCCGTCCGCTCGCCCCTTGGGGCCGAGCGTGGCGGCGACCACGGCGCCGTCGCGCGGCCGCACGCGCAGCGCCGGCCCCTTGAACGTCACCGCGTCGAGGCCGACGTACTCGGCGAGCCTCCCGGCGTGCAGGAACGACCCCGGCGTCAGCCGTGCGTCGAACACGCCGCGGCGCTTCTCCCAGTAGTCGGGCGGCAGGGCGCGGGCGAAGTTCTCGTCGAGCTCCTCTTTCCCGCCGGTCGGGTCCGGGATGCCGCGGTAGTCGGCACCGAACACGTCGGCGAGGGCGAAGTTCGGCCGCGCGTCGCCGTTCTCGTCGAACAACGACGTGTCGAGGCTGGCCACCAGCCCGCCGCCGGCCTCGACGAACGCCCGCACCGCCGCGGCCTGCCGGTCGCTCAGGCACGCGGCGTTCGGCAGGACCAGCACCGCGTACCCCGCCAGCCCCTCGGGGGACAAGTCCCAGTCGTTCACGACGGCGCTCGGCAGGTGTTCCTCGACGCACGCGCGGAACGTGCCGAACACGTTCGCCAGGTAGCGATCTTCGACGCGCCCGGCCGAGCGACCGTAGAAGGTCTTCGTGTCGTCGCTCATCAGGAGGGCCGCCCACTTCTCGGGCCGTGTGCGCGTCAGCCACGCCCTCCGCCGCTGCACCTCGTCCATCGCCTTGTACACGCCTTGCTGCAACCGGCCCGGCTGCGCGACGGCGATGCTCGGCCGACAGCCGTGGGTGACGCACAACAGCATCCGTCGTTCGACCTCGTGCGCGGGAAAGCTGTCGTGCCCGTAGGGATTGCCGTGGCTCATCAGGTACGGCTCGCTGAACGCGACGCGGTGCCCCGTCACCGCCCACGCGTACGCCACCCCGAACGCCGGCACGATGCTGTTGCCGCGGTTCGTCTCGTCGAGCCAGAGCTCCTGGTCGGGCGCATCAAACAGCAGGTTGAGCCGCGCCGGCATGTTCCGCGGGACGCTGAGGAAGTGTCCGAACCGGCCGGCGTTCGTCGTCCACGTTACCAATGCCACGTTCGGGTTGATCGCCTTGAGACGCCGCTGCATGCGCTCGACGAGGAGTTCAAGCCGGCGGTCGGCCCAGCGCTGGTAACGGCGGAACGCGGGGTCGTTCAGGTCGGCCTTCGGGATGGGGGCACCGGCGTCGGTGCGGTAGTTGTCGCGGCAGTGGCGGCAGTAACAGAACCCGCCGTGGTGGAGCCCGTCGAAGCTGAACGCAGCCACGTCCGGGAACTGCGTGACGATTTCAGCGAGCACGTCGAGGAAGAAGTCGCCGTAGGGGCCGAGCGGGCAGAGCATCCCACCGTGCGGGTAGCGCTTCAGGTCGATTGTGGGGATGTCGGTGGTGTCGGTGGCGACGCGCCGCCAGTCGGGGTGGAACTCGTACACCTCGCCCTGGAGCGTCGGCGGGTACACGCCGAGGACGCGCACGCCGAGCCGCTTGTACTCGCTGAGGTCGGCCGCGAGCTTCCCCGGCGGGATGTGCGGGCTGCGGCGGCGGAGAAGTTTGCTGTCGTAGTACGCGAAGAACGGATCGACGAAGTTCACCTCGCTGAGCGTGACGCCGTACCGCGCGGCCTCCGTGCGCGCCGCCGTGCTCATCGCCGACAGCGTGTACCCGGCGCCGATCGTGTCTTCGACCCACTCCGGGACGCGAACCGGAGTGAAGGGAAGTACGCCGCCGGCTCGGGGCGGCGGGGCGACGGGGAGGTCGGCGGCGAACGAGGCGACGGCGGAGGTGGCGAGGAAGTCGCGGCGGGTCGGCGGGGTCATGCGGGCGCCCTCGGTGGAGAGCGGCCAGCGTACCACGCGGGTAAGCGTCAGTCCTTCGGAATCGGCCGCTCGATCCACCCGCCGCCGAGTAGCCTCGTCCCCGCGTACAGCGCCACCGCCTGCCCCGGCGTCACCGCCGGCTGCGATTCCGCGAGCCGCACCACGGCGCTACCGTCCGGCGCGGCGACGATCGTCGCCGGGACCGCCGGGTGGCGGTAACGGATCTTCGCGGTGCAACTCGAGCCGTTCGGCGGCAGGTCGGTCAGCCAGTTCATCCCAAACGCGACCAGTCCGTCCGCCAGAAGCTCCTCCGGGTCGCCCACGACCACTTCGTTCGACTCCGGCAGCAGTTCGAGCACGAACCGCTTCTTCCCGCCGCCGATGCCGAGCCCCTTCCGCTGGCCGATCGTGAAGCGGTCGATGCCGTCGTGCTCGCCGAGCACCGTGCCGTCTCGCTCGCGCACCACGCCGGCCTTCACCACCTCGGGGCGGCGGCGGCGGACCACCTCGGTGTGGTCGCCGCCGGGGACGAAGCAGATTTCGACGCTGTCCGGCTTGTCCGCCATCGCTCCGAGCCCGGCTTCGCGTGCCAGCTCGCGGATCTCCGCCTTCCGGTGCCCGCCGACCGGGAACAGGAGGTGCGGCAGCACCTCGCGCCGAATGCCGTGCAGGACGTAACTCTGATCCTTCTCCGGGTCCGCCCCGCGGTGCAACTCTGGGCCGTCTGGGCCGTCTGGGCCGTCCGGGCCGCTCACGATCTGCGCGTAGTGGCCGGTGGCGATGAAGTCGGCGCCGAGCGTCTGTGCAAAGCCCCAGAGCTGACCGAACTTCAGCCAGGTGTTGCAGACAACGCACGGGTTAGGCGTACGGCCGCGGGCGTACTCGTCGGCAAAGTAGTCGATGATGCGGCCGAACTCGGTCTCGAAGTCGAGGGCGTGGAACGGGATGTCGAGCCGATCGGCGACGCGGCGGGCGTCACCGGCATCGACCGCCGAACAGCACCCCTTCTTGTGGTCCTTGCGCCCGGGCGAGTGGTCGCCGGGGTGCTCGACGCCGGTGCGCATGAACAGCCCGACCACGTCGTACCCCTGCCGCTTCAGCAACACGGCCGACGCGGAGCTGTCCACCCCGCCGCTCATCGCCAGCACCACCCGCGGCATCCGTTGCACCTCCGTCCCACCAGTATAGGGGCACGCCGTGGTGCTCCCTGGTTCATCCGCCTTGGGAGCCACCGGGGGGAGTCATGGAACGCGCCTCCTTCTTCTGAGCTCAGCCTTCAGTCACGTTCCGGCACTGCTCTGGACGACATTTTTGCCGAAAACCGCCGATTCCGTTTGCTTCCTCCCAACGGGAGGTTATCAGGAAATTGTGTACACATCTTCACTACTGAACGCAGAGCGACTACGGAGACCGCCCCATGCCGCTCCGCTACCTGTTCGTTGATATGAACTCGTTCTTCGCGTCGGTCGAGCAGCAACTAGACCCGGCCATCCGCGGCAAACCAGTAGCAGTGGTGCCGCTGATGGCGCGGACGACGTTCTGCCTAGCCGCCAGTTACGAAGCAAAGGCGTTCGGCGTGAAGACCGGCATGGCCGTGTGGGAGGCCCAACAGCGCTGCCCGGGGCTCATCCTCCGCCAGGCCCAGCACCGCGAGTACGTCATCATGCACAACCGGATCGTCGACGCGGTCGGGTCCGTGATCCCGCCCCAGCGGATCGTGTCGATCGACGAGATGGCGTGCAAGCTGGTCACGCTTGAACGGCGGCGCGAGAAGGTGGTCGAGATCGCACGGGCCGTCAAGGAGGCGATCTACCGCCGCGCCGGCGACCAGATGCACTGCTCGATCGGCGCCGGGCCGAACCAACTCCTCGCCAAGATGGGCGCTGACTTCAAGAAGCCGAACGGCCTCACGGTGTTCGCCGACGACGACCTGCCGCACATGCTGTACTCGCTCCCGATCGAGGCCTTCCCCGGCGTCGGACCGCGGATGGCGAAGCGGCTTCGGCTGCACGGCATCTTCACCACCGAGCAATTCTGCGCCGCCCCGGCGCAGGTGTTTTCGGCCGTGTGGGGGAGCAAGCTGCTCGGCGAGAAGTGGTATCGCACCGTCCGCGGCGAGGACGTGCCCGAGAAGGCGACCCTCCGGCGGACGGTCGGCCACTCGCACGTCCTCCCGCCGGACCTGCGGACCGACGCCGGCGCCTACGGCGTCCTCGTCCGGCTGACGCACAAGGCGGTGGCGCGCCTCCGGCGGGTCGGCTACTGGGCCGGCGGCGTGTCGATCGGCGTGAGCTACCTCGGCGACCCCGGCACCGTGACGGCGCCGTCCGGGTGGGGCAGGGCGAGTTGGGGCGCCGGCTGCCGGTTCCCACACCGCCAGGACACGCCGGGCATCCTGTGCGCCGTGTCCGACCTGTGGAAGGACCGGCCGGCCGGCAAGGCGGTGCCGTTCAAGATGGGGATGGTGCTGACCGACCTGCGCCCGGCGGCGAGCGCGACCCCGAGCCTGTTCGAGGTGGACCGCAAGCAGGCGGACCTGTCGCACGCGATGGACAAGGTGAACGCCGAGTTCGGCAGCAGCGTCGTTCACTTCGGCGGGATGTGGGGGCTGAAGGACGCGGCGCCGGTCCGCATCGCGTTCACGCAGATCCCCGACTTCGACCGCCGTGTCGTTTGAAGGCGAACAGCCGGCGTGAGCCGGCTGGTGGTGCGTCAGGCGCCCGGACCAACGACCAGCCGGCTCACGCCGGCCGTTCGTCTCAGTCCACGTCCCAGACCACGACCGCACCGCCGTCGCCGCCGGCCGCGATTCGCAGCCCGTCCGCGGCCCAGGTGACCGCCGTCACCTTCCCAACCGGCCACGACAACCCGGCCCGCTCGGCGCCGGTCGCCGCGTCCCAGAGGCGGACGGTCTGGTCCCAGCTGCCGGTCACGAGCGTCGCGCCGTCAGAGCTGAACGCCAGCGAGGTCACCATCCCCTTGTGCCCCCTCACCGCGAGTCGCTCCAGCCGCTTCGGCACGTCGAACAGGCGCACGCCCCAATCGACCGCGGCGGCGAGCGTGGCACCGTCCGGCGACAGGGCGATGGCGGGGGCGGTGTGCCGGAGCGGGAAGTGAACCGGGTCGCGCTTGCGGACGTCCCACGCCGTCACCTTCATGTGTCCGGTCGCCCAGGCGACCACACCGGCGGCGGGGGCAGCGGCCACGGCGCGGACGCCGTTCGGCTCGCGAAATGCCGAGCCGATCCGCTTCTCGGTCTTCAAGTCCCAAAGCTCGAAGGCGCCGGGCGTCGGCTTCACGCGGTCGCCGGTGCCGACCGCCAGCCAGTGCGGCCCCGCCGCGGCGACACCGTTCACGCCCACTGCCGACGGCGGGCCGAACGCCCGCCAGGTGCCGTCGGTGCGGCGGTACAGGTGCCAGCCGTGGGCGTGGCCGACCACGAGCCCCCCGTCGGCGAGGAACGCCAGCCCGTGAACGGCGGGGGCTTTCAGACCGGGTTCGACTAGGAGTTCGGCGCCGGCATCGGAGCGGACCCACACAGCGCCGTCGCGACTGCCGGACGCCAGCGCGGCACCGTCCGGTGAGAAGGCGAGCGCGGTGACGACGGTGGAATGGTCGTGCTGGAGCAGCATGGAGCGGACCTCGACCGCGGCAGGATACCCCGGCCGGCCGGGATCACGCTATCCTGATTCTACCCCGCCGCGGAGCCCGGCCGATGAGCATCGAGTGGACCGACACCGACCCGGACACCGGCGAGAAGCGGTTCGTGCGGGTGGAGAAGTTCGCCCGGGCGTGGCGGTTCCAGGTCCGCTTCCGGCGCCGCACCGACTGGGACCGCACAGTCGTGCCGACGCGCGACATGTGGGAAGCCCTTCTCGACGCCCTCGAACGCCGCTACCGCCGCCGCGAAGGGGTGAGTGACGAAGACCTGGCGGCGGTGCGGAAGATCATCGGGGACTTTGGGGCGGAGGAATCGAGGGACGCAGGGACCGAGGGACACAGGGACGGAGGGACGGAAGACCCATGACCTTCCTCGGTCTCTATGTCCCTAACAGGCTGTGACACAACCTGCCGCAACCCCCGGTTTTCAAGCGTTTTCGGGGGTTGTGTCAGTGCCTCTAAGTCCCCCTGTCCCTGAGTCCCATGTACACCCCCATCCTGGCCACGCTCGGCTACGTGTTCTCGCCGGACCGACGGCGGGTGCTGATGGTCCACCGCAACGCCCGCCCCGGCGACGCGCACCTCGGCAAGTACAACGGCCTCGGCGGGAAGCTCGATGCCGGAGAGGACGTGGTCGCCGGGATGCGGCGTGAGCTCCGGGAAGAGGCCGGAATCGAGTGCGAGGCGATCGAACTCGCTGGCACGGTGTCGTGGCCGGGGTTCGGCAAGAACGGCGAGGACTGGTTCGGGCTCGTCTTCCGTATCGACCGGTTCATCGGCACGCCGCCACCCGCGAACGCCGAGGGGGTGCTGGAGTGGATCGAAATCGGTCGGGTGGGAGAACTTCCGCTCTGGGAAGGTGACCGGCACTTCCTCCCGCTCGTGTTCGACCCGACTCGACCGCAGTTCCACGGGGTCATGCCGTACCGAGACGGGCGGCCGGTGAGTTGGACCGTGAGCGTGCTTCCGCGAGAAGATGGGGCGGGCGAGCGATTATAATTTTATTAATGAACGATAGACGAAGATTTCGGCTGAGGCCGAAGTTTCGGGCGCCGGGGGTCTCTTCCAGGCCGTGTGTGTGCTAGGGTTAACGCTGAAACCGGCCCGGGCCGACGCTCCGGCCCGGTTCGCCCGCCGGATCGACGAGGGGCTGTGGTGACGTTCTTCCCGAAAGTTCGGTCCACCACCCCGGGAGCGTTCCCGCTCGGGGGTGGTGCCGAACCTGCCCCCGGCTACCGCCTCAGCCGCGTCCGCGGCCGGGGCGGGTTCGCCGAGGTCTGGGAGGCTGAGTCGCCGAACGGCCCGGTCGCCCTCAAGTTCATGCTCAGCTCGAACGCCACCACCACGTCGCGTGAGCTCCGGTCGGTCCAGTCGTTCCAGTCGATGGACCACCCGTACCTGGTGAAGATGCACGCCGTCTGGAGCGTGCCCGGGTACATCGTCACGGTGATGGAGCTGGCCGAGGCGACGCTGCTCGACCTGATGTTCCTGTACCACGACGAGCTCCGCCAGCCGATCCCGCCGGCCCAGCTCGGGCTGTACATGTGGCAGGTGGGCCAGGCGCTCGACTTCCTCAACGCCCGCAAGCACGTCCGCGACGGCCGCCGGGTCGGGTTCCAGCACGGCGACATCAAGCCGAACAACGTCCTGCTCTTCGGCGACGTGGCGAAGCTGACCGACTACGGCGTGGCGACGGTGATGAACGGCCCGACCACCCCCTGCCCCCGGCACGGCACCCGCGACTACGCCGCGCCCGAGGTGCTGCAAGGTTACCAGACCGACTTCTCCGACCAGTTCAGCCTGGCGGTGACGTACCACGTGCTGCGGACCGGGTGCTTCCCCTTCCCGGCGGCGCCGTCGGGTGAGCTGTCGAAGTCGTTCACCCGGGGGCCGGCGGACCTGTCGGCACTGCCGCTGTCGGAGCAGCCGGTGATCGCCAAAGCGCTCGCACCGGCTCCGCAGGACCGCTACCCGAGTTGCCAGATGCTCACGCAGGGCATTTTGAAGGCGCTCGGCTACAAGGTCGTCACCGAGCCCGACATGGCGCCGCGGGTCGTCCCCGAGGACGAGACGCTCCCCGAGGCGACACGGTCCGGGTCGAAGTCACGGCCCGGGACGGTCCGCCCGGGCGTGAACCGGCCGACCTGAGTTACGGCATCACCCTCAGCGGCACCCGCTTCCCGCCGCGCGTAATCACCAGCTCGAACTCCTGCCCCGGGCGGCGGGTCGCCATCGCGGCCATGTAGCCCTGCACGCTCCGCACCGGCACGCCGGCGATCTCGACGATCACGTCGCCCTCCCGCAGTCCGACCCGCTGGCCGAGCCCGCCGGCGGTCGAGCCCTCGATCCGCATCCCGTCGCCGCCCATGTAGCCGTAGTCCGGGCGCACGCCGAGGCGTACCGCGCCGAGCTTCACGTTCCCCGCGTGCGGGTTCGGGCTCAGGGGGTCTTCAAAGCCGCCGGACTGTTCCTGAAACCGCGGGCGGGCCAGCGCCGTGCTCAGGTCGAGTACGAGGTCGTCGCAGAGCGACACGACCGTCGCCATCGCCGGCACGTCGATCGACTCGGGCGTGTCGGTGGGGCGGTGGTACTGGTCGTGGAGGCCGGTGAACAGGAACAACACCGGCACCCGCTTGCGGTAGAACGATTCGTGGTCGCTCCGCCCGATGCCGCCGGGAATCTTCAGGATCTTCAGCCCGTACCGCGACTCGGCGGCGCCGACCGTGCGCTCGAACGTGTCGCCGGTGCCGGTGCCGTACACCACCATCCGCGGCTTCGTCGTGAGCCCGAGCCAGTCGCCCGGGCCGGGGCGGAGGCGGCCGATCATGTCGAGGTTCACCATCGCCGCCGTCTTCGCCATCGGCACGACCGGGTGCTCGCAGTAGTACTTGGACCCGAACAGCCCGCGCTCCTCGCCGGTGAACGCCACGAACACGAGTCGCCGGCCGCGGCGGTCCTTCATGGCGCCGAACCGGCGGGCGAGCTCCATCAGACCCGTGGTGCCGCTGGCATTGTCATCAGCGCCGTAGTGGAGCTTCCCCTGGGCGGGATTGCCGCCCATGCTGAGCGGCCCGCTGCCGTAACCGAGGTGGTCGTAATGGGCGCCGATCACGACTGTCTCGTCCGCCAGCGGCCCCGAGCCTTCGAGAACGCCGACGACGTTGCGAACCGTGATCTCCTTGCGAATCACGCCGATGTCGCCCTCGCCGCGCGTCTTCGGCAGCTCGACGGAAACCGGCTTGAGCTCGGCGTCGTTCTCGGCCTCCAACTGCACGAGCGTCTTGCCGAGTGCGACCTGGAGCAGCCGGGACGCCGCGGCGCGCTTCAGGTGCAGGACCGGCAGCCGGGCAGACACGTCCGTGTACTTGTGGTCGTCGAACGAGAGGAGTTGGTCGCCCGTGCCGGCGGTCTCGGGGTCGCTCACGAAGATGACGCCGGCCGCCTTGTGTTCGACGGCGTTGTCGAGCTTCATCCGTAGCGCCGCGTAGGGGGTGTCCTCGCCGGCCGGCACGGTGGTGTCGAACCGCTTGTCGCCCTTCTCGGTCGGCCGCGGCGTGCGGCGGATGACGATCACCCACTTCCCCTTCGCGTCCACGCCGGCGTAGTCGTCGTACTTGAGGTTCGGGGCGGTGATGCCATGGCCGACGAACACGACCGGGGCGTTCAGCTTCCCGCCACTGCTGAAGCCGGTCGGCACGAAGTCGGTCTTGTTCTTGAACGCGAGTTCCATGTCGCTGACGGCGAAGTCGAGCCGGCTGGGGCCGTCGAGGTCCGGGAAGCCGTTCATCGTGAACGGCTGGAACGAGGTCTTCAGGCCCGCGGCCTTAAACGCCGCGGCGATATGGTCCGCCGCCCGGTCGAGCCCGGCGGTGCCGACGCCGCGGCCCTCGCACTCGGGGCCGGCGAGGAAGAACAGGTCTTTCTTCATCCGCGTCACCGCCTCGACGTCCGCCGGCGCCGGCTGGGCGACCGCGGGCGCAGCGACGAGGAGGACGAACGCGAGCGGGAGCAAGCGGGGTGGAGCGCGCATGAGGTGCGATCCTGTCGGCGAATGCGGCGGGGAGGACGGCGTTATTATGACCGGCCGGCGCAAGTCGGAACAGGGGCAGCGCTGGCGTGGCAACCGTGGGACGGTGTCTCACGACTTTCGGCCGGCGGGAAGAAATCCGAAAAAACCCCGCGCCGACCGCGAACCTCCCCCTGACGACCCGCGTCCGAGAGGAGTTACCCTGCCAACCCGGTTCGCTCCGGGGCGTGGAAAACGTGGGCAAAACGGACGGAGCGGCTTGCGTCCGACGGTCAGGACGGGTACAGTTACCCGTCCGGCTGCGGTCATAATCCGACCCGTCCGCCGGATCATTAACCCGAACCGTGTCACTCTAACTGTCAGTGATGACCTCCTAGCTCCATCCGCCGGCAGTGGCCCACAACCACTGCCACAACCGTCCGCCGGAGGCCTGCAATGTCCACGACCCTGAAGACCATGACGAAGACCGTGACGGTGGTCAGCGTGAAGCTGACCACCCCGGCCGATCGCATCGGTCAGGGGCTCGTCGCGTTCGCGGCGTATCCGGCGGACCACTCCCGTGGGCGATTCCCGTTGCCCACGAATCCGGCCTCGGACAACCCCGAGGGCCGGCAGGAGCCCGCCGAACGAATGCGGGCAGCTGCCGAGCCCCCGGCCGGTCCGGTCGGATGTTCCTTCCCCGGTACCCCAGCCTTCGGGCGGCCCGGGTCGCTAAGCACCAACTCCGTCAGGAGTTGGCGCCTCGCGGCCAAACGGCCGACGCGGGCGGGATCCGCCGCGGTAACCGGTCGGTCAGCCTGGTCCCGGAGCGACTGCCAATCGCCCGACCAGCAGACCGACACACGGCCCGCAACGCGGTTCCCGGCCACGCCCCCGACGGCCGGAAAGTGAGGTGACCAACGGCTTACGCGACCTGAACGGACCGCTGGATTGACCCACGAGAACCCGGCCCACGGGTTCGACTGATTAACCCCAGACCGTGCTGCGCGAAAGCTGTTGGTCACAACCGGATTCAGACGTTCACGCTGGTTCCTGAGCGAGTGCTGGCCTGCGGCCCGGCCGCGCGGCGAGCGGGTGCCCACCGGACAGACGGGTGACGCGTTCACCCAGTCGTCCCGGGCATGACCCGCCGCCCGCAACGCCACCATCAGCCGCAGGCCCGCCCGCCACGCGGGACGCCGCCGACGACTCCGCGCCACGCCCGGGTACGCCCGGACGGTTCACGCGCGGGTCGGGGCTCCCCCGGCCGGGACGCGCCGACCCCCTTCCCCTGATCCGGGGCGGGCCGGCCGCCGGGCCGCAGGCACCGCTTTCACACACCAAACGGGAAGGATCGGGCGGAAGGTCCGACGATGAGCTGGAACGAGATCACCGTCCTGGTCGAGCGGGCGAAGACCGGGGACCGGGCCGCCTACGGCGAGCTGGTCACCCGGTTCCAGGGGAGCGTGTACGCGATGGCACTGGCGCGGGTGCGGAACCCGCTCGAGGCGCAGGAGCTGGCGCAGGACGTCTTCGTCCACGCCATGCGGAAGCTCCCGCAGCTGCGGGACCCGCGGTGCTTCGCCGGCTGGCTGCGGCGGATCACGGCGCGGATGGCGATCAACCGGCTGACCCGGCGGGGGCCGCTGTTCGGGGCCGAGACCGAGCTCCTCGACGCCGTCCCGGCCCGGGTGCGGGCGGCGGAGGACGAGTTCGCCGTCGGCGAGGCCGTCGCCCAGCTCAAGGTCGGGCTGGCGCGGCTCAAGCCGCTGGACCGGGCGACCCTGGAGGCATTCTACATCCGGGGCCGGAGCCTGAAGCAGATCGCCCGGGAGTTCGACGTCCCGACCGGGACCGTCAAGCGGCGGCTGCACGTCGCCCGGGCGCGGCTGAAGGAGGTCCTGGAGGGGATCGACCCGACCCTGGCCGAGCAGTTCGCCGACGAGGGCGAGCTCGTCGGGGCGTGACGTGAGCGAGTGAGCCGCCGGAGCCCAGGGACCTCGGTCCCTGGGCTCCGTGCGTTTCTGGTAGGATGAGGGGCGACCCTAAAGGGCCGACCGATGCCGCTCCGCGACCACTTCCACCCGCCCGTTTCCCTCCGCAAGAACTGGGAGGGCGTTCACGGCATCTGGGCCGGCGACATCGCCAAGCGCCTGAACCGCGCCGTGCTATCGCCGCGGTACGAGTCCGAGGCGCTCATCACTCACGGGACAACGGTCGAGATCGACGTGGCGACGTTCGAGGACGAACCAGGGCCGCCAGAATTCGGCGTGAACGGTAACGGCGGCACCGCCGTCGCAACTCACGCCTACGCTCCCCCGATGCCGGCCGCGACAGGCGTGGTC
>VFQN01001930.1_pt1 | contig 33334 bp, 50 predicted proteins | sample 3512371 | NCBI WGS metagenome assembly VFQN01 (sample SAMN10412370, study PRJNA504923) | tailings metagenome | isolation source: Replicate 2 from Balatoc abandoned mine | place: Philippines: Itogon, Benguet | collected 2017-08-28 | reverse complement strand
TCGACAGCAAGCGCTGCGAGGGCTACCGCAACTTCTGCAACAAGCTCTGGAACGCGACGCGCTTCGTGCTGATGAACTGCGAAGGCCACGATTGCGGCCTGGCCGAGCACACGAAGGAGCAGTGCCAGCCCGGCGGCGAGTTCGAGGGCTACATGCACTTCAGCCAGGCCGACCGCTGGATCGCCTCGGTGTTGCAGCAGGTCGAGGCCGAGGTGGAAAAGGGCTTCGCCGAGTACCGCCTGGACAACGTCGCCAACACGATCTACGACTTCGTCTGGAACGAGTTCTGCGACTGGTACCTGGAAATCGCCAAGGTGCAGATCCAGACAGGCAACGCCAGCCAGCAGCGCGCCACGCGCCGCACCCTGATCCGCACGCTCGAAGCCATCCTGCGGCTGGCGCACCCGCTCATCCCGTTCATCACAGAAGAGCTGTGGCAGAAGGTGGCGCCTGTGGCAGGCCTCGCAGGCGAGTCGGTCAGCATCGCGCGCTATCCGCAAGCCCAGCCGCAGAAGATCGACCCGGCCGCCATCGCCCACGTCGCGAAGCTCAAGTCGCTGGTGGATGCTTGCCGCACGCTGCGCGGCGAGATGAACGTGTCGCCAGCCACGCGGCTGCCGCTGTATGTGGTGGGCGATGCCGCGTTCATGCGCGAGGCGGCCGCAGTGCTGCAGGCACTGGCCAAGCTGTCCGAAGTGAAGGTGTTCGACGACGAGGCCGCCTGGCAGCAGGCCGCGCAATCGGCCCCCGTCGCGGTGGTGGGCGAAGCCCGCCTGTGCCTGTTCATGGAGGTCGACGTGGCGGCCGAGAAGGCGCGCCTCTCGAAGGAAGCCGCGCGTCTGGAAGGCGAGATCACCAAGGCCAACGCCAAGCTGGCCAACGAGGCCTTCGTGGCCAAGGCCCCACCCGCGGTGATCGAGCAGGAAAAGAAACGCGTGGCCGACTTCGGCGCCATGCTCGAGCGCATCCGCGACCAGCTTGTGCGACTTGTCTGACAGACACCGGCGGGAGCGCTCGTAACAATGACCGCTTGCCGCCGGCCTGTACTACCGTCGTACTAAGTAGCTACCCGGCCCTCGCCGTACTGCCCGCAGTACCCCCGCAGTCACCTCACCCAGCCCAACCGCATGACGACATCCCGCATCAAGAAGGCCGTGTTCCCCGTGGCCGGCCTCGGCACGCGTTTCCTGCCCGCCACCAAGGCGCAGCCCAAGGAAATGATGCCCATCGTCGACAAGCCGCTGATCCAGTACGCCGTCGAAGAGGCCTATGCCGCGGGCATCCGCCACATGATCTTCGTGACCGGCCGCAACAAGCGCGCCATCGAGGATCACTTCGACACCGCCTACGAGCTTGAGAACGAACTCGAATCGGCGCGCAAGGATGCGCTCCTCAACATCGCGCGCTCGGTGGCGCCCGACGACATGAACTGTTCCTACGTGCGCCAGCCGCGCATGCTGGGCCTGGGCCATGCCGTGCTGTGCGCCGAGCACCTGGTGGGCGACGAACCCTTCGCCGTGCTGCTGGCCGACGACCTGATGGCCGGCCCGCCCGGCGGCGAGCCGGTGCTGGTGCAGATGGCGCGCGCCTTCGAGCGCCTGCGCGGCTCCATCCTGGCCGTGCAGGAAGTGCCGCAGGAGCACACGCGCCGCTACGGCATCGTCGATGGCGAGCCCGCCGGCAAGGGCGTGATCAACGTGCACCGCATGGTCGAGAAGCCCAAGCCTGAAGACGCACCCTCGCGCATGGGCGTGGCCGGCCGCTACATCCTCACGCCCGAGGTGTTTGCCGCCATCCGTGCCCAGCCGCAGGGCGCGGGCGGCGAGATCCAGCTCACCGACGGCATCGCCGCGCTCATCAAGACCCAGAACGTCTACGCCTTCCAGTACGAGGGCAAGCGCTACGACTGCGGCAGCAAGGAAGGCTTCCTTGAAGCCACCGTCGAATTCGCGTTGCAGCACCCGGAGGTGGGCGAACACTTCCGGGGTTACCTCAAGAGCCTGGCGCTCTGAGCCGGGCGGCGAAAGCTCCCCAAAAGCAGAAGCGGCCCGAGGGCCGCTTCTGCTTTTGGGACGCGACGCCGTCTTCAGCGGCGGCGCAGCACGTGGATGAACTCGGCGCCGACGGTTTTCTGGTCGACCAGTTCGTTGCCGGTCTGCTTGGCGAAGGCCTGGAAATCACGCAGCGATCCGGCATCGGTGGCGACCACCCGCAGCAACTCGCCACTCACCATGTCGGCCAGCGATTTCTTGGCCTTGAGGATGGGCAGCGGGCAGTTGAGTCCGCGCGTGTCGAGTTCTTTGGCGATGTGCATGGTGGCCATGGTGGCAGTTCCCCCGGGGTGTGGGAGCGATTCTAAGCGGGTGCCCGCAGGCGCACGGCGCCCCGGCTTCAGCCCTGCTTCGGGAACTCGATGAACTGCGGCTCGTGCCCGCGCGAGCGCAGCCACTTGGCCAGCGCGTGTCCGGTGCCCGAGGGCCAGCAGCGCACGTCGGCCAGGTCGTAGAGCTTGTATTCCGCCAGCTCGGGCGACAGGCTCACCTCGCCATCGGCTACCACGTGATAAGCGATGATGACCTGGTTCATGCGCTGGAAATCCCACACGCCGACGAGATCGATGGCGCTGGCATCGAGGTTGGTTTCTTCCTTCACCTCGCGTGCGATACCGGCCTCGGGCGATTCGCCGGCCTCCATGAATCCCGTGATGAGGGCAAACATGCGGCCCGTCCAGGCGGCATTGCGCGCCAGCAGCACCTGGCCGCGGTATTCGACGATGGCCGCCAGCACCGGCGTGGGGTTGTTCCAGTGCGTGAAGCCGCAGGCGGCGCAACGCAGTCGCTCCACCTCGCCGCCGTCCTCGGCCGCGGCGATGAGCGCCAGCGGTGCAGCGCAGTTAGGGCAATGGTTCCAGGCGTGGGCCATCGTGCGGCGCGCTCAGGCCGGGAACACCCCGGTGGAGAGATAACGGTCGCCGCGGTCGCATACGATGAACACGATGGTCGCGTCCTGCACCGAGCGCGCGATCTGCAGGGCCACCCACAGCGCGCCCGCCGCAGAGATGCCCGCGAAGATGCCCTCCTCACGCGCCAGGCGCCGGCACATGTCCTCGGCATCGGCCTGGGTCACGCTCACCTGCTCGTCGACCAGGCTGCCGTCGTAGATGCGCGGCATGTACTGCTCGGGCCACTTGCGGATGCCGGGAATCCGCGAACCCTCGGCCGGCTGCGCGCCGATCACGCGCACGGCAGGGTTCTTTTCCTTGAGGAAGCGCGACACGCCCGTGATGGTGCCCGTGGTGCCCATGGCGCTCACGAAATGGGTGATCTTCCCGCCCGTCTGCTCCCACAGTTCGGGACCGGTGGTCTCGTAGTGGATCCGCGGGTTGTCGGGATTGGCGAACTGGTCGAGCACGCGGCCCTTGCCGGAGCGCACCATGTTGTCGGCCAGATCGCGCGCGTACTCCATGCCGCCACTCTTGGGGGTGAGCACGAGTTCGGCGCCGAAGGCCTTCATGGTCTGCGCGCGCTCGATCGAAAGATCTTCCGGCATCACCAGCACCATGCGGTAGCCCTTGATGGCGGCGGCCATCGCCAGCGCGATGCCGGTGTTGCCCGACGTGGCCTCGATCAGCGTGTCGCCGGGCTTGATCTCGCCGCGCTCCTCGGCGCGCCTGATCATCGAGACGGCCGGCCGGTCTTTCACCGAGCCGGCCGGGTTGTTGCCTTCGAGCTTGCCCAGGATCACGTTGCCCCGCGCCGCATTGTCCTGCGCCTCGATGCGTTGCAGCGCCACCAGCGGGGTCCTGCCGATCGCGTCTTCAATCGTCGGATAGTTCATGCGCCGGACTGTGCCACAAGTGCCCGATCGCTGCGCCGCCGGGGCCTCCGGCACGGATCGCAGGGCTGGCGCCATGCGATAATCCGCGGCTCATCGCACACCGCCCGAGTGGTGAAATTGGTAGACGCAGCGGACTCAAAATCCGCCGCCGCAAGGCGTGCCGGTTCGATTCCGGCCTCGGGCACCACTCATAGCGCGACAGTGAACACTAACGTGTTCCGCATCCTGTTCCGCACGCGTTCCGCATTCAGCGCGGCCAGGACTCGACCAGCGCCTGACGCTTCGAGCGCTCGCAGCCGGCAGTGCCGATCCAGCGCACCGCCCACTCGGCCAACTGCTGCGCGTTCTCTCCGGTGAAGGTTCCGGGGTCAGCGCATCGTGTCGTCAGATCCACAGGAGGCGGGTCGTTCTTCGCCGGCGCAGGTGACCGCGCGGTCGAGCACGCTGCGAGCAGCAGGCAGCACAGGGCAGGCAGCAAGATTTGCGGTCGCATCGCGGATCTCCTTCACGGTGATGACGGTGAACTTCTCGCGCACGCGCTCACGCTGCGCATAGTTCGTGACGGCGGCCTGAGCGCGGCTCCGATTGGCCTCGCGCTGCAGCTCGGCCGCAGCCTGGTATTCCTGCTGGGCGCGCTGGTAGCCCGCGGCATCGGCTTTGACCTGTAGACGCCACACGCCGGCACCCAGCAGGCCCAGCACGATCAGCAGCGCGGTGATGCGGGCTGTGAGGCTCACGACACGGCTTCCATGGCCTGCCGGTACAGCGCTGGCCAGGTGCCCGGATGGGGCTTGCCCGGCCGCCAGTTGCGCAGGTAGTACTGCCATGCCCCTTGCTCATCTCCCACGGCCGGCAGCGGCTTGGGGTCGGTCAGCAGCAGCAGGCGGGCGAAGCCGGCGGCCAGCACGTCGTCCAGCGGCAACGCGCCATAGACCGCGGTCTCGGTCGCGCCCACACCCTGGGCAACGCACAGCTTCGCGGCCCGCGCGGCGCTGGCGTGATGCGTGAGCACGCCCCGCACGCCGCCGCCCTTCTCGAACTGCCAGAAGCCCACGGCGGGCCCACCGATCTGCCGGCGGTGCGTGAAGCGGGATTCCTGCAGGCCAATGGCCAGCATGATCACGTCGGACTGCGGCGTGCGCGCGATGCCCAGGATCTGCTGGGCCGGGGCCACCATGTCGGAGAGGATGGCCTGGAGGTTCACAGCGGGCTCCCGTCGGCCTTGCGCAGGTCGCCGGGCTCCGTCACACCGAAGCGCTTGGCAACGGACTTTTTGGCCACCCGCTCCATCCACGCGATCCCAGAGCCGCCAGCATGCCCGGCGAGCCCGGCAGCAGCAGCGGTGATGAGCGGGCTCATGCCGAACGACTCGCAGGCCCAGAAGGTGATCAGGCCTGCGAAGGCCGACACCGCCAGCTCTCCCACCAATGCCGTGAAGCTGAGCATGTTGGCGTCGCCCCGGCGCACCGCCATATACCAGCGGGCGAAGCCGCCGAGCAGCGAGATGCCGAGAATCACGCCGTACTCGCGCAGGCTGTACGACAGCGGCGCCCGAATGTCCTGCGCATAGGCACCAGCCGGCAGCAGCAGATACAAGGCCAGAACGAGAGATGTGATGGCCTGGTTCACTGGATCCCCTCCGCGATCTCGAACAGATGGTTGAGGTCGATCCCGATCTCGCCGGCCAGCATCTCGACGGTGGCGTTGTCGCTGCGAACCTCGGTGGCGTACTCCCATTCGATGCGCGCGGCCGACTTCTGCGGCTCGGGCAGCATGCCGATTGCAGTCTCCACGTCATCGAGCAGGCCCATGGACAGCAGCGCGAGCCGGGCTTGGCGCATGCTGACCACGCGCACGGTTGTCGGCTGATCCGATCGAGCTTCGGCCAGTTCGTCGTCCGTCATCAGCACGCCATCAGAAGGTTGTTCGGAGGCGTCTGCGACCACGACCCGATCGCCTATGCGCCAAGCGCGCTGCTCGACTCCGACGACTTCGCCCGTTTCCGCGTTGATCTCAATTCGTTGCAGCATGGCGTTTACCAGTAGGCATAGTTGAAGGAGCCGGCATCGAAGGTATCCACCCCACCAACCGTCGTCAGTCGGAAGGCATTCATGGCGCTGGACGGAAGGGTTTTCGTGCAGCCGCTGACCCAAGTCGTTCCAGCGCCAAGGTAGAAGACATGCGACCTCATGATCCAGATGTTGGACACCGCGTCGATCAGGTCACAGGTGATGATTCCACCGAGCGTCAGCGTTGGCCCCGAGCCGCTAGCGATGAGAGAAAGCCCCGACGCATCGGAAGCGACGGACGTCACGGAAGACACGGACACCGTAGATGCAGCTCCTGAATAGCCGCTGATTCGTATCCCCCCTGAGTCGCCGATGCGAGCCAGCAGAGCTGACGATCCATTAGTTGAAAGCAGGTTGAACTGAAATTCAAAATGCGTCATCCAGCTTGGCAGACTGGACACATCAACCGCAGTAGCGACCGGCAGCGATGTGTAGGTGCCACGAACAACATACCCCTTGCGGATGGCATCGACGGTGACCGCCTTGGTCGCATTTGTCCCCGTGATCATTTCGGTCGATGTCGCCAGCGGCACGACGCCTTGCGCTGATGTGCTTGCCGGCGCAGCAAAGGCAGAGACGGCCGCCGCGTCCATTTCTTCGATGGCCCCAGTTCCTGCCGTGGTGCGTCCGAGCATCCGCGCGGTAGCTTGCGTCAGGCCGGATGTGGTGATTGGACCAAGCGCAACGGCCCCAACTGCAGGCGAAATCTGAAATCTCGTCCCGTCATAAGTGATGGCGTACGCGGCCCCCGCAACGATGTCGCCTGCAGCAAGCGCGGTAGTGCCGTTTTTGGTGATCGCCTTGGCGCCCAGGCTGTTGATGTTCAACGTCGCAGCACCAGTGTTCGTGCCGGCCGCCACGAATCGGAAGGCCTGTCCAGCCGCGTAGGCGGCCAGCGTCGGTGTGACGATAGATCCGGTGATCGTGTCCGTCCCGGCCACCCCCGTGATGTAGGTGGCTCCGCCGTCTTGGACCTGCCCGAAGTTCAGCGAATCAGTTCGCGCCGAACCCGCACCCAAGTTGGTGAACTTGTAGGCCCCCATAGGCATGTTCGCCGTGGGGGGTGCCGTGCCGTCGCGCGGCCACCGCACGGTCATGGCAGCGGCGAGGTCGTTGAGGGTGTTGTTGGCCCACGCGGATGAAATCGTTGTCCCGGTCACAACCGGATTGCCCGGCGTGTATAGGGTGTACGTGCCTGAACTGGACGGCATTGGGGCTCCTGGAAAAGAAAAAGCCCGCTGGGTTAGAGCGGGCTTAGAATCCGGCGATGCGCGCGGATCAATGGACTTTTGCTTTGGCGATGGCTCTTAAGCCCTTCGCCGCTGTGCTGTTCCTCTGGGTCGCCATGAGGATCAGCCGATGGATCACACCCCACATCCCCGAGGGGAAGATCAAGCGACTACTGCTGATGCGCTTGAATAAGACCGGGCGCTGAGGCTCCCAGCGCTGCGCCGCCCCTGCTGAGGTTGGCAATCAGCGCTTGCATCTGGGGCGTGACCATTCCTGCGTCAATCAGCTCTGCGGTGCGCTTGGGATCGAGAAGCGCCTGCGCCAGCATTTGGCGCATTTCGTCGTTCGACCTCTTGTAGCCAAGGTCAGCGAACCGACCCACGACACCAGCACCTGGAAGATCTCGGACAACACTCGGGAGCCCCGACTTCGTCATGAGGTTGGAGTACGCGAGTTTTTGCACCGTGTCCGACCCAACTCCCCGGCCTGCGGTGTTTGCAAAGTCAGCGCGCAACAGGTCATCTTTGATGGCGTTCAGCGTCTGAAGCTGCCCGGGTTCCATCGTCTTGGCGAGCGTCGCTCCGGGCTGGCCTGTCACGCTTTGCACCGTCTCGTCCCGCAGCGCTCGGGCATAAGCAGCCGGCGTTAGATCGCCTCGGAAGTTCGTAGCCTTCTTGCCGATCTCTGCCGCCACGTCGGCCTGGTTGATCGGGCGCGACATCTGGGCAAAAGTCTGCCGGGCCTGACCGTATTCAGGGACTTGCTTTTCCAGCTCGCCCAAAAAGGCTGCCCGTGTGTCACGCACCGCGCCGATCTGGTTGGCGCCGAACCCCTGCTGAGGGGGCGCATTGGTCATGTCGTCCAATGCCTGCTTGATGTAGTGCGCGGACCGACCGTTGAGCGTGTCCGCCGTGAGCGTTTGCCCTTGTTCGGCCGCCAGCTTTTGCGCATCGGTGAGTGCGGCTTTCATGCTCGGCCGCTCCAGCAACGCGGCCAGTTCGGCGGTTTTGTTCACCGGCACAGGATCGGCCGCCGAGTACAGGGCGTCCGTAGCAGCCTTGCGGGCCGCGACCGAACTGGCGCGGTCGGGCGCCACGCCTTGCAAGGCGGCGATTCGGGCATCGTTCTGCTGCAGTAGCCGATCGGCCATGGCCTTGGATGCCACGGGGTCGGTAGCGACTGCCGTCCGCTCCAGCGCCGCCACACCGGGGTTTCCTGCCGCCTGCCCTGCGGTGGGCATCGATCCGGCCACCAGAGGCTGGGCGTTGCGCAACGCTTGGGCGACCTGCTGGGCGTCACCACCAGTTGCCTCGCTGATAGCGCGCCCGACGATCTTTTCTTGCCCGCGCTTGTAGAAGGGCTCAATGGCCCCCTTGGCGACCTGCAATCCACGAATCGCCGCAGGAATGGCCGCACCGGCTGCACCACCAACGCCAGTGTTCAGAAGCGTTTCCTGAGTCGAAGTAGACGGCTGCAGGAAGCCCATGCCGGCACCGATCAGCCCAGCCCCGGTGATCGTGTTGGCGCCGGGGATCAAGGCCGTAGGAGCGGCCAGCGCGACGTTTCCGGCGAAATTGCCCGCCTGCCCTGCCCCGGTGTTCATCAGCGAAGAATCAAGCTTGCGCGCCTCGGCCACATCGTCACGACCAACAAGCCCCACCATTTGCCCGGCGCCTCGACCAATGTCGGTGATTGCCTTGCCAACACCTGCAGCAAATCGCTCAGGTCCGGACATGCCTACAGTCGGGGCGAAGGTCTTGCGATCTTCCTCCAACTGTGCGGCCTGACGCTGCTTGCGGGCGTCGTCTGACTGCTGCTGACCCGTGACGACTGCTGCGAGCTGTTCAGCCGTGGCGCCAGCAGGTCCCTCGATCTTGTAGGTCTTGCCGTCTGGGCCTTGTAGGGTGTAGACGGGCATTTACTGGACTCCCAGGATCTTGAAGCCGCCGGGGGCCGCAGGAGCCGAGGCAGGCGCATCAACACGCATGTAATCCACCACACCAGCCGCGTTCGGATCTTTCGACAGCCGTTCAAGATTGCGATTGTGGTTCTCGATGCGGTAGCGCGAGGTCTTTTCCAGCGCGTTAAGCAGCGTTTCAACTTCCGGCTTGGTGAGTTCGGAAATGTCGCCGGCCTCTGCGCGACGCAAGATGCCGCGTTCGCTTTCGGTGATCTGCCCCTGTCCTTTCATCTGGCCGGCAGCCGACAGTTCTTGACGTGCAAGGCCCTGCAGGACATTGCGCGTGTTCTGGAGCTGTTCGGTCGAATCCTTGCCATTGACGCCAAGCACTTCTCCGATCTGCGAGAGCTTGATCCGCGCGCCAGAGCCCGGACCCAAAATCGCATTGCCCAGACCTTGGCGGATCTGCTGGACGTTGTTGAGCGTGCCTTGGGCGGACTGCGCGCCCGCAAAGGCGTTGTTGACCGCTTCCCCAACGCCCTTGCCGATTTCCGTGAGGAAAGGCTTCGTAGCCGTGTTCACGCTCACATTCGTGTTGGCAGCGCCAGCCTTGGCGAGGTCGCGCTTAACACCCACCAGTTGGTTGTTGACCTTGTAGCCTCCGTTGCCGTCCGGGATGAGAAGATCCTTGGCCAGGTTCGGGGCGTCGGCTTGCTTGGGGATCGCCTGACCAATCGCTTCTCCGGTCGTCGGGTTCACCAGTTGGCCATTGACCGCCACGCCCTTGGTCGCCTGAGCGCCACCAAACGGCATCACGTTCGACGGATTGTTCTTGTCAAGCAAGACCTTTTCCGGTTGACCTTGCGCGTTGAACCGCTCAACCACGGTCCAATCGGGCGTCTTCGGGAGCATGCCAGCCACCAGCGACCCGCCGATCTGCTGGATCATGGGGTTCTTGGAGCCTAGCGCGATCGCCAGCGCCTTCTGACGGTCCGGGCCTTGTGCGGCCACGTCCACCGCTGGCATGGCGTTGCCTTCATCGTCATTCGGGGTGGCGGGCTGGATCGTGCGCGCGGGAGTGCCTTGCAAGGCTTGGGTCAGCGCGCCGATGTCTTGCACCGCGCGGCGGTTCTGTTCCTCGCCATAAGCCCGTTGCTGTTCATCGGCGCGCTTGTCCGTCATGTTCGCCACGACAGGAGACAGCGCTTTAGCGAGCTGCTGGGTCCAGTGCGGGGCGACATAGACGCCGCCGACGTTCTGGCCTTGCAGGGGCTGTGCGCCCTGCTGGCGCAACTGCATCGCGAGCGCGCGCTGGCGCTCGATCTGCTGCTGCTCCACGTCGGGCTGTGCCCATCCGATTCCTGCTTGAGCCATCAAAGCACCTCGTAACGGACCATGTAGTAACCGCTCTCATGGAGCATCACCGCATCGGGACGGGTTGCCATCACCTCTTGCGCCATCACGCCGATTTCACGCTTGCCGAATTTTTCGTACTCGTACAGGTTGTGCCCCCGATACGAGCCGATCTTGCGGATGTCGCGTTTCAAGCGTCGGTCGGAGAACAGGCCCGCTTGAATTCCCAAGCCGGCCAGGTTCGTCAATCCGCCAAACAGGCCGCCAGACTGCGCATTCTGCGCATTCACACCTTGCAGTGCGGCGTTGTAGCCGGCGCTGGTAGCCCCCAGCATGTCCGGGCCGCCCGTGTATTGCTGCTGGGCGGAGCTCCCGAACGTGGGATTGGTCACCTGCGATCCAGTACGGAGGGCAGAAAGCTCGTTGAGTGGTGCGTTGCGGTTCGCAAACCCTTGCTGGTACTGTTGCCCCTGCTGCTGCATGCCGAGGTTGATCCCCTGCAGTGCAGCCTGTTGCCTTGCGTCGTTGAACTGCTGGCCTTGTGCCTCCTTGGCTGCCTTCCACGCATCAGACCCCACGGTGATGCCCTGGTTCGCCAGTTGCGTATCGAGCGAGGCCGCTGACCGGTCCATCTGCGGCTGCAGACGCGACATGATCAGCTCTTGGGCATTGTTCGTCGCCTGCGTCGGGTCATAGACGCCCGGCATTGGGGAGCCCAAAGAATCGGCGACACGCTGCGTTGCGGAGTCCTGCAGATTGGCCAACCCCTGCGAGGTCTTGCTCTGTTGAGTCAACAGGGCTTGCTGGTCAGGAGAAAGCGTGACGTTCGCCGACCACTTGTCCTGATCGTTGGGGTCTTGCGAATAGGCAAGACTCCCGTATGGCGTGTTGTAGTCGACGCGATTCGCCTTGGTCGTTACCCGCGCGTTCTCAAGATTTCCGGCTGCGGTCGCTTGGGCTGCGCCTGCGTAATCAGGCGCCGGGGGTGCCGATGCTTTTCCCATGATCAGTCCTTCAGGAACCGGCATTGCTGCCGGGTCATGCTGTAGATAAGGAGGTCACCTTTGGGGCCAGCGTCGGTCACGACGTGCTCTAGATGGAACCCGATGTTTTCATCGAAGCTGCGTGCTTCGAGGTTGGTGGAGTCCACAAGCCCGATGATTTTTCGGACCTGCCATTGATTGAAAGGAAGGTCGAACGCCAGCAGGAGAAACGCCTTGTTCATCCAGCTCTTCGAGCCGTCCGACGCGACATGCATCTGTACGCTGCGCCCGTTGAACGAGTCGTACAGAACCGCTGCGACCAGTTCGCCGTTGCGATGCAGGCCGATCGCCTGCCCTGATCCCTTGAAATAAGTGCCGCCTGTGCGCTCGGCCACCCATGGCCCCAAGCGATCCACGTCGAACGTGATCACACGAACCCTCGTCCAAGCTCGTACACGTAGTCCGTCGACTGCCACCGCAATTGAGAGCTCGGCGTCGAACCCTTGATATGCAGGGCCGCGCAGTACCCCACACCGCCGACCGTCTGCCAGTCCTTGCGGATCGTCAGCTCGCCGGCCCACACTCCAGAATCCCAGGTCGACACATCCCACACCGCCGTATTCACCGGAGCGAACGAGGGAACGCCCGTGGGGGCCGTCTGGTCGAAGTCCAGATTCAGCCCCAGCAAGATGCCGATTGACGGGTTGTCAACGGAGACGATGGGGCGCGCCATGGTGTAGCGCTTGAGATTCATCCCGCCGTGGTATTGAAACGAGGTCAGCGCCTCGAAATTGATGTCCGCGCCAGAATCACTCGTTCCCGTCCACGCTTGCACCACCTTCCCGTTCGTCCCGAAGAACAGGTTGGTCCCCATCCGGGTAAACGTGGTGGCATCCCAACCCATGAATCGGCACCACGAATCGTTGATGGTGAACATCACGAACTGCTGAGAGCCGCCCGTCACTGGAACGTTGATGATCAGCAGGTTTTCGTCGGGGTAGATCTGCGTCTCCCACCCGAAATTCGTCCCGTAGATGCTGGTGGCCTGTGTCACTGCAGACTGAATCTTGTCCGTGATGCTGACGTTCGTTGTGACGCGCGAGGAAGCCAGCGCCTTCGACATCGGCAAAAGACCATCCTTGGAGATGATCAACAGGTCCGAGGCGTACTGCGTAATGCACCTGCGCCCCACCGGCTGGCCAACGGTGTACACACCCTTCAAGGCCCATTTCGTGGCGTCGGTCGGGTCGGTCCCTTGATAGACGGCAATCTGGCCCTCGGACGAGATGAAGACCGCGTGATCGTCCATCCCCGAACCCGAATCGATGGTCCACGTTCCCATGGCCATCAGATAACCGCCCATGCTGAATAGCGGCGCCAGGTCATAGGAAGCCGCAGCGCCCCCGTTGGAGTCGACCGGCAGATACCAGACGCGGAAACTGTCCCGCTCCACAAACCACAGCCGGCGCTGGAACACGTTCACGCTGATCAGCGTCGAGGTTGTCACCCCCGTGATTGCGGGAACCGAAGCGCCAGTCACTGAAACCCAGCTCGCCCCGTCCCACATGCGGGGAGAATCAGCCCCATTGACCAGCCACAGGAATTTCCCTCCCGTGGTGGCGAAGTTGGCCGTCTGAAAACGCGTGTTCGAGAAGCCCGATTGCACCGGGGCGCCCACTGCCCCGGCCGTGGTCACGTCGTAGAGCGCGCCAGCACAGCCCGCGAACATCTGATTTGACCCGTCCGCCTTGCTGTAGACCGCCAGCGTGTCCACTATGCCCGGCAAGCCAGTAACGTGATCCGCCGACCCGGAGCGCAGCACCACTTGTGTGGTGGTGGGGACCATGTTGTCCAAGATCACCGCGTCTTTCGGGCTCATGGCCGCAAGGCCGTCCCTCGCGTTCCAGCCCCCGACCGGGGCAGGCGCGGTCTTGATCGACGCTACACGCGGCATCAGGTGCCCCAGCTACCCGCAGGCACGTACACGCCCGGATAGATGTCGTAGGCCACCATCCCGGAGTTGAGGACCGGCTTGGCTGCATCCCTGCCAATCAGGTTCGTGACGTACACGTCATAAGCCCGACCGTCGATCTCGTAGTCGAATCCCTTCATCTGCTTCCAGCGCCAGATGAGCCCCAAGGTCATCGCTTCTTCGTCGAGCAGCGTCGAGTCGTCATCCGCCAGGAAGGAAGACTGACCCGTTCCACTGGAGCTCTGCGCCCAGTTGACCGTTACGTACTCGAAGTAGCAGTCCTGACCCGGAGCAGGAACGGGAACGAACTTGATGTCGCCATCCACGATCCGGTACTGGTTCCACGGGCCTTGCATGAACATGGCCTTTTGCTGCTGCCAGATCTGCGGCGCCAGAGGACCGAACACGGGCCGACGAAGATCCCGATTCCAGATGGTGTCGTTGATGACGAACTTGCACCCTGGTGCAATCGTCGCCATCGAGCCCTGGATCTCGGTCGCCACGGTGGTGAACGATGTTTCGACCGTCAGGGCCTGCCAGTTGGTCTTGGCGGCGAGAGAGATGCCTTCCGCGTTCAGCAGTGCCAGCAACTGGAGCACTTGAGGATCAACAGACGTAGCAACAGCGGTCGGGGAGGAAATCCCCAACCTCAACGCCGCCTGCTGGACGATGGAAAGCGCACTCATCAGGCCGCCTCAACTTCCTTGGGCTTGCGGCCACGCTTGGCCGGCTCCTTGAAGCCCTCGGCCAGCATGCGCTCGACCTTCGATTCGAGATCGGCGATCTTCTGGCGAAGGGCGGCGTTCTCTTGCGCGACATCTCCCTTGGTTTCCAGCAGCTTCTGCGCCTTGATCTTGAGACCGCGCCCGCCCATGCCCATGCGGGAGATGGCTTCCTCGTTCGCCCCGGCCAAGTCCTCGATGCTGAAAATCTTCACCGATTCGGCCTGTGCGATTTCGGCTTTCGTGAAAGCAAGGGAGGCACGAAGGGGCGTCCCGTCCGTTGTCATTTCTTCGCCGGCCTTGTACTGGTCGAAAGCGGCCTTGACCTTCGTGTACCACTGCTCGTACTCGGCTGCGGCCTGGTCGAAAGCGCCTCGGACCATCGATTTGTCCTTCAGCTCACGCAGCCACTGCTCAGCGTCCTTGACCAAGACGTCCTTCCCGCCTGCGGGCGTGACGTGGGCAAAGTAGACGTTCGTGCGCACGATGTGGCCGTCTTCATCCCTCGTTTCCTTCACTTCGGTTTCGAAGCGGATATGAGGCATACGGACTTGCTGAAGCATGGAATTCCTTTCGAGGTTGCTCGGTGGACTCGGGATGAACCCACTGAGAAACCCCCAAAGAAAAAGGCCCCGAAGGGCCTTGTTTCTTGAGGGTGTGGGCGATCAGGTGATCGCGCCTTGGGCGAACGGACGGTTGAACGTCGCCACGTTCCAGTAGCGGGTGCCGTCGTTGTACGTACCCGTCACCGAAACAGAGCCCGTCGCCGTGGCGTTCTGGGCGGTGGTGGTGCCCGTTTGCACCATGCCAACCACCGTGCCATCCACGGAGATCGAGCCCACCACCGTCGAGGCAGGGATACCCGTACCCGATAGGGCCATGCCGACGAACCAGCCATCGGAGTTGGTCACGCGCAGGAACGAATTGCCGTTCTGGGTCTGCGTGTTGGCCTTCACCACGGTTGTGGTCGCAGCGGCCTGAACGCGGGCGTTCAGGATCTGCTTACCCGCCGAGTTCGCGCCAGCCGAGCCCGCAGCAGTGATGCCGAAGGCCGTGTTGGCGGCCACCGACGCACCGGAGAGCACCACACCACGACCGGCAATCTGGAACCACGCATACTGCACGTAGGTCGCATTGCTCGGCACGTCCGAGAGGCAGAACGCAAGGGACTGACCCAAGTTCGCCGTGTTGGGCACCGCGTTGTAGGTGTTGTCCACCTGCAGCGTCGAGATCGAGCCCACACGAACCGCCGTCGAGACGGGAATCGCAAGCCGGATGGCTTCGACGCCGCCCCAATAGGGGTCGATGAACTGAGCGATGGTGCCCACGGGGATCAGCGGGATGTAACCCGAAGTCGCGGTAGCGACTTCCACGCCATTGGCAAACGAGTTGCTCAGGGCCTGGTTGCCGATGTAGGTGTTGAGAGAAGCAGCAGCAGTCATGATGTTTCCTTTCCTTTCGCTGCCATCAAGCCTTCATCACGCCTTGCAGGAAGCGCGCGGAGCACACCAGGTTCCCTTGGAAGAGAACCGGGATCACCACGGCGTCCTGGTTGACGGAACGCAGCTCGTCCATCATGGTCATGTTGGCGTCGCGGTGAGCCACCATGTCCAGATAGTCGGTGTTGATGAAGTAGGCGTGTTGGCCCGGGATACCGCCCGACGAGTCGAAGAACACGTCGGCGGTCTTGTACTTCATCGAGATCATGCCGCCCTGACCGTTGTCAGCCGGCGCGTAGCGCTTGAGGCTGGTCTGCGACTGCTCGTAGAACGAGAAGTAATCGTCAGACATCACGATCATGTCGGGCATGTCGGTGCCGCGAGTCAGCTTGATCCACAGCGGCAGCATCAACGACTCGATGGTCGTTGCGCTCACCGTGATGCCCGAGCCGCCTTGCAGCGGAGCCGCAGCAGACTGCACGATGTTGGCCCAGAAGGCCCACGATGCAGCGTTGATGCCGCCCACCGTGCCAAGGCCCGTATCAGCGATGATCGCTTGCAGGCCGTTGATCTGGTTGGCTGCGGTGCCATCGGAGTAAACATCCACCGATAGGCCGTTAGCCATCGAACGCATGGCGTTCTTGACCTTGGCTTTGGTGAAGTTCACGATCCGGTCAGCGCCGGCGTTGGTGCGGATTTCCAGACCCGAAGCAGCCACGTTCACCGCAACTTGACGCCACGGGTATTCGGCCGCCGACAGCACGTCCACGGCGTTGATGTTCAGGACATCGAAGCCGGAGTAGCGCTGATAGGTGGAGTTCGCCTGGTAGTCGAGCGGCTGCACGATGGTGAGGCCGCCGTCTTCCACACGGGTACGACCCTTTTCCGTCAGGCGACGAAACAGAGCGTTGTGCTTGGAGACGTTGTCCGCAACCTCTTTCGAGTGATTGCGGTAGGTGGTCGAGGCAAGCTCGGACCACGCAGTGATGATGCTGGTGCCCGGAGAGGCCATTTTTCAGGTTCCTTAAGATCGAATGAGCCCGAGCCTTTCGGCTTCTGCTCGGATGGATTCGTCCATGGTTTGCTTGGCGCCTGCGGCGTTCACGACACCCCGCGAGGGGACGTTCACGGCGGCGGCCTTGCGCGCCAGGTCGGCTTTCCGCTGAGCGTCCTTGCGTGCCGCTTCCTGCTGTTGAGCGAGGAGGGTTGCGCGGGTCTGCGGGTTCGCATAGACCGCTTGGTCGTATGCGTCTTGGAGGTCCTTGGCTGCCCCGGCTTGTAGAAGCGCGGACATGTGGGCACGAACCACCTCGAAATGCTCGTGCCCCGGCTCTGCGGCGAATCGTTCAATCTCGGTGTTGACCGCTTGACTCGATTCCTGCTCGCGTGCCTGTTTTGCCTGCTGCAGCTCGTTTTCCAGGTCGTACATGCGCTGTTGGAGCGCCGCCGTACCCGGGTCGAACTGCTGCGAAAGATCAATCCCATAGTCCTTCGCCAGTTGCATGAACCGCTGTGCTTTCACGGCAGGCGGTGCAGTGCGAAGGAGGTTGTCTACTTTCAGAAGCTCGGCGACCGCCACATCGGGCGTGACGCCAAACTTGTTGATCGTCTCCATGTACGGAGCGACCACGGATTCAAACTTGCGGCCTAGCTCGGCCTTGGCCTTGTAGCCTTCCAGCCCCTTGTGCATGTCGCCCTCACGGCGCAGAACCTCATCCTTCACCGCAGCTGGCAGCGCCTCGAACAAAGCCGCGGCCTCTTTCTTCCACGAAGACGGGGCCATGCTCGTCGGCTCTTGGGGCTGGTCCTGGGTGCCTGGCTCTTCGGTCGTCACCTCAGGCTTCGGCGCCGCGGTGATCGCGGGCTTTTCCTCGCCGCCCTGCTCTTGCGTCTCTGGAGCCGGTTCACGCTTGGCGAACTTGCCCGTGTGATCCCTTGCAACCGTCTCCGCAGGCTCCTGCAGGTTCTGCGAAATGTCCTTCCACGCATCAGCAATCGTGCTGTCCATGGAAGTGGTTTGGTTTTCCTGAGTTGTCAGGTCGTCCATTGAGGCTCCAGAAATGAAAAAACCGCCTCAAGGGCGGTTCGGGGTTGCAGAACTTGTGCGGTCAGCTCAAGGCTTGACGTGTCGATTCAGGCGCCGTCTGCCACGCCTCAACGGCGATCTTCTCGGCCAGCTTGTCAAGGTCGGCGTCCATCTTATGTTCGCGGACTGCCGCCTCCTTCTTCTCCTGCTCCAGCCCCTCCCAAGGACGGCAGTTGTTGCGGGCCAGATCATCCCGACGCTGCGAAGGCGTATCGATCCACTTCCCGGTCACGGGTGACTGGTACGAGGGCATGACGTACACCGCCGCAGAACGCTGCGGGACGGCGTGCATCATGATTTTTTGCGCCCAGCCCTGCTCGGGATCGTCGTAGTAGCGGCCATTGATCTCCAGCCAGCGCATCTTGTCCTGCTCTGTGAATCCCAAGCGCTTTTCAAGCTCACTCAGCACTGGTCGGCTCCGGCTTGTTGGCGGCTGCGATCTCGGCGCTCGCGACCTTGCCTTCGTTGTTGACGTGGGCCACCTCGATGGCGGTGTCCTTCTTGATCTGCGCCAGGATCACCTGAAGCTGCCTGTCCTGATCGGCCTTGTACGCTTCCAACTGACGTGTGAACACAACTTCCTGCTGGGCCTTCACAAGCTCACCCTGCATGCGTTCGCGCTCGATCTGCGCATCGCTCTGGGCTCGCTGCATTTCCAGTTGCTGCGAGTGCGCCAATGCCGCCTGATCCATCTGCTTCTTGTGCTCCAGCGCTTGCTGGTCTAGTTGTTGCTTGGCCTGAAGCTTTGCCTGCTCCGCTTGGGCTTGTGCAGCGCCCGGATCGGGCGGCGGCGTCGGTTCTTTCATCTGCTCGAGCGCATCCTCGACCGCAGTCCCTAGCTTCGAGCGGCGCACGATGGCCAACATCACTTCCTTGACCGCATCGATAGGCATCGCGCCCGACATCACGGCAGGAGCCGCGCCCTGGATCCACTGCGTCACCCCGGCCAGAACCTGCTGCAGCCCTTGCATGTCGTCCTGAATCGTCGCGGCGATCATCGAGTCTGTTTCGACGTCGACCTTGAACGTGCGGGTAGCGTCGTCCCGCAGCACTTCCATGACCTGATCCATGAAGACCGGCGGCTGCGGAGGAGGCTGTTGTCCCTGCAACCGTGCCGCGATGACCTGCTGCTCGTACTCCGCCTTCATCGGCAGATTCAGGCCCGACATCTTGCGCAGCGTTTCCGGCTGGAAGCGCTCGGCAATGATCTCCGACATGATGCGGATCATGTCCCGCACGTACCGCACCACCTCGCGCTGGAGATTACCCACCCGCTGACCGCCCCACTGCGACTTCAACTGCTGTGCGCCCAAGGTTTCGTTCGGGTCCGTCACCCCGCGCATCACGTCACCGATGCCTGAGATCTCGTAGATCACCTGCTTGGTCGCTTCGCGCTGCTGGTACAGGATCTGAAGCGCCTTGGCCGCGCTCTCCATGGGCATCATCCAGATGGCTTTTTCAAGGCCGCCCATCTGCGCCCACTTCGCCGCCTCCTGAGCCGGGACGAGATCGTTGTCGTCCGCCCGCATCAGCTCTGCGAGCTCGCCCAGCGTCGAGTCGTAGATGCCCCGCACCTTCAACGCATCGATGATCTTGTTGATGCGCGTGGAAATGCGGTTGAGTTCTTCCGCCTGCTCCTTGTACTGCTCATACAGTGCGATGGGGTCAAGGCAAGCGCTGTCCTGAATCGCGTACATCGGACGCGGGACCGGGAAAAACTCACCCAAGCCCAGCGGATCGTCCATCTCCTGTAGCGGCTCGTTCTTGTAGGACTTGGCGATGAAATAAACCTTGCGCTGGTCCTTGTCCCAGATTTCCCACACTTCGGCGGTCTGGAACAGCGGCGCGAGGTCTTCCTGCTTTTTCAGCTCGTCGTCGGCCGGTTCGTCCAGCGTGACGCTCTCGAACTTTTCGCCGAACTTGCGAATGCCGTCTTCACGGTTGAAACGGTGGCGGAAGGCAATCCACGTCACCTCGCCCCATGTCTTGCCCGGCCCGTGGCGGAAATCGTCCCACTGGACATGCTCAACGACGCACTGCTCCCATGCCAATTCCTCCTGATCGCCCTCCATCGACTCATGGGCGGGGTCCTCGGCGTCCTCGTCAGGCGTCGGCGTGCCGACCTGCACCAAGCTGGGAACGTATCGAACACGCCCCACACCACGGCCAGGCAGGAGCATGTCGAGCACGTCCTGCTTGATGTTGTGGACAAAAGGCTCCGTATCCGTCTGGAACGCAATGCAGCGCTCCAGAAACTGCGACGCCCACTTGCCCAGCGGGTCGGCGTCCTTGAACCGGCGGCGCACATTGGGCACCGGAGGGCTGTTGAAGACCGCAGGAGCAAGAGTCTCGGTGTTGGACCACAGGATGTTGAAGCTGTTCTTCTTGCGTCCCTTGCCCCTGTACTGATCCCACACCTTCTTCCCGACCTGGCGAAAATCCTTGTCCCGCTTCTCGGCAAGAGACAGCTCCATCAACCAGCGGCGGACGAGCCCCTTCTGCCCGGGGCCGAAATCCTGCTCGCGCTCGTAGGTCTCGGCCATCAGAACAGCGCAGTGATGAGCGTGGCCGTAGATGCAGCCATGACACGACCGTTGTTGCCCAGATCGACAGGGATCAGCGCGCCGATGGGGACGGCATTGAGCGTGAAGGTCGTCATGCCACCATCAGCAGACAACACCAGATTGCCTGTACCACCCACATACAGCGCGCGGCAAGACACAGGGGTGGTGTCGCTCGGCGTGACCGGATCGCCGTCCGAGTACGTTGCGAAATTGAGCTGCATGATTACTCCGTCTCCAGCCGCTTCCTGCGCTGGCGTTTGATCAGGTCGTTGATGGGTATCTGTGTTTCAAACTTGGGCGGCTGGTCAGCCTTCTTGGGCTGGGCCTCGCGCCAAGCAATCGCCATCTCACGGAAGGCATCAGCCGGATGGCTCGTCCAGTCGTGCAGGGGCTTGTCCCGAAAAATCTTCTTGTCGTCGTCCCACTCTCGCCGGTAGAGCTTCAAAGCTTCGATACCTTCGTGGCACTTCTTGCGGTCAATCCAGACGCGCGGCAGCATCATCCGGGCCGCCTGGATGCCGTCCTGCACGCTCAGCATGGGGACAATGAGGCTCGTGTAGCCGAACGACTCAAACTGCTCCTGCGTGCTTTTGCCGCCTGATGCGAAAGTCTTTGCTGCCGCATCATGGGGGAGCCACAGATAGGGCAACTTGCCCAGTTTTGCGTAGTTGTAGCCCCGGGCGTCAAGCATCTTGGCGTAGAACTCCACGCCCTCACCATTGGCCGAGAAATAGTCAATGACACGGACTTCACCGCGAACCATCTGCCAGAACCATACTGCCGTGTCATCCGAATAGCCGATGTCCCACGCAGTGAAAACCGGCAGGCTCTCGTCATACGGAACATCCGTGATCCGGCCTTCTTCTTCTGCCTTGGCGATGTCTTTGGCGTAATAGGCACCAGCTACAGCCGCCTCGAACGAGCATTCGAACTCCTGCTCGTACTGGTCGTCCGTCATGCCTCGCCGGGCGTCTTCCAGTTCTGCTGGGTCAATCAACCCCGAAGCACTCGCCCTCAGCCTGAGCTTGAACCAGTCAGGGTTGTCCTGCGCCCCCTGCCACGCTGTGTAGAACTCGTTGTGACCCTTGGGCGTTCCGATGAACACTGCCCAACCCTTACGATCAGCAAGCATCGGGCGGATGATCTCGCCCCACACGCTGGAGCGCATGTCCGCGAACTCATCAAGGATGACCCCATCGAGATACAGCCCGCGCAATCTGTCAGGGTTGTCCGCCCCATAAAGCCGAATCCGCGCCCCATTGGGCAGATCCGCCCTAAGTTCCGACTCGTTGTACAGAACACCCGGTATGTCTGCCGTCAATTGCTTGACGTACATCCATGCAATGTCCTTGGCCTGGTTGTACTGAGGGGCAACGTAAGCGTATCGGGCATCCTGCTTCTTGGTGAACAAGGCAGATAGAACTAGCTCAGCAACACAAGCAACCGTCTTCCCAGCCCGGCGATGACACACCAGAATTGCCCAACGCTCAGCCCGGTTGTGAAAGTCAACGAACGGCTGGCGAGGCGCGTATGCGTTGATCCCCCGCGTCATTTGTTGCGCTGCTCAATCGCCTGCTGCAGCCAAGGAGCCGACACCTCGAACTTCATTGCGCCGCCGTTGTCGCCGACATGCTCAGTCCGCCCCAGCTTTGGGATGTGGTATTCGATGGCCTTCAAGTACAGGTCGGCCGCCTTCCCCGGATCGGGCTTCACTTGGTCGCCATCGCCATAAGCCAGCGTATGGATCCATTCAGCGAAGAAGGCAGCATTACCCTCGGCAAACGCTGCGATGGCCTTCCTGACGTCTGTAGTGGCCTTGTTGGGGCTTCCCTTGGGCCTTCCCTTGCCCGCATTGCCCCTATTGGGGCCTTCTTTAGGCTCGGCAGTCACCGCAGCGGCTCCATGAGCGTGACAACGCCACCCTGCCGCTCAATCTCTGCTATCTCGTCTTCGGTCAGCTCGTGGCCGCCAACAAAAAGCAAGTCATAGCCAGCCCACGCGCCTTTCCTATAGCCAGGGACAGGAATGTTCTTCGCGTTGTTCCGGTTCTCGATCATATGGACCAGCGGCATCACGCCTCCTCGCTGATCCAGCCGGCGGCGCAACCATCATCAACCGGGTCGGCGCAAGCGTCCTGCAACAGCACCTCACTTCGCCCGACAAAAATCCTTACCTGCATTCCCCTGGCTGTGCGGGGGTGCAGATTGTTGTCGAGGACAATCAGATCCTTCAACGCATCGAGAATGGTGTGGAAAGATTGGGAACTCCCCGCCCGGACGTAGAGCGGCAGAGATGTTCCCAGGAGCCCGTCGAATGCCGTAGTGGGGTTGCCCATTACCAGCTCTCCTTGAGTGAAAGGGGCGATCAACTCACCCCGAGTGCGGCCCGGATGGCGGTGTTCTTTTGCGAATCCGTGTTGGCGGTGACCACATCGACCCAGCGGCCCCGCCCCCGGCCAGTCACCTGGCCGACGACGAAATACGAGCTGGTCAGCCCATCAGGCGTGTCAACGCGGCGTTCGATCTGGATGCCTGCGCCCGTTGCATCAGGGTCAAGCAGGGCTTGGAGCGCTGGATCAGGCATGGCAATCCTTGAAATGAAAAGCCCGCTCAGTGCGAACACTGGCGGGCAAGTGGCTTCGGCAACTGCTTGCTTTCAGCCTGGAGGAGACAAGGGGTTGGGGCTCAGTCCCAGTTGGCATGTAGCCGCGATGGGTGTGGACTGGCCCCAGAAACGGAAAAAGCCACCGCATGGGTGGCTTCGTGAATTTTGGAGGCAACTTGGCCGTCCGGGACAGGACGATAGCAGGAAAAATCGGCATGTCAAGCATCAGATCACCCCCGCCCGCGTCAACCGACCGATCAACTCTGCCTTGGCGCGCTGCAGCACTTCTATGCGCTTGGCCACATCCTTTGGCAGCCGGGGATGTAGCCACACGCTGCGGCCGGTGTAGCAGTTGCGGGCGTGGGCGTAGATTGCTGAGCGCAGCGCGCCGACCTGGCTTGTCGGGTCATCGGGCATCTCCGAGACATGGAAGTCAACCGCCTCCATGGTCTTGCCCTCAATCTCGTCGTCAACGATGTCCTCGGTGCTGTCCCAGCTCTTGCCGCTCTTGGCGTTGCGGAACATGGGGTCAGCACCACAGGTCGGGACAACCTTGAATCCCCGAGCCCATGAGTGCCAACGGGAAAGGATGTCGTCCAGGATCGCTCCACTGTCGTTGTGCATCATGCCCTCTCCTTCTTCATCTGCCGGACCTTGGCCCGGTACGTGTCACGAATGGCCCGCAGGTCGTCGTCGGTGTACTTGCGGACGGCGTTGTCGTGCTCAAGCGCCTCGACGCGAGCCACGCCGATCCGAGCCACCAGGCCAATGCGGTAGTCGACAGCCTTCCCGGCGTCCCACTGGTTGCAGCGGACGCACTGGGCGTGGCAGTTGTCCTCGTGGAAGCGGAGGTGCTTCGCGGCTCCGACACTCCGGTAGTGACCCGCGTCCCGGCCGGCGTGCAGTTGGGTCATGTCGCCCGGCGGCTTGCCGCAGGAGATGCACGGCTGCCTCTCGTCGCGCGCGCGGATCCATGCGTTGAAGGCCTGCTGGGCTTCGAGCGTCAGCTTCCCTCGCGGCTTGGCCGCTTCCTTGCGCGTCCTGAACTGGGCGCGCTCCTCGACCTTGGCGGCCTTGACCTTGCGGGCTGCGCAGATGGGGCTGCACACAGACTGCATCAGCCGGGCGGGCATGAACTTCATGCCGCAGTGGCTGCAGGTCTTTGGCTTCAAGGCCGAGGACAGCATCAGGCGCTCAGAACTGCCAGGTCACAGCCTTGACCGCCCACATCTGCGCCGTCTGCGCTTCCGTGATGGCGATGGACAGCATCCGCTTGCGCTCGGCGTTGTCCGTGGCGGTGCGGTAGTCGTTCAGCTTGTCGATGACGGTCGCGAAGTCGCGTTTGATCACATCGACGGGGCCGCTGTTCGACGGATTGAACGACAGGCCCACGGCTTTCTCGCCGAAGGTCATCTCACGTTGCGGGGTGTTTTCGCTCACTTGCTTCTCCATGTCGCCGCCCAGAACGCGGGGCAGCATCGCTTTCTGGGTCAACCCCAGTCGGAAACAATCATGTCCATCAGCCGATCGGCCGTGGCCCGGTCCATCGTCGGCAGGATGTGCTGCAGCACCGCGTCGATGGCCTGGCTGTAGAAGGCGTCGAATTCCTCCTGCGGCATGGCCTCGTAGCTGATTGACCGGGGAACGCGGGTGATCTCGCCCGTGGTCGGGTCCACCATCAGATCGAAGTGGCCGACGCACAGCTTCACGGCGACCAGCGCCTTGGGGATCGTGTCGTAGGGCTCGCTGTTCTCGGTGATGAGGTGCAGCAGGGCCATGAACTTGCGGTGGTGCTTGCCGTGCCGGGGGCTGGAGAACTCCACGCGCAGCCACTTGCCGGGCTTCATCGTCTCCAGTCGGCGGCGGAACTTGGCCCAGGCGTCCTGGTCCTCTGGCGTGCTGCCGCGCAGGCCGGCCGGGGTCTTGATGAGCATGGCTTTCATGCGGCCTGCCCACCTACGTAGCTATGCTCGTCGTTCGCCGCGTGCGCCGTACTCGGTGGCAGCTTGCGGAGCCACGATTGGGCGAAGTCGGCCTGTGTGCCGCGTGCGCCGTACTCGGTGGTCAGATCGACGCCAGAACAGCGCCAGATGCGACCGAACTGGGAATGCTCGCCGCGCAACTCCAGCACCGTCACGCGCTTGCCCACGTTCGGGCCTTGCTGCCCAAGTGCGCCTGCGATGACTTCGCAGAGGTCGCCTGCTTTGATCGGTTCGTTCATGCCGGCGCTCCCGTCACCACCAGCCCCAACTGGCGAGCAAGGCCGATCTCGATGTTCGCGCCCTTGCTGTCCTTCCAGCCCCGGAGCATGTGGATCTCGTCGCAGGTCACCAGCTGGGCGATGGCCATGCGCATGTAGGCCTCCCACGATCCGCACGGGGGCTCGGGGTTCTCGGCCGGGTTCTCGACGTGGTAGCCGAGGGCGCGAAGGTCAGCCGCGGCCCGATGGAAGGCCGGGTAGTTCAGGTCGGGATGGCCGGTGCACGGGCCGGCGATGTACACACGATTCATGACGCGGCCTCCGCGTTTAAATCAAGATGCCCCCAAAGGCGCCCTGTGAAGATGTGATTGACCGTGGCATGGCATACGCCGTAGTCACGGCTTAGCTGCAGTTGGCTGATGCCGTCCTGCCGGTGTCGTCTGTAGATCTCTCGAACGTCCGCCTCAGTGAGCCGCGAGTTCGCATGAGCCTCACCGCGACTCACAGAAACTACTCTCCGGCCCTTCTGATCCATGTCACGAACGTTGTCAGCGTTGCTGCCAAGAAAAAGGTGTTCCGGATTGACGCATGAAGGGTTGTCGCACCGATGAAGTACGCACGTACCGTGGAAACTCCCGTCGTCATGGATCGGTCCATGAACCAACTCATATGAGAAACGGTGCGCTGCAACCATGCTGTTTCGACGGGAGCCGTCAGGCTTGGCCTGACCGCCAACGGAGAAGCGGCCGTAGCCCTTCGCGTCCTTTGCCGCCATCCAAATCCAGCAGTCATTGGTCTTGTTCACTTTCGACCAGAATCGGTCGGCGATGTAGATGCGGGTCATGCGATGTCCCACGCCCTCACCGTGGTGGCGAGGATTCCGTCACTTGCTTGATGAGGGCGGCGGCAGTGATGCCATGGCCTCGCGCAGCTTCGTGGACATTCCAGCCCATCGGCCACTGGCCTCCGCCTCCAGCTCCTTGGCCCGGTGCCAGGCGTGAGCCTTCGCGCCGGGCACGCGGGCCAGCTTGACCAGGTGCGCCAGCTGCACTTCGAATGGGTCGGTCATGCATGGGTTGCCTTCCTCAGATTGGCCAGCAGCACGCTGTTCGCTCGACGCTTCGCAGCAGCCAGGCCGACAGCTCGAGTGGGCAGCAGTGCGCGTGCACGCTCGGCGATCAGCGGATTCACGGGAACGCCTCGGCAGATGTCGGCGTGGATCAGGCGGGCTTCTTCTTGGGTCATTGCACTGCGAGCCACAAGCCGTGGCGGTCAAGTTGTTGGTAGACGACCCGGCCCGTGTGGGCGAGGTGGTTTAGAGTCTTGGAGCAATCCACCGAGTCCCAGCCCGTGATCTCGCAGAACTCGCGGAAGCTCAGGGGGCCGAGGCGCAGCAGTTGGATGGCGGCGTGCGTGCGGGTCATCAGTGCGCCCTCTCACGTTGCGCCGCCATGCCGGCCAACTGGCTCAAGTCCAGCCCGCGCTGAGGCGCGCGAACTCTGGCCTTGTAGGTGGCCCATTGCTCGATCTCGTCCCATGGCGGGATGCCCTTTTCGCGTGCTTCGTTCTCGATGGCAGAGCGAGAATCGGGGTCGGCGGACTGCTGCTGGCCGGGCTCGTCGGGGGTGACGCCGTCCTTCCACCGCTCGCGGTTGATGTAGACCTCGGGCGCCTCAATGAAGCCTCCGGCCCACTTCTGGGTTTTCTTCTTCGTGGCAACGTCGGCCAGGATCTGGTCTGCAATCTCATCCAGCTTGCGATCCTTCCACTTCGCCTCGCACACGCCCCGGTCCTGCTTGCGCTCGGACTTCGGCCATGCATCCCAGAACTCCGCGAACCGGCACGCGCCCGACGCGTGTTCCTTTCCTTTCCCTTCCTTTCCCTTCCCTTCCCTTCCTCCCTGCGCGTCGCTGTCGCGTGTCTGACGCGTGCCGACGCGTGACTTACGCGTGGGGACGGTCGGCTCGGGCAGGTTGCTTTCGCTCTCCCGGGGGTTGATGTGCTGGTGGGCCTTGAAGGAAGGGATTACAGCCAGACCCTCGCCGTACAGGACGACGAGGCCAGCGTCCACTATCTCCTGGCACATGGCCTGAACGTCGCAGTTGTCGCCCGGAAAGTAGCGCAGCTTGAAGGTGACCGGCTTCCAGACCAGTCGCCCTTCCTTGTCGGCCTCGCACCAGATGGCGATGTACAGAAGGCGGGCGAGCGGCGACAGCGAGACGATGTCCTCGCTGGTGAAGAACTCGGGCTTGATCGTGCGAATGCGGGCCATGTCAGACGCTCACATGGATGTCGCCCATAGCGATGGGCGGGGAGTCCGGGCTGGACAGAGCCTCGCCATCTAATACCCACGTTTCGACGTGATCGTCCGGGAACGTAGGCCTCGGGGCGTACAAAGACCAGCAGGGCTCCGAGAAGGACTGCGCCCCAGGAAATGAGGCGAAGACGTTCCAGAGCCACGCCATATGGGCAGGGCCGAAGACAAAGAACTCACGGCGCATGTTTGGCCTGAAGTCAGTCAGCTCGTCATGGAGCCGCTGCTCAGCCGCCTCGCAGTTCGGCACCTCGGTGTAGAGCATCAGGTCAAAGTGATGCGGCACTCCGGTTGCAGAAGAGAGCTGTAGGGCTCGCTGCGACGGCGGCCCTGTAGTGCACCCGATTTTGTAGAAGCACGGCATTGCCCTGTTGCCGAGCAGGTAGACAAATCCGGCGCTCATACAACCAGCGCCCATACCCGGCCACCCGCCGTGCCATGACCCTTCGTGCGCAGGCAGAAGCCCACGGTTCGGATCTGGCCCTTGCGGGAGAGCGATTGGAAGATCGAGCCGAACGCGCGGTCATCGGTCGGGCGCGCACCATGAGCACGGGCCACGGCCACAAGGTCTTCCCCTGCCGTCGCTCCGTTGTCCCGCAGATGCCGCAGGATCGCAGTCTTGGCCTTCTCGGCGAACTGAGGGTCTCGGTCTACTGCTGAGAGCAGGGAGAGCTGCATGCCGACTTGGCCGGCGGCTTGGGCTTGAGCAAGGCTGGTCATACCGTCACCTCGTCATGCAGAGGCACGGGAGGGAGCCATGCTGTGGATTCGTCGGGGACGTCTTCGCCAGGGTCGCGCAGCGGACGCAGCTTTGAGTCGTGGCAGGCGGCGTACAGCGCGCCAGACTTGCCGCGCACGGCGGAGAGGTCGACCGCGTTCTGGAAGCGGATCACCCAGCACCCCTGCGATGCGGCGCGATGAAACTTGCCGTCAGGCAGCTTGAAGTCACCACCAGTAGGAGCGAGCTCGATCACCTCAACGATACGGCCCGTCAGGTGCGGATGTTCGGGCGCGAAGGCCACGATCACCGCCAGATCACCAGGCTTGCAGTTCATGCGCCCTCCGATGCTTTGAGGCTCGCCATGGCGGCGGCCAGTTGTTCGGCCAGACCCTCGACCTTGGACAGGACGCGGGCCTTGCGGGCGTCCGGGCTGTCCATGAAGCGAGCGGCGAGGTACTCGATCACCGCCGGCGCATCGCCCGTCGATTCCAGATACGCCTCCAGGTCGTCCAGGTTGAAACGCTGGGTGTCGCCATCGGTCGGGTTCAGCTTTCGGCTGAGCGTCGACGGGCTCATGTCCATGTCGGCCGCGATCACCTTGGCCGGCTTGCTCAGCAGCGGCGTGCGGTGCGCGATGTAGGCGCGCAGCGTGGGGAATCGGTCGGGCAGACTGGGCTCGAAATTGAGCGTCATCTGGGAGGGCGCAATAGATGGCATGTCGCGTTGCGGTCTGTTGCCGTCTCAAAAATGGTCAAAAAAAACAGACTCGGTCCATGGAACAAGAGCCGAATCCGTGGGTACAGGTGGTGGATGCGCTGCCGGCGTGGATGCGGGCGTCAGGCCGGCGCGGTGGCGTCGACGGTGCCGGCCTGCATGCGCAGGACATCCCAAGCGACATCGGGGCGAAGGTCTTCGCAGCGGACCTGACCGTTTGTGACGCGCTCGATGGCGGGGCAGTGCTCGGCGGGAACGCGGGTCTTTACCCACGACTGCACTGTCTGGTAGCGTTCGATGTCGAGCTTTCGGGCTGCAGCCACAGGGCCGCCAAGCAGATCGACGGCTCTCGCTGCCGCCTGCTGGGAGTTGAATTTCTTGGGCATGCTTACCTTTGCAAGAAGTTCTAGTAATGCTAGATGATCTTGTATTGGCTGGCAAGGGGCCACATGAAAAACTTGCGCGCATGTCAATTCATGAGCAGATCCGCGCAAAACGACTGGCCAAAGGCTGGTCGATGGAAACGCTTGCCGCAGAGGTGAGCAAGGCGGAGGGCATGGAGAAGCCCCTGTCTTGGCAGACTGTCCAGCAGTGGGAGGCCGGGAAATCGGCTCCTAAACGAAGCAGGCTCGAAACCGTAGCTACGCTACTGGAAACCACGCTGGGCGCCCTGATGGAAGAGTCATCCTCAAATGTCGCGGCCGCTCCGGCGCTAGCTACTTCGCGTTACATTCCGGTCGTGGGACACGTTAAGGCCGGCCCGGATGGCTTTCTGGAAGAGATGGACTACCCGACCGGCCACGGCGAGGGGTCTGTTGAGTATTGGGCGCGCGATCCGTCTGCCTACGCTCTGAGGGTCAAAGGCGACTCGATGCACCCCCGTTATCGTGCTGGCGAGTTCATCGTTGTGACGCCCAGCATTGAGGCTCAGCCGGGTCGCGACGTGGTGGTGAAGCTTAAGGACGGCCGCAAGCTGCTCAAGCAGCTCAATTGGATTCGTGGCGGCGAAGTGCAGCTACTGAGCATCAATGACGGCTATGCGCCCAACACGCTGGACATGGCCGAGATCGACTCTATTCACCGGGTGGCAGGCAGTGTGCCGCCGGATGCTTTTCAGAACGACTAGGAGGGGATGTGAATAGCGCTGCCGTTGGTGAGTTTTTGGGCGTCTTTCTCGCGGCCGGCGGCGTCGGCTACATATTCATCTTCTTCCTGAGACTTGTCGGGGTCTACAAACGCTGGCCGCGAGCAGTCTTTTGGAGTGGCGCCGTATTGGCAGCACTGCTGGCATTGGTCGCTGCCTCGGCCGATCAAAGCCGCACTTTGTTGTATAGCGTCGCTGGTCTGTGTGCGGCAGGGTTCATTGTGTGGCGCGGCGAGTCTGATGTCAGGAAGGCGCCGGAGAGGCCAAACACCTGAACAGGAGGGATCATGAAGAAGTTTCTTGCTGCACTCGTCGCCTGGACATCACTCATTGGGGCGTCTCCCGTAGCGGCCCAAAAGTACACTCTTGGGCAGTGGGAGGTCAACAAAGACTTGGCGAACATCCAACTGGCCATCACTCGAACCGGCGATTACCAGGCGCTCGTCTATTGCGTCATAAGCGCAAATGGTTGCGAAGCTGCAGTGAACTTGGGCGTGCAATGCGACGAGGGGGAGAAGTACCCACTGCTCATTAACTCCTCGGTTGGTGCATTCCACATGAACGGTACATGCGAGAAGTTCGGCACATCGAAAGTCCTCACACTGGACAACTTCGATTCAGCAGTATCTGCATTCGAGTCAGGGGGTGACGTTGGATTCGTGGCGCCAATGGCGAGCGGTCAGTTCCGAGTTGTGCGCTTCTCGACGGCAGGCGGCGCCGCAGCAATCAAAGCCGCTCGCTCTCTGCCTGAGCCCCGACGCAGCAGCCAACCCAGCCGGACAAATCGGCGCGTGGAAACGCTCTGACCCCCTCTGCCCTACTCTGCCTGTCGTCGTCATAGTGAATTGTCCAAGCCCTCACTACCCATGCCGAACACAGTCACCCCGATAGAAACCCGCAATGTGGGGAGATGGTCCCTCGCGTTCTCCCACATGAATGACTTCGACGGCGCCCCGTTGGGTGTTCTGGTCGAGCTCAGCAAGGATGGCCGGTCGTGTGGCCGCCTTTCAGGCTCAGCCCGCGGCGGGGATCCGGTGGCGGTCGAGCGCCTGTTCGCCAGGGCGGCGGAGTGGATCCGGGAGTATGAGCAGCGTCCGCACTCGGGACATACGGGCTTCGGGGAGTTGTAGGGCCTGAGGAAGCTGAGGGAGCGGGCTGGGAGGCAGGCGCACCTAGGGTGCGGCTTCGAACCCAGGTAGCTCGGCCTGCGTGGCAGCTTTCGCTGCGACAACATCGACAAACGGGTCTGGCTCAGTTCGCGGGCTGCGTGTGGCTTGTCGTACCTGCTTCAAAAGTGGTCCGGCGGTGTAGTAGCGGCCTCGACGCTCGCCAATCGGAACGAGTAGCCCCATATCTGCCAATAGCTTGAGATCCGTCTTGGCTACCTGATTGCTGATGTCGGCATGCTGGCGATACGTTGAATTGCGGACCGGGTATCCAAGAGCAGCATCCGCTAGAGCATTGACGCAACGCTCGTTCAAATCCATATCCTTGCTGATTTTTTCAAGCGCATTCCACAGCCTAGCGATGTCAGTCGTTCTGCGCATGAGATCAGTCGCCTGACGGTAGTGCGCTGTTAACGCGAATCGGATCCAAGGCAACGGATCATTTTGCGGGTTCCACGAGCCCTCACCAACTTCGGCCAAGACGGCGTAATACTCAGCAGAGTGCCGACCGATGTACTCCTCAATGCTTGAGAACTGAGGAGCAAGAATCCCTTGCCTCGATAGCACCATCGTCTGCAGTGCTCGTGCCATACGGCCGTTTCCGTCGGAAAACGGATGAATCATCGTCAGATTCAAGTGGGCCAAGGCGGCTGCTACCAGGCTGTCGACGCCGGGTTGCCTGATGGAATCAATCAGTTCTGCGATGAGGCCGGGCACCAAAGCGACGTCTGGCCCGTGATAGACGATTTCATTCGTCGCGGTGTTTGTGATGTGAATCGGACCTGCTCTCCAGCGCCCCGGTCGGACCGCCAAATCATGCTGCAAGAGCATGAAGTGAAGGCTTTTGATTGTTCCTTCGTTATGCTCGTAGTCGAGGTCTTTCGAAAGCTGAACGATATAGGTCATCGCGCTTTGATAGCCCTGCAAAGCCTTCCTGTCGGAGTCGTCGGCTGAAAGCGGGTCCTCGCCGTCAACCACTGCTATGGCTTCCTCTTGAGTGACGTTGACCCCCTCCATTTTGTTCGTCCCCACCATTACTCTGGCAGCAGTACTCCGCGCCAACAGCCCCGTCCATCTGTTCAGGGCGTCTGACGTGTGAAATTTCAGCGTCGTCCGCAGCTCATGCAAGCGCTGAATGACTGCGAGGTACTCCGCCGGTAGTGGGCCATGGAGATGGAAGATCATCGAATCTACCTTTCAATAGTATGAGATTGTACTTTGAAATAGTAGATTGGTAGCAATCCGCCCTGTAACAGCCATCACCCATGCCTAAAACCATCCTCACCGCCCGCCAGCTCCAGGCCCTGATCCGTGAGCGGATAGACGCCTATCCGGACCTGGCCGGGAAGCCATCGGACGTAGACCAGGGCGTGGCCTGGATGGACCCTCGCGGCACAGGCGGGCCGAACTGGACTGTCCCCCGACGCTCAGATCCTGACCGCTACAGCGTGACCGTGGCCAGGATCATCAGGGACGTGCAGCGAGAGTACGACCTGGATACGGACTGATCCGACCACCCCCCACCACGCCGCCTCCGGGCGGCTTTTTCATTGCCCTGGCGCGGGCGGCTTCTTCGGTAGCTGCAGCAGCGCGAGCCACAGGCCAACTGCCACCCCGGCAAGATCCAGCGCCGCGTATGCCAGCTGGCCCAGAGCGACAGCAACGACCGACATCACCGCTGCGGTGATCAGCACAGCCTTCTTCGTCGGCCAGAGCTGACCGGCTATGAGCACCGGCAGCCCGTGGGCCAGCGCATAGAGCAAAGCGAACATTCCCAACCTCCAGTGTGTGCAGTGAGTGTGCGCCTGCAGGAGTCGCGGGGCAATGAGGTAGTTCGTTTGCTGTTCGCGAATGGCGGATGACCGTTAATGACCGACTGGTCATAAAAAACACAAGAATTTCTCGCTAGTTTTTCTTGCATTACTAGATTGTCTTGTGCACAATTCCCTCCATGCGCTCCACCCCGGAGCTACGGAGGAATCAAATGGCAAGTATCAAGATCGTCTCGCGCTTCGACAGCGACAAGGTGCTGTTCGAGTGCGAAGCACCCGAGGGCCTGGAATCTGGCCTGCAAACCCGCCACGCGCTGGAGCAAGCAGCGGCGATCCGGCCGCGCATCTCCCTGCGCGATGCCTACCTGAGCGGTGCCGACCTGAGCGATGCCTACCTGCGCGGTGCCTACCTGCGCGGTGCCGACCTGCGCGGTGCCGACCTGCGCGGTGCCGACCTGAGCGATGCCGACCTGCGCGGTGCCGACCTGCGCGGTGCCGACCTGAGCGATGCCTACCTGCGCGGTGCCTACCTGCGCGGTGCCGA
>VFQN01001929.1_pt1 | contig 33355 bp, 33 predicted proteins | sample 3512371 | NCBI WGS metagenome assembly VFQN01 (sample SAMN10412370, study PRJNA504923) | tailings metagenome | isolation source: Replicate 2 from Balatoc abandoned mine | place: Philippines: Itogon, Benguet | collected 2017-08-28 | reverse complement strand
TCGTCCTTGCAGGCATTCGGATTGGCGACCGCCTTCTCGATGTCCTTCACCGTGATGAGGCCGACGCAATGATAATCCGCGTCCACGACCAACAGCTTTTCGATGCGAAACTGATGGAGCAGGCGCTTGGCTTCGTCCTGGCCGACGCTCTCGCGCACGGTGACGAGCCGCTCCTTGGTCATCAGTTCCGAAACCTTCTGTGAAGGGTCCGTGGCGAACCGCACGTCCCGGTTCGTAAGAATTCCGACCAGCTTGCCGGCCTTGCCATGCGCCGCGCCTTCCACCACCGGAATCCCGGAAATGCCATTCTCGCTCATCAGCGCGAATGCCTCGGCAAGCGTGGCGTCAGGAGCGATGGTCAGAGGATTCACCACCATGCCGGATTCGAACTTCTTGACCTGGCGCACCTGAGCGGCCTGCTCATCCGGCTCCATGTTGCGATGGATGACCCCGATGCCGCCGGCCTGCGCCATGGCGATGGCCATGCGAGCCTCGGTCACCGTGTCCATGGCGGAGGCCACGATCGGGATATTCAGGAAAATATCGCGTGTGATGCGGGAGCGGATGTCGACTTCGGACGGCAGGTGGTCCGACTGCCCCGGCTGCAGCAGGACGTCGTCGAACGTGAGCGCTTCCCGCGGAGCGCCGTTCATGCCGTTTGATGTGGGGTGTGCCATTGCCCTACCTAGCGATGGATTCGGGCGCCTGCAAGGCGGCCCGACCGGTGTCTCAGTCTCAGGTTGGCACGGGCGGATAGCATGGAGAACGACGTCCGTCACGGTCCGTTGCGTGTCATCCCGTGCAATATTTCCGTCGTGGTCAATGACATCATCGTGTCAGAGACTGCGGCGCAGGCGCGCTTGGAGGCAGCGGGGGCTTCTACTATCCTTGCCGCCCGTTCACCGGAATGTCCGCCTTGTACCGGCATCTTCACTTGCTTTTTGCGATCCTGCTGCTGTCCGCCGAAGGCAATCCGGCCCTCGCCGCCAAGCGCATCGCGCTTGTCGTCGGCAACAACGCCTATACAGAGGTGTCGAAGCTCGAAAAGGCGGTGGGTGATGCACAGGCCATTGCCGGGACGCTGCGAGGGCTGGGCTTTGACGTCATCACAGTGACGGATGCCGGACGCTCGCGCATGGCGCGTGCCCTGGTGGATTTCGAAACGCGGGTGTCACCGGGCGATACCGCATTGTTTTTCTTTGCGGGCCATGGCGTCGCGCTCGACGGCGGAAATTACCTGATGCCGACCGACGTCCCGAGCGTGACGGAGGCGCAGCGCAACCTGCTGCGGAGCGAGGGTTTTCTCGCCGACGACATCTCCGAGCGCCTGCGCGAACGCGGCGCCGCGACAACCGTGATGATCCTCGATGCCTGTCGCAACAACCCGTTCAAGTCCGGGACCGGCCGCTCGATCGGACAATCGCGCGGGTTATCGCGCATGGACACGCGGCGCGGCCTGTTCGTGATGTTTTCGGCCGGCGCAGGCCAGGAGGCGCTCGACCGGCTCGGCGACGGCGACACGCATCCCAATTCCGTGTTCACACGGCTGTTCATCGACCTCGTGAAACGGCCCGATCTCGACCTGATCGACGTCGCGAAGGAATTGCAGATCGAAGTGCCGAAGCTCGCGCAGAGCGTCGGCCATGAGCAATTGCCTGCCTATTACGATCAGATTCCCGGCCGCATCTTCCTCGCGCGGGCCGATGGAGCGCCGCGCCCGGATTCGCGTGTGCCGAACGCATCGGTTTCCCCCTCACCGCCTCCCGCGACGGTGCCACAGCCGGTGCCACAGGCACCGCCGCCCGTTGCCGCCTTGCCGCGCGAGACTTACCGCGTGCTGGATACCGTCTCGCAGGGCATCCAGAACATGCGCAGCGGTCCCGGTACGAATTTTCCGCTGGTGACGTCGATGCCGGCCGGCGCCACGGGGGTTCTGGTGGGACAGTGCCGACCGGCGCAGGACCGCCGCTCCGCCCATCCCTGGTGCGAGGTGAACTGGCGCGGCCATTCGGGATGGACGTCGGCCTGCTGCATCGTCAGTGAACGGACCGGAACGCGGCCGCGATAAGGGCGCGGACAATGCCGCGCCCCGGAACCCGCGGAGAGATTACGACCGCCAGTTCGCCGGCGGCCCGTGCCTCTCGATTGCCTCGACCAGTTCGCGATGCTTGCGGTCCTCATTGCGCATATAGATCGCAATCATGGCGTGGGCCGGCGCGACCAGCCACAGCCACGGGCCCATGAACCAGACCGTCAGAAAGCCCAGGATAAGGAACGTCACGAACAGCACGGCGTTAAATACAGCCGCGAAAACCTGCCCGTTCAGCAGCAGCGCCAGAGGCGGCAGAAAGAACGCCAGAACGTAGATCATTCCAGTGCACCCTCCCGGCCGATCAGCGCGGCCATTCGCAGCCATTCCATGTAGGAAGGGCTGCCCCCCGCGCAAGACTTCGGGCCCCGACTCCGGCTTTGCTATCGAAACGAAATGCTACAACGCCCCCAACATCCTTCCCTCGCCGGACCCCCGATGCAGCACCACCCGCGCCTCGTGCCGTTGATCGTTGCGTGCGCGCTGTTCATGGAAAATCTGGATTCAACGGTGATCGCGACGTCGCTGCCGGCGATCGCCGCAGATATCGGCGCGAACCCGCTGGCACTGAAACTGGCGGTCACGTCCTACCTGCTGTCGCTCGCGGTCTTCATTCCGGTCAGCGGCTGGACCGCCGACCGTTTCGGCGCGCGCCGCGTATTCGCCTCGGCAATTTTCGTCTTCATGCTCGGCTCAGTTGGCTGCGCGCTCGCTAACTCGCTCGAGGGCTTTGTCGCGGCGCGCATCGTGCAGGGCATGGGCGGCGCGATGATGACGCCTGTCGGCCGGCTTGTGCTGGTGCGCACCATCGAGAAGCGCGAACTGGTCAGCGCAATGGCGTGGGTCACAATACCCGCCCTGATCGGACCGGTCATCGGACCACCGGTCGGCGGCTTCATCACCACCTATGCGTCATGGCACTGGATCTTCCTGATCAATATCCCGATCGGGATCGTCGGTATCATCCTCGTGCTGCTCTACATCGATCCGGTGCCGTCGGATCATCAGGAGCCATTCGACGCGACCGGCATGTTGCTCGCGGGCGCGGGAGTCGCTGGGCTGGCATTTGGTCTGTCGGTCGCAGGACTGGACATCCTGCCGGTGTCGCTCGTTGTTGCGCTTGTCGTGGGCGGCGCTATCTCGATGCTGGCTTATCTGGCGCACGCAAAGAAAGTGCCGTCACCCATCCTTGATTTCTCGCTGCTGCGTTATCCGACCTTCAATGCGAGCCTCATCGGTGGCTTCCTGTTTCGGCTCGGCATCGGCGCATTGCCGTTCCTTCTGCCTCTGATGCTGCAGACCGGCTTCAACATGACGCCGTTTCAGTCCGGACTGGTAACCTTCGCCGGAGCAGTCGGCGCGATCGGAATGAAGACAGTCGCGGCACGCACCATCAACCGCTTCGGATTCAAGCGCGTCCTGATCTTCAACGCACTGATCAGCGCGTTCTTCATTGCCGCGATTGCCGTGTTCCGGCCGGGCATGCCGGTCTCGGTACTGATCGTGATCCTTCTGGTCGGCGGGTTCTTCCGCGCATTGGAATTCACCGCCGCCAACACGATCGCTTATGCCGAAGTCGAGCCGCGCCGCATGAGCCGAGCAACGGCGCTTGCCTCGGTCGGCCAGCAATTGTCGATCTCGGCTGGCGTTGCGATCGGCGCGCTGATGGTCGATCTGTCGCTGCGCTGGCGCGGCGCAACCAGCACGGATGACCTGACGGCCGGCGATTTCACAATCGCGTTTCTCGTCGTTGCAGCCATCTCGGCCGCGTCCGCGCTGTGGTTCTGGAGATTGCCGGCCGATGCTGGCGCCGAAATGTCGGGACGCAGGCCGGTAAAGCAGGAGTCCGCGGATGCCGCCGAACCGATTGCAGCGGCGGAGACATCTGACCGCCGGCTCGGCTAGGCGAAGACTGACCGATAAGCGGTCCAGAAAAACCGCCGGTCCCCGCCGGGTGAGAACCGCAGCGAGGACCGGGAGCAATGTCAGTTCTGGAGGCTGCCTGCTCCGGACAACCGCCAGCCTTCGCGTTCGCACGCGTCAGGCTGGCTCGAAGTCCGCGGCCGAAACGGTTAGACCGCTTCCTTCAGTTCCTTGGCCGGACGGAATGCGACCTTCTTCGAAGCCTTGATCTTGATCGCTTCGCCGGTGGCAGGATTGCGGCCCATGCGGGCAGCGCGCTTGCGCACTTGCAGGATGCCGAGACCCGCGATGCGGATGCGCTCGCCCTTCTTCAGGTGCTTGGTGATCAGCGCGACGAGATCGTTCAGCATCGCCTCGCCCTGCTTCTTGGTCATCTGGTGCTCCTCGGCGAGCGTCGCCGCGAGATGCTTCAGGGTGACCTTGTTCGGCGTAGCGGCCTTCGGCGCCGCCGTCTTTTTGGCCGCCTTTGCTGCAGCCGGTTTTGCCTTTGGTTTTGCCGCCATGGGATATGCCCTCTTAGAATGCGCGGTGTGCGCAAGAGCCCCGATTAGGAGATTCGCGGCGGAATGCGAAGCGAAAGCGCACGGCCGAGGTGCAAAAAGTGTCGATAAACCGGGCTTCTGGGGCTTTCGGGCATCAAAAAGCCCTGCAATGGCAGTTCTTTTGTGCCGTTGAGGCTTGCGAGTGCACGAAAAGGGATTCTTTTTCGCAACGCGATACACTTCAAAATCGGGCTTGCCGCAGGGTGATTCCACGTCTTCGCAGAGGTCTCATGACAAGAATCGCGCTGATAATCCTGCTGGTCACGGCGACCGCAGCCGTCGCTCAGACAGAATGTCCTGTTTGCGAGCAAGCGGCGAAGCTGCGCGACGCCCTGCGTAGTATGGACCTGGCCGATGCCGGTCAGCACGCGCGAGGTGAAGCCCTGAGCAAGGAAGGGCTTAAGCTCGTCACCGCATTCCGGGACAAGACACCGCCCCTGAAACAAGGCCGCCGGGCTTTCGAATCGTTGATTGCGCTCAGCGCCTATGCCGCGCCGTTCTCAGTTTCAGGCGATTATGAAAAGACGCTTGCCGTCATCGCGATAAACAATCCCGATTACCGCAAGCGCTACCAGGCGATCGTACGCAAGAGCCTGCGTGGGAAGAACCGTCGGGAGATCTGCCAGATCCGTTACCTGCAAACCAATGTGACGGTCGCAGAGTGCAAGCTCGGGGAAGCAGCGGCGGGCGGTTCCGCCGAACTCGCGGCCAGACGTTGCGACGCCAATTATTCTCTGGAGCGATGTCTGTCGAAGAAAAGGTAGCGGCTTGCGGCTGCATCAACTGCCGCGGAAGCCACTCGCCAGCACATAAAGCTCAGCCGAATCCTGCCGGCTCGCACCGGGCTTGACATGCTTCACGGTCGCGAAATCGCGCTTGAGCATGGCGAGGAGGTCACCTTCGGTACCGCCCTGAATCACCTTGGCGAGAAATGTCCCGCCGGGCTTGAGCACTTCGGCTGCAAACATCGCCGCTGCCTCGACCAGCGCCACGATCTTCAGATGATCGGTCTTGCGATGTCCCGTGGCATTCGCGGCCATGTCGGACAGCACCACATCGGCCGGACCGCCGAGCTTTTCCTTCAGAATGTCGGGTGCGGCGGGATCGAGAAAATCCAGTTTCATGAAATCCACGCCAGGCACCGGATCCATGTCGAGCAGATCTATCGCGACCACCCGCCCCTGATCGCGCCCCTTGCCGTCGGTCGCGCGTACGCGCTGCGCTGCAAGCTGACTCCAGCCGCCCGGAGCTGCGCCGAGATCCACCACGCGCGCGCCGGCTTTCAGAAACTTCGCCTTGTCGTCAATCTCGGACAGCTTGTAGACAGCGCGCGAGCGGAAGCCTTCGCGCTTGGCCCGCGCCACGTAAGGGTCGTTGAGCTGGCGTTCCAGCCAGAGTTTCGACGATAGCGAACGGCTCTTGCCGGTCTTGACGCGCGTTTTGAGTTCGCGCCCGCCACTTCCTTTGGCCGCCTTCACGAGATTCCCGCCTCGCGCCATACGCCGTCGGCGCGCATCATCTGCACCAGCATGCCTTCCCGCAACCCGCGGTCGGCGACACGCAGCCGGCCGGACGGAAACGCGCGGCGGATCGCTTCCAGAATGGCACATCCGGCCAGCACCAGATCGGCCCGCTCCGCGCCGATGCAGGCATTGCAGACGCGCTCGTCGTAGGACATGGCCAGCAGCCGCTCCATGACCTCCGTTACCTCGTCATCCATCATCCAGCATCCATCGACGCGCCTTCGGTCATAACGTCTTAGCCCGAGATGCACGCCGGCGATCGTCGTCACCGTGCCCGATGTGCCGAGAAGATGGCCATTGCTCGGTTGCGTGCCGAGTTCGCTTGCGAACGGGGCGATATGGTTCGCGGCCTCCGCCACCATGGCCTCGAAGATTTCCCGCGTGACCGTGACGCCACCATGCCGCTCCGCCAGCGTCACGACGCCGACCGGCAGCGAGGTCCAGCCCCGCATCGAGGGCTCCGGCGGTCCGCGCCTGCTGGCTTTCGGCCGCCCGAGGCTGGCGATTTCCGAGGAGCCGCCCCCGATATCGAACAGAATGGCGCCCTCGGCTTCCGGATCGACCAGGGGCGTGCAGCCGATCGCCGCAAGCATTGCTTCGGTTTCGCGGTCGACAACCTCCAGCAGGATGCCGACTTCGTCGCGGACGCGTTCGAGGAATTCGTTGCCGTTTTCCGCCAGCCGGCACGCCTCGGTTGCGATCAGACGCGCCCGGGTGACGCCGCGGTTGCGCATCTTGTCGCGGCAGATGCGCAGGACCTCGATCGCTCGTCCGATTGCCGGCTCGCCCAGCCGCCCGGATGACGTGATGCCCTCGCCGAGCCGTATGATTCGCGAGAACGCGTCGACCACGCGGAACCCGTCATGAGTCGCACGCGCAACCAGCAAGCGGCAGTTGTTGGTGCCGAGATCCAGCGCCGCGTAAGTCGGGCCGCACAGGTCAGTTCCCCATGCCTGCTGCTCTGCGCGGCTTTCGCGGCGCAGGTTGTCGTCAACGGACGCGGGCACCCCCCGCGCTTTGCCCTCGAGCGAGGGACTTTTGGGCGAGCCTCGACCCCCCTGATAACCGGACCGCGCCCCCCCAGCCTGATCCTCGCCCGCCTGCGGGAGAGGATTTGGGTGAGGGCGATCACGCGCGGGATCGAGGCCGGTCGCCCGAACCTCGTCGCTCATCTAACCTGTCCTGCCGCGCAACCCTCCCGGGTTCAGCGGCCCTTGTGTTCAAAGATCGGGCAAAGTGTAGCCCGGTTTTTACCCTCGTGGAAACCGGTCTCGGTTCACGCTGTCTGACCTGCCAAACGCCAGGCCGGGCCGCCCTGCGACGATCGGGAAACTGGCATGCCAATGCCCATCCTTGCCGCTCGTCTGTCCCACCGTTATGCCCGTGTCAGTCACCCCAGAACTGCGAGTCCTCATGAACATCCGCGAAGACATGTCCAAGAATGATGAATGGGCGGTTGCGAAGTTCGGGGTTGGCCAGCCGGTGCTGCGGACCGAGGATCCGGTGCTCGTTCAGGGCAAGGGGCATTATACCGACGACATTGCGCTCCCAGGACAGGCCTACGCCGTCATGGTGCGTTCGCCCTACGCTCACGGCGTCATCAACGGCGTCGATACCGGTGCAGCGGCCGGAATGCCGGGGGTTCTTGGAATCTATACCGCGAAGGACCTCGCGGGATACGGCACCTTCAAATGCATCGTCCCGTTCAAGAACCGCGACGGCTCCGAGATGAAAAAACCGCAGCGCTTCACGCTGGCGTCGGACAAGGTCCGCTGCGTTGGAGACCCAATTGCATTTGTCGTCGCGGAAACGGCAACTCAGGCGCGTGACGCAGCCGAAGCCGTTTCACTCGACATCACCCCCCTTCCCGCAGTGACGCTTGCGAGCGAAGCGGCCAAGCCGGACGCTCCGCAGATTTACGACGAGGCTCCGGGGAACGTCGCGCTGGATTATCATTACGGCGACGCCGAAACGGTCGCCGCAGCATTCGCGAGCGCTGCGCATGTGACAAAGCTGCCGCTGCGCAACACGCGCCTTGTCGTCGCTGCAATGGAGCCGCGCGCAGCCGTTGCCGAATACGATCCGAAGGCAGAGCATTTCACCCTGCATGCGCAAAGCCAGGGCGTGTTCGGGATGAAGGGCCAGTTGGTCGACCTCATGGGTGTCAAACCCGACAAGATGCGCGTGGTCACGCCGAATGTGGGCGGGTCCTTCGGAATGAAGGGGCAGGCCTATTCGGAATATGTCTGCATCCTGCATGCGGCCCGTCAGCTCGGCCGTCCGGTGAAATGGACCGACGACCGGTCCGGCGCGTTTGTTTCGGACTCGCATGGCCGCGACCACGAGATGACCGCCGAGCTTGCGCTCGACAAGGATGGCCATTTCCTCGCTGTGCGGTTGACCGGTTACGCCAATATGGGCGCTTTCCTCGCCATGGTTGCGCCGCTGCCGAGCACGCTCAACGCGGTGAAAAATACGCCGAGCGTTTACCGCACGCCGCTCCTCGAAGTGTCGACCAAGTGCATGTTCACGAACACCACGCAGGTCTCGGCCTATCGGGGTGCCGGACGCCCCGAGGGCAATTATTACATGGAGCGGCTGATCGACGCCGCCGCCCAAGAGATGGGGATCGACCGCTTAGAACTGCGCCGTCGCAATCACATCGCGCCGTCGCAGATTCCCTACGCCGCCTCGTCCGGCATGAATTACGACAGCGGCGACTTCCCGGCGCTGTTCGATGAGGCGCTGGAGGGCGCCGATCTCGAGGGCTTCGCTGCGCGTAAGCGTGACAGCGAGGCGCGCGGCAAGCTGCGCGGACTGGGCATCGGCTCGTTCCTGGAAGTCACCGCCCCTCCCGGCAAGGAGATGGGCGGCATCCGCTTCGAGGACAACGGCGATGTCACTATCATTACCGGCACGCTGGATTACGGACAGGGCCACGCCGCGCCCTATGCGCAGGTGCTGTCCCGCGCGCTCGGCATTCCGTTCGAACGGATCCGCCTGCTGCAGGGCGACAGCGACGAACTCATCGCCGGGGGCGGCACCGGCGGTTCGCGCTCGATCACCGCGAGCGGGGCAGCGATTCTCGAAGCATCCGACAAGGTGATCGAGAACGGCAAGGCCATCGCCTCGCATATCCTGGAAGCCGCGCCCGCTGACATCGAATTCACCAATGGACGGTTCGTGATCGCAGGCACCGACCGTGCGATCGGCATCATGGAGCTTGCTGAACAATTGCGTACGGGCCGCAAGCTTCCCGACGATGCGCCGGCGAAGCTCGATGCAAGTATCGTCCAGGACGGCGTGCCGTCGAGTTTTCCGAATGGCTGCCACGTCGCCGAGGTTGAGATCGACCCGGAAACAGGCGTGGTCGAGGTCGTGCGCTACTCGTCGGTCAACGACTTCGGCACCATCGTCAATCCGCTGCTGGTGCAAGGCCAGGTTCATGGCGGCGTGATCCAGGGCATCGGCCAGGCGTTGATGGAGAATGTGTCCTATGACGAGGACGGGCAGTTGCTGACGGGCTCGTTCCAGGACTACGCGATGCCGCGCGCCCACCAGTTTCCCGATATCGGTTTCGTCAGCCATCCGGCACCGGCGACAACCAATCCGCTCGGGACCAAGGGCTGCGGTGAAGCCGGCTGCGCCGGCGCACTGGTCTGCGTGATGAACGCAATCGTGGATGCGCTGTCGGTCTACGGCATTCGTCATATCGACATGCCGGCCTCCCCCGCCCGGGTATGGGCGGCAATCGAAGCTGCGAAGAGCGCAAAGGCGGCATAGACCTCTCGGCCTATGCCTTGACGTGCCATCGCTTCACATCGTAAGAGCAGGCTTGATCCGTGGTCATTTGAGCCGGCCGGCTTGCAGCCACGTAAAACAAATTGCTAAAAGGCCGGGGACGCGTGTGCCCGGCCCGGATTTCCGGCCGGGATTTTTTGTGCCTGGAGCCCGCCATGTCGTCTGAGAAGAAGCCGCAACGCAATTTCCGCCCCGAGACCCGCCTCGTCCATCACGGCATCCTGCGCTCGCAATTCGCAGAAACCTCGGAAGCTTTGTTTCTCACGCAGGGCTATGTCTACGACAACGCCGCGCAGGCCGAGGCGCGCTTCAAGGGCGAGAGCCCGGGCTTTCAATATTCGCGCTTCGCCAACCCGACCGTGCGGATGTTCGAAACCCGGATGGCGGATTTCGAGGGCGCCGAAGACGGCCGCGCGACCGCAACGGGCATGGCCGCGGTGACGCTCGCGCTGATGGGCCAGGTGAAAGCGGGCGACCACATCGTATCCTCGCGCGCCCTGTTCGGCTCGTGTCTCTACGTGGTCGAAGAATTGCTGCCGCGCTTCGGTGTCGAGTCGACGCTGGTGGACGGCACCGATCTCGACCAATGGAAGAAGGCGGTGCGGCCCAACACCAAGACCTTCTTCATGGAGACGCCGTCGAACCCGACGCTGGAAGTGATCGACATCGAGGGTGTCGCAAAGATCGCTCACGAGGCGGGCGCGACGGTCACGGTCGACAACGTGTTCTCCACGCCGCTGTGGCAGAGCCCGCTCGCGCTCGGCGCCGATTGCGTGGTTTATTCCACCACGAAGCATATCGACGGCCAGGGCCGCTGTCTTGGCGGTATCGTGCTGGGTTCGGCGAAGTTCATTCAGGACAATATCCACAACCTGCACCGGCAGACCGGACCGTCGATGTCGCCGTTCAATGCGTGGGTCATGCTGAAGGGTCTGGAAACGCTGCCGCTACGCGTGCGCCAGCAGACAGACTCCGCCGCCAAGGTCGCGGACTTCCTCGCGGACCATCCCAAGGTTACGCGGCTGATCTATCCGGGCCGGGCCGACCACCCGCAGGCCGATGTCATCAAGCGCCAGATGAAGGGTGGGTCCAATCTCGTCGCCTTCGAAGTGACGGGCGGCAAGACCGCCGCCTTTGCGGTCCAGGACGCGTTGCAGGTCGTGCGCATCTCCAACAATCTCGGCGACGCCAAGAGCCTGATCACCCATCCGGCAACCACCACGCATCAGCGCATCACGGCGCAGACCCGCGCCGACCTCGGCATCACCGACGGCTTCCTGCGATTGTCGGTCGGGCTTGAACATCCCGACGATATCATCGAGGATTTGGCGGCGGCGCTCGACAAAGCATAGGATTGCTCCTCGGCGCCGCTACCGGCGCCGACGGGTTTTCCCATGTCCTCTGTTCAACTGTCTCTCCTGACGTTTGGCTGCATTGTCGCTGGCATCGCGGCCGGCAGTCTGATCCCGGGCGACAGGGTCAATGCCGACACCAAGGAAGCGATCAGGCTCGGTACCGGCCTGGTCGGTACCATTGCGGCGCTGGTGCTCGGTCTTCTGATTGCATCGTCAAAGAGTTCGTTCGATACGCAGACCGGCCAGATCCGGCAAATCACGGCCAATATCATGCTGCTCGACGTATTCCTGAAAGAATACGGACCGGAGGCAGCCGACGCGCGACAGGCGCTGCGAAAGCAGACCGCGTCGCTGGTCGATCACGTCTGGCACCCTTATCAAGGAGAGACGTTCGAAGTCAGTCCGGCAGGATTGAAACTCTACGAACTGACACAGGGGCTGAAACCGACCACCGAAGCACAGCGCTTCCTGCAGGCGCGCGCCCTTCAACTGATTTCCGAAACGGCGCAGACCCGCGTCCTGCTCTTCACTCAGGCGCAGAATCCCATTCCGCTGCCGTTCCTCGCCATACTCGTGTGCTGGCTGACGATCCTTTTCGCGAGCTTCAGCATGTTCGCGCGGCCAAGCCCCGTGATGATCGGCGCGCTCGGAATTTTCGCCCTCTCGGCGACCGGAGCCATCTATCTCATTCTAGAGCTTGGACGACCATTTTCCGGCCTCCTCATGATCCCGAGCTATCCGCTCGCGAATGCGCTGGCGCCGCTCTGAGTCGCCGCGCGCCGACGTAAGACGCTACGGAACGCCACGACCGTCCGGGACGTTAATCCGTCTCGCTGCACACGGAGAATAAGCAATGCCGACGCCCGAGAAAGAGCCGCGCCCACTCTCCGAAAATCTCGACCACCTCAAAACCGAGGACGAGATGCAACGCGAGCGGCTCGGCCCGCGCGGCGTACCGGGCGAGCCCGATCCCGCGCGGATGACCCCGCAGCAAAAAAAGAACATGCCGCTCGATCCCGACGACGGACACACGGCATAGGAACGGCTTGCGGCCAAGACTGCCCTGCCGCTTGTCTGATACTCGCCTGCGGCATTTGAAATAAGCCGCTGCAGCGTATATTCGCTTGCTGCGATGTCGCAGGAGCAGAATGCAGGGCCATCTACAGCAATATCAGGGTGATATGACGGTGCCGCTCGACACCAAGCATGTCCCTTTCGTCCCGACGCGTTTCGCCGAACGGGCGCCGCTCGTGACCCATCGCGATGACGGTACGATCATCATCGGCAACGCGATCGCGCCGGTGCTGAGCACGCCGCAAATCGGCGCCTTCCTCCGCAATTACGCAAACCGCAGCCCGGACGCAATCTTCCTGGCGGAGCGGAAACGCGACTCCGGCGGTGTCGACTGGACGCGAAGGAGCTATGCCAGCATCCGGCGCGATGTCGACGCGGCGTCGCAATGGCTCATCGCGCACGGGGCTGACAGCACGCGGCCGGTGGCGATCCTCAGCCAGAACTCGATCCGGCACGCGATCCTGCAACTGGCGGCGATGCAGATCGGCGTCCCGGTCCTGGCGCTGTCGCCTGCCTATTCGCTGGTCTCCAAGGATCACCGGAAGCTGATTGCGCTGATCGAACGCTTCGCGCCAAGTCATATTTTTGTCGAGGACACCGGTCCCTTCGAGGCGGCGCTGAGCCATCTGAAAGATCTCGATGGGCGGCTGATTGCGGGCGTCTCGGCCGCGGCGTTCGATTACGCCATCCCATTCGACGCGCTGACCTCCACCGTCGCTGGCCCGGATGTCGAAGCACGTTTCGCGGCAGTGTCGCCGGACAACGTCGCGCGCATCATGCTCACCTCCGGATCGACCGGTGATCCGAAAGGCGTGATGGTGACACAGCGCATGATGCTCGCCGTCGCCGAGGGTTTTGCGACGGTCTGGCCGTTCCTGCTCGACCGGCCTCCGGTGATGGTCGACTGGCTGCCCTGGAATCATACCGCGGGCGCCAACGGCACCTTCAATCTCATCCTGCGTGCCGGCGGCGCGCTCTACATTGACGACGGCAAGCCTACACCGGGCGGCATCGGCCGCTCGGTCGAAAACCTGCGCTCGGTTGCGCCGACCCTGATGTTCAATGTGCCGAGCGCCTACGACGCCGTGATCCCGCAGATGGAGCAGGACGCGGATTTCGCGAAGCATCTGCTCTCCAACATGGATCTGCTTCTCTACGCGGCAGCGGGCCTGCCCCAGAACCTGTGGGATCGCCTCGAGCGCCTGTCGATCGCGGTTCGCGGTGCACGCATTCCAATCGTGTCCTCGCTTGGCTCGACCGAGACGGCTTCGCCGGCCACCCTCGGCTGGTGGGGTACCGGCGTATCGGGATCGCTTGGGCTGCCGATACCCGGCATCGAGGCCAAGCTCATCAGAATCAACGACGACGACATGGAAGTGCGCTTCCGCGGGATCGGGATCACGCCCGGCTACTGGAAGCAACCCGAAGCGACGCGCGATGCGTTCGACGAGGAGGGATTCCTGCGGATCGGTGATGCGGTGCGTTTCTCCGACCCGCAAAATATCGCGGCGGGCCTCGCTTATCACGGACGCCTGTCAGAAAACTTCAAGCTGACGACAGGGATCTTCGTTGTCGTCGGACTGCTGCGGCTCGACCTGATCAAGGCCTGCGAACCCTATGTGCAGGACGTCGTGGTTGCGGGCGAAAACCGCAACGACATCGGGCTCCTTGTCATACCGAGCCCGAATGCTCCCGTAGCGCACGACGATCCAGCCTATCGCGATGCATTGCGCCAGAAAATCGAAAGTCATAATGCGCAAGCGGGCGGCTCGAGCCGTCGCATCGCGCGCGCCATGATCATGACAGAACCGCCGGATATCGATGCCGGCGAAATCACCGACAAGGGCTATCTCAATCAGCGGCGCATCCTCGCGCGGCGTGCGAGCCTGATCGAACGCCTTTTCAGCGACTCGCCTGACACTTCAGTGATGCTTTTTGAACGCTGACCGGCGACAATACGGACCACGATCACGACAACCGGACAATCGACACCTCCCATGATCAATCTCGACAAGATCGTTGCCATCGACATTCACACGCATGCCGAAGGACCATGCGGATCGCACACCTGGGAGGACGGCGCTGAGCTGCGCGAAGGCATGCAGGCCTATTTCAAACAGGAACTCTGGGCGCCAACCATTCCTGAAATCGCGGACTATTATCGCAAGCGCAATCTTGCGCTCGTGATCTTCCACGTCGATTGCGAGCATCATCTCGGTATCCGTCGCTACGCCAACGAGGAAGTCGCGCGTCTGGCCAACGAGAATTCCGACGTGATGATCCCATTCGCCTCGATTGATCCGCACAAGGGCAAGCTTGGCGCGCGCGAAGCAAGACGACTGGTGGAGGAGTTCGGTGTTCAGGGATTCAAGTTTCACCCGTCGCAGCAGGCGTTCTATCCGCATGATCGCATGGCCTATCCGCTCTATGAGGAAATCCAGGCCAGCGGCAAGCCGGCGCTGTTCCACACCGGTCAGACCGGCGTCGGCTCCGGCATGCGCGGCGGTTACGGCATCAAGCTGGAATACTCCAATCCGATCCATCTCGATCAGGTCGCGATCGATTTTCCGGACATGAAGATTGTGATGGCGCACCCCTCCTTCCCCTGGCAGGAAGAGGCCTTGGCGGTCGCGCAACACAAGCCCAACGTCTACATCGACCTCTCGGGCTGGTCGCCGAAATACTTCCCGCCGATCCTAGTGCGCTACGCGAACTCGCTGCTCAAGCACAAGATGCTGTTCGGCTCGGATTTTCCAGCGATCACGCCCGACCGCTGGCTTGCAGATTTCGAGACGATCGACATCAAGCCGGAAGTGCGTCCGCTGATCCTGAAGGAAAACGCGATCAAGCTGCTCAATCTGCGGCCGTAATGGGCCGCAGGGAGAGCGTCACTGCCGCGCGGGCTTTTTCGCCGCGACCCGCCTCGCGGCCTGCGGATTGGGCTTGGCTCTTGATGCGCCAAGCGCGCTGGCCACGACCGGCATCAGCCGCTGCGCAACCACGGTGTGTCCCTGCGCGGACATATGAAGCCGGTCGGGCCCGGTATGACTCGGCGAATAGCAGGTGCTCCCCGGCACGAACCGCGCGCCGTATTGCGCGGCGAGCCTGCGGCCGACCGCATCCCATTCCGGGAAAAAGAAACCGCATAGCACCGCCGAAATCCGGCGCGCGCGCAGCTGGGAAAGAATGCCCTGCATTCGTCCGATAATCACATCTCGGGGGGTGCCGCGGATCAGATCGTTATAGCCACCTTGCACGATCACAAGGCGCGTCCCGGAGGGCACGCTGGTGTCGAGTCGGCTGAGCATGCCGCCGAAGGTATCGCCGGAAATTCCGGCATTCGCGATCCGGGCATTGTAGCCGCGCCGCTGCAACATGGTTCCGAGTTGCGCGGGAAACGCATTGCCCTGGCCGACGCCGAACCCCGCGGTGTTGCTGTCGCCTAGCGCGACGACCAATGGCTGCGCCTCGGCCGGGCCGACGGCGATGCTCCAGGCAATCACGATGAAAAGGACGGGCAGGCAGGCGATGCCGGACAGACGCGCGATCATGCGGCTGCGATCTCTCTGTAGGTCGAACCATCGGTGTGAGTGCGGGTTCACGCGCCGGCATCGCAAAACACGCAGCCAGCCGGACAATGGAACGTCAGGCGAGCTCAATAATGCTAGCTGCTTCGCCCGAAGGGAGCAATCGGACGAAGCGGGATCGCGGAAAATGTGTTGGCTGGGGGGGCCGCGCACTCGGAACCGGTCTTCGCATTCGCTTCGGAAATAAATCGGAACATTACTGTAAAATCGCGCAGGGTGCCGCGCGTGGCGCCATCGGAAGTCTATTAATCGCCGCCGGTAATAAACCGCTGTCGCTTCTCGATTTCTGAAATATTGTCGGGCCGTTCAAACACAGGGGCCTCTGTGTCGCCCGTCTGCTTGGGTCGCCCGAGTGCGCGGAACCAGTCTTCGAGACCCGGCGGGCTGATGATCCAGAGCAGCCGCATTTGTCCGCTGCCCGTGTTTACCACTTTGTGCTGCACGCCGCGCCCGATCAGGATCATGCTTTCCTCGGCAAGCGCATGGTGCGTCTCCCCGATCTCGGCATAGCCCTCGCCTCGATAGCAGAACAGGATTTCGTGCTGGCGCTCGTGCGCGTGGCGTCGGATATGCGTCCCCGGTTCGAGTATCTGCAAACCGGTTGAGAAATTATCGAAAGGCGAGTTGTAGGGGTTAAGTTTGTTGACGACAAAACCGGTCGACGGCTTTGGCTGCCACAGCGCCTCGCCGTCCTCGGGCTTCAACACGATGGTGATGCCCCGCTGGTAGTCGTTCATTGCTTGCCCTCCGCCCAGAAATCCGCAAGCGCGCGATTGTAGTCGGTTGCGCGTGTCTTCGGAAAGAAATGCCCGCCCCAATGGCAGCGTTTGAATTTCGCGCCGGGGATTGCCACGGCCACGGCCTGCGAGTGATGGATCGGCACGATGTAATCGTCGTTCGCGGCAAGGACGAGCGAAGGCCGCGCAATGCGCTGCGCAATCTCGGTGCCGTCGAATTCAAGCAGCGCGTCGATGCGCGCCGCAACCACTTCGCGTTCGCGCGCGCTCATCTCCTTGCCTGCAGCGCCGGTCGCCTCGGGCGAGGGATAGGCCAGCAGATCGCCCAGCCTGCGATAGGCTTCGCCGCCGAGCTTCGCCAGGATTTCCTTGCGGAACGCGAACTGGTCGCGAAAGCGGCGGTCGGGTACGAGCCACGTCGCCCCGAGCGTCAACGTTCGCACCCGCTCCGGATGCGCCACCGCAAGCCACTGTGCGATGATGCCGCCGGTGGAATGTCCAACCAGGTGCACACGTTGCACGCCAGCATGGTTGAGAACGGCCAGCACGTCACCGGCCCATTGCTCGACCGTATAGGGCGGTGAACCCTCGCTGCGCCCGACGCCGCGATGATCGAAGGTCAGCACGCGGAACGACGGGCTGAAAGCTGCGGCCTGCGCCGCCCAGAATCCCGCCATGCCGCCGAGCCCGGAGATGAATAGGACGGCATCGCCCTGCCCTTGCTCGTCATAGGCGATGCGCGCGTCCGCTAACTCGACGACAGGCATGTCAGCCGGCGAGACCGATCTTGGGTTTTCCGGGCGCCTGGCGGTTCGCTTCCTGCGTGCCATAGGTCGCCATGAAATCCTCGGCCATGGAATGGAATTCGTCCCAGGGCGCATTCAGGAAATTATAGTTGCGCACGGCGAAAGCCGGCCCCACGAACAGCTTCTCGTAGGACATGGCGCGGCTCGCATGATCGGAGCCGATCAGATCCCAGGCGAGCTTGAACAGCTTCATGCGGTCGGTGGCCGGGAAGGCCCCGGCGGTCCACAGCGTCTCGAAGGTCTCCTTCAGCTCCGGGTCGTCGATCACATCGATCGAGGCCGGAAACTGGAACTGCCCGCCGCCCATCAGTTCGCGCACGATATCCATCACCGGCGAATGGTTCTCCATCGCCCAGTGGATCGCAGCATACATATAGCGGCGGTTATAGAGCGCATAACCGTGCTCGACCTCGAGGCACGCTTCGATCTGGCCGTCGATCATGGCGTTGTAGCCGGCCTCCATTGCGGCAAGGCGTGCCAGCGTCTCGCGCACCGCCGGAATGTCCCGCGCGCCGGTCGCACCGGTGACGAGGCTGGCGACGCCGAGGATGAAGCGGAGCTTCGATCCGAACCGCACATTGCATTGATGGTTCGCCATCACATGCGAGGGGGTCTGCACATAGATGTTGCGCGACAGCGCGGCGTTGTCGTGGACGATCACCTTCTCCCAGGGCACCTTGACGTCCCGGAACACCAGCATGCAGTCGGATTCGTCGAAATGATGCGTCAGCGGCGCATCGAAAACCCGGTCGCCCTCGTGGTTGAACGGCTTGCGCGACCACAGCGAGAGACCGGGCAGATTGAGCGGGATCACGCAGGTGATCGATTCCTTTTTCTGGTCGGGTGCGAGCGGCATGACATTGCCGATCAGGACTTCGTGGGCATAGGCCGCTCCGCTCGCCAGCATCTTCATGCCATTGAGCGTCACGCCCCTGTCGTCCTCGGCTGTGACGCGCAGCGCAGGCTGCGCGAGGCCCTGCGAGGCGTAATATTCCTTGTTACGGGCCGACGGCGGCGGCACGATTGCATAAGTCGCAAAAATGTCATTGCGCCGCATGTGGTTATAGATATTCAGCAGATTTGTTTTGCTGCCGCCCGGCTCGCTGTCGAAGACCTCGGGCTTCATCGTGAGCCCGGTGATGTTCCCACCGATGGCATCGGGCGTGCGACCGAGAAGGCCGAAGCAGAAATTGGCAATCTTGCGATGCGCGCGGTTGCGGCGGCGCAAGTCTTCCTGGCTGCGCGGCTGCAGATAATAGATCGGGTAGCGCTCGCCGTTTTCGTCATAGGACATTAGATCGCGATTAGCGATCTTCAGGTCATACAACGCGGCATAGGTTAGCGCGCCGCCGCGGAAGGCCGGATGGGTGACCTGATTATCGACCTGCTCGCTACCGATATGGATAACGCGGCCGTCCTGTATGCTCTCGAGATATTCCTTGCCGGTCATCAACATGGGGCGCACTTAACTCCTTCGTTGACTGCGATCCTAGCGAAGCCTGAGCCATGCTCCAGCGAAAAAGCGGCATGGCGCAAGGCGCGTTCAGCATGGCTGACTTTTTCACCCGCGCAGATAACGCGCGCATCGCCGCGCCCTTGCGACTTTGGACACTTTACGAGCGCGTATCCTGCGCCGCACCGAGCAGAGGCCGCCGATTATATTGACCCTGTCAACGGCCGCGCGACGAGGTCTATGCGAAGCTGAACATCCTATCGCTGCGAAGTGTGGTTATTGCGGATCGCGAACGCCGCTTAGTGCAGACCGCGCGAATCCATCTCCTTCTGCCGTGCTCGCGCATGACCACTCGACGGTCACGCCGCCAGCGGCTCGACCTTGCGCTCGGTTTCGCCGGGCTCGGGGCGGAAGCTGGAAGCCTCCCAGCTCGGCCGCGCCTTCATCCGGCTCATGAACTTCCCGATATTCGGAAAGCGCTGATTGATGTCGGGAATGCCAATAATCGGGAACATATCGATGCGCGGAGCGAGCGCGATATCCGCGAGCGTGAACTGGTCACCGCAAAGCCATGGCCTGCCATCGGCGAGCTCCTGTTCCATCGAGGACATCTTCTCCAGCAGCACGAGATGGCGCTCGCCCAGCAATTCCTTGTCAGGCGGAGTGGTCAGCACCTTGGTCGCGAAGCGGATATAAGCCTCGTTGCTGGTCCGCTTGCCAATCTCCTCGCGCAGCTTTTCCGGCGTGATGCCGGTGCTCTGCAGCCGCTCCTTGCCGAGCGTCTCATAAGCACAATCACGGAACGGCTTTGCGAAATCGTTCTCGAAGGCGAACCACATACGCATGCGGGCCTGGCCATAGGGATCCTTCGGCACCAGTGGCGGATTAGGAAAGATCGCATCCAGATATTCGTTGATGACGTTCGACTCGTAGATAGGCTTGCCGTCATGAACCAGGGCCGGCACGAGGCCGGTGGGGTTGATCTTCAGGAATTCAGGCTTTTTCTGATCCATCATGCCGAGATTGAGCCACTTCACCGTGAAGGGCAGCTTCTTCTCGAGCAGGCAGATGCGCACCCGCCGCGGCGACGGTACGCCGGCGCCGTCATACAACACGATCTCACTCATAGCATTTCCCTCCGACGCCCTTGCCTACTCGGCCGCGATCTGCGCGGCATCCTTGTGGCCGTAACCCGCCATCAGATTTTCCACGATGCTGTTGAAAGCGGCCCAGTCGGTCTCGCGGAATGAATGATTGCGCACGATGAAGGAAGCGCCAGCATAGAATTTCTCATATTGCTGGTGGCGTCCGGCGAATTCCGAGCCGACCATGTCCCAGGCGAGCTTGAACAGCTTCATGCGGGTGATGGAGTCGGTCTGCGGGGTCTGCCAATAGGTCTGAAACTGGCGCGCGAGCGCCGGATCCTTCATCACCGAAATATTTGCCGGCATCTGGAATACGCCGCCACCGCAGAGCGTGCGAAGCTCGTCGATAAAATGCGAGTAATTCTGCGTACACCATTCAAGCGCGGCATACATCATGCGACGGTTGAAGCAGACATAGCCGTCCCCCGGCCAGTCCTCGAAGGCGTTGATCTGGCCGTTGACCATGCCGGCGATCATCGCCTCGTTGGCCGACATCATGCCCAGCGTCTCGCGCACTGCCGGAACCTGATCGGCGCCGGTCGCCCCCGCGATCCTGTTGCACAGGCCCACGATAAGCTGCATCTTTGACCAGTAGCGCACATTCGACTGATGATTTCCGAAGGCATGGCTTGGCGTCTTGAAATAGATGTTGCGCGACAACAGCGCGTCGTCGTGGATGAAAACGCGCTCCCACGGCACCTTCACCTCGTCACACAGCAACATTGAATCGGATTCGTCGTATTTGTACGATAGCGGCGAGTCGAATTGCGACGTGCAGTTCATCTCCATCGGCTGACGCGACCAAAGCTGCAGGCCCGGCGCATTGCAGGGTATCGAACAGGTGATGGCCTGTTTCTTCTGGTCGGGCGCCAGCGGCAGCACATTGCCGATCCAGATTTCATTGGCGAATACCGCGCCGGTCGCCAGCATCTTCATGCCGGAAATCACCACGCCGTCATCCTCCTCGCGCACGACCTGCAAGGTGGGTATCGGGATGTTCTGCTTCTCGTAGAATTCCGGGTTGCGCGCGGCCTGCGGCGGCAGCACCGCGTAAACCGTATAGAGGTCGTGATCGCGCGCGTATTTGTAGTAATTCAACAGGTTGTTGGCATTCGCGAACGGCCCGTTCAATTCGTCGGGCTTCATCGCCATGCCGGCTACAAAAGACGCCACGTGATCAGGCGAACGGCCGAACATGCCATAGGTGAGATCGGCGATGCGCTTGTGGCCGATCATGCGGCGCTGCAAGTCATCCCGCGTCTTCGCTCTCAGATAATAGATCGAATGGCGTCCGCCATCCTCCTCATAGGTCATCTCGTCATAATTCGCCGGATCGGCCTTCATGTCGTAGATCGCCGCCACGGTCTGCGCCGCATTGCGGAAAGCCGGATGGCGCGTGACGTCATCGACCTTTTCCGAGCCGATATAGACCACCCGGCCGTCGCGCAACGACTCGAGATGCTCTTTTCCGGTTCTCAACATGTCGACCTCCGTTCAGCGCACGGCCCTTCGGCCGGCGGGACGCGCCTCGCGCTCGATCCAATCGAGAGCGAGGTCGGTGTTCTTCATGAATTTTTGGTTGAAGCGCACAATAGTACGAAATTCATCGGCCGTGACGCCATCGAACAGGATGTTGTTGACGGTGCGGATGAACACAAAGGCCGAGAGCAGCCGGCTCCGACCTTGTCGCGTAAGGGATATCAGCACCCCGCGCCTGTCCTTCGGATTGGCAGTCTTTCGTACGTAGCCCGCGGCAACCAGCTTCCGCACTTCCCCGGTCACGTGCGGTCCGGTGACCTCCAGAAATTCGGCCAAGGCACCGATGGAGATACCGGTGTCGCCCTGCAGCCGCAGCAACGCCATGAGCATGGTGTATTGCGCACCGCTGACGCCGACCTTTTTCGCAAACGACTTGCGGATTTCAACGATCCGCCCCTCGTTCAGGATCATTCGATGAATCAGGCGACGGAATTCGTGATCGCTGCCTTCGATCAACACCGCCGGACGCGAAACGCTGAGCGGCAACGGCTCGGAGCCTGCCGCCCCGTCGGCGCGGAAAAGCGGTTCGACGGCATTGATGTTGATCATGACGCTAAGTATGATACCTAAGTCGCTTAAGTGTCAATGCCTTGAAAGACAGGGTTTCTGCGATGGACGACAAGACCACCGGCACTTCATCGCGAGGCTCACCAGAGGCGCTTGCGGTCTATAAGCAACAGAATATCGGCAAACCTTCCGGTTTCGGCAGCGCGCCCGCCCTGCTCATCGTCGACTTCGTCAACGGCTTCAACGACCCTTCGATGTTCGGCGGCGGCAATATCACGCAGGCAATCGAGCGAACCCAAATATTGCTCGCAGCGGCCCGAAAGGCGGGCCTTCCGGTAGCATTCACACGCATCGTCTATGCCGAGGACGGCAGCGATGCTTCAGTATTCACTCTGAAGCTCCCAGGCCTGCTTGCCTTGACGGAAAGCGTATCGGCAAGCCAGGTGGTCGATGCATTGGCACCCGCTCCACGCGAATACGTGATCCGCAAGATCCAGCCCTCGGCGTTTTTCGGTACTGGTCTCGTCGGCTGGCTCGCACAGAAACGGATCGATACGGTTCTCGTCGCCGGCTGCACCACGAGCGGCTGCGTGCGCGCCACCGTCATCGATGCGATGAGCCACAATTTCAAAACGGTCGTCGTGTCCGACTGTGTCGGCGATCGCGCGATGGCGCCGCATGAAGCCAATCTTTTCGACATGGAACAGAAATATGCGGACCTGATGACCTGTGACGAGGTCGTCGCACGGCTTCAGTCCATGCCGCACGTGAAGGTGAAGTGAAATGGTTGACTCCCTGGGCTTCCGTAAGAAATTCGCGGTGGTGGCCCCCTCCACCAACACCACCGTCCAGCCCGAATTCGATGCGATGGCGCCGCGCGGCGTCACCAATCACTTCGGACGCGTCCATATCCCGAACGATCCGATCCGCAACGATAACGATTTCAATCAGCTGATACAGAATATCCGCAGCGAGTTACTGCGCGCGATCGATCGCTGCATGACCTGCGAGCCGGATTACCTCGTGATGGGCATGTCGTCGGAGACCTTCTGGGACGGGCTCGACGGCGCCACAAAGCTGAAGGAGCGGATCGAAAAGCACGCCGGCATCAAATGCGCCATGGGCTCGGATGCCTCACAGGCCGCGCTGAAGCAATATCCGGGCGTCCGCCGCCTCGGCGTCATCACCCCCTATATGCCGGTCGGCGACAACCAGGTCCGACGCTTCCTCACGGATTGCGGCTTCGAGGTGGTGCGCCTGATAGGGCTGAAATGCGCAAGCCCAGTAGCGATCGCCCATGTCTCCGAGCGGGAATTGCGTGACGCGATCGTCGAGGTCAACGGCCCCGACGTCGATGCCGTGCTACAGGTCGGCACCAATCTGGCCATGGCACGGCTTGCGGGCCTCGCCGAGTTCTGGCTCGACAAGCCGGTGCTGGCGATTAACACCGCTACCTATTGGTGGGCGTTGCGTGAGAACGGCATAAACGACCGGATAGATGGTTTCGGGTCTCTGCTATTGGAGCATTGAGAGCCGATATCTGACAGCGCTGGCGAGCGTACGCGCCTGCCACAACTCGAGATGCACGCGGTCAGGACACTAGATCGCCCGCGTAATGTGCTTGCGCGAAGACTCGATATGATGGCGCATGGCGTCTGCGGCGCCCGCAGAATCACGCCGCGCGATCGCATCGAAGATCGCGCGGTGCTCTTCGTCTACCCGACGAAGCTGGAGGTCGTCGCCAAGCGAGATGAACCAGAAGCGCAATGAACGGTCGTGCAGACGGGAAATGGTGTCGGCGAGAACCGGATTCTTGGCAGCTTGTGAAATCCGCCGATGGAACAGCCTGTCCAGATCCATCAGTTGCTCGCGGTCGCGCGCGCGGACAAGAGGGCCAGCCGTATCCAGCAGCACGCGGAGCTGGGAAACCTCGGCGGGAGTCGCATGCTCTGCCGCAAGTCCCACACAGAACGGCTCGTTGACCAGCCGCACGTCGATGATCTGCAGAACCTGGTCGAGCGAAATGGTTTCGACCATAACGCCCTTGCGCGGGATGATCTGAACCAGCCCTTCCAGCATCAGGCGGTCGAGCGCCTGGTGCACCGGCGTGCGGCCGATGCGGAGCGTTCGGCTGATTTGTGCCTCGTTCAGATAGGCCCCGGGCCGAAACTCCATCCGATTGATCCGCCGCTTGATCTCCAGATAGGCGCGGTCGCGCAGCGAAACGGGCGCATCGGTTACCCGCGTTATGCGTCGCGTGCGCCCTATCGTGGTCACGGCCGGCTCACCCCTCAGCATAAAAATGCACTTCAAGAAGCAGGCAGCCCTTCTCCGACTTGAAAGGACCGTGATAGGCGCCGGGCGGCCGCACCGCGTAGGTGTAACCTTCGAACGGCTCGCCACCGTTGCCGCTCTCGTCGTTCCCGACGATCAGGTCACCGGAGACGAGGAATACCTCTTCCCAATAATCATGCACGAACGGCTTGGTCGTATAGACGCCGGGCGCGAAGCGCAGGAGCCGCGTCCGATTGCCCTTCTTGCCGATTTCATCGAGCTCGCCGGCGATGATCTTCTGCTGGATGCCTTCCGGATATCCGGGCGGCGTATGCCAGCCGCTGTCCATGTCGAGTGTGTGAAATTCCTTGTGTCCCTTGTGATAGCCCATGTCCTTATCCTTCATCAGGCAGGGTCTGGATCTTGTAGGCATGCAATATCGAGCGGTCCAACACTGGATCGTACAGTTCCATCTCGAAGGCCGCCGCTGACTGGATGCCGCCATGAACCGCGAGCGTGCCGCAGAACATGGAAGTACCGGCCTTCAGGTCGGCGCCACCGGTGTAAAGGCGTATCAGTTCCTGAGGTGTGCGCATGGCCGCCACCGAGCCTTCCTGGTAGAGAATCCGCGCACCGCCGATCACGGCATGTGAGCGTAGCGTCAGCTTGTCCCAATGCGGCGTCACCTCCGAAAGCCTCCACATCTTCGGGCTCACCGGCTTCGCGCACATCTGTTTCGACATTGAGACATTGATCGTCTCGGCCTTCCGGTCGGTGTGGTCGGAGCCGACACCGACGAACAACTCGCCGCCGATGGCATGGATCACGTATTCGATTTCGCCGCTCGAATTCTCCCCCAGCACCTCGATGGTGTCAGCGGTCGTCAGCAGCGAAACCGCGTTGCGATAGAAGATCGGAGTCGACCTCGGTCGCTTGACGCCGATCGCTTCCAGTTCGCGGATATGCTTTTCGACCGCCGCCACATCGCGACCGGTCCAGCCGGCCACGACCAGTGAATGAATGCGGCTGAGATCCAGATCAACTTCGCCGATCACGCCGTTCCTCCCGGCAGTCGCCGGCCCGAAGGGGCCGGCGACGCTCTTGCTTCGTTACTGACCGGCCGGATAGCTGGCCAGCAGCGTCCACTTTCCGTCCTTCATTTCGATAATGTAGACCGGCTTCAGCGCGTCGCCGTTATCTCCGAACGAAATCGGACCTTCGAGCGCGGGAAAGTCCTTCATCTTGCGCAATTCGTCCTTGATCGCCTCACGCTCTGCGGCAAGCTTTGCCGGATCGCCGGTCACCTTGGCGCGCTTCATTGCTTCGGCATACATCAGCACGATGTCGTAAGTCGCGGCATCGAATTGCGAAGACGCAGACCGGTCGATGCCCGCTGCCTTGGTGCGCTTGAGGAATTCCGATTCGAACTTCTTGGTCCGGTCGTTGAGATCGGCATAGAAGGCAGTTGGAATCACCGTGCCGTCGCCGGCCTTGCCCATCAACTTCGGCAGTTCCGGATCGGCGATCGTCGAACCCGCGACAATGCGGCCAGTATGCCCCTGGCGGCGCAATTCCTGAGCGAGACGCGTTGCAGGCTCAGGGCCCGATCCTACGCCGATCAAATCGGTAGGCTGCGCTTTGAGCTGGGAAACCTGCGGTGCAAGGTCGAATGCCTGGGTCTGGAAGGTAACGCTGACTTTTGGATCGACACCGACCTTTTTCAGCAGCGCCGGCAGGACCTTTTCACCCATTGTCTTCGACACAACGTCGTCGGTGGCGTAGGCGATGCTGGCGGAGCCCATCGGGTAGCCCTTGTCCTTCAGGGCGCGCAACACGCGTTCGAACAAGAAGCCTTCGTCCGTAGTATTGCGGAACGCGAATTTGTACGGCGCAGCGAGATTGGGCGCCGAAGACGCCATTGACATGGAGGCCAAACCTGCGCGTTCTGCGGCGGGGAACACAACACGGGCCTCGCTCGAACTGAATGGTCCAACTACAGCCAGCACCTTGTCGTCTTCGGCGAGCTTGCGCACTCCCACCACTGCCTGGTCCGGCTTGCCTGCCGTGTCGAAGGAGATGAGCTTCAGCTTCTTGCCGCCGACGCCCCCAGCGGCGTTGATCTCTTCCAGCGCCATTTCAGCCGCGATGAGGTTAGTCTTAGAAAAGGTCGCGAATGGTCCGCCGCTCGATGGCAGATATCCGAGCACAAGCTCCTGCGAGGCAGCGACACCCGTGAAGGCTGCGATCCAACCGGCGGCGATCGAAGCTGCAATCCATTTTCGTTTCATGATCTGCTCCTGTTCAAGTTACTGCAAACCTGTTTCCGGACTTATTGCGAAGCCACCGCCTGCTCGGTCTCCTGACCGAGATACGCACTGACCAATCGATTGTCGGCAAGCAGCTTTTCGGGCGGCCCCTCGGTGACAACCGTTCCAAGCTCCATGACATAGGCCCAGTTCGCGAGTTCGAGTGCGCGCTGGGTATTCTGTTCGACGAGAAGAATGGTGATGTTCCGCTCGCGGCTAAGCTCGCCAATATGCGTGAAAACCTCCGATGAAAGCCGCGGGCTGAGGCCAAGCGATGGCTCGTCCAGCATCATAAGCTTGGGCGCCGCCAGGAGGGCTCGCCCGATCGCAAGCATCTGCTGCTCCCCGCCGGAGAGCACCGACGCGGAACGCTCGCGCCGCGCCTTTAGATTGGAGAAGCGATCGTAGATCTCATCGATCTCCCGCCCGATGGTTGAAGTATGACGGCGATTGAAGGCGCCCATCAGCAGGTTTTCATGCACCGTGAGGCTCATGACAATGCGGCGCCCTTCCGGCACGAGCACCAGCCCATTCGTTACCCGCCGGCTCGGCGTCCAATGGGTGATGTCTTGGCCGTCGAATTGCACGCTGCCATCGGAGGTCTTCTCGATCCCGAGCAAGGCGCGCAGCATCGAAGACTTGCCGGCGCCATTGGCACCCAGCACCGCGACGATCTGCCCGGCCGCAAGATTGATCGACACGCCCTTGACCGCGTGCACACGCCCATAGCGGACATGGAGGTCGCGAAGTTCAAGAAGCACGATGCGCCTCCTTGGCAAGAGCGGGCTTGGCAAGGCTGGGCATGGCAACGGCGGGCTTGGAGGCCGGCGCGCCGAGATAGATTTCCTGCACGCGCGGATCCTGGCGGATGTCTTTCGGAGTCCCCTCGGCGATCTTCTTGCCAAAGCTGATAACCACGACATGCTGGCACAGCGCGCCGACGAAATGCATGTCATGCTCGACCACCAGCAACGTGACGTCTCCCTGCTCACAGATCTTGTGGAGATGCCGCTGCAAGTCATCGGTCTCTGCCGGGTTGAGACCTGCCGCTGGTTCGTCCAGCAGAAGCAGCCGCGGACGAGCCATCAGCGCGCGCACAAGTTCGATCCGCTTTTGCACTCCGTAGGGAAGGCTTCCGACCGCAGCGCGCTCATATTCGCCAAGCCCGGCTTCGTGAAGCGCTGCGCGCGCCTCGTCTTTCCAGCGGTTGTTGCGCGTCAGGTTGACCGGCTGCAACACGCCGAAAAGGCCGCGATTACGCGAATGCTGTCCGACGATGACGTTTTCCAGCGCGTTCAAGTGCGGCATGAGCCGCACATTCTGGAAGCTGCGGGCGACACCGTGATCGACCCTGCGGCTCGACGGCACGTTTGTGATGTCTGCGCCATCGACATGAATGGAGCCGCGGTCGACCGGATAGACGCCGGTGATCAGGTTGAAAACCGTGGTCTTGCCCGCCCCGTTCGGGCCGATCAGCGCTGTGCGCGATCCGCGGCGGACCTGAAAAGTGAGATCGTCAATCACGGCAAGGCCGCCGAATTGCTTGGCGACGTCCTTGAATTGCAGGATATCGGAGGCGCTCATGCTGCGCTCCGCTTGTCAGCGGTCTTGCGGAATGGATCGCGCCAGTCGAACAGGCGGCGCAACACGCCGCCGGTGATCAGACCCTGCGGGCGCAATGCCATCAGCACGATGATGCCGGCGGCGAACACCACGTACCGCCAGTTGGCGCTGCCGCGCAGCAATTCTGGGAGCAGCGTGAAAACTGCCGCACCGACCAGCGGGCCAAAAACCGTCTGGGTACCGCCGAGCAGCACATAAAGAACGATGGTGATCGACAGCGTGATGTTGAAATATTGCGCCTCGATGAAGCTGAAATGATGCGCGTAGATGCCGCCACCGATCCCGGAGATCAGTGAGCCGAGCGCAAATGCTGCGACCTGGAAGCCGCTGACCTCGATACCCATCAGGTCGGCCACGCGCTCGTCATCATGTACGGCGCGGGCCGCGATTCCGAAGCGGGTGGTGAACAACAGCCACACCATCAGCATCACCACGACCGCGAAACCGATCACCACCGGCAAGCGGATGAAGGCGATTACCGGATAGCCTGCCGCGCCCCCAACCACGTTCATGTTGAGCAGCGAGGCTTGCACTACCTGTCCGAGCGCAAAGGTCGCCAGCGCGAGATAGATGCCACGCGTGCGTAGCACCGGAACAGCGACGATCAGTGCGATCATTGCCGACACGGCTCCGCCGATCGGGATCGCAACGATCGGGTGAACGCCGTAGACGTTGCTGATATATGCCGACGAATACGCGCCGATGGCTGCGAAGCCTGCAAGACCGATATTGAGCTGACCCGCCGCAAGGGGCAGGAAGGCGCCATAGGCATAGACGACATTGACTGCGAGCAGGACGAGGATGCCCTCGAGATAGCCGCTCATATTCCGCCCCTCGACGAGGTCATGCCGGCGAACAGTCCGGTCGGCCGCGAGAACAGGATGAGCAGCAGCAAGCCAAACACGGCGATGTCGACGAAGTCGGCGCCTATATAGCCGATCGCCAGCACCTCCACGATACCGATGATCAGACCGCCTACGATCGCGCCCCAGATGTTGCCCATGCCGCCGATGATCATGGCGGAGATGCCCTTGAGGCCGACTACCTCACCCATGAAAGGATGCACCTGTCGATAATTGAGCGCGAAGATGATGCCGGCAAAGGCCGCGAAGGCGCCTGCCACGATGAACACAACCGGCACCACGCGGTTGATGTTGACGCCGAGGAGGAGCGCGGTGTCGGAATCCTCCGCGATGGTGCGAAGTCCCCGTCCGAGCTGCGTGCGGTTCAGGAGAGCAGACAGCCCCGCGATTAGCCCGATCGAGCATATAAGACCGACGAGCTGCGGAATGCCGATGACGAGGCCGAAAACGCGAAGGTCTACCTGGCTGAAGCCCACATTCACCACGCGCAGGTCCGAGCCGTACAGCGCGATCGCGAGATGCTCGAACAGGATCAGAAACGCCATAGAGGAGACGAGCGGGATGAATTTGTCTGCGCCGCGCATCCATCGCCACGTGAAAAGCTCGACAATCTGCGAAGCAATCGCGACCAGAATCAGAGAGGCGACGATCGCAACTGGCCAAGGCAAGCCGGCGTGGATGAATGCCCAGGTGGCCATGCCGCCGATCATGAACATCGCGGGGATGCTGAAATTCAGGAAGTTGAGCACGCCGATGGACAGCGTTAGTGCGACCGCCACCATAGCGTAGACCGAACCAAGCATCACACCGTTTACGATTTGCTGTCCAAGCAATGCGTCCGTCCTGCACGTTTGGCCCTAGCGCGGCTACAAGGCTCTGTCGTCGACGGCCGAAACGTTGCCATGCCGGTGAAATTTCACAAGCTCTTTTTGACGGCGAAGGCTGCGCAACGGTTGTTCAGAGGACATCCGCGAAAGAACTTCGGATCGGAAAAGCGGGCTTTCCACCGCACCGCCCGGTACGGCGCGTGACGAACGAAGCTCTACTCCGCCGCATCGAGGCGACGAATGGACGCATCCTGAGCACGCGCCGCAAGCCGTGGCATCACACGCGCGGAGCTTCTCACGAGAGCTGAACTTGCATTCGCCATTGCATCAAATGCGCCGCGCTTCAGCGTGCCGAAAAACTCGTCGTTAATCGCTCGGATCTCAGGCGTAAGCCGCGCGATCTCGGCTTGTCCTGCGCGCGACAGCGAAATCAGCACGCCGCGCCCGTCCTTCGGATTGGGAAACTTCGTCACCAAGCCCGCTTCTGCGAGCTTGCGAGTTTCGGTTGCAATAAAAGCGCTCGACACATGTAGCACGCGCGCCAGATCGCCCACGCTTACGCCCGTGTCCGGCTGAAGATGCGACACCGCAACCAGCACGCTGTATTGCGGGCCGGTGATACCCATCTGTCGGCCGAGATGCTCGCGCACCAATTCCATTCGCACCGAGAGCGTCAGCAGATCGGAGACAAGCTGGCGAAAGCGCTTGTCGCTCCCGCCATCGAGCAGCGCCTCGTGCGAAACCGTGAGCGGCGCAGGAGCGTTGGGCGCCTGGCGCGCGGCGCCCTTTTTAGCCTTTCCGGCTTTGGCTTTTGCGCTCGGCAGGGTCACTCAGCGGCCTGCAGATCGACGTAGCCGGTGTCCTGAAGAAGCTGGCTTTCCACCGGAATCTTCAATGCGTCATGCACGGTGTTGTAGAACTTCCAGAAGCCCACCACACAGGCCAGTTCCACGATCTGCGGCGGAGACAGATGCATCTTGAGCCGGCCGAGGATTTCGTCCGGGACTGCGGTTGGGTCTTCCGAAGCCGCGCGGGCAAAATCGAAGCAGACCCGCTCGAACTCGTCCTTCGGTTCCAGATCGCCGAGCAGCATGTCCTGCAATTCATCTTCGCTCAGGCCCCAGCCTTCGGCCTGACTGTCCTTCGGCTTCTTCAGCATGGCGCAGCTATGCGCGGTGCAATAAGCGCAGCCGTTGATCATGCAGATCACGGCGGCGAGCCTTCGCTTCAGAAACTGATCGAGGGTGGACGACGGATCACGCATGACATTGCTGTTCAGCTTCCACAGCGTCTCTGCGATTTCCGGCCGGTAAGCGTAGAGCTTAAGCGCGTTCGGCAGGAAGCCCATCCGCTTCTTGTAGGGCTCGACCACGGGCTTCAGGTTCGGAGCGAAATCCTCCTCCTTGACGTAAGGAATGAAGGGCTCGGCTTCGACGAGCATACGCGGCGGGGGTGCTGTTACTTCATCGTTCATGACCGCTCTCCGGTTAAAATTTTGATCTACAGATTGTGATCTACAGATAGTCTTCGAGGCGGACCTTGCCCCAGTTCACAGGCCAAGCCCGCTCGAAATCCATGATGTTGTGGCGAGCCTTTGCGGTGGCATCGATGCCGATCTTGCCGACCAGGCGATGCGGCTCCTGCCCTGCGATCGGGCTGCCGGACGGATCGAACAGCGAGCCGCGGGTATGCGGCACAACCACGATGTCGCGCGCCGGATCGACCCGTGTGGCCATCGCGAGGTAGACGTCGCGCGCGTCATCGATGTCAGTATCAGGCGAGACCGCGACCACCATCTTGGTGTTGAGCCAGGGCGCCCCCATGGCAAGCATCAGCGCATCGGCGACGAATCCCTCGCGCGGATAGTCGAACTGGAGAATGCAAGAAAGCGCGGCTCCCCATGTCGGGAAACGTACGTCCTTCACGTTGAGCCCCATCTCGGTCAGGCGGTTATAAAGCACCGCCTCGTGGCACAGCCGCGGCAGCGTTTGATGATCGGTGTCCGGACAGGTCTGGTGATTGCGGTAAATCGGCTTGTCGCCCCGCATGGTGAGTGCGGTGATCTCGACTTCTGGCACGAAATCGCGATGCGGCAGGTGATACATCGAGGGCGAGGTCACGTCCCCCACTTCGTATTTGGCGCCAAGATGAATGACCCCCTCCGCCACGATCTCGGCATGCGCGGGCACCGAAAGGTCAACGGTCTCGCAAGGCACCATCTCGAAATCGCGGTCCATAATGGTGCCGACCATCTCCATCTCGCCCCACATATCCATGTGCAGCCCGGAGAAATTCGCCATGATTTCGACCGCGGGCGGCACCCCCCAGACGAACGCGATCGGCATCTTGTCGATACCCATCGCGCGATACTTGTTCATGATGATGTGAGAATGCGGAGTGATGAAACTGATCAGCCCGCGGCGCGGTCCTGCAGCGTAGGTGCCGGCATGGCATGAGTTGTAGAAGCCGGTTTCAGGATCGCGGATGATATTCATTGCCGTGACATACGGCCCGTAGTCCTTGTCCTTGTGCATCGGGATCGGCAACGTCATCCAGTCGACATCACTGCCGGTGCGCACAACTTCCTTCACCGGGCCGGTCTGGACAGTCTTAATTCCACGCGGCGGCTTGCGCAGACGGAAAGCCAGCGTCTTGAGATAATCCTGCTCGGTGACACCCAACGCCCGCGCCTGCGAGCGGCGGTTCTTGACCAAGATGTCGCAGAGCCGGAAGCCCGGCTTCTCGACGATATTCTCAAACAGAATGGGCTGATCGCTCTGCGCCGACAACGCTCCAATGTTGACCATGTTCACTGGCTTGGTGACACGCGTCAGAATGTCGGAATTGGTCTCAAAATAACCGCGCAAAGACCCATCGAGCGAACGCTGCGCGGGCGACGGAGGCAAATGACTGGGCGAAACCGACATCCGTGCCATCTCCATTTAGTTAAGTTACTTTACTATGTAAATTTAACGAGTCAAATGCAGGCCGACCGATGCCGCGGCTCGTCGCAAGTTCAGCTGCTGCTGATACTGCTGAGTCTTGGGCGATGTTGGTCAGAGGCATCGGCTAGACGGCTGCGACTTAAAGTCCTTGCGGCCCGCCCGACGCGAGAACCGTCATAAATCAGCCGTGTGCCGCCAAGCGCGGTGATGTGATAACCCCGTTTTCGGGGAGATTACGGAAGCGCCGGCCGTTCGCCAGCGTGTCCATGACGAAGTCGAGCAACCAGCCCAAGGTTTCGATCCCGCGGGATGGCCATCGGCGCTGGTGCCCAGAGCGCGCTTACGGCCTCCGCGTTTTCGCACGGAGAGCCGCTCCTCCCGACAACGCCGATAGAGCTTCTTGTGATTGATCCGAACGCCTTGGCGAGCCAGGAGC
>VFQN01001928.1_pt1 | contig 33378 bp, 30 predicted proteins | sample 3512371 | NCBI WGS metagenome assembly VFQN01 (sample SAMN10412370, study PRJNA504923) | tailings metagenome | isolation source: Replicate 2 from Balatoc abandoned mine | place: Philippines: Itogon, Benguet | collected 2017-08-28 | reverse complement strand
CATAAGTGAAAGAAATAAATGGCTGAAGCGATTTGAGCAAACAGGGGTTTTTAAACAGCGCGACATTGAAGACGCCTTACAAGAACCCCTCAACGCGTATCGACGTGAAGCTCCTAAAAAGGCGCCTCATTGGGCCCTAAGAATGCAAAAAGAGCACAAAAACACTCCCATTGTCCATACCACTTTGCTCGCAACTCGACAGATACAAGCCGAACAAATCACCAAAAATTATGTAAATCGTCTACGTAGCATCAATATCCACAATGCCGCAGTTCTTGTAGTCAATAATCAAACCCTCAATGTAGAAGCTTATGTAGGTTCGGCCGATTTTCAGAATATATTTGACGGAGGTCAGGTAGACGGTATCAGGGCGGTGAGGTCTCCGGGTAGTACCCTCAAGCCTCTTCTTTATGGGGTGGCATTTGACCGAGGTCTTCTTTCTCCAAAATCCACCCTCAATGATGTGCCAACCAACTTTGGGGGTTTTGAACCAGAAAACTTTGACCGACACTTCAACGGTAAAGTAACGGTCGAATTTGCCCTAGCCAATTCGCTCAATATTCCGGCTGTGAAAGTATTAAAAGATATATCGCCTAGTGTTTTTATTGAATATTTAAAAAAAGCCGATTTTCAGACAATCAAAAAACAGTCAAAAGATTTAGGGCTTTCGATGATTTTGGGAGGCTGTGGAGTGACTTTAGAAGAACTTACTCGTCTTTTTGCCTCATTTGCTAATCAAGGAAAAATCCAACCCCTACATTATCTGCAGTCGAATGAGAAAACGCCCAAACCCGCAGAGGTATTGATTTCGGCAGAAGCATCGTATCTAATTACAAATATCCTTACCCAAATTACACGCCCCGATTTGCCCAACAACTTCGACAATACCTATCATTTACCGCGTATTGCTTGGAAAACGGGTACTTCCTATGGCAAAAAAGATGCTTGGAGTATCGGCTATAATCAACATTATACAGTAGGAGTCTGGATAGGTAATTTTTCGGGAACAGGAGTACCCGAACTCAATGGTGCCAATATCGCCACTCCCCTTCTCTTTGATATTTTCAATGCCATCGATTACAATTCCCCAAAAGGCTGGTTTCGCCCTGCTGCCAATATTATTTCTCGAAAGGTATGTGCCGAGAGTGGGGATGTGCCAAATAGTTTTTGTAATCATCAAATCATCGACTACGCTATCATGGGCATATCACCTAGTCGAAGATGCCAACACCTCAAATGGGTATTTACCAATAGAAATGAAACCCTTTCTTATTGCTCACAATGCTTACCTGATACTGGTTTTCAACGTAAATTGTACCCAAACCTTTCGCCAGAACTAATCGCTTACAACGAATCTAAGCAAATCCCCTATGTCAAGATTCCTTCTCATAATCCTTACTGTACCCGCATTTTCCAAGCAGGTGCACCTACAATCACTAGTCCAAACGACGGAAGCGAATATTTTTTGGACGACCAACAAATGCAGCTGTCTTGTCAAGCCTCTAATGACGTAACGATGGTCTATTGGTATGTAAATGATAAACTTATAGAAAAAACCAAACCACAAAGTCCAGTATTTTTCACCCCTCCTCCTGGCAAAGTAAAGATTTCTTGCAGCGACGATAGAGGCCGCAACAGCGATATTTATATCAATGTCACTATTGCCAAATAAAAAGGGAAATCGATTATCGATTTCCCTTTTTATTTGGCTTAGATCGAACCAGTATTATTCGTCTGCGATTTCGGCACCTTCAATATTATAGTTCAATTCGTAGATGTTATCTGCATTGAGTTTTAGGGTGCCTCTCAAGGTATGACGCTCGTCAGTCTTGAATTTACGACCAGTCTTTTTGAATTTGAGTCCTACGACCGATTCGGGGCCTGCACCTCCACAAAAGAAACAAGCACTAAATGGAAACGCCGAAAGTGCATACAGATTAGCCTCAGCATCTATCGGTAATACATAACCAGTAAGCAATACTTCTTTTCCATTCAACTTATTGACATTGGGGCCAAAAGTGGGATAAAGCATATATACTGATTCTTCGGGATACCATTTTTTCTTAAAAGTGACATCACGAAGGGTTTCCCAAGAAATCTTCACGGGATTGTTGCTACTCAATGCCCGATAGCGAAATTTGTCTTTGCTTTCTGTGTTCTTATCTGAATATTCGGCTTTGACGAAGCCCATGATGGCAACCATAGACACCAGAAGAGCCGCTATTAAACTTTTCATGTTTTTACTGATTGTTTGACAGTAAAATTAATACAAAATTTTCACAATTTATGTTCCGCCTTAAGGCTTTAAAACTTTATCAATCACGTGGATAATCCCATTAGTCGCGTTGATATTTGTTTTGATAAGATTGGCTTCAGTAGGGGGATTTTGTCGATCTTTGATTTTAATACCAGTCGACTGAACATCAAAGCTAGTCACGTAAGAAGCGTCTAGCATCGCTAGATTGCCCGACAGCATATAAGAGAAATAGCGGCTCAGCGCAATGTGATAACCCACAGTTCGTGCCAAAATAATAGGGCTTGTGACTGATATTTCGGCCGACGAAAGCCGCCCTGCTATCATTGCCTGATTAGTAGGCAAAAACAAAGTATAAGAGGGCGAAAATACTGTTTTGGCGGTGGTATCAACCAATTCTTGCAAACGAGGGTCGGCTATTCTAGCTCTCAAAAGTGCTTCTCTAAACAGACTATAATCAGGGGTATTTTTTAGAATAAGCCCCACTGAACGATTGGCTATCGGAACCACGTTGTTGATGACATGTACTACGCCATTGGTAGCTACCATATCTGTTTTTGTAAATCTGGCATGATTCAAAAATGGTCCTCCGTTTACATTTGATAAAAAAGCATTACCCTTCGACATCATCGTAACAGGATTATTCAATCCTAGAGCCATTTTGTCTTTGGTAATTTTTCCAATCATTATATGATTGGTAAGAAGCGCTCTTACTTCTTCAGGAGGCAATGCCGTAATGGCAGAGGCATCCGCAAAACCCGCCGCCTTAAACCCTTCATCACTAGGCGCATAGATCGTAACAGTACTTGTCTTGAACGCATCTCTGATACCTGCATGGTCAATGGCAGCTCTTAACATCCCTAACTCACTATCTTCTATCAAAATATCGGATACACTTTTGGGCTGTGGTTCGTCTTGTTTGCAGCCTGCACACCAAATACAAAAGAGTATAAAAATTCCAGAAATTTTTTTCATAGAGTCAAACATATGAGTTAGGTGTTGAATACAGATATTACTCGCTTCTTGGCTAACACACTAAACGTTTAAAAAAAACGAAAATTGTGACTTTTTACACTTGAGTTTGCAGAAGTGCAAATTCTTTGGCAAAATAGGTAAGAATTACCTTCGCACCTGCTCGCTTTATAGACAGAAGCACTTCTACCATCGCTCTTTGCCCATCAAGCCATCCATTTTGAGCGGCTGCTTTTACCATAGCATATTCGCCAGAGACATTGTAGGCGGCAATCGGTAAATCAAAATTTTGATTCAAGGTCTTGATAACATCCAAATACGAAAGAGCAGGTTTGACCATCAAAAAATCAGCCCCTTCTTCATAGTCTAGTTCGGCTTCGATAAGGGCCTCTCTTACATTGGCAGGATTCATTTGATAAGTCTTCTTGTCACCAAAACGAGGTGCCGAATCTAGCGCATCACGAAATGGCCCATAAAACGCACTCGCATATTTGGCCGAGTAAGACATAATGCTGACATCGGTAAACCCTTCTGCATCAAGTACCTTTCGGATATACCCTACTCTGCCGTCCATCATATCGCTAGGGCCGAGGATGTCGGCTCCTGCCCGGGCTTGTGCCACGGCCATTTTACCTAAAATTTCGAGTGTTTGGTCGTTTAGTATTTTTCCATTTTCGACCAATCCATCATGACCATCACTGCTGTAGGGATCCATAGCTACGTCGGTCATAATAGCCAAATCAGGAAACCTGTCTTTTACGGCTTTAAGTGCATCTAGGTATAAGGTACCTTCTCGATAGCTTTCGGTGGCAAACTTATCTTTTTTATCTTCCGAATAATTGGGAAACAAATCGATGCACTTGATTCCCAAATCGGTGATTTCTTTTAATTCTTCCAAAAGAGTATCTAACGAATACCGATAAATACCTGGCATCGACTTCACCTCGCTCTTGACACCTTGCCCATCTAAGATAAACATCGGGAAAATGAGATCATCGACCGAAAGAGTTGTTTCTTGTACCAAAGCACGGATGGCTGCCGATTGCCTATTTCGACGTGGACGGCGAACAATAGAATAACTCATACTTACTTTTTTTAGATTTGGAAGTTGGCTAAGCTAACAAACTCTTGAACACGAGCCGTGATTTCTTCTTGCGTAAGACCGACGATTCGGTCAGCGCCAAATTTCTCAACACAGAATGATGCCATAGCCGAACCATACACAATGGCCCGTTTCATGTTGTCGAAGCTGATATCATCGGTGCTTGCAAGATACCCGATAAAACCGCCCGCAAAAGTATCTCCAGCGCCTGTAGGGTCAAAAACTTCCTCTAATGGCAACGCTGGACAATAAAACAGATTATTGCCTTGAAATAACAACGCTCCATGCTCTCCCTTCTTGATGATAAGGGTTTTGGGTCCCATTACCATGATGGTCTTGGCAGCACGACGAAGCGAATAATCGCCCGATAAAATACGGGCCTCTTCATCATTGATGGTCAATACATCTACCAGTTTCAAGACGTCTTTGAGGTCGTCCATGGCTATATCCATCCAAAAATTCATGGTATCAAGCATCACCAATTTAGGACGTTTTTCGATACGTTCGAGTACTGTTTTTTGAATAGAAGGCGCGGTATTGCCTAGCATCAAGTACTGACAATCTTGATAAGAAGCCGGAATCACGGGGTCAAAGCCTTCCATTACATTGAGCTGTACTTCTACGGTATCGCGACTGTTCATATCGTTGTGATACTTACCCGACCAAAAAAACGTTTTTTCGCCTTTTTTGATTTGTAAGCCTTCTGTATCAACTCCGTGGCCCTGTAAAAGCTCAATCATTTCTTGGGGAAAATCATCTCCCACTACCGCTACTAGCTTATTTTTAGTAGTGAAATACGAGGCTGAGAGTGTAATGTAGGTGGCCGCTCCACCTATGATTTTATCTGTTTTGCCGAAGGGTGTCTCAAGCGCATCAAAAGCAACCGAACCTACTGTTAGAAGACTCATAAAGAGAAGATTAAATAAATGGACTAATTTGAAAATATGAAAAATACGAAAAATTGCAGCCGCACGATACTCTGCCACGGGACTGCAAGATTTTGTTTGTACAAAAACTTATTTATCAAAAACAAAGGATAAGACTGTTGAGCCTTATCCTTTGATATGTTTCTATAAAAAACAAATGAGCGAGTACATTATATCATCTTGTTTACTCGGCTGCACTTTCGAGCAATGCTTTGAATTTTTTTGCATTCAAAACGTCAGACGATTGAGGATAGTCTTCGATAAGGTCTGAATAAACCTTGATAGCCTCTTGATTTTTCTTGGCCTTCTCGTAAGCAATACCCAATTTAATCATATAGGAAGGCGTAAACTGAGGCGTAGGCTTATAATCTACTGCCTTTTGGTAATAGCTGATTGCCTCTTCTACATTGTTTTTTTCCATGTAGGCATCACCAATCAAAGCATATGCACGACCTTGTAATACTAAATCTGAAGCAGAGAATGCCTTTAAGCGAGTAATAGCCTCGTCAAATTTACCTTGTTTCATAAGGGCAGAACCTGCAATAAACGTAGCGATATTTCCAGCAGGAGAAGCGCTGAATTCATCCGCGATTTTTTCTACGCCGGGATTTCCGCCACTTCCTTTGAGGGCTTTGTTGAGAGAATCTGCTTCATAGGCAAATTGGGCACTATATAAAGCGGCTTGGGCTTCTTCGTCTTGACTACTTACGTACCAGTTATAGCCAAACCATCCTGCCAAACCAACTACCACCACCCCTATTGCTATATATAGCAAACTACGGTTCTTTTCGAGGTTTTTCTCAAACTTGTTTAGCTCGCTTGCTAACCCCTCTGGGCTTTCCAAAAATTCTAACCCAGAATCTGTGTCTTTATTGCTCATTACTATTGCTTTTCAAATTGGACTGCAAAATTAGGAAATCTGTTGAAAGTCAAAAAGAACTATTTGTTTTTTTACTTAATTCTATAAATTCATACACACTTAAGTTGCGATCATCTACGTAAAAATCGGCCGTAACTTTACCTAAACGTAGCTCGTGATGTTTTACGCCCCATTTTTCAATTTGCTGTTTTGTCACCGCCGACCAATCAATTCCGGTTTTGCTTCCTCTGGCCGTAAATAGCACAATCCTATGTCCTTGTTCGTACATTCTGTTGACAGCCTCTATCACTGGCCAATTGGGCTGAGATAGATTATAGTCATTGTTGGGAGAGAGCTGAGCCACTACTCCATCAATATCCACACTAAAAGTTCGGCTTTGTTCATTGCCTGAGTACTGTTGTAAAATCAGGTGTTCAGCCTTTTCCCAGTCACTTTGTAAATCTATATCATTAAATATCTTTTGCAGATATCCGCCAATGTTTTTACCAGTCATTGAGTTTTGAGCTACAATCGTATCATACCTCACTACATCGATGTTGGCTGTTTGAAGGTATACTTCGGGCAATGCTTGCCGAGGTTGGTTATAAGGGTCGGCTATGCCCTCTAACATCAACAACGGTGCCAAAGTTTTATCTTCCTGTAAAAACCACATTTTATACGGTGTATGAGGTACTGGGCACACTGCTCTTATGCTATCCCATTGAGGATGAGCGAGTAGCTCCTCTATCATTTCATCAATTTCTTTCACTTCTCTAAAAGGAGAGGTAGGACGTAGATGAACAATGATATCGGGCGTGTAGTCTTCATTTTTTTGAAGCCATTGAAGGGCATGTTGAAAAACCTCTAAGTCAGGAGTTAAATCTCCAGAGATTGAATCAGGACGCAAAAAAGGGACTTCAGCACCGAATGCTTCGGCTATTTGTTGGTAATATTCACTATCTGTAGAAACAATAACTCGATTGATGTACTTTGAAGCGAGGGCTTGCTCGATAGAATAAGCCAAAAGTGGCTTGCCAGCCAAAGATTTGATGTTTTTGTCAATGATGGATTTCGAACCTTGTCGAGCAGGAATAAGGGCAAGAATTTTTTGGGATTTCAAAACAATATAAATTAGTTAAGTGGCTTTGCCGATTTTAAAAAGTTTACCATTCTCTGTTTAGCTTTTAGGTCTAAACCAACCTTTGATTTTACGCCACAGGCTACGCTTCGTAGTTCCTGAATCAGAATAATAATTGTTAGACTTTCCATAATAATCATAACTATACTTGTATCCATAACCTTTTGAAGCATAAGAAGGGGTGGAAACGCTAGCATACAGATTATCTTTATAAAAATCATTGATAATAATCCCAACTTGTTTTAGCTCTAGCTCATCGGTCATCTGCTGGGCCAAAAGAGGCGCTTCTTTGGAAGAGTACAGCCATCTGATCACAAACAACACTAAATCGCTTTTACGTAAAAGGGGGATATTGTCGGAGACTAGCCCAATAGGGGCCGTATCTACTATTACAAAGTCATATTGTTGGAGACAATCATCAAGCATTGCATCAAAACGGCTCTGCTGTATGAGTTCGGCGGGATTGAAAGGTACAGGTCCCGCTGGGATATAGTGTAATTTATCAATTGCCGAATGTTGTACTACTTTCTGATAATCATCTATTTTCCCAGCTAGATAATTACTCAACCCAATCTTATTGTTGTTGTTAAAAAATCGGTGTAGACGTGAGCGCCGTAAATCTGATACTACTATCAGCACCTTTTTATCCACCTTTGTAAGTGAAATGGCTAAATTTATGGTAACAAAGGATTTTCCCTCCCCTGCCACTTCTGAAGTAACCATCAGCAGTCGCCCTCTGTTTTCTTTGATTTCGGTCAGAAAACTAAGATTTGTTCGTATCCCGTTGACTGACTCCGAAAACAGTGATCTATTATCTAAGAAATAATGTAGGTCTTTTTCATTGTTTCGAATCTCATCAGGGTAGCGTTGAATCACTCCCAGAAGTGTTGTTTTTCCATTTTTACCAATTTCGGAAATATTAACAAATTTATTGTTTAAGTATCTCACTAAGAAAATAGAACCCAAGCCTACAATCAATCCCAACAATACACTAAACGACAAAATGACAACCGCCCTCGGAGCTACTTTGTAGGCATTGGTGCGAGTAAGTACGGTAAACGAGGGAAGCATGCCCGCCTTTATGATAGAGGCCTCAATTTCTTTGTTTATCAACAATAAATATATTTTTTCATTGACATCTCGGTCATTTTGTAAATACCCCAACTCCCTTTCGACCGAAGGAAGGGCATCTATTCTTTTTTTGAGAAGAGTAAGGTTTTGGTTAATAATCCTGAGCGTGCTTTCATTTTTTTCTTTCTGAACCCTAATATTGCTTAAAATTTGCTCTCGAATACGCTCAATTTCGTCATCTGCTGCTTTTACAACGGGATTGTTTACGCTGAGATTTTTGCCAACGATAAAGTTTTTACGATCCAAAATAAGCTTATTCAGATTTTGAACCAATCCCACTAGCACGCCATCGGTAGTGTTGTCAAGTCCGATACTTCCAATGTTGACTGGCTCAAAGCGATTGTTAAGGCTTTGTTCGAGAAGGTCTATATATGCTTTTTGTATTTCTAAGGTATTTTTTTGAGTCTCAAACTGCGTCATTTGTCCCATTACGTCCGCCATAGACGCCTGCAAATTAGGCACGGATTGGCGCTGCTTATACACTTCCAGTTCGGACGAAGCTTTTCTCAAAGCATCAGCATATATCTGGGCTTGCTCTCTAATAAAATTAATAGTCAGATTAGAAGATAGCTTTTTTTGTTGAAGATTGTACTCTTGATAAGACTCAATCAATTTTTGTAGAAAATCTTGGGTAAACCTGCGGTTTGAATGCGAAAACGACACATTCAGGATTGACATATTGCGCTCAGCTTCATTGACATAAATAAGACTACTGAGCATTCTTCTGATCTGGTTGGGGTCGTTGTAGCTGAAGAGGTAGTCTTGAGTTAGTCTTGCTACCGAATTTACTTTGAAACTTAGCCCTTTGACCGCAATGAGCGTGTCTTTTGACAAATCAAATTTTAGTTCTTCATTTACTTCATCTTCTGGTTTTTCGGTTTTGTAGGTAATGATTCCATCTTTTTGAATTTGAAAAACCCCAAATCCGTATTCGGAAGCTTCATAAGAGACGATTTGGGCCGTAAAAGGCTGATAGGGATAGACATCTTCTGTCCGAAAAGTAGATTCACTATAAAATGTAAAGGGATAATTGAGTTTTTTGACGGCTCCATTTACGACTTCTTCTGATATTATGACGTACCTTTCGGTAAGATACTTCTGACTTGCGGCGGCGTCAGTTTCCAAAAGCTGATTGAGTTCATTAAGCTCCGTTTGTTTTTCACTATAACTTAAGAGTACAGACGATACATAGCGTGAATTGGATATTTGCAAAAAAACAAAGCAGCCCGCCAACGCCAACGCCAATGATCCTAATACCCAATACCATCTACTCGCCAATACCCGTACGATTCGTTTGATATCTATATTGACAGATGCCTCTGCGTACCTATCATACACCCTATTCCAATTCTCATTTTGCATATAGCTTCCCTAAAAAATTTAGCCTAGATGGTTTAGTAAAGGCAATTGTTGTAATTTATCAAAATAAGGGTTTCCGTTCAAATCTGCCAATTTTTGTAAGTGTCTTACACCGTGTGCATCCGTACCTACCACATCAATATAATCGGCATCCAAAAGTTGCTCGGCCATCCGACGCTCGGCCTTGCCATAATATCCCGTAAGCGACAACAGATTGAGTTGAAAACATACCCCTTTATTTTTCCAAATCTTCCATTCGTTGGGTTTGGTATGCCAATAACGATAACGCTCTGGATGCGCTAATACAGGTGTATACCCTTTTTGTTGTATCTCTTCCACAAGCTTGATGCCCCACGGAAATTGCTGCATAGGCAACTCAAACAGTATATATTGTGACTCGATGGGCAAAAGTTCATTCTTTTTGATAAGCCCCAAAAAATTTTCATCCGCAAAATACTCAGCCGAAGCCTCCAATACTAAAGGAAGATTGTTTTGTGAAATCAGTCGTTCAACTTTTTCATGAGCTTTTTTGATAGTTTCTGAGGTGTTTTTAAAATAATCGGCTCTCACGTGTGGAGTAGCTACTATTTTTTTGATTCCCAACGACACATACTCTTGTAGCATCTCTAAGGTTTGTTCTTCGTTTTGGGCACCATCATCAATCCCACACAACACATGGCAATGCCAATCACACTGCACCGTAGTAAGTGTAAACGCCGAATTAGAAGAAGCTTTTGTCCTCTTAAAAAAAGAAAACATGATTTTGTTGGTTAATTGCGCAGTGTTAGATAAATCCCCAATAGCACTGCCACTGTATTGAGCGAGATAACAATGGGCTGTAAGATACTTGATATTCGCTGATTTTTCACATTCCGCAGACTCCCTTTGGAAGGCGGTATAAAAACGTAATCACCTTCATAAATGCGTATATTAGCCACCAAAGGGTCTGTGATATTTCGGATATCGTATTCTATTTCGGTTTGGGTTCCTTGGGTAGTGCGTATCAATTTTATGGTTTGGTCGGCAATCGAAAAATCAATCCCGCCCGCCAGCGTAATCACTTGTCCCAGTGTCATTTTTTCTTCTTCGATAGGTATGACTCCCTGCTTAAATACCGCCCCTAATACCCTCACATATAGATTTAAGATTTCGATATCAAAAATGGGGTTGTTGATAAGGTCTTGGTAGCGTCGTTCTACTTCACTGATAGCTTCTGCTTTGGTAAGACCTACGATTTTGATTCTTCCTATGTGGGGAAGCACAATTTGTCCTAGCCTGTCAACGGTAGTTTGATAGGGATTTATGGAGCCAGAGGTTGTAATGGGAGAGCCCGACACGGAGATTCCGGCACTTTGGGGATAAATAATCTCAAGTGCATTTAGGTTGCGAATACGCAGCTTATCTCCTACCCTGATTCGGTACTGAGCAGTATCTAGTGTCGATATCGACTGATTTTCTATCAGCACTTTTTCAACTTTATTAACAGGGGCTGGGCTTTCTTGAGCTACTCCATAATAACATACCAACAAAAATAGGAAAACAAGTCGCATACCAAATTAATGAGAGAGGCTGTGTTACCTCGAAGCAAAAATAAGTAAATTGCCTGCTTGACCCAAATACCTTGCTAGATAGCTGATTTTAAAGGGCTTTTATTTCCATCCAAAACGGACTTTTTTTATTAATTATACAAAAGCCATTCAGTAACTATCTGGACATAATACACTGATTTTAAACAAATAAAGACTAACCCGTTGGGCTTTAGCACTTACTATGTTAAAACCTTTTTATAACGATACACTCATCGAGGCAGGACTCGACGAAGTAGGAAGAGGGTGCTTAGCTGGCCCTGTAGTGGCAGCTGCCGTAATTTTGCCAAAAGATTTTGAACATGAACTTCTCAATGACTCTAAACAGCTTTCGAAAGCTCAGCGAAATATTTTGCGCCAAGAAATCATTGATGCTGCCCTCGATTGGGCTATTGCAGAAGTATCTAACCAAGAAATTGATCAAATCAATATCCTAAAAGCAAGCTTTTTAGCTATGCACCGGGCTATCGACCAGCTTACTTATCGTCCTGAGCACTTGCTCGTCGATGGCAACCGATTCACCCCTTATCCCTTTATACCTCATAGTTGTATTGTCAAGGGTGATACTTTGTTTATGAGCATTGCCGCTGCGTCGATTTTGGCCAAAACCTACCGCGACGATCTCATGGAGCAACTTTCGTCGGAATATCCTCACTATCAATGGGCTCAAAATGTGGGCTATCCCACACCAGCCCATCGAAGAGCTATCCGAGAGCATGGTAGCTGTTGTCATCATCGTTTATCCTTCAAGTTGATTTGAATTTCAAAGGATTAGGCTTCTATTTTGACACGGTCTTTGTACCTTTGCTTAAATTTTTCTCCAAATTGTAATTCGTAAATCCAAATTGTAAATCCAATGGTTGCTACGACAACAGGACGCGACACCCAAATTTTTGATTTGATCGCTCAAGAACACCACCGCCAAGAGTCAGGTATTGAACTTATTGCTTCCGAAAACTTTACTTCTAAACAAGTAATGGAAGCCCAAGGCAGCGTGTTGACCAATAAATATGCCGAAGGTCTACCCGGCAAACGTTACTACGGCGGCTGCGAAGTTGTGGATCAAATAGAGCAAATCGCTATCGACCGTCTTAAGGAGCTTTTTGGGGCTAGTTGGGCTAACGTTCAACCTCACTCTGGAGCACAAGCCAACACAGCTGTATTTTTAGCCTGTCTACAGCCTGGCGACAAAATCCTCGGTTTTAACTTAGCTCACGGAGGTCACTTAACTCACGGCTCTCCTGTCAACATTTCGGGGAAATATTTCCAGCCGTTTTTTTATGGAGTAGAGCAAGAAACAGGGCTTATCGACTGGAATAAAGTAGAAGAAACAGCACTTAAAGAGCGCCCCAAGATGATTATTTGTGGTGCTTCGGCCTATAGCCGCGATTGGGACTATGCGCGCCTAAGAGCCATTGCTGACCAAATCGGTGCTATACTTTTGGCAGATATTTCTCACCCCGCTGGACTCATCGCCAAAGGCTTGCTCAACGACCCACTCGAACATTGCCATATCATTACTACCACCACGCACAAAACCCTCCGTGGACCTCGTGGGGGAGTTATTATGCTTCGTAAAGACTTCGAAAATCCTTTTGGAATCAAAACCCCTAAAGGCGAGATTCGTACGATGTCTTCCTTACTTGATTCGGGTGTTTTTCCGGGTACACAGGGCGGCCCATTGGAGCACGTTATCGCGGCCAAAGCAGTAGCATTTGGAGAAGCACTAAGCGACGACTATACTGACTATGCTATCCAAGTTCGTAAAAATGCCCAAGCTATGGCGACGGCTTTTGTAGAAAAAGGTTATAAAATAATCTCTGGCGGCACCGACAATCACTTGATGCTTATAGACTTAAGCTCTAAAAACTTGACGGGAAAATTGGCAGAAAATACGTTAATCAAAGCAGATATTACTGTCAACAAAAACATGGTTCCGTTTGATGCCAAATCACCTATGGTGACTTCCGGAATGCGGGTCGGAACTCCTGCCATGACTACGCGCGGCCTCAAAGAAACCGATATGGAACGCATCGTAGATTTGATTGATACTGTATTGATGAATGCCGACAACGACCTAAAAATCGCGGCAGTGAAGCAAGAAGTAAATGATTGGATGGCAAAAGTGCCACTCTATCTGTAAAGCAAATATTTAAAAAATGAGGTAGTAAGTAATTTAAGTTATTTACTACCTCATTTTTTATGCGTTTTTCTCCAGCAATTTTACCAACACCCCAAAATCTTTTGGATAGGGTGCTTCTACTTTGATAGCCTCACCATTCATTAGCTGAAAAGAAAGAGAATAGGCGTGTAATGCCACCCTTTGCATAATAGGTAATTCTTCGGTGTCTTTCTTGAGATTAAAATTTCGCTTCAATTCTGAAAGATATACATTGGCCCCGCCATAAGTGGGGTCGCATACAATCGGGGCTTTCAAACACTGCAAATGAATCCGAATTTGGTGCATACGCCCTGTGATTGGAATACACTCCACAAGCGTATGTTTTCGAAAAGCTTTTAACGTAAAAAAAACGGTTTCGGCGGGTTTTCCCTTCTGGCGGTCTATCTTAACGGCCGTGCCATCCTTCATTGGTGCAATTGGCAAAAAAACAGAGATACTGTCAAAATCATGAACCCCGTTGACTACCGCATGGTAGCGCTTAGTGACTTCGCGGTGTTCAAATTGCATCGATAAATGCCGATAAGCCTCTGGATTTTTGGCAATAGCAAGCGCTCCTGAGGTTTCTTTATCGAGGCGGTGCGCTACTTGGGCATCATAGCTGTATTCTTTGGCTAATCTCAAAATACTCACCGACTTATCGGCGGTACGCTCATTGATAGACGGTACATGAGCAGGTTTATTGATTACGATATAATCCTCGTTTTCAAATAAAATAAGGTCTTTAAAGTCCAAACGGAGCATGTGATTCTCGCTTTGGTATTGTATCAAAAAACCACATTATAGTTTTTCTCACAACACAATTAAGTTTTTGTTACAGAACGACAAAACAACAATAAATACACTAAAATTCCTTCGTTTTTTATTTGTTCATCAAAGGGAGCGTTATGACCACTTCTTTGGAGGGAGTATTTTGTAACAACACCGACGCCTCTTCTCCGTACAACAACCTGAGTTTTTCTTGGATACTTTGCAGGCCATAACCCACACTTACAGGCTCAGGAAAAGGGATGCCATTATCGTGAATAGTGATTTGGAGCAATCGTCCCTTTTTAGCGGCTTTGATTTCAATGGCACCTCGTTCTGTCATTTTTGCGATACCATGTTTGATGGCATTTTCGACCACTGGCTGAATCAAAAAACGTGGTACTTGAGCTTGTTTGAGTACCTCGTCAGATACCAATATTCTGAACGAAAGTCGATCTCCAAAGCGCACCTGCTCTATTTCCAAATAAGTAGCTGCCATTTCAAGTTCATTGGCCAAAGTATCAAAATAATCAGGCGTTTTGTTGGTAACATACCTAAAAAGCTTTGACAATAGAAGTGTCATTTGCTCTGCTCTATCGGGGTCAAAATGTACCAAACTTGCAATGCTATTGAGCGAATTATAAAGAAAATGAGGATTAATCCTAGCCTGAAGAGCTTCCAATTCAGCCCTAGTTTTTAGTTTTTCTAATTCAGAAAGCTGAAGCTCTTGTTCTGAAATCTTGCGAGTAAGCTGTTTGCCCTGTTTCTGAAAATAGTGAAACACATTAGCTACAAAAATTGGACACAGCACATACACATACCAAGGAGCATTGCTAGTCGACTGAGAAGGGTATTTTTTGAGGGTTTCGGCAATGATTTCTTGTCCAAAGCTTAAAAAAGAAAAGGTAGTCAGAAACAAATAACCTACCCCAATCACAAACGACAATAGTAAATGCTGAGTCGTAATTGACTTGATATTTTTTTCCAAAAACCCTGACATCCAATTGGTCGCCACTACCGTCAAAATCCCTCCTACGATGTTGTTAGCAACAATATATTGATAAAAAACCCCAAGAGTAGGCTCATGGGCGTTCAAGATTTGATTGGTAAAATAAATAACTGCACTCACCCCATAAAACATAAACGCTCCAATAAAAACGCTTATAACCGTACCAAACCATCCCGTATGGTACAGCAAATGGGTAAGAGAGGAGAGTTTTTGGGTGAGATTCTGGACTTTATCGGTTACTACTTTTGTATCTTTTTGCTGCCCCACCGACCAGCTAACCCCCTCTGTGGAAGCATTTTGCAAGTTGACACCTTTTACATCAGCTCCCTCAAAATTGGCATGGTCTATTTTGGCAAAGCTAAGATTTGCATTCTTTAGAATAGAGCGACTAAAATTGACATATGATAGATTTGAAAAACGGAAGTCGGCTCCCGTCAAATCCATATCACTCAAATCCAGCCCTTCCAAATCCAACGTCCGAAAATTTAGATTCGACGATTTGAGTTGGTCAGCAATATCTTCTCTCAACGTTGATTTCATTGATTTCCTCAAAAAACATTAGAAATCTTCTTCTCTTAAATCTTGGCGAGGAGTAATCTCTTTTCCGATTTCGTCAATAGCGTCGGCCAATTCAGTTTTCTGAGCAATAAAGTTGTAATACTGCATTGCCGCCGCTATAGGGATGAGACTTTGAACCAAGGTGGAAAACACATTACTGACAATGGTTAATATCACATAAGTAGTCGACATATTGAAAGTTCCCAATTTCATCCCACTCGCAAATCCTAATATCATTCCTGGCACGGCTAAGGCCATCGAAACAATGTATACAATCAATACCATCATCATGAGCAATACGAAGGTAGACCACCAGCTGCGTATCTGTTGACGAACAGACTCAAAAAAAAGCAGCCAAATGAGCAAAATACTTCCGACCACGGGCGACCACCAAGGACTTTCAACCAAGTCAACTGAGCGTTTTAGTGCACCGAAAGCGTCCGCATTTTCTCGAACTATCACAATAAAAATAAAAGGGAAACAAAAGGCTAGAAAATAGCCCGGTATAAACAGAAAAATAAACCCCACAAAAATGCCTAAAACCGCTAATAAAAACGCTCCAATTCCACTCAACAAGCTGCCTTGTACTCTTTCCCACACATCGGCAGGCGTAATAGCCCGATTGCCTTGCTCATACTCTACAATAAAACTAGTTACGGTCAGATTGGTAATTACAAAACCAACTAACGACAGCAAGTATGTCAAAAAAAGAAGAGGCGAAAAGGAAGAGAAATATTTTACAAAATCACTCGAATCTGATAGCCCCGTAAGCCTACTACTTAAGTAAAGCCCTACCAATCCCAGCATCAAATTAAAGGGCACCGCAATGTAAAGCAAACAAGTGGCAAGAGGTTTGAAGTTTTGAACAACAAACTGAAAGGTAGCATTGATTTTTTGCCCAAAATCTCTTTCTTGGACAAGTTTGAGAGGAGGATTCATGAGGGTTTAGGAACAGTTTATGATAAACGGAAACTTCTTGTCTCTTTATACAGCTTGGCAGGATACCACACAAAATACCAAACAATAAACACCGCCGACACAACGATAATACTTCCACTTAGCAAGGCTGGCATTTTGAGGCGAGTGACAAAGCTCTCCAAAAAACCAGCAGTGATAAAGATAGGCACTAATCCTATGACAATTTTCATGCCCTTTTTAGCACCTTGCTTAAACGACTCCAACCTACTGTAGGTCTTGGGAAATAGCAAGCTATGCCCCATCACTAGTCCCGCAGCACCCGCAATCACAATGGCTGAGATTTCGAGGGTGCCGTGAATCCATATTTTCAAAATAGAGGTCAACAACAAATCACGTTCATAAAAAAAGTACTGAAATGCCCCTAGCATGACTCCATTTCGAAACAAAATACTAACGGTACCAAAGGAGAAAAAAATTCCCATCACAAACGCCACAAAAGAAACCCGAATGTTGTTGAGCGTAATTTGCAAAAACATCCCAGCTTGGTCAGAATCTCCATAAATAGCCAAAGGGTCGCCTTTCTTGATATTTTCTAACGTTTGATTCACGTAGCTATCTCCCAAAATAAGACGCACAAAGGTATCGTCGTTGGCGGCTGATACCCAACCTAAAATACAAGCTCCCATAAAAAAAATAAACGAGTACAAGAGTTTAAGCCTTGACTCATACATCAAAAGAGGAAGCTCATATTTCCAAAAGGCTTTGATTCGCCCGGTATCTTCTTTGCGATTACTGTATAGTTTTTGGTGTAGTGTGGAAGTCACCCCATTAAGATAACGCGTTACATTGGATTTGGGGTAGAAAGTACGCGCATAAGCGAGGTCGTCGGTGAGTTCAATAAACCTTTCTGTCATTTGGTCAGGGTCATTGGTCGACGTCTCTTCATATTCCTGCCATTTTTCAGTATTTCTCTTAATAAAAATAGCCTCTTTCATCAGAATTTGTGTTGGATTAGTGAGGGATTGCGGGTTTTTCCCTAACTTTTCTGCAAAATATAAAAACGCCACCACAAACTCTTTAGTTATTTCCAAAAACATGTCTGTCCGTATCCAAACCTCCCAAAATGTTGACTTAGAGTATGAAACAGCCAGCATTGGAGACCGTATTCTAGCCAATCTTCTCGACCGTCTTATTTATGTTGGTTGGGTACTTGTGTGGATATTGGTGTATACAACCCTTAAATTAGAGCAAACGTTGTCTATTTTTTTGATTGTTCTTACCGTTGTCCTACCTGTTTTGTTTTATCCCTTACTTACCGAATATTTTCTCAACGGTCAGACCCTAGGCAAGCGCGCTATGAATATCCGAGTAGTAAAACTAGACGGCACCAAACCTACTTTGGGAGCTTATATTTTACGATGGCTACTTATTTTGATAGATACAGAAATACTAACGCCTTTTGTGGCAGTAGTCACGATTGCAGCCAATGGCAGAGGACAACGCATAGGCGACATAGCAGCGGGTACTACCGTCATTAAAACTACTAAGCAGATTAGACTTAGTGATGTCACTTTTGATTCATTACCGCAAGAATATCAAGTGACCTATTTGCAAGTAAAAAGACTAAATGACCGAGATATAGATACCATCAGGCAAGTACTGAAGAAAGATGATGACGTTTTATTAGATAAGACTACTTACAAAATTGCTTCAATTTTTGAGATAAATCTTCCCTTAGATACGCGTCGATTTTTGAACACAGTCGTCAATGACTACGCTCATTTGGCATCACTAGAGGAATTATAATTTTTTGTAACTACTTAGCTCCGCTCTGTCGACCCCGTAGGCTGTAAGCCATAAGCTTTTGATTAAAAATGGTTTTGCAGACTCAATGAGTCTCCTAAAAAAACATTGCAAAAAAATGCTTACTGCTTAAAGCTTATTGCCTAACGCTAAGTAGTTACGATTTTTTTACTAGTTTCTGCCCCTATTTTTATTGTAAATGGCCACGGCATCAGGCATAAGCTTTTTCAAATCTCTGATACGGGTATTGTCGGCAGGGTGAGTAGATAGCCATTGTGGGGGTTTTTGTCCATTGCTTGCTTGGGCCATTCTTTGCCAAAAATCAACCGCCGCGCGGGGGTCATAGCCTGCCATAGCCATAAAAGTTAGCCCAAGGCGGTCAGCTTCACTTTCTTGATTGCGGCTATTGGGTAAAATATACCCTACACTAGCCGCAGCGGGCGCTGCTAATCCATACAATCCCATCCACGTAGCCTGCGTTTCGCGTGGTTTGTTTGACATAGCCGCCCCTAAACCTACTTGCCCTGCCACAAGCGCTCCTTGTGCCAATAACCCTTGACTCATTCGCTCGGCTCCGTGACTCGCAATCGCATGAGAGATTTCGTGTCCCATTACTACTGCTACGCCTGTTTCATCTTGGCAAAGCGGCAAAATCCCGGTATAAAACACAACTTTACCTCCTGGCATACACCAAGCATTGATGGTTTTGTTTTCAATCACATTAAACTCCCACTGAAAACCTTCAATGGCTTGGCTATAGTTATTGGCTCTCAAATAGTCTTCTACCGACTTTTTGATACGTTGACCTGCCCTTTTGACCATGTCTACTTGAGCACCGCCCCGCAAAACTTTGCTAGAATCCAAAACCTCTCTATAACTAGAAAAGCTCATCGGCAACAGTTCTTTGCTATTGATAAGCATTAACTGATTGCGCCCAGTAACAGGGACTTTTTGGCAAGCTACTACTGCAAACATTGCTGTTAGTGAAGCAAATATGATTCGTTTCATGGATTTTAAAGATTGGTTGTTTATCTTTCTTCATTCATAAATCATGCTACAGCTCCAAGCGTACCAATCTGTAGAAAACCTTCCGCATAATGAGGCATTTTTTATACATGACTCCCTTTGAAAGAATAATCTTAGTACATTCGTTTTCATAAAAGATGATTACTTCAAAAGTGATTGCTGCATGAATTTCAATATTGACGCTCAAAAACAAAACACTTACGACGCCATCGTAATTGGCTCGGGAATTTCGGGGGGCTGGGCCGCCAAAGAATTGTGTGAAAAAGGACTACGTACGCTCGTATTGGAGCGAGGCCGCAACGTCACCCATATCACCGACTACCCCACTGCCATGACCAATCCGTGGGAATTTAAGCACCATAATAGGCTTCCACCTTCTTTTAGAGAACAAAACCCTATCGTGAGCAAATGCTATGCGCTAGATGAAGCGACTCAACAGTTTTTTACGAAAGATTCTGAACAACCCTATATTCAAGAAAAACCTTTTGACTGGATTAGAGCTTATCAAGTAGGTGGCAAATCGCTTTTGTGGGCGCGCCAAGTGCAGCGCTGGAGCAAATTCGATTTTGAAGGCCCCGCTAGAGACGGTTTTGCGGTACCTTGGCCTGTAACTTACGACGACCTTGCTCCTTGGTACAGTTATGTAGAACGTTTTGCGGGAATCAGCGGCAACAAAGACGGATTGGAAGGACTACCCGACGGGGAGTTTTTACCTCCTTGGGAGCTCAATTGTGTTGAAAAACATTTGCAAAAATCCCTCAAAACCCACTATACAGACCGACACCTTATCATTGGGCGCTGCGCTCACCTTACCAAACCGCAGCCTTGGCATACTGCCCTTGGGCGTGCCCAGTGCCAAGCCCGACATTTATGCTATCGAGGTTGTCCTTTTGGAGCCTATTTTAGTTCTCAATCTGCTACTCTTCCTGCGGCACAAAAAACAGGTAAACTCACTATCAGGCCGCATTCTGTGGTGCATTCTATCATTTATGACCCCAAATTGGGCAAAGCTTCTGGGGTACGTATCGTAGATGCCAACACAAATGAGACGATTGAGTATTACGCAAAAGTGATTTTCTTAAATGCTTCTTGTTTGGCAAGTAATCAGATTTTACTCAATTCCACCTCAAGCCGTTTTCCGACGGGATTAGGAAACGAAAGTGGTGTGTTGGGACGTTATGTAGCTTTTCACAATTATCGAGGCATTGCTTATGCGGATATTGATGGCTTTGAAGATCAATATTATTTTGGTCGCCGTCCTACTTCGGGTTTTATGCCACGGTACCAAAATGTCCATAAACAAGAAACGGATTTTCTTAGGGGCTATTTGGTTGCGCTTAGCGCCTCCCGTGGAGGATGGGGTCATGCCGCTGGTCACGAAGGTTTTGGGGCAGATTGGAAAGAAGCAAATAGCAAACCTGGACCTTGGCATCTATATGTACAGATTCAGGCCGAAACTATACCTAAGTTTGAAAATCATCTTAGATTGAGCCCCGACCAAAAAGATAAATACGGGATTCCTCAACTTATTACGTCAATAGGCTACGACGACAATGACCTAAAAATCATCAAGCATTTCCATACTTCGGTAGCCGAAATGCTCGATAAAGCTAATTTTAAAAACATTAGCCTCGTAGACGACAAACGCAACCCCGGCCTGGATATTCATGAAATGGGTGGATGCCGAATGGGAAGCGACCCCAAAACTTCGATGGTCAATAAATGGAATCAAATTCACCACTGTAAAAATGTATTTGTAACAGACGGCGCGGCGATGACCTCTATCGGCACCCAAAATCCTTCGCTAACTTTTATGGCTTTTACGGCGCGCGCCGCTAATTTTGCAGTTCAAGAACTAAAAAAGAAAAACCTTTAATGTATTTCCAAAACCTCTCATGAAAAACCTCACTCGGCTCTCTCTCATCGCTTCGATGGTATGTATCTGGATTTTGAAAAGCTACGTAGTATTGTCACAAACTTCCCCCGAAACCACCGTTACGGAAATAGAAAAAAAACGTTTTGCCGCGCTTGTTACTAAAGATTACGCTTATCTGGACCAAGTGCTGGCCTCTGATTTGTTTTATTGTCATTCCAATGGGCTGATTGACACCAAAGAGTCTTTTGTTCAATCCATCAAAGATGGCAAACTGGTTTATAATGAAATGAATCCTGAAGAATTGAAAGTGAGGATTTTTGACAAAACAGCTATTGTGACTGGCGTTTGTGCCGCCAAAGTCATCAGCAATGGACAGCATCTCGATACACGCTTTCGGTTTACGGATGTGTATGTTAGACGCAAACAAGGCTGGCAAATGGTAACTTGGCAATCGCTAAAACTTCCTTAAGATGATTTTGTGGAGATAACAGACAACCTTTTTCTATAATACCTCGTCTTTTAGTTTGAATACGAGAGAGTTCCCTTAAATAGGTTTTTGGGAAATCGTTTGCAGAATTTTTAAAAAAAACTGATATTCGAGCGCAATATTGTTGGTTTGGCGTAGGTTTTGTTATAGAAACACAAAGAAATATTCTGATTTTAAACATAATACATGATTATGAAGCGCATTTGTACGGTTTTGGCTTTGGCGAGCATCGTTTTGGTTTCGGGTTGTAAGAAAAAGCCGAAACCTCTCAGTGAGATTATTGGAAGAGTATGGAGTGCCCAGATCGTGAAAGAAGGCTCTGCCACCGTATATACCAAAGGTGCTGCCACAAACATTCGTTCGGGATACGTCAATTATCGATTGGACCTAAGTAGCCCCACCTCAGTTACTTATAAAGAATTTGATGGAAACACTTTCACAGGGCAATGGGAGGTTCAAGAAACCGCTACAGGCAACAATCTGATTTTGAAAAACTTGAATCCACAACCTACCGAATCTAACGGAACGGTTCAATTCATCATCAATTCAGCCTCTGAAACAGAGCTTATTCTTACAAGTGCGACTACGAGTCGTAAAACGGGCGGTACTATCAACAATTATACATTGGTATCACCTTAAAAATTCTTGCTCATTAAGCCACTATTAGCCTCGTTCATAAAAGAGCGAGGCTTTTTTATATTGTCCCTTATCAAAATTTTAATAGGCTAAAAATGGTATAAAGTAACGTATATTTCATGCTTTAGCATTCACTTTGGTGGCAAAAAAAGCTATGATTTATTGTCAAAACAATATTTTTGAGGTGGTTCTCTGACAAGCGGGCGACATTGTTTATTTTTGTCGAGCACTTTGTCAACTATGCTTCTTTTTTACTATGAATAAATCTCTCATTTTTTTGGCTTTTGTTTCAGCCACTGTACACGCTCAAATGCAATACCCCACCACCCGAAAAGTTGACCATGTCGACAAATATCATTCTGTAAAAGTAGCCGACCCGTATCGATGGCTTGAAGACGACCGTTCTGCCGAAACAGCAGCTTGGGTGGCCGAGCAAAACAAAATAAGCTTTGGATACCTAGAAAAAATCCCTTATCGAGGCCTTATCAAACAACAACTCGAAAAAGTCTATAACTACCCTAAATATTCGGCCCCGCGTCGCAAAGGAGAATATTTTTATTTTTACAAAAATGACGGTTTGCAAAACCAATCGGTTTTGTACCGACAAAAAGGAGCCAATGGCACGCCAGAGATCGTACTCGACCCCAACAAACTCTCTGCCGACGGAACAACGAGGTTGACCGTGTTTAACTTATCAAAAAATGGGAACTACGCCGTTTGTGGTTTTTCTAAAGGCGGTTCTGATTGGCAAGAGTACCAAATCATGGACATGAAAACCTTGAAAATGCTTGATGATCGCCTTGAATGGGTAAAAGTATCAGGCGCAGCTTGGCAAGGCGATGGCTTTTATTATAGTCGCTATCCTAAGCCCGAAGGAAGTGCCCTAGCGGCCAAAAACGAAAATCATCAGGTATTTTTTCACAAAGTAGGCACTCCCCAATCTGCCGATGAACTTGTGTATGAAGATCCCGCAAACCCTCAACGTTTTCATATTGCGTATGTGAGTGAAGACGAACGTTTTTCGTTTCTTACTATTTCAGACCGTGGCAAAGGGAAAGATGGCAATGCGCTTTTTTTTCGTGAAAAAGGTCAAAAAGACTTTAGACCCATTGTGGCCGAAATCACTGATTATCAATTTTCTATCGTAGATAATATTGGAAATAAGTTTTTGCTCCGTACCAACAAAAACGCCAAAAACGACCGTGTTGTACTCTATGACCCCGCCACTCCTGATGAAAAAAACTGGAAAGCGATATTGCCCGAAAAACCCGAACCTCTTCAGGGTGCAAGCACGGCCGGTGGAAAACTCTTTGTGACCTATCTAAAAGACGTCACTACTCGCGCTTATGTATATGACCTCAACGGTAAACTCGAAAACGAAGTACCGTTGCCAGGATTGGGGTCGGCAGGTGGCTTTGGCGGTGAGCGAGAAGACAAATCCGTTTTCTATACTTTTTCGTCTTTCAACTACCCTCCTACTATTTTTAGCTATGATATAGCTTCGCGCAAAAGCACGATTTTCCGCAACCCTGAAGTCGCTTTCAAACCTACTGATTATGAAACCAAGCAGGTGTTTTATACAAGTAAAGATGGCACGAAAGTACCTATGTTTTTGGTGTACAAAAAAGGGCTCAAACTCGACGGAGCCAATCCTACCATTTTGTATGGATATGGCGGATTCAACATTAGTCTAACGGCAAGTTTTAGTCCCTTACTGATTCCGTTTCTTGACAATGGTGGAGTGTATGCACAAGCCAATTTGAGAGGAGGTGCGGAGTACGGCGACAAATGGCATGAAGCAGGAATGCGCCTCCAAAAACAAAATGTTTTTGATGATTTTATTGCGGCTGGCGAGTATTTGATTGCGCAAAAATACACCTCTAAAGAAAGACTTGCCCTTCGCGGTGGCTCCAACGGCGGCCTTCTGGTAGGAACGGTCATCAATCAGCGGCCTGATTTATGCAAAGTGGCGTTTCCGCAAGTAGGTGTAATGGATATGCTCCGCTTCCATAAATTTACCATCGGCTGGAACTGGATAGCCGATTATGGAAGTAGCGACAATGCCGAAGACTTCAAAAATTTATACGCTTATTCTCCTTTGCACAATATCAAAGAGGGCGTGAATTACCCCGCTACTATGGTCACCACCGCCGACCACGACGACCGTGTTGTGCCTGCTCACTCTTTCAAGTACATTGCTACGCTCCAAGAAAAGGCAGCGAAATCCACCAAAAATCCTCTATTGATTCGGGTAGATGTCAATAGCGGGCATGGTGCTAGCAATACGGCCAAGTCATTAGAACAAACTGCTGATATATACGCTTTTATGTTTTATAATATGGGGCTTACTTGGAAATAAGCATCAAACCTAAAAAACTTATCATCACCCAAAAATCAACAAACTATGGCTACTGGATTTTTCAACGTACCTGTTCCGAAAAACGAACCTGTTAAATCATATATTCCCAATTCTCCTGAGCGTATCGCACTCAAAGCCGCTCTTGCCGAAGCTCGTAGTAAGCAGATTGATATTCCGATGTATATCGGCAGTGAAGAGATCATGACCGATGATAGATACGCCGTCACTCCCCCTCACGATCATCAACATGTGTTAGGTTATTATTCGTTAGGAGATGCTTCGCACGTAAAAAAAGCCATAGAGGCTAGTTTGGCGGCTAGAGAGCAGTGGGCCAATTTAAGTTGGGAACACCGAGCTAGTATCTTTCTAAAAGCTGCTGATTTATTGGCAGGGCCATATCGTGCCGAAATCAATGCCGCCACAATGCTCGGTCAATCTAAAAATGCGTATCAAGCCGAAATCGACGCTGCTTGCGAAATGATTGACTTTTTGCGCTTCAACGTTTACTATGCTTCCCAAATTTATAAAGAACAACCTCAATCGTCGGATGGTGTTTGGAATCGCTTAGAACACCGCCCACTCGAAGGTTTTGTATTTGCTCTGACACCATTCAATTTTACGGCGATTGCCGGCAATCTTCCTACTTCGGCAGCGCTTATGGGAAATGTATGTGTATGGAAACCCGCCCTTACCCAAGTGTATGCGGCCAATGTGCTCATGAAAGTATTCAAAGCGGCTGGCTTGCCCGATGGGGTTATCAATCTTATTTATGTAGATGGGCCAGTAGCCGGAGATATTATTTTTAGCCATCCTGATTTTGCGGGCATTCACTTTACAGGTAGCACTAAGGTGTTTCAGCATATTTGGCAAACTATCGGCAACAATCTGCCTCTCTATAAGTCTTTTCCTCGGATTGTGGGCGAAACAGGCGGCAAAGATTTTGTGGTAGCCCATTCTTCAGCTGATGCCAAAGCAGTAGCTGTAGGTCTAGTGCGTGGTGCTTTTGAGTATCAGGGACAAAAATGCTCGGCGGCGTCGCGCGCTTACATTCCTTCCAATCTGTGGGAAGACGTAAAAAACTTCATGGTGGAAGACTTGGCTACTATCAAAATGGGGGGTACCGAAGACTTTAGCAATTTTGTGAACGCCGTCATTGATGAAAAATCATTTGATAAAATCGCTACTTACATCGACAATGCCAAAAAAGACACCCGTGTAACAGTGATTGCAGGAGGTAACTATGATAAGTCAAAAGGCTATTTTGTAGAACCCACCGTGCTTCTCACTACCGACCCCATGTACACTACCATGTGCGAAGAAATCTTTGGGCCTGTGTTGACAATTTATGTATATGCCCCCGAGCAATTTGAAGAAACGCTGGAGCTTGTTGACAAAACTTCACCCTATGCACTAACAGGCTCTATTTTTGCCCAAGACCGTTATATCATTGAACAAGCGAGCAAAAAGCTAGTCAATGCCGCAGGCAATTTTTATATCAACGATAAACCTACTGGGGCAGTCGTAGGGCAACAGCCTTTTGGGGGAGCTCGCGCTTCGGGTACCAACGATAAGGCAGGGTCTATTTTAAATCTTCTGCGTTGGGTATCGCCACGTACCATCAAAGAGACTTTCGTTTCTCCTACCGATTACCGTTATCCCTTTTTGGCGGCAGACTACGAATAGGTAGTAGGTATATCATCGTTATACAAAAAAATCCCCTTCATGAAGGGGATTTTTATTGTATTTCAAGGTAGAAGTTCAGTGTAAATTTTTTATTAATATTATCTATTTCTCTCGCAACTCTTGTTGCAGTTTTTGATACTCTCTTTCTGCCGCTTTACGTTCATCAAACAAAAATCCGTAGGCGCTTATTCCGTGAATGCCCAAACCTATTCCCCATGCCCACCATAGGTCAAAAGGAATTTTTCCGCCCTCTATGAGGCAGATTATCGAAATCACGCTACATACAAGCAAATAAACAATAACATGCTTTTGAAACCCGACCCGACGGCGGGCTATTTTCATTAAATACTCATCTTTGGGAAGATTTTGCTGCTCTTTATTGACAAATGTTTCCATGGCGATCAATGTTTAGGTTAATTTTTTTGTTTCGTTTTATGGCTGTTTTGATGATTCAAAGGTAGTAGTGAGTTCTCTCTAAAAACACCACATTCCGACGAAGCGTAGATTGCCAATGACCAACCGTAACTCTCGCCCTATAAACCGTTTGCGTACCAGTATTTAAGAATCATGTACCTTATTTCCCACTAAAAATTCGTATTTTTGCAGCATCTTTCACTGAAAATTATCAACTCACTCAATGATAACGGTTTCTAATGTGTCGTTGCGCTACGGTAAACGAGTGCTTTTCGACGAAGTAAATATTAAATTCAACCCCGGCAACTGTTATGGTGTTATTGGAGCAAACGGCGCGGGAAAATCAACGTTCTTGAAAATTTTATCGGGAGAAATTGAAGCTCAAACCGGAAGTGTTGCCATAACGCCCGGCCAACGGATGGCGGTTTTGAAACAAAACCAGTTTGAGTTTGATGAGTATCAAGTATTGCAAACGGTGATGATGGGCTACAAGCGTTTGTACGAAATCATGCTAGAAAAAGACGCAATTTACGCCAAAGAGGACTTCACGGAAGCTGACGGTGAAAAAGCGGCTGACCTCGAAGCTGAATTTGCCGAAATGAACGGATGGGAAGCCGAGCCTGAAGCAGCGTCATTGCTGAGCGGTTTGGGAATCAAAGAAGACCTTCACTATGCTCAAATGACCGACCTCGACCCAAGCCAAAAAGTACGGGTATTGTTGGCACAAACACTTTTCGGAAACCCTGATATTTTGCTACTCGATGAGCCTACCAACAACTTGGACGTGGAAACGGTCATGTGGTTGGAAAACTTCTTGAATAACTTCAAAAACATCGTCATCGTCGTATCCCACGACCGTCACTTCCTTGACCAAGTGTGTACGCACGTGGTTGATATTGACTTTAGCAAAGTGCAATTGTACGGCGGTAACTATACCTTCTGGTACGAATCAAGTCAGTTGGCTTTGAAACAACGCGCCGACCAAAACAAGAAAGCGGACGAAAAGCGCAAAGAATTGGAGGAATTTATCCGTCGTTTTAGTGCCAACGTTGCGAAATCAAAACAAGCAACGGCCCGTCAGAAAATGTTGGATAAACTCAACGTGGACGAAATTAAGCCTTCGTCGCGTAAATATCCGTACATCAACTTCAAACCAGAACGCGAAATCGGCGACCAAGTATTGACCGTAGAAGGTTTGTCGAAAACGGCAGAAGACGGAACCAAACTATTTGAAAATATCTCGTTCCGCGTCAATCGCGAAGATAAAATTGCGTTCATCGGTCGCAATACCTTGGCGATTACGGCCTTATTTGAAATCTTGCACGAACAGGTAAAACCCGATGCGGGTGATTTTAAGTGGGGCGTAACGATTACGAACTCGTATTTTCCAAAAGACAGTGATAGTTATTTTAAAACCGATGATAACTTGGTGGATTGGCTACGTCAGTTTTCGAAAGAAAAAGACGAAAGTTTTATTCGCGGGTTCTTGGGACGGATGCTTTTCTCGGGCGAGGAATCCCTCAAAAAAGCAAGTGTGTTGTCGGGAGGAGAGAAAGTACGTTGTATGTTGTCGAAAATGATGCTTTCGGCGGCCAACTTCCTTACCTTAGACGACCCTACCAACCACTTGGATTTGGAGTCGATTACGGCGTTGAACAACGGTTTGATTGATTTCAAGGGCGCGATATTGTTTTACTCGCACGACCACCAGTTCATCCAAACCGTCGCAAACCGCATCATCGAAATTACGCCAAACGGTATCTTGGATAAGATGATGACCTACGACGAATACATCACCGACGACCGCGTCAAAGCCCAACGCGAAGCGTTGTATGGGGAATTGGTGTAAATGAAAAAAGGTACAGCGCACCGCATTAATTGCAAAATTTCGAGCCGCTCAAATGAGCGGCTTTTGTTTTTACCAAGCCCTTTTAATAGGATAAGGATCTATTTGACTATCTACACTTAGAAAAACATAGTTATTACAAAGGGCCTCAGCAATGAGTAATCTATCGAAGGGGTCGCGGTGATATATAGGCAGTTCTTTTACTGTTTTTATTGCATTTTCGGAAATGGGTAAAACGGTAATGGCTTCTTTTTGTACCTGTGACATCAATTGATCAAGAGTGTATGAAAGAGATAGTTTCCCAATAGAAATTTTTATTGCGATTTCCCAAAAAGAAATTATGTGAACGAAACAGATCTCATTCTCAATCAGTTTTTTTACTTTAAGTGATAACAGGGGATTATCTTCTAAATACCATAAAATGGTATGCGTATCCAGTAAATACATGATTAGAATTACATATAATCTTTAAAATCTTCTAATGGAGCATTAAAATCATCAGCCATATAAGAGACTAAACCTTTCATACTCCCTGCTTTACGTTTGGGTGCAGAGTGTTTTTTCTTATATTTAGAAGAAAGGTAGCCCACAAAATCCAAGACTTCTTGCTGTAAAGAAACAGGTAACTTATTAAATTCTTCTAATAATAATTGCTCGGTTGCCATTTCTTTTAATTTTTATACAAATCTATCATTTTTAGTTCTCGTCCCCAAAGAATACTCGTCGAAGTGCAATAAGAAGCTGCCCGCTTATTTGACGGCTTTTTGGCTTTTGGTGGCGATTGTCTTTCAATTTTAGATTTCTCTATTTGTTTCCTAATTTCATTGGATTAATGTACTTCAAACCCGAAATGCCTCCAAAGTCTTTGTCATTATCGGATAAAAGTGTCAAATTGTGTTCGATGGCAGTAGCGGCAATGATAGCGTCGGGAAGGCGAATACTCCGTTCTTTTCTAATCTTAATGGTTCGTTCCGCAATTGCTTCGCTGAGAGCTACTTCGTTTATTTCACCAATAAAGGTTTTTACATTTTCGAGTTTCTCTCCTTTTAAATCTTTCCATGAAAACAATTCTATTCTGTTGATGATAGAAATATATTGCTCTCTAATCAATAGCCCCGACAGAAATTTGATAGCATCATTTGTTAAAAGCCCGTCAAAAAGCTTTGAAATAATATTCGTATCAATTAGATAGGACGTTCCCATTCGTTACGAATTTTCTTAATGTGTTGTTCTAGAGACTCCTTGTCTTTGTCGTCCATATCACTCCAAATACCGTTAAAATCTCCCAACGTACGTGCAGATTCAGCAGGTTCAATTTCTTCCAAAACTGTTACTACTACTTTAGCATGTTTAGGCAAACGTTTAGGCTCTTCCCAAATAATTTGCCCATTTTCCAAAACTCCAGCAAACGCCTGTAACATATCTTCTATTTTTTTAACAAATCTACTCTTTTTCACTTACCCCAACAACAACCGCTCCACGCTTTCACGATAAGATTCACCGATGGGAATGGTGATTTTGGGTAACACTAACTGATGGCGTTCGATTTTGAGAATGGCGTCGATGGCTACGATGTACGACTTATGAACGCGCAGAAACCGTTCGGCAGGTAAAATGCGAAGCAGTTCGGTGACAGTCATGCGCGTAATAACGCGACGGCTGCGTTCGTAAATAAACAGCAAGTTGGTGTCTGATTGAATGTACTGAATTTCGGCCAAGGGTACGCGTACCCAATCATAACCCTCTTTGACAAAAATGTAGCTTTGTCCTTCCACCCGTTGACTCAATGGCGTATATACGCGGTTGGCAGCTTGTAAAAAACGGTTAAATTCAATGGGCTTCAACAAATAGTCTAACGCCTGTACGTCAAATCCTTGTACGGCAAATTCGGGGTAGGCGGTGGTAAAAATAACCTGCGTTTGTCCCTGAAGAATCCGTGCGAAATCGGTGCCAAGTAAATCGGGCATTTTGATGTCCAAAAACACGCAATCTACCCGTTCTTTTTTCAAAAAAGCCAAGGCTTCTTTGGCGCTTACAAAGGTTTGTTTTAGGGTTAAAAACGGGATGAGTGCCGCGTACTCTTCGATGATGGTCAAAGCCGCAGGTTCGTCGTCGATGGCGATGCAGGAAACGTTCATGGTCTACAGTTGGAGCGTCAAATCTACTAGAAAAGTACTTTTTTCGGAGCCAAACCGCAAGGTATGTTGGTGCGGATAAAGCAATTGCAGTCGTTTTTGTGCGTTTGACAAGCCCGTTCCTGTCCCTTTTTGGTGGCTAGGTATCGTCAAAAGGCTGTTTTCGACGCACAGGTGGAGTTTTTTGTCCTCAATCTCTAAACGAATAGCCACAAAACTCGGCTGCTCTAAGCTAATGCCGTACTGGAAGGCATTTTCAATGAAAGGAATCAACAGCAACGGCGCGATGTCGGCAGGTTCTTGATCCCATTGTAGAGAAGTAGTGAGCGATACATGCGGGTGCAGAGGCAAGCGAGCGCGCTGGAGAGCTAGGTACTTTTCAATAAATGCCAATTCTTTTTCCAACGATGTTTTTTCGTGGCGAACCTCTTCGACGCTGTGCCGTAAAATTCCTGAGAGTTGTTGGACCAACTGCGCGGTTGGGGTATCTTTTTCAGAAAGAGCCGAACTGTAGATGGTATTGAGCGAATTGAACAAAAAATGAGGATTTAACTGCGCTTTCAAGGACTCAATTTCTACTTCGCGTTGCTGCTTTTCCAGTGCTTCTTCCCGCTTACGATTTTGCCAAACGTACATGACGAGGGTGAAAAAGGAGGTATAGAGGAGACAAGAAACTATTTCATCTATCCCTATTACAAATATTCTGTTTTGAACAACAATCGTAAAAGAATCCACTAAAAGAAACAAAAATGGCCGAAAGAGATTGCCATTATTTTTTTGAATTTCTATCCAAGCCTGATTTTTTTCATGCTCGTAGGTGTAATTAAACAGTATCCAATCGTGAAAAGTCCAGATAAAGATTTGAAGCAATAACAAAAGTCCAAGGAATAGACTACACTTTATTAGAAAACGCTTGAATTGTTTTTGGACTAAATCCTGAAAAATAAATAAGTAAAAAGAAGTAGATATTGAGGTCAACCAAAGAGCATGTTGTACAGGAGCATCTTTTACTAAAAATATATCCATAATAATAGAAGACCAAGCAACAGAAATCCAGCCAGCCCAATCCCCCCCATGGAAGGTATATATGCGAGTAACTGTAAATGTCCAAAAAAGCAAAACAGTAAAAACAACCCCATAATGAATCCAGAACAATCGCCATTTATTGATGTGCATAGCTGTATGGTTTAAGATGATGCTCCAAAGCAACTACAACCACCAGAACTATAAAAATAAATGTGGCAAGTGCTTCAAATCGTGTGTTCTAGCCCCTAAAAATAAGCTACTAATCCTTTGAAAGAGCCGCCAAATAATTGCCCCACGCTTTTGTTGTTTGGTGATTACAATTTCCCGAACTTTCATCGTTTATATGCCAGAATTATTCATAATCCCTTCCAAAAATGCGCTCTCTCTTCAACCTACGAAAGATTATTCGTCTTTTTCCACAATTTGCGGTGTTTTCCACACTGTTTTTTACAGAATGTGGAAAACTCAATGAAATCCGGGTCGTTGGACGAAATTTTGAGGATGAAATCAACCTCGCCCAAAACCTAGTCTTTACCTTCAACAAAGACATTGTGAAGATGTCAGACCTAAACAGCTGGGAATCGACCAAGTTTGTTGAGTTTGTACCTGCCGTAGCAGGTAAGTTTAAGTGGACCGCTCCCAACGAACTCGTGTTTTCTCCCGCTAATGGTTTCGAGCCTGCTACCGAATACCGAGCGGAGTTGAGTAAAGAACTGGCAAAAAAAACCATTGAAAATAAATACGGCGTTTCTGATGAAGAAATGGAGTTTCACACCCCGTTTTTACAACTGACCAATGCCGAAACTTACTGGACCAAATCTCGTGATACTGGCAAGCCTCTTGCCAAAACCAAGCTTTTGTTCAACTACGCCGTTAATGGAAGTGAAGTAGGTGCCAAGCTCAAAGCCAACACAGAAGAACGTCCGCTACAACCTTCGGTGATTCAGACTCAAACGTCGGATGCAGTCACGGTTTCTCTCCCCAATGCCCTCAGCAGCAAAAACGAGCAACCCTTAGAAATGGTTTTGGAAAAAGGGCTGAAAGTTCCGAATACAAACTACACTAGCAAAGAAGAAATCAAATACACAAGTAATCTCCCTTCGTCAACCACGATTGAAATAAAAGACGTAAAAACGGGCTTTGAAAACAACCGAGGTACGGTGCGAATCATTACAACTCAAGAACTCCAAAATGAAGACCTCAGTACTTATTACAGCATTCAGCCGGCGGTACAAACTAAGGCCGAATTGACCGAAAATGGCTTTATCATTCGCGGAGATTTTAACGAAACTGATACCTACGTTTTGACCCTAAACCAAGAAATCAAAGGAGTGCTGGGCGCACGTTTG
>VFQN01001927.1_pt1 | contig 33406 bp, 53 predicted proteins | sample 3512371 | NCBI WGS metagenome assembly VFQN01 (sample SAMN10412370, study PRJNA504923) | tailings metagenome | isolation source: Replicate 2 from Balatoc abandoned mine | place: Philippines: Itogon, Benguet | collected 2017-08-28 | reverse complement strand
CGAGTGCCCTGCTTACGAGTCTATCAGAGACCGGTATGAGAGTGACCTCCGGTTTAAGGAGCGGGGTATGCGTTCTATCATGATGGAGGCACCCCCGATGGCCCTTGCTTCATTCCTGGACGAGGTATGGCGTGAAAGGCATTGCATCCTCCAGCGGCGTGCTCGACCAGCTGCGAGGCGTGTGGGTAGTGGCGAATAAGCCCCGTTCTCCCGCACACTAGTTATTATACCGCACTACTCGTCCTTATGGCCCCCCCTGGCTCTCCGGACGTACCCCATCGGGGTCTGTAACTGTAACTGTAACTGTAACAGGGGGTGCGGCGCGGGCCGTGGTGCATAGGAGCGCGGCATTAGTAGTACGAGAAGGGCCTGCGGAGAGCAATGTCGGTGGCGGCCAGCAGCAGCACAGGGGCGGGCAAAGTGCTACCGTACCCAGCAACAGGGGCTGCGAGGCGGGCGGTAGGAGCCGTACACTCGACTGACGTACACTCGACACTGTTCCATGCATGGTCCTGATGGAGTGAGACCCAGGGACGCGTTTGCTCTCTCTAACTGCATACATAGAAGAATTCAAGACTGTTTGGCCTTGACATAGGCGCAACGCCTTAACACATTGGGCCTTGGGCTTGTGACCAGCGACGGGGTCAGGGCGCGCTTTCTATGCTGAGTTGAACCCAGTTCACTTGGTCTCTTGACGCTATCAACCTGTTAGCTTAGCCTGCCACAATGTTCACAGCTCCATCACGCTTGCACCTTGGCCCAGTGACTGGAGCTCGTAGCCATCATGCCCATCACTGCGGCTTGAGCGACGGCAGATGTGGTGGAGTTTCACCTATCTGGCCACGACTCCAGCAAGGAGCGCGTCGGGCGCGGGCTCTCCGTTGCAGCATGGAAGACGGGCAGTCAGCTGCGGCCCAGCGCAGTCCTGTTCACCAGAGCACCCATGAAGGAATGGAAGGGGCCCCGGGCCTGGAACCAGGCTGCACGGTGACTGTAGAAACGACTGTCGGGGGAGTGCGCCAGGAGGTGGTGGTACGCTTATTTCCGCTGGGACAGCTGTTGTTTGAGCTGCAACAGCAGCAGGTGATGAAATCTCAGGTCAATGCGAGGATGCGGGAGCGGGAGGCACTTCCCTGGAAGATTACTGTGTGCTCCATCGCTGCGACAATTCTCCTGCACGCCTGGTCTGGAACTCGTGCTCGCCGGAGGCGTGTATGGGAATTCCAGATGCCATCCAGCGACTATTTTGCCAAACTGGCCCAGGCGAAGGACAGCCGGCTGCGGCAGGTGGCAGGCAGCATGGGGGTGGACCTGGTGCAGCTGGGCAAGGAGGCGGATGCCGTGCTCGCCCGCCGAAGGGAGATCGTGCACCTAGAAACCCTGGAGGACTTGGAGATCAATGTCCACAACGTACGGAGTTGGATCGACCCCTACCTGGAGGTGCTGGAGGAGATGTGCCCATGGGTAGGAGGGGAGGGGGGAGAAGAAGTTTTGACCCTTGGCTGAAGTAGTGTGTTCTTGGCAAGGCAGCAGACCACCATACCAACCCCCCTAAAAGGACACATATTCTGGACTCTTGCCTCCCCGTTCGCAGAGCTGCTCCGAAACACATTAGACACATCATAACATACGAACACATTGTTTGCAGTAAAGAAACCGGGTCACTTGCTGGGATGGTCATTTTTTCTGGATGCCTCTCCCCCTCCTGCCGCAGGAGTGCCGGATTCTGCAGGCCTACGAGGACTTCAAGCGCGCATTTCCTAAAGGTTTCCGTTAGAGGTGAGCAGGACACTATCCGCGTTGTGTGCTCAAGACACAGTGCGTTAGGTCATCCGGGGGCGCGGGTGCCCCGTGTACTAGATGGCAGTGTGCAAGGCAAGGGAGGGATTGAGTGAAAGGTCATCACTGGCGGGCGGGTGGTACTGTTAGACGGGCTCGCATTTGGGCTGCACATGCACGTGTGCAGTGCCGCGTGTGGAATGAGCAGTGGTCTTGCAAGGTCCACGCTTACCCACACCCGCACGACAGTGGGGGTGCGGGAACCTGCACGCCACAGCCCTTCATGTGAGCCACACTCCATACGCCTTATAGTCAGCGCCATCCTCACTGCGAGGCCGTGTTGGTTACATTGTAATTGCACTACCCCTACCTGTATCAGGCTTTCCGTTTTATTCTGGCCCTAAATACAGTACCCTGCTCCCCCACGCTGCTCCCCGCCCATGCCCATAATACCCACCCTCTGCCTTCGTGGTCAACTTCAGCATGCAGTGGGCACCGGAGCACGGCCAAGTGGTCACTGTCTCAGCGGCGTGCCTCTCCCTCCTGCGGCGGTACTGCAACGCCAAGCACCACCTCGTGGCACATCTGTTGCACCTTGAGGAGTGCAAGGCACAGAGGTACAGCAAGGTGCTGGCAGGGGACGGTGGGGTGGTGTGGCATGGCAGTTGGGCGTGCAGCGGGACGGTGGCGTACTGCTGCACGGTGTGGTTAGCGGGTGGGGGCGGGGGCATGGCCGTAGCGCCGGATGGGATGTGAGGGGACCCGCAGCTGCAACTCAGTACCATGCGTTTGCTTCGAGCTCACGGTATGGCTGGAACGGCAAAGTGGCACAACATGCGTTCTGCAGCACACTGATTATGTTGCTTTTGCGGACGGTGTGCGGATATGAGGTGGCGTGGCGGGTGGCGTCAACGGCGGCTTGGATGGTGAGGTTGGGCTGGCAGCACCCGTGCCCCTGCCGGCAGGCGGCAGCGGCAGTGCGCCTCAGGGCGGCTCCGCGGCGGCTGTGCGCGGCCTGGGTGCGGTGTGGCTGGCGGTAGTGGCGGGGGCGGCAGTGGCGCTGCTGGTGGCGCTGCTGGTGGCGCTGCTGTGAGGCGGCAGGGCGGGGCGGCTGGTGCTGCGTGCAGTGCCAAACGCGCGCATGGAACGGTACTGCTGGCAGTGGGAGGTGGGCATGGACACATTTTGTCCCATTGGTCATATACGGCTTGGTTTTCTCTATCTAGTCCAGATAGATCGAATTGCGATTCATTCATGGGTAGGCCAGTGGCGTGCTTGGTCTGGGTTGGTGGTCGTACACAGCTTGCTGTACCGGTATACGGGGTACGGTACGTCCTGTGTGAACATGTGAACGATTCATGGCTACGGCGGGCCGGGCACTGTTTTATCGTTGCGAACGGTGATCAATAATGCGGAAAGGTTCATGTTTGTGTAGCGGGAGCTCCCCTACTGCGTGTGCCCCAAAGCGTACTTAGGTTGGTTACCGTCAGGTTTCAGGCAACCATTCATTCGGCTGTGCAGCACTTACACATATACATAGCAGCAGCGTTGCCATATAGCCCATGCAAATAACACGCCATTGGTGTCCCTATTGATTCACCGTAATCTGTAGGCGGTCGATTGCATGTATGGGTTGTGTATTCCGTCCGTGCTGGCGGCATGCTGGTGATTGCAGGCGTGCGCTTGGCCACTATTTCATTCATGCACACATGTTATCAATACAGCTGCTGGTGGGTTGGATGGTTCTCCGCCTTCAGGATGGAGGCAGCGCCTCAAGGGCGGCTTCCAGTCCTTGAACGTCTTTGCCTTCTTGCGCCTTGCGTGCGGGGTCACCAGGGGCAGGGGGGCTTGCCGACCAGGGGGCCCTGCCGACACATCATACCGGTTCAACTAACCCTGTGACCATGTGCAGTGCTTGCGGTGCTGGGCAGGTCGCAAGGGACCTTACAGTCAATCATGGATCTGCAGTAGGCGCGTTCTGGCGCACCTTGATAGCCTCATCCTGCCTCATCTTGTTACTGCGTTGTGGATGCAGGCACTGCCTCTCGCCGAATGCGCCTTGCCCTCGTCGACCGTGAGTGGCTGGGAGGCCGGCGAGGCCCATTACCTGTGTTCTTACACTCGGTTGGCGTCAGGGGTTACGGCCGGCTCAGCCACTGCCAGCACGCTTACCGTAGTAATTTGCCTTCGGGCCGCACCTGCACTCAGGGACACGCCGCCAACCCGCGCTACCAGTGTTCCACCTGCGCGGAGAGTCCATTGCCCCATGCAGGGCAGTCATTACCCGATCTCTTGTCGCTTTAAGTCTGGAGTCGGCGCACGTGGATGTGGATGCATGCCGGAAGAAGCGTCACAGAGGCTAGGCAATGCGCGCAACGCAACACCCCCGTGCACCGGCTGTGCCGCCATGCCCTGACCAGGCAACCGGGTTCCACTCCCTAAGGGGCACATGTCCTCATTTGGGCTGCCATATCTTTTTATACAACAAAAAGTTAAGGTCCTGCAGGGGCTCTCTGGATAGGTCTTGAAGCGACGGTTCCGACGGTGGCACGCACATCCTTTGTTCTTGTGGGAAATGGTACGGAGCCTGCCGTATAAGGGGTCATATTGGGTCAGATTGGTTCAAAGGACCATAAATCGGCGGGAATTTGCGTGGCTGCAGCCTGGATCCCAGTATTGTGTACATATCGACCTCATCACCCGCACTACTGGACCGCCTGAGGTGGTGTATTGCCAGAACTGACCTAGACATGTCGCCTGGCATGCAAGGGGGGTCCGGAAACTGACCAAGAGAGGGACTGGGGAAGATGTGTACACGTGCGGTGGAGTTGATCAGTACACGCGGCGGTCTTGGGGGACCCGCTGCACCAGAGGAGACCCTCTCGCCGGGGCTGCACCGCTGCACCCCTACCACTGCACGCCGTTTCCTCGCGTTTCCTCGCATTTTACGCGTATCTACCATTGCACAGTAGTATGGCACTGGCCGCCTGTGCGGCGCTGGCCGAGACTGCAGGTAGGGGGGGCCGGTGGGCAATCCTGGTGCCTCAGGCACCTTCGGACGCACGTGTGCGCAGAGCTGAAGCCGCCGTGCGTGGTGGTGCTTGGTGCCGCAGGGCTTAGCGGCCATTACTGCGTTTCCCCAAGCGGTTTAAGTGCGGAGCACTGACACGTGCGCCACTGTGCTTTACCAAGTCGTTGCTGCGGCGCAGGGCAGCATGTGGGCCGTCAGTGTTGCTGAGGTGTGAGGTAGGCAGCGGGGGTACCCCTGTGCCCTATGCCGCTTGGAAGGCCAGAGGCGTTGGCAGGGCGTGTTCTCGGGCACTGACTGCAACAGGATGCTAGGGTGATCAGACCATGGCACGTTGCATTGGGTGCAGTGCGGTGCGGGGCTTGTGAGGGTGAGGCGGCGCGCCGCACAGTTGAATGTGCGTGGGGTCATGGAGTGGGGTGGGGGTGGGGTGGAGGTGCGAGGTGGGGTCATGGACTGTGCAGCACTCGTGCAGCCTGTGTGTCCTAGCCAGATACGAGTAATGCACATAATTTTTATATAACAGTGAAGTGGACCACTGGTCACCAGTGCCGCGGGCTCATACATTACGGCATAGGAAACCCGAGTGCACGCACCGACAGCTGAGAGGCCTCACTTTACCGCATGAGAACCATACTTAGCAACAGCAGCAGATCATTTATTCACTAACGCCATTGTATGATGTTTGTACGCGTGACTCGCACTGACACGATACCCCGACGCTTGGGCTGAATGAGGCCTGACGGTCGTTCTCTTAAACTCTTTTTTTAGCGTAGCAAGGGACATAGGATGAGCTGTAAAGGAGGGTGTGTCGCTCGTACGCCGGGGCGCGAGCCTCTGTTGCTGCTGGCACTGCTGCTTTTGCAGCTTCTCGGGGGTTCCAGGCTTGCCTGGGGCAGCGTCCCCCGTGCAGTACTTCACGTGGGACCCCACAAGACTGCCACAAGCTACGTGCAGGCAAGACTGTGTGGGATACGTGCTATGCACGTCGGCCATCGTACAGTTACAGTTGCAGGCTCCGTTGGCACCTGACATTGTAGCATACCCCTGCCGGGCGGGTCGTTACGGAGGATGCGCATGCGCACAGGGCAGGCGAGGGCTTGGCTGGCCCCAGATCAGCACATGACTTGCACCCCATGTAAAGTAGGAACATTTGACTGCGTTCCATCCCACCTCTGCGTGCAGTTTTCTGTGTGTCAGCACGTGGACCACCTGCAGCGGCACGGCTGGGTGCTGCCGCTGTGCGCGCAGTGCGGGCAGCGGCGGTGCTCGCCAAAGGTAGTACTCAGCTAATTGCCGCCTACCAACGGGCAGCTGCAGACCGCCGCAGTGGTTACGGGCAGGGGCACGTGTGTGGCGGGCACGACGGGCTGGCTGGCATGGGGCGGCGTCAGAGAGTGCGCACAGGGCCGCAGCGTAGGGCCCTCGTAGGACTTATGGGGACGCGCTAGGTGAACACGTTGCCTGACACATTTAGTGGCTGCCGCTAGTATGTGATTGTCGCCTGCCCAGCTTCCCAGAACCGGGGCTACCGCGCCCGACACGTCCGGTGCTGCTACCCGGGCCCCCCGGATCCTGCCCAGGCGTTTGCACCTCTGGCACGGCAGCTGCAAAATGACACAACGCGCTGGGCGTGCGCAACGGACGCGGTGAGCTGCTTCCGAGGTGCGCTACAGGAGGCACGTGCGGCGGGGCGGCACGTCCTCGTGTCATCGGAGACCCTAACTGTCCTGGACAATGACAGGTGTGTGCATGTGGGGCTGCGGGGCATGCCGCTGTAGAAGCGCGCCGGAGGGTAGGCGCAGTTGTGACAGACTTGGCCAAGAGTAGCTCAACGTGCTCTCGTGCCATGCTGTGACGGCTGGGCTCCTTCGGGAGTATCCTCGGGCTCCTCAAGGGGACAGGCGTGAGTATGAGGCGTGGGGGACGTGGGCAATGGGACGCGCTATCTGTGGCAAGCGCCCCGGACAGTTGCTCCCTCGCAAACCCCAGGGTTGGAAGCCTGTATTGGCGTTTGGCTGTTGAAGGAACAATTTTCTAACCAATAGTAGTTGTTGTAGTCCCACCGTCCGCCAACACCTTCATGCACGGTTGCCTCAGGGTGCGGTACCTCGCTGAGTTGCTGCAAGGCTTCAACACGTCCGTCGTCATCAATGTGCGGGATGCCCTTCCGTTGCTACTGAGTATGTACTACCAGACCCAATGGGGTGAGTCGGTGCCTGGAAGGACTGCGCGATGGCAGCAGGCAGGCGCGATGGGTGGATGTGCGTGGAACACGACTAGAAGGAAGCGGACTGCTTGGAGACGTTGGAGTAGCGGGCAGTCTAGATGATACATAGAACCACTGTTTGCGAGTTGCCATCCAGGGAAGGGGTTTTATGGGAGACTGCGCTTATGTGCTGAGCAAAGGGAGCTTATGGGAGACTGTGCTGGTACCTGTGGCTCCCACCTGCCGTGGGCATCGCCGTCCCTCGCCACCCGCACTCCTGACCCAATCCCACCTTCCCACCCCAACCCCGCTTGCGCCCTTCAGCAACCGCCCTGCCTTGCCAACACCTGCCCCGACCCCTAGGACACTCACTCTACGAGCCGGAGTCCCTGGGCCGCTACTTCCTGCGCGCAGCAATGCAGCAGGGGTATACCCATGGCACGGCCCTGCTCGGTGGCGGCTACGGAGCGATGGTGGCGCGCTGGTCTGCGGCATTCGGGTTCGTGTCGCGTGCAGATGCAGTTCATGATGCGGCACCAATCTGTGCAGTGCATGCAACCAGCGCACATGTATTACGTGGGGATAGCCACAACGAGGGACGGGGACTGCCTGGTAAAGCGAGCACCGGCCCAACAAAGAGGAGCCTCAAGACCTTCAACACGCGTGCAATGCTGTACCGTGCTAGTGCGCTCAGCCCAGTCCTGCACCCCTGGCCACATTCTGGTGCTCGCCAATGCCCCCTCCCCTTCCTGGTCCGTGCGCCCATGCACACGCCCACGCACACGCAGCGAGCGCGCCCTGCACCTGGTGTCTTACGAGGGCGTGAAGGCAGCTGGCCTGGACCCCTTCCTCGTCCTCCTGGATCGAGTCCTGGGGCTGCCCCCCGTAAACGGTTACAAAGCCGCGGTTGGGGTCAACGCACAACCGCCCAGCCGTGTGGTAGCTGCCACCAGCTTCCTGGTTCGCTTCGTCCGCACCCGGTCCGACGAGCCGACGTGGCTTGACTTCCCTTGCGCACAGCGGATCGCGGAGGAGCAGCTGCTGCCGCTGTTGCCGATGACGTGCAGCCCCTTCGCGAACTGGACAGCTGCGCTCAATGCACGGGAGAGGGCGGCGGCGGCGACTGTGGCACCGGGGGCGCACAGGTGGGCGTGGCTTGCGAGAAGATGTGGGCTATGGGGCGAGGGGACGGCGGGCGGGGCTTGCGCCACAGGATGAGGTACGGTAGGTCGGTATGTACATGGCCTGAAGGCGCCATGGAGGCATCCCGGAGGTCCGGAAGGGAGTCGTGGCGCCCCCGGGGTGTCGGGGGTTGGCCCGCAGCGCCCAAGGGGCAGGTGCGGGCAGGGTGGGCTAGCAACGCGGCAGGACACCACGTTTCTTACAGCGCTTATCGGAGCCAGGGCTGGAGCCTAAGCCTAAAGGACACCGACTTGAGATTAGATGCCGTACCATGTACCGTATGGTCACCCTGTATCGCACACGTGTGCCGTTTAACTTAGGTGCACCGTGATGCCGGTGGCACCTGACAGAGAGCAGCGCAAGTGTATTCTCCCGCCGGAAGTCTCAAGTCAAGGATTCCTAGCTGCCAACCCGCCCTAATTGAGGTACATGCAGTGGAGTTTGCCGAGCATGTTACATGCCACTGCCCCAGGCACTTCTTCGAGCACCAGCCCGAGGCGAGCGCCCTCCCAGAGGCGTGCGAGGTGGAGTACCCGCAGCTGCACAGGCGGTGGGGCGAGCTGCTGCCCAGGATACGGCACGTGGCGGCACAGGCGGTGGCGGCGTGCCCCAAGCCAGCGGTGTGAAGCCCACGTTGGCGTAGTGAAGCGTTAGGTAGGGTTGGGGGAGCCAACCAACATGCATGACCTTCAACTGGCGGCTTGCATTGAGTTAGCCAGTAACTTCAGTGGCATGGTGTGGTTGGCGTTGCAGGGAAGAGGGTATGCTGTAGAGCTACCAGGCCAGGCCAGGCGTGGCGTTCTGGTTCTTGAGGGCGTAGGCGGATGCAGTTGTTGGGGGTTTCCGATGTGGTCAACGACGTGGGCCCCAGCTAGTGCCCCGGCTGCGGAGTAGGCAATGCCTTTCAGGTTATCGTACTTCATGCAAGTGTCTACTCACACCAACAGTAGGAACGCAGCTTTGCAAAGGCCAGTTGCCGAGGTGCGTTCCCCCAGGCTGCCCCAGGTTGCGGCATGGATGCACACGGCAACCCGTGGGCCGTGGCGGTGCAAGCAGAGAGGCGGCTTGGATACCGTTAGACTTGCCAACCCTTACAAAATAACAATCTGAAGCAGCAGCGCCTATGGAGCCGGCGAGTGTGTCCCCGCATCAGGGGGGAACACGGTGACACACGAGCAGGGCTGGCACTGCATGGCTGCAGTGGCAAGCGGTCTAGCAAGCATAGCGATGTAATCAGGAAGAGACCTAGGGACAGACCCCCAACGATTGTACGAGCTTCTTGTGCAGTGTTCTTGTGCATATGCGGCTGCAGAGAGAGCCGGGATGGAAGGAAAGGGCCAATCTCGCGGATCTCTCGAATCCGAAAAAGCGCAATAAAGTTCACGCTCTTGCCTAACAGCTAGTACACATAACTTCGAACAGTAACATGAACATGGCGATGCGACTGCTGTCTGTGCCCACCGGGCTTTCCCTGAATCGTGCTCCGGTATGCCAAAAAGCACCAGGCGTGCTGCCGTCTCAAAGCTGGGTGGTGTACCGGAATGCATCTCGACCCGCATCGCAACTAGGCTGTAACGCGCCTGGGGTGGAGGCGCCAAGCAGGCCAGAGAAGGATGCTGCGCCCAGGACTTCTTCCCCGGAACACTTTGTCGACGTGTCCAGCCTTCTAGCCGACTTCAATCCCCTAAAGGAGTCACATCTCGTGCGCTGGAGTGATAGCGATGACGAATACGATGCCGAGATTGAGACCGTGGAGCTCCCGCAAGCGTGGGAAGAGGGCGAGGGCGCACCCCAAGCACCGGTGGGTGTTCTTGCACATCCCCTGTACCAACATGCACTACGCACTCACGCAGACACCTTCCATGAAAAGGGCTGCACGAAAATGTACACGTGCGACAAAGCTTGTGTGTAACTGGGACAACTGCGAGCCCCACGCCCCACGCCCGCATACGCTTCCCCGGTGCTCACCCATACAACCCAACAGCCGGCTCCACGGAACCCCCCTGCCCCGGCACAGCAGCTGCCACAGTGCCCTCGATTTCCGCATGCCCCTACCTTTCTCAAAATCTCATTATGACACTATCACCACACTACCCGCCACGAGTCCCTCAACTCCCTGAGACCCTGACCACTTCGTGCCTGTTCATGATCAGTTCCCCTGGCCTACGTACACGGCAATCGGATTACCGCCCCACCCCGCCCTGCCCCGCCCCGCCCTACCCTGCCCTGCCCCGTCCCTTACTCCCACCCTGCCCTGTCCCATGCTCCCTGCCCGCCCAGGAGTGGGTGGACTACCGCAACGGCTCCGACTCCGACAACGAGGGCCCCGGCGGCTTCACACCCGAGGACGCCACCGAGCCGCGCGCCTCCTCCCTGGCCGCCTCCATCCTGGGGGCCGCCTCCCCCGCCGGCGTCGTCAGCGCCTACTCGTCAGAGGGCGGATTCCTGGTGCGCAAGATCCTACATGCCTACCCCTGTCCCGCCGTGTGCGCATACCCTGTTCCATGTCAATTAGTGTCCGCCCCCTTCGCTACGGCACGCCCTCCTTGCGCACCTGTCTTGTGGAAAACAAGGATGAACAAGTAATGGGGCGTGTGCCGTGACAGGAGATGCACGCGTCGGAGCTGTTCGAGCGGTTGGCCACCGGCCAGGTGGCGCTGCTGCTGGACGTACGGCAGCCGGAGGAGTACGGCACCGGCCACGTGGCGGGCGCCCGCAACGTGCCCCTGGACGACCTGTCGGGCGCCGTGCGCGGCGGCGAGCTGGAGGAGTGGCGGCACAGGCCCGTGGCGGTGGTGTGCGGCTCGGGCAAGCGCTCGGCACAGGTGGGGTCTTTTTGTGCACCATGTAGTCGGCATTGCTGGCATGATCGCACAGAGTGGCCCTAACCATTGTACCCCCGCAAACTGTGGGCTGGTGTACGCATGCAACGGTTACGTGTTTGGCTTACGGCGAGCAAGCGCCCCACACTTACGTACCGCACCCATGTCTGTCCGCACGGCGGCCGCCTGCAGTTGCTCTTACACTCCTTTCTTTTGTCTCTCCCCTTCCAGGCCACGGTGCGGCTGACACGTGTGCTGGGCTTCACCCACGTGACCAACGTGGCGGGCGGCATGGCGGCGTGGCGGGCGGAGGGGCTGCCGGTGCAGGGGGAGCTGGGGGAGCTGGGGGCGGCGCCGGCGGCGGCAGGGGGCTGCGGCTGCGGGAGTCCGGGGTCGGGGTCGGGCGGCTGCAGGAGCGGCGGTCCCAAGTAGTACTAGGTGCAAGTGGTGGATGTGGCGAATGGATTGAGGAGGTTTCGTTTCCCCTAGGCTGCCTCGTGCTGTACTGCTAAACCCACGTACGTCTTTTTCAGCTAGGCAACCACGTATCGTAATTACATTGGTCGTGCATCAGGCAGCTCGAGAGTAGGGACCACATGTGGTGGTGGTCGTGTTCACGACGACGGTGGTATGGCATGCATTAGCTGTATTTGCATCGGGGCCGTCAGGCTGCGACCACCGCAGGGCGGAGAAGGCCACGGCGTTGTAAAGGGAGCATGTGCGGCGTCTTTATAAGAACTGACTCAATTGGGCCATACCCTATCCCTACGCGCCTTAACGCGTCCTGACGCGTCATACTGGCGCTCCTGCGAGCTGATAATGCACACGGTACAACTCCCACATAGTCCCACGCGAGGCACAACAAGAATGCGACCACCCTGGTGGTGGAAAGCCCCTCGCTTGCAACGTGTCATGCACTCAAGGTCGAACCAGCAGGACGGTTTTCGCTCACAGTGCCGCCGTTCACCCAATGGGGCTGCAGACCTGCGCGCAACCTGGGCTTGTGTGGCAGCACGCAGCCCCACGTACGTTCGGTCCACGTCTGGCAGCAGCTCAGGACGACGCCGCATCAAACTCTTCACAATACCAAGATTCCAATCACCGCATACCAAGCAGGACTTCCGGCGACTTCGCCATTGTTGTTTTCACCGTGCCGAAGTGTTCCCCGTGCCCATTACCATGCCAGCACCTTCGCAGTACGCACATTCCTTGTTGCTTTGCAGTGGAATACGGTACACGAACACACAGGTTTGACAAATTCTGCGTCCATCCACAGGCTGCCAGCTCACCGTAAAATACGAACACCTGCAAAAATGTCACTGCTTGGAAGTGGCAGTGACGAGGTAGGAACCACCACCCCACGCTGCATCCCGCGGCATCCTGCTCGCTGCATGTCCCGTCCCAGCCTCACATCACGACAACACCGTTCTCGGCCACGCCGCAGGGGGCATGCAACACTCCATCAGCTGTCTCTGCCCCCACAACCCAAGTGCTAACGCCTTCTCCCCTCACAGCCAAGACCAACCCCTGTCCCACGACCCCACGCCCCTCCCCTCCCTTCTCCTCTCCTCCCTCTCCTCCTCCCTCTTCCCCTCCGCCCCCTTCTTCCCTCCCTCACGCCGTGGCCACCACCCCCACGCCCTGCTTCTCCCTGCCCACCTCCTTGCCCTCCCCCGTGCCCATCACCACCTTGCCCTTCCCCTCCGCCCGGATGCGCGGCACCCCGCTGTCGTCCAGCTCCGCCTCCACGCCCAGGTCGTCGCCCAGCAGCGCCTGCGCGCGCCGCGCCGCCGTCCGCACCTCCCCCATGCTGTCGGGCAGCGTGCGGAAGTAGCGCACCAGCGTCTTGCTGCCCTCCTGCGCAGAGGGAGGACGGAGGGGAGCAGGTGCAGAAGGAGGGAGCAGAGCTTCGGTGTGAGGTGTGACGAATACGTACGACAGGGTGATCTCGCCTTGTGCGTCAGCCTTTCCAGCGAAATTGCGTCGTGTCAAGGCGGCTAGGGTGACACCGAAGGCGAGAGCTGGATGCGGTTTCAGGGGAAGGGCCTCGAGCGATCATGCCATCTGTTGAGGAGTGGCTCCTCCAGCGCCTGTTGTCGGGACGTGTTGGGGCCGCCAGGGCGTCTGCACGCATGCCTCTGCGGTTCTGCAGTCCTAACCCCCACGGCGTCACGGCCCTTCCCAGGGCCCCCCTCCCCCCTCCCCCTCATCGCCCCCACCTTGAGCACGCGGTCCACGCTGCCGTCCGGCTCCCACGCGTACAGCCCGAACTTCATGGTGTAGCCGGTGGCCCACTCCAGGTTGTCCAGCAGCGTCCTGGGGCACCGGAGCATGGGAGCGTGGCAAGGGTGTGGGACAGCGCATGGCTGGCAGCCCGGGCACACTGTGGGCACCATGTGCTGCCGAGATAACACGCGCCGCTGGGCTGGGCTCTCGGCCTGTGCTTGCTCCCCAAGGTGTGCGTCTCCTGCCGGCATCGGGCCCGGACCCCACAGCTGCAGCTGCTCGCAACCCCCACACTTAGATCCGCAACTCCGTGCAGTCCGCCCCGGCGGCACCCACGGCACCTCACAGCAACTGGACAAAGTAGAGCTGCCAACAACCCCACCCGCACCCGCACCGGACCCACACCGTCACCCTGCCCAACCACTACACAAGGAGTTGGGGCTGCCAAAACCAGCACCCGCACCCCGCACCCGCACCAACACCCGCAGCGCCCCCCATCCCACCCACCAGTAGTAGAAGCCCCGCACGTCGTAGCCGTCCGAGATGGCACGCAGCACCTGCACAAACACGCGCAGTACAGGCGGCACGTGTCACTGGCTCGTGCCAACAGCGCTCCCAGGAGTCGGGCAATGCCCCCGGCTGCAACATTATTTGGGACATGGCGGTCATTGCCAGCATCGGCCAGGCCTTGGGACACTTGCTTATCTGCGCACGTGACGGCCTGACGGGCTGCCGTGGGTTGCGGTTGGCGGTAACCGTTACCTTCATCACGCGCCCTATCGATCCTCAACCCACCGCCTTGAAGTACGTGTCGATCATGAGCGCCCGCCGGTCGTCCCTGCTGTCGGCGATGCCCGTCTCCGTGATGTACATGGGGATGCCGAACTCGGAGCAGCTGGAGATCAAGACACGGTCGCACAGACAGACGGTCACTCAGACATGGCGCCACTGTTTCAACAGGCACGAGGACTTGTATTGTCACAGCCAGGCAATGCAGCACACCCCTGTCCAACTCGCGCCTTGCGTGCCGCAAAGGTCAGCGAGTTCCTGCACACCATAGGTGCTCCTTCCGCCCTGCCCCCGGCTCCTGAAGGCACCCCTGCCCCCTGCGCTGCCTTGCGCCCCCCTGTACCCCTGAGTCCCGCCTTGCCGTACACCCTGTGCCGTACGGCCCCCACGTACCGCTGGATGGCGCGGTACATGCCCTCCGGGTAGATGGGGTAGTACATGTCGGTCATGACCTCCTGCGTACGGCAGCTGGGCGCCAGGTACCAGCTGAAGATGCCGCGCGAGTAGTAGTTGATGCCCCACCAGTCGCAGGGCGGGCGGCCGTCGGGGTCCTTCCACCTCTGCCACGTGCCCAGCACCGGCAGCTTCCACACGAACTCGCCCGTCAGCATCCAGTGCTCCACCACGTCCCAGCCCCACCAGTACGTCATCCACTCCGACAGCACCCTGGGGGTGGTGGATCAGTCGACGTGTGAAAAGAAATGGGATACCGAGGCGACATGCAGTAGCTAGCACTCCGGGGCAACATGATGGCGCCAGTGCATGACGACATGAGTAGCAGCACCCCCAGGCCAGGGCGCGACACACCCTTTTCGAGCGGCTTTGCGCTCACAGCTTTGCTGACGGCGCTGTGGCGCCTGCCCGAAGCTGTCCGTGCAACAGGTACACTTGACTAGCGCCGCCGCTGAGGCCCTTTATTGCCCAGAGGGCCCTCCGACGCGGAGGGCGGTGCGGGCCGATGGGGCCGGATGGGCTCGCATGAGTCCCCGGTCCGCTTTCAGCTTCGCAGCGGGCCAGACCAGTCGGCTACCAACCGCTTTCCAAGCCATGGCTGCTTCCGGGTCGAACTCCGAGACTTCGGCGCAGGCTCTGATCCACACAACTGACCCATGGCCATCTCCACCACCACCCCACTGCAGCCCACACGCCCCACCCACTTGGCCACGCCGTACAGCACTCCCGTGCCCTGCGCCTCGAACGTGATGTGGTGGCTCACCAGCCCGACCTGCGTTCATTTAGAGTAGCAGAACGCATCAGCAGCCAGCTACATAAGTTTTTGCGAAGCTCACAACGAATGCCTCAGCAAGTCAGGAAGGCAAGGCGCAAGTGTCATGTCACGCCGCACGCCTGCCGGCAGCGGCCCTCCCCACTCCGTCCCACCTGCGCCGCCGCGCCCCCCGGCATGGCCTTGATGGCGCGGTACGCCGCCACGTGTGCCTTTAGCATGGTGGACAGGAAGCGGCCGGCGCCCACCAGGTCCATGATGCGGCCGGGGGGCGCGATGCCCACGATCCAGCCCAGGAACATGGCGCACTGAACATGAGGAGGCCAGGGGAAAGCGCAAGGATTCAAGGAGTTACGGGGCATGGCCGCAGGTTGGGGTTTCAGGGATGCGATTGTGCTTGGACTGAGGGCGTGGGCTTGGTGTGGCAGGGGCAAGAGACGACAAGGCACTGCAGGTGCGTGGGCTAAGCTGCTCGGAAGTGCGCGGCGTGACGGCCCTCCTTATGGCCGGGGGGCCTAGCGTTGTTCGTCGCACGTGGGCGGCCATCGCCATGGGATGATGTCCCGCGCATAAAAGCTACGCACGACAGCGCTCAGCCTCACGTGTACCCCTGACGCTGCTGCTGACGCCCAAAGCTTCAGTTGGGCACCCTTTTCGCCCGGCATGCAGCTGGGCACCGCCTCACCGTGGGCTCGTTGAATGTGGCCCACAGCTTGATGCGCGGCCCAAACCACTCGAAGCACTTGCAGCTGTAGCGCACGAAGTCGGGGATGTTGGCCTCTTTGGTGAAGCCCCCCTTGTCGTCGAACCACGTGGGGTGCGTGAAGTGCCACAGCGTGGCGTTGGGCACCAGCCCGTGCGCGTCCAGGCAGTCCAGGATCTGGTGGTACCTGGGGGAGGGTAATGGGCGTGTTTTAGTGCAAACCTGCTTAGCCACGCGCGGGAGGTGGCGTCAGCAGTCATGGGTTCGCATGGCGAGGTGTGGAGGTGTCGACGCCTGCGGTGAGGTTAATGGTAAATGCGTGCAAAGGAAACCTTCCGCCTCCTCCTCGTTCCTGTTCTACCCCCTGCTTCTGCTATGGTACGATATGGGAACGCCCTACCCTACGTTGATAACCCCCCGGCGCGTACCGTACCTGCGGATGGCTTCATAGTCGAACACGCCCGGGTAGGGCTCTATGCGGGGCCACTCGAAGGAAAAGCGGAACGAGGTGCTGCCGATGTCGGCCGCCAGCTTGATGTCGCGTTCATAGCTGGGGGCAGGGGGGGCGGGGACGCAGGGAGGGTCGGGTAGGGCACACGGGGCGTGAGGGAGCGTGTCGCAAATGTGGCTTTGGGTACTTCAGGAGTGGGGTAAACCAAGGCGTACTCTCCCGGCGGGCGTGTCCCCGCAAAGTTATAGGCAACTCAACCGTATAACCTAGCAGATGCCGTGTGGAACGTTGCGTGTCGCGGTGTTGGGCAAACCCGCAAAAACCTACAAACTGCGTAACGCTTCACCTACAAGAAAGCCGCTCCCTTCCTCGATTGACCCCATCACCCTTGCATAATTGCTCTCACTTGTTCCAGAAGTCACTGTTCACGTCGATATTGTATTTCCCACGAATAGAGCTGACGCCAAAGTACCGGAAAGGCCATCGCTGCTTGGCGAACCGTGTCCAGTTGCTGGCCTTATCACCGCAGTTCTGCCATACGCTGATAGCGGCGCCTTTAAGGAACCGTGTTGTCTCTTCTATCTTTGGGGCATTCCCGTTGGCCGCCCCCGTCATGTTACGCGCGAAACGTCCCGCTGCTGCGCAACTATAGTGTGGCGCCCACAGAGCTTTTGCACTTCAGCTGTATCCTCTGCAGTGTATGTATGTGAGCGTCGATTTGCAGCTCAGCCAGCTGAACACGCGCTGAACACAAAAGCTTCGTGAGTTGGTTTCTATTGCAGTGCGCGGCCTCTACCAGATTCTCTATTTCCGGTGGTACATACGCTGCACAAGCACCTATTTCAGATGGGTGGCCAGCGCTTGCTCAATCCTGCAGCGCTAGAGGCGTACTGGCCGAGGAAGCAACGCAATGGTATGCTAATGGCAACAAGCCATCCATGCCACTTCATGCGAGATAACAATCCAATGGTTCATAAGGCATGCACAGCATATCGGGATGCAATCTTAATGCAGCTGCGCGCGGATGACCCAGGGGTCGCTGTGAGAGCAGGAAACAATGCGCCAAGCTCCCGCTGACTGATGCTTGCTGTTTGCCAAAGGTAAGCCTGACGTTGCAGAGTATAGCGCCCAAATACGCTTCTTGGCAGCCGGACAGGCAATACGGAAGCAAAGGCATCCCATGCGGGCGACTTCGGCATGCAACAAACCTACAGCTGTTCGACGGCACTCAAATACCGGCCAAAGCACGAACAGCTGGAGAGCTGCACTTCTTAGACCTGATGCATAACCGCATACTTGCAATCCGTCGAAAGCATGGCATTATGCTCGTTACCTAGCTGCGCGCCGTGTACGCCGGGCATGACCGGAAGCCACAATGGCGGTGGCGTTGCGGGCCCGCAAGCGCAGCAGCTCGCCCCGCCGCTGGCGAGCCGCTTCCTTCGCGGCGTCTGCACTAGCTTCTGGCAGGTGCGGCGACAACGCAGCAAACAAGATACGCAATTGAGCTTCCTTTGCAGAACCGTGCTTCTGTGTGCTTACTGACACCACTTTGAAACTGTGGAACTCTGTAACGCACGCGCTTTTGTAACCAGGATTGACCCTTGCATGCAGGCCTCGGGCGACGCCGACAGCAACTGGACGCGCTTCGCCCGCGGCCGCTGGCCACTGCGCCACTTGGGGGTGCCCGCCATACGCGGAAAGTACAACGTGTTCGACGCGTGCAGCGACCTGTGGACCAAGTGAGGGGCGTCAGCATGGCTGGGACAGTAGGGCGTGGAAGCGGTGTACGGGTACGGCATTACGGTATACGGAGGGCAAGCAGGGAGGGAGGGAGGGAGGGTGGGCGGGTGGGCGGGTGGCACGCACGGGAGGACTGTTGGAGCCAAGTCCGGATGAGGGGCGCGGGCGGCCAGGGCAGGGGCCTGAGAGGGGCAGGGCGATCGGGCGGGTGGCACGCACCTTTGACCAAATTACGCACACCCACCTGTAGACCTATCAGCGAGGCCAAGTGGCGTCCTGCGTGGTGCTGGAGGCGACGCCCAGGTGCACGGTCGTTGTCGCGATGCACATGCTCGCCTCCCAATTGCAGCTCCTGTCATGTTGCGCCCCTTCCGCGCCACCCGACCCTCCTGCGTCCCCACTGCCCCCCAGCTACGAGCGCGACATCAAGCTGGCGGCCGACATCGGCAGCACCTCGTTCCGCTTCTCCTTCGAGTGGCCCCGCATAGAGCCCTACCCGGGCGTGTACGACCATGAAACCATTCGCAGGTGGGGTCAAAAGAGGGACTGGGCATGTGCCCACGCAAGGCAATACCGTGCGCATAGATACTGCATCCGTAACGCGTAAGTGACGCCCGTGAACATGCCGTGACATTTCCCGTGGTGCATGCAACAAGTCCATACAATCACCCACGTGATGCCATTTCTGCACACCTTCCGCCCTCCTCGCTTCCACCCAGGTACCACCAGATCCTGGACTGCCTTGAGACGCACGGCCTGGAGCCAAACGCCACGCTGTGGCACTTCGTGCACCCCGCCTGGTTCGAGGAGGCCGGGGGCTTCACCAAGGAGGGCAACATCCCCACCTTCGTGATCTACTGCGAGAAGGTGTTCGCCTGGTTCGGGCCGCGCGTCAAGCTGTGGTCCGTCTTCAACGAGCCCACGGTGCGTCGTGACGCGTCCCAATGCACCCCCCTGCTGCCCATTAAGCCACCTGATTGCAAGCAGGTACGATCCTTTTTTCAAGTCACACGCCAGCTGGCGCACTTCCATGCCGGTCGCCGCTGTGCGTACGAGGCAGCTGCTCCCGCCTCGCACCGTGTTTTGCCCACTGGTGCACGGCCGCCTCGCGGTATAGATGGGGCACCATTCGGTCCCACATGCAGGCCAACCATGTCTCCCTGCCTCCCTACTCGTGTATTACAACATGCTTTCTCCATCCCTGCATGGCATCTTATCCTACGCAGGCCTACGTGTTCCTGGGCTGGATCATCGGCGCGGGCCCCCCCTGCCACTTCCTGGACGCCCTCAACGCCGGCCGCGTGCTGTCCACCATGCTCAAGGCGCACGCGGAGGTGTACCGCGCACTCAAGGCCATGCCGGGGGGCTCGGAGGCGCAGATCGGCTTCGTGACGCACCACATCCGCTTCGAGGCGGCTGGGCAGGGGCCGCTGTACGCACACAGCAGGTGCAACAAGGGGTTATGCACCACGCTGTCTCCTCTTTGTGGGTTGCTGGCCTGTGCGATAGCGGCCCCATGAGGTGCTGCTCCGTGACTCGCACGCTCAATCCGTACCGGTGCACGCTCTACGAATTATTGATCTGCGAAGCTTTCTTGACGGCGGGGATGGCCACGCGCGTCCGTTTTGCAGCCACATGCGCCGCCCTACTCCTAATTTCATTGCAATTGAGTTACTGCACGTCTGCACACTTAACCCACCTTCGCAGGGCCGTCGCCCGCTGGCTGACCTACTGGGTGGGACCCGAGGTGGTGGAGCACTGGATGCTGACGGGCGAGTTCGTGTGGAAGCTGCCGGTGCTGGGCACGTGGCAGAGGTGGAAGGACCCCGACGGCCGCCCGCCCTGCGACTGGTGGGGCATCAACTACTACTCGCGCGGGGTGGTGGGCGCACTGCTAGTGCCCACGTGCCACACCGGGGAGATCATGACCGACATGCCGTACCCGATGTACCCGGAGGGGCTGTACGACGCGGTAAAGCGGTGGGTGTACGGTGGCTTGTGGATTGGGGTGTGCGGTGCTGGCGCGTGCGTGGATGACCAGTTTGGTGACTATGTTGATTACTTGACAGCCCGTTCTCACGCAAGAGGCGATGGGGAGGCGTGAGGATTAGGGTGGAGGGCCTGTGCCATGCCCAGGACTGAACGTACCTTTGGTGACCAAGGCAGGTCGCTTTGCGCAACGGGCCTTGCCCCCCTGACCTCTTAGCCTCCAGTCATTCGAGTCGAGTACCCGGCAATGCAGCAGGGTAACTGAAGGCAAGAATGCAGATGCGCATGCGTGCTTGCGGTGGGCGCTGTTGGGCTGCAACGGGCGCTATGCAGCCCAGGGCGTAGGTACTGTACCCAAGTGTGTGTCTATGATGCTATCAGCACGTGGCATAACAGCTGTGCCCGCCCTGCGGCGGGCGCTATTGGGGTGTATGCCGCCCAGGGCGTAGGGACTGTACCCGCCCTCGCACCCAACACGCTCTGTACGGCCCTGGCCCTGTCCCGCAGCTGCTCCGAATTCGGCATCCCCATGTACATCACGGAGACGGGCATCGCCGACAGCAGGGACGACCGGCGGGCGCTCATGATCGACACGTACTTCAAGGCGGTGGGCAAAATTAGCTGTCTATTTGTGTAAACGTGTTAGCCAATCCTCATGGTTATGGCACTTAGCAGAGCCACCGTCTACGTGTTGTACGACAGCTGCATTGGGTACACTACTTGGTAGTGCACGCGGATCCCACGTGGCCGTAGGTGATGGCACCTTATGCCTTTCCGTGCCTGTGCCTCGGCCGCCTCCTTTCGGCTTGCTTCACTACTCGGCACGCCGTTGCCCTCTTCGTTCTGTGTCCTTCCGCAGCTGATGCGCGCCATCTCGGACGGCTACGACGTGCGGGGGCTGTACTACTGGTGGGTGGCGGTGTGGGTTAGGTCGCCTGGCAGCTGGCGTCCTCGAACTCGGTTCCTCGTTTGGATCAGGCGCAGGAGACGAGCACTCCAGAGACAGGGGGTGCTGCAAAGCAGTCTGTGGTGGCAAAACTAGAAGGCGAGTCATGAATTTGTGGTGCACTCCTTGAGTGTGTGCACGGTCTGCGCTGTCCTCGACAGCGTCCACTCTACACTCCCCGTATCCTTGCTGGCCGGAAACAACCGGGTTACACTCCCTTGAGGGCACGTGTCCTCACTTGCAAGGCCCAAAACACTATTGTGCAAACAAAAAAAAGTCATTTTTTATGCAGCTCTCCTGAGCAAGGAAGTGGTGCAACGTACCCGGCTGTCCGTTTCCGTCCATTCTTTGAGCTTGCCAGGAAGTGATCCAGTTGATCCAGCTGGGCATCGGACGCATCTAGCGGTACCCGCGGTACCGGTACAACACGCTTGACCACCGGCTGGCCCTTACCGTCCTGGCCTATCGCCGTGCATCCTCACTTGTCCTGCCCCATGCCCCTTCTCCCTGCCCCCTTTCTCCTTCGCACCCGGCAGGACGCTGGTTGACAACCTGGACTGGTAGGTGCCGTACAGGCGTGCGTGCTGCACCTTAGCACGTGGCCACGGCGGTAGGCACGTGGCAAACACCTGGCACGCGAACAGCAGCAGGCCTGTAGAACGACGCCCACCTGTAGGGCGCCACTGCACACCGGCTATGGCGCCCACCTGCCACGCTTGCCACGGGCGCCCACCTGCCGGTACCCTGTGCCTGTGCCGCCGTTGCAGGTGCTCCGGGTACACCATGAAGTTCGGGCTGTACGCGTGGGAGCCGGACGGCAGCGTGGACCGCGTGCTCAAGGTGGGGGCGGGGGGAGGGGGGAATAAGGGCTTGAGTGCGAAGCAGTAAGGCTCAGTAGAGGTTGCTGTGGCGCGGGTGGCAGCGCGACCAGTAGCGGCCAGTAGCAGCAGGCGGTGCTAGGGGACCTGCTGTCCTCAGTTGCCCTGAACACGGTGCACACCAGGGGTTTGATGTAGACTGGACTAAAATGCCAGGGTTGGGCCATACCGGTACTCAGAGAGGCACCATGGCGCGGCGCGATGCCTGGCCGCACGTGCGCAGGCTGCCCTTCCGCGCACTCTGCCGTGCACACGGCGGGTGCTACGGCAACATCGAGACGTGAAAGGTCGGCCTGATTCACGTGCATTAAGTGTTGTAACATCTCCTCACCGCCTCATACCCGGCCCCTTTTGCAGGAGGGCAGCAAGGCCCTGCTCCGCTGGTTCCACGCCCTGCCGAACGACCTGAAGGCCGTGCGGGCCTTCGCGCGGCGGTACACCAGCGGCCCTGCGACGGACGCCTGCAGCCAGCCGCCGTCCGCCCCCAACTAAACCTTGTTGCCGTACAGCGATGAAACCCCGACGACATTGTACATAAGCCTCGCCCATGACGCAGAGCCATCGGTTTTCAAATGAACGCCAGCTTATAGATGCAACAGTGGTGGGAGGCTTCGCTGTGAGGTGGCGACCGTGTCACGGCTTGTATTCTTGCTTGGGGCACGAGGTTAAGGCAGGGGCCCCGTGGTGGGCCTGACAATAAAACACAGTCCGTCCGTTACCCTAGTGGGACGCGAAAGGGCGAAGCTTGTGCGTGTGAGACTCTAAGCACATTGGCATCTCGCTGCTTGTGCGCATGTAGGAACCCAAAGACTGCTCGTGCCAGCGCGGATACATTATCCGGCAGGTTGTTCCACAAGTACTCGTGTGGCCACACGGTATGGCGAGACAAATTTGAAGTGCCGTCGCTGCACGTTTGCGGCCTGGTTGTCGTCCACAAGGACAATTCTTGGTGTTGGTTGTCAAATGTCAATGTTGTGATTGCGGCGTCAGTGAACATGTCTTGCTTGTGTGTGTGAAGGTCGTGACATCGTGTGCGTTGGCAATGCCTGGTTGATCTGAGTACATGAGTACCAATACCAGCAGCAGTTGGGTGCAGGGCTGCAGGCTGTGCAAGGAGGAATTTAGGAGAGCAGAACCATAACGGGTTCTTTCTCCCTCCTGGTTTCTGCCTTGTAGCATGACCGTATTGTGTGCTGCATCAAGGCACAGGTCGGCATTCCTGGGCGGCACACCTGTGCCAGCCACCAACCAGCAGCGTGCTATGGTCTTAGGCACTACATGGCCAGCCATTTGCCCCGCATCTACCCCGCGTTCCCCACATACTGTCCTTGCCCCCAGCCGAATGCAGTCGTGGGGTCAGGATGTTTGTTGTGCCACAGCCACGAACACTGCACAAAGGCGCCGGCACAGCGCGTCTGCTGTACACGTTGAGCGTTGTTGGCAACCTTCAGTTTAAAGTGACCATTCACCATGCAGCACCCCAGCTAGCAGCTATGTCGCTGGCAGGTTGGCTGCACAGGCGGACCCTGATGGTACATTGTACGAGCAGAGGTAACGCAAGCTCTCAGGGCGGGTCCGTGCAAGGCAGGCGGTGGTTAGCTCCGTGCCGTGGCACGTGTCTGCTGGGGCGACGCCGAGTGTCGACGACGCTTTTGCGTGGCACCGCTCGAGGCAAACCGAGCAGTGATCAGTCAAAGGCGTTTAATAGCCTGTGCGCAAGAACTTATCGAACGCTGCGCAACTTGGGCCTCGCGTGAAGTGGGTCAGCAGGTCCTCCAGCCTTGCCTTGGACAGAGTCACACGTCAACGGACAAGTCGTTTACCATCAGCTTTATATGCTCACACCACCTTCGACTACCTGGCAACGCAAGCCCAACATTCCTCGTGTCTAACGGCCAATACGCTGGACTCCCTCGTCCTGCCGTGCAAACTCAAACATCCTCTTACTTGCGCCCAGAGACGGGACCTTTCACTTTTCGTGCCGACCTTTCTGGTGCTCCTGCGCACCCTACACCTTACGACTTTTAGGCGTAGCGCAGAGTTCAGGTCGCAACCATGTTTCCTGGTATGCCTCCTGGGGGCCCGGGCGGGGCGTTCGACTTCTCCGCCCTGCAAGGGGCTCTGAACGTAAGAAAGCGTAGCTATATGATGCCCCAGCCGGCGCAATTGACCGCGGCCTCGTCGGGGCCGAATGCATTTCGACCTGAACCTTCTTTTCCTGGCGAACGACGTGTGCGAACCACAGGATCCATCCATCAAGCAGATGGCGGAGCAGATTGCTAACGACCCCTCCTTCAAGGAGATCGCGAAGCAGATGCAGGAGAGCTTCGGTGCTATGATGGGCGCCGGCGCTATGGGTGCCCCAGGTGCCGGTGGCGAGGCGCGCGCTGCTGGCGGTGAGCGCAGCGAGTACAGGATTTACAGTTTCATGGTAGATCCAGGGACTGTGAAGCATTCTGCTACGGTCTGCAAACCTCGCCCTGACGCGACTACCTTCCCCCCGCCCTCTCCCTCCCCAGCTGGCGCCGGCGCTGGCGCTGGTGCCCCGGCGATGCCCGGCATGCCCCCGGGCATGGCCCTGCCGCCCAACTTTGACCCCTCCAAGTACATGGAGGCCATGACCAACATGTTCCAGAACCCCAACTTCATGCAGATGGCTGAGAAGCTGGGGAAGACCATCATCGAGGTAGGGGCGGTGGCCAGGGGCGGGAGCCAGGCGAGGCGGGCTTCGAGGCGCGCCCGTTATGCTGGGAGTCACGAAGCATGTGTACCTCTGGCATGCTCAGTGGTTTTTGTGGCATCATGAGCAGCTGGTAGTCGTCTGCGCCATGATACCACTGCTGCTTGTGGACGGCAGCGGCCAGCTGCAGCACCTGCTCCGAGTCCTGCCTCGCCGCTCCTCAGTGCACTGAAGAGTTGCTGCTCCGTAAGCGCACCTGCCAGGAAAATAGCGACACTAGGCTGTACCCTGCTCCTCCGTTCCCGAAGAGACCCATGCCCCATGCCCGCTCGCCCCGCTTACCCTCCGCTTCCCTTGCCCCCCCCTCCCCTCCCCCTTGCCTCCGCCCCCCCTGCAGTCGGACCCCAACATGTCCACCATGATGCGCAGCATGCAGGACCCCGACTACAAGGCCAAGGTGGAGGACGCGCTCAAGGGGCTCAAGGACGACCCAGAGCTCAAGCCCATCCTGGAGGAGCTGGAGAGCCAGGGCCCGGCGGCAATGATGAAGTGAGGGGGAACGGAAGAAGCGATAGAGAGGATAAGGCGGCTTCCCCTATCCTCGGCAATGGTGAAGTGAAGGGGAAGGGAGTGTGACGGTGCTCCATTGCGGGGATAGCTGCTGTGTCAGAGGCAGGCGTGCGGGCAGCACGGCAGAAGGGTTGGGGCGAAGGCAAAGGTCGTTGATGTTTACGGGCAGCTACATGGGGCAGGGACTGGGCAGCGGAAGCAAGCAGCAGGAATAGGCTGCGGGTGAGCTGGAGGGATTGGGGATTTGCTGTCGGGCCACAGCGCTGGTGGCCTGCTCAGCCAGGACGCCCCGCATATGCTCCCTCTGGCACAACCGCAGACAGGTAGCGGACGATTCCGAGCAAACGCCTTGCCTCCTTTTCCCCCAGGATGTGGAACAACCCCGAGGTGCTGTCCAAGCTGGGCCGCGCCATGGGCAACGTGTTTGAGCTGCCGGGGGCGGAGGAGGGCGAGGAGGGAGAGGGCGAGGAGGGGGAGGCTGTGGAGGAGACCGTGCACGGGGCAGCCAGCGCGGGTGGGTCCCGGGGACTGGGGGAGGGGGGCTGCTGGGCAGCGGCTTGGGTGGGATAGCAGTTGCCGGCCGAGAAGCGGGAACAGCACCTGGGGACCTGAGTTACGTTTGGCGAACTGGGGGCTTGCTCGTTGCAGAGGAAGCAGCTGCCAAAGGGGGAGGGTGCTTAGCGCTGCGTATGGCGGGCAGACGTAAGGCCTTGCGTGCACGTCAGCGAAAGCGAATATGGGGCGGCCATGCTGGTATCACGTCAGGTCGCATACGCGGAACATCAGCCTCGATTCCGCGACACGATTGTGAGCGTATTGCTGCTCGTTGCGCTGCCCGAGGCGGTTAGCTGGGGGCATGGACGAGGGCTGGGTTGTCAGGCTAGGGCAACACGAGGGGTTAAGGGCCGGCGCGGGGTATAAGCGCTTTCTCGGGGGCTTTGCGTCGCCAGCTGTGGGCTGATGACCCAGTCAACCCCACCCACCTCGCGTTTTACGCGTACCCACCTGGCGTGTACCTGCTGCCTGACGAGGTAGCGGTTTTGGCGACTGCGTAACACCTCCTCTTACAAAGCCCGGGCAGCTTGCCCGTGAGTCCCAACAGCTGGCCCCATAGATTTGGTGTACCCGGAATCATGCACCTCAACTGGCCCCGTTCGACCTCCACCACCCGCACAGGCGACGTTGAGCTGCTGAAGAAGCTCATCTCGGAGGGCGCCAACGTGGACGAGGCGGACGAGGAGGGCCGCACCGCGCTGCACTTCGCGGCGGGGTACGGCGAGATCGAGTGCTGCAAGGCGCTCATCGAGGCCAAGGTGGGGACACCCTAACGGTGGGGAAGCAAGGAGCGAGGAGGGGTCCGCCAACGGGGTCGTGCGTGCGTTGACAGTCTACAAGTGGGGCGCCAGGGGAAGCATTGTTGGAACCTATCCTGCTGACAAACTGGGTTAGATGCGCTTTACTGACCCTTCTCCCCCCGTCAAACGCCCAGGCCAAGCTGGACGCCGTGGACACCAACCAGAACACGGCGCTGCACTACGCGGCGGGGTACGGCCAGGCGGAGAGCGTCAAGCTGCTGCTGGAGAGGTGGGCGAGGCGGAGGTTTGGGGCCAGGGAAGGGGACGGGAGGAATGGGGACGGGCAAACTTGGGCAGCGGGAAAGTGTTGGATTTTGGCAACAGTGAACGAGAGCCTGCGTGGGGAGGGACATTGTTGGTGCGCCGGCGGCGGTGGTAGGCAGGGGGGACGGTGGGTTTAATGAAACGGGGCTGGGTGGTGGTTCATACTACGTCCGCACTGTGGATCATGTCGGGCCCTGGTCTGTGTTGAGTGCTTCCAGGAGGGGTTGCTGTCTGTCACCCGGTGGGTTGCCAGGGCAGGTTCGGGGACACGGCAGTGGCGAGCAGCGGAAAGCTTACACTATGGGATGCTTGCCGCAGCAGCAACAACAACGTCCAAGGCAGAGCAGTGGCGCGCTCCTTTGTTACCCGTGCCCGCCTAGCTCACCACGGCGCGCCACGGGAGTAGTGGGAGCGCACAGCAGCCGTGGAGCCAACCCGCACCAAAACGGCTCGGCAGTTTGCACACCCGTGCGCCGCAGCTAGCATGTATTGCTGGGACATTCCAATCGCAAATGGCGGGGCTGGCCCGCACTCAACATTGCACTCCCATCCAGAGCATCAGTTTCATACCCCAGCCAGCCACTCACGCGTAGCTACTCCCAACTTGGGCGCGCCTCCTCTGACCCGTCTGCCCCCGTACCCCCTCTTTACACCCGCCTGTCCACCCGCAGCGGCGCCGACCGCACCGCCAAGAACCTGGACGGCAAGACCGCCCTGGAGGTGGCGGAGCTCAACGAGCAGCAGGACGTCATCGACGCGCTCAAGGCGTAAGCAAGGGGATGTGGCGGGAGGAGGTTGCATGTTTGCAAGGGTCGGCCAACAGGAGGAGGAGGAGGACCGGAGCGGATGAATGGACTAGTATGGCGTGGAGTTTTGAAGTGGAATAGAAGGAGAAGGAACAGGGGCGTCGCCAGGAGACCCCAAACATTGTGGTGCTGAGTGTATCGGGGGCCAGCATGCCTAGGCAGTGCCTAAGGCGGCGGCGGTGGAGAGGTCCAACCCGCGGACTGAAGAGCTGATGCGAGCCCCTTGGGCGTGACTGTTTGCGGACATGGTGCCTGTGTGCTGACAAGTTTTTGACGTAACCGAGGGATTGACTCAGGGTCCCTTGGGGCACTCGGTTTTGGGGTGCGTCGGTGTGCGCTCCGCCTGATGACCTGACGGGAGGGGCCACCCGGAAGCTGCAGGCGGTTGCACGTATGGGTGGGGTGGCTTGCACCGTTGCTGCAGCCCACGCCCATTGAGACGCCGCGCAACTAGGTATGGTGGTTGAAGGCGGTTGCAGTTGGCGCGTCAGGGAGTTGACCATGACCGTTTCACTGTGTAAAGTATGGAAAATGGAGCCGACACCGTCTGTGCAACCACTTTCCTGGCCTTCGTCCAACGGGCTCAGGTTCAAGTCCATCTCTTGGACAGTGCATGCCGAACCCCTGAACCTGAAACTTGAACGCTAACACTACCAGCCGAGCTCTGGGGATGGCGCCGCTTGCGGTCAGCTTCCGACCGAGCTCCACTCCCCAGCAATGCTCCTTGCAGCTGATCTCACTCCACAACTCCTTTCGACCCTCCCTCCGAACGCGAATCCCTTGTGGGTGCTCATAATGGCACACGTATGGGAGCTGCCATGGGCATAAACGCGCCGCCAGCAGACGGCCCCACTATACACAACCTCATATGCGCACTCAAAAAGACGTCGGAAGAAAACCTGGTGCCAGGGTGCCAGTACCAGCATTACGGTGACGAACGCTCACAGTGCTGTGTTGCCCTCCGCCCTTACAGCAGTCTTGCCACTTAGGCGAAAACCGGGTTCGGCTGCTGTTGCTGCTTTCCACCGCCACGATAAGCCCCTCGGCCAAAAACGCACCATCGGCACAGTGCCACACCCCTGCCACGCGTGCCTTCCACTAAGCCCACGTCGCCAACCTCTCCTGCCTCTCTCTCCTCCCTCCGGCTCATCACTCCAGCCCCCACCCGCTCCAGCACCTCACTTGCCCCCGGCCTTCCCCTTCTTTCCCTTCTCCTTCAGGTCCAACACCGAGAACCCACCCTTGCGCTTCCACGCGTGCAGCCCAGTCACGAACCGCACCTCCCGCCAGTCCCACGACTTGACCGCCAGCACAGACAGCACCAGCGCCGAGCCCACCAGCGCCGCCAGCTTGGCCCAGCCGCCCACCAGCGCCACGCCCGACGGGCTGATCGCCGCCAGGATCGCAGCCGCCGCCGCGCCAGCCACCGCCGCCACCGCGCCCGCCGTCAGCACCTGGCAGACACGTGTCACGATGGGGAGGGCCTGCTGGCACTCGGCGCAGTGCCGCACGTGGCGCTCGTGCCTGGCGGGGGGCAGGGGGCAGCGGTGTAGTGGGCAGGGGGATAGTGGCCAGGACGAGGGGGGCGGGTAACGCGGGGCTGTCAGGTTGCAGTTCCCATGGCAGGCGGTACCTCCATTGGGTGCTCGAAGCAACTCGACAAGGTGTTAAAAGCGCCAAGACGACAAAACACATCCTTTGGCCATCAGGAACCAAAACCCTGTGACTGGGAGCCATGCGGCCTGTATCCTCCACCACAACACTCCAATCCCTGACCCTCTCTCCCTCCCCGTAACCAAACGCCCAAACCCAGCAGCGCACCTGTCAAAGATCATCTCCTGCGACAGCGGCGCCTCGGGCCACGTGCCGTACGTCGTGGCGCCGTACTGCCCGGCGCTTGTAACGCCCACCGCCGCCGCCTCGTCACCGCCGGTGGCCCGCTGCAGGCGCACCGCCTGCTGCCCCTTCCACAGCGCGTCGGGGTAGCCCGCCGTCTCCGCCCAGCGGTTGACCGCCGCCACGCCCTCGTCCGCGGGGCTGTTGAGGTAGAAGGAGCGGAAGGTGAGGCTCTGGGAGCGCATCACGCTCTCCTGCCTGCGTGGAGGGAAGGGATGGGACCGGGGCGGGTGCACGGGGGCACGGGTGCAGCATGCCGGAGGAAGGGGGTTGCGGGCAGGTGCGTGCTTACGTGAGGACCGCTACTGCTACTGGTATGCCAGCGGCTGTACTCCTGCTAGTGCCTTTGCGTATCGACACGCAGGAAACTGGTTGCCTTGAGCCGTAGTCTGAGCTGCTATTGCTGCCGCTATCGCTATTGCTAACCGTGCGCCGGCCGTACTCGGCGGTGCCTAACCTCTTGCCCTCTTCCCCCCTCCCCACTCCACACACCTGCACATCATGATGACGTCCTGGTCGCTGATGAGCTGGAAGTCGAACAGCCAGTGCGCCGGCTTGCCCACGGCCTTCTGCTTGAACAGGTGGCGCATCAGCGTCACCAGCACGTTGCCCTTGGTCTCCGGCGTGGGCTTGGCCATCTCACCGCCGGACCCAGCCTTGGCCGGCTGCTGCTCCTTCACAGCCGACCCCAGCGACGCCATGCTGCTGTTGCTGCCCTTGCTGCTGCCCTTGTCGCTGCTGTCCGCGCCCGAAGCTGGTGCCGCCGTGGTGGTGGTGGTGGTGGGTGTGGTGCCCGCAGCGGGCTGGGGCTCCTCCTGCTTGACCGGGGGGCCGTAACCGAACTTGGTGTACACGCGGCTCACGCCCGGCCGTACGGGCACCTGCATCGTGCAGATGTACTGCCGGACCTTGGGCGTGTCGTACGTAGACCTGCCACGTGGACCGACGAGCGGACAAGACAAGGGCAGAGGTGACACGACGCAAGCGCGCTTCTTGAGCCATCGCGCATGACAAAGTGCAGTGCCTACATGTTGCAGATGCAAATGCCTACATTGCAACATGTAGGCAGAGCAGCACAGTCGACATTTCAGTACAGCGCAAATGCAAAAGACGGACAGCTCCGCCTCATGTGCTCTACGCGCCCATGGGCGTGGGCGTCGTTGGCGCTCCTGGGGTGTGTACGGACTGAAAAGAGCACACGGTGGCTGGCTGGTCGGCACACTCGTCACCCACTGGATCATGAAGGGCGGGTGGAAGTTGCGCACAGCGACCATGTCCTTGTTGGCGAGCTCGTAGCCCCTAGGTGGTAGTAGGGTCGGCAGGGAAGGGCGAAAGCAAGGAGGAGTTGAAACCAAGTGAGGCAGCCATGTTCATGAGCAGCAGGGCCACAAAAGAATCACAGAACGGGCATGAGGTCATAGCTCGAGGGGACAGACAACAGGGGAAAGATGACCCAGGGTAACAGTTCTCATCAACTTACAGTCCCCATAACCGCGCGCAATTGCAGAACACCAAGGTCATAAGACAGCCCTGTATGCTGCGCCCGTTTCCGTCCCCTTGGCCACACAAGGCTCCTTATCACTTTATCTCCCCACCTGTGGCTCCACGTGTATCCCTTGCCCAGGTTGAGCGGGTCCAGGTCCGTCACCTTTTCGGCCAGCATGGGGATGGAGTTGTCCTTGCGGAACGTCGCCACTGCAGGGGGGAAAAGAAAGTAGGGGGGCGGGTGGGGCACATGCATGGGGCGAAAAGTGGTGCGGGTGAAGGGCACACTTGGTGTTCAGCCAAGGCAAGCCACGGTAGGGTACTACAGTCGTCCCTAACCCTGCAAGTCCCATGCGTCCTCCAACTGCCCCACTGCCTAGGTAGCCATCGCGACCACCGACAGACAACACGAGCCACCAGCAGGGCTGCAGACTGACAACCTTCGGGCAACCGACCAGCAACGGCTACACAACCAAGGTTGCCGTCAGCGCAGTTACCCTGCAACGGCCGCATGCATCACCACTACTGCCACCGTCGCATCGACCCACAGCAGAGGTGCAGGAGTGCTACCAACAGGAGTGTCAACACACAAAATTACGCCGGGCGCCGGGCCCATGCATCACCAGCGTCTGGCCCCCTGGTCCCGCACATCCACTACTCACGGCCGTGGTGCAGGAAGTTGGCGTGCGCGGGGTCCATCCCCTGCTCCACCCAGAACGTGTAGTCGTTGGGCAGCTCGTTCATGTACCTGGGAGCGAGGGAACGCAGGACGTTAGGACTGTTTCTAGTAGCCAGCGTGACATGTAACGTCTACGAGAGGCAGGAACATTGGTGTGGGCGGTTTTCGAAGTGGGATTAACGAGCAGAATTTGAGGCCGATGCTGGTTGCTACCCGTGTGCTGTTTTGCACTCGGTCGTGAGAACGACGTAGAGGGTCAACCATAGATGGCAGAGGTCGCTGTTCCCCAACCCGGCCAAAACGGGCAAGGGAACAAAGCGGTCCTCGTGCTCTTGTTTGCCGCTCGACAGCCAGTTCCATCCCCGTTGCCACCACCCCACCCGCGCCCACCAGTCGAAGGGGCTGTACTCCTCAGGCACCAGGATGGGCGGCAGCGGGGCGGCCTCCTGCGGGCAGGCAGGACACGTGGCACGAGTGTAATCTCCTGCCGGTACCGTAACCAGTGCACCCGCTAAACGTTGGCCGCACGAGCAGATGTGCCTTCCGGCATACATACCTGCCACACCAGGACGTGGCCAGGACGGTACTACCCAGGTACCCAGCTGCTCCCCTTACACCCTCTGCAACGACCGTGCCTTGCCCCACGCCTTGGCTAGCTCCACCGCGCGCAAGTAGGTACCGGCGTGCACGCCTTGCCCTCGGGTCCTCCGGCTGCTGTCCATCCAGGTGAGCGACAGCCCGTACCCCAGCCCCAATTCGGCCTTCTCCCTAATTCCCCCCCTGCTGGTATCACGCCTGTTTCTTTCGAAATCCCACATGCACGCCCCATGCCGAGCCCCCATGACGGCCCTTCTTGAGCCTCCTTGTAGCCCTTCCGGTCCGATCGTAAGCACTCCCCGCGGCCTATGCGCATGCGGCACACCGCCCACCTTGGCCTTAATCCCCTCGGGGCTGTTGTCCATCCACGCGAACAGCACACCGTCCCGCTCCAGGGTGGGGAAGGAGGCCACGCAGGAGCGGCGGGAGGAGCAGGCGGTGGCGGCGGCGCGGGGGTCGTTGGCCAACTGTGGGGTACGCAGGCGGGGTGAAGGAGGCAGGGCAAGGCCGGTGGGGTGCAGGAGGTGTGGTGCACGAGGTGTGCTGCACGGCGCGCAATGGTGCAGTGGGGCGTCAACGGCTTCCATCGGAGGACACCACATGCCGATGCAAGCATGAGCGGCAGTGACAGCCTAGACAAGCGGTCGGCTGTAAACAGCGTACCCTAGCATACCGCCAGGCTCCAGGGACCAAAACTGTTACAGCTGCCAGACATGAAGAGCGCGCACCTGGGGGATGCGCGTGCAGGTGCCCTGACGGTCGAACTCCCAGCCGTGGTACGAGCAGGCCAGGCGCGTGGCCCCCGCCTCCAGCCGCCCCTCGGACAGGGGCGCTAGGCGGTGCGGGCATAGATCCTCCTGCACCACCCAGCCGTCGGTGGCGTGCCGCCAAACCACCAACTGCCGGCCGCCGAGCGTTACGGGCGAGGGCTTGGCGGGGTCGAAGTACCTCACGGGCGCCACGGGCCACCAGTTCTGGAGCCAATTGTAGGTGGGGTTGGAGGTGGCGGAGGCGGGGGCTGGGGAGGGCGTGTTGCTGCTGGTGGGGCCGGGCGTGATGGAGACGGGCATCTGAGATGTCTTGCTCACGGTCGCGGTGTCTGCAAGT
>VFQN01001926.1_pt1 | contig 33430 bp, 29 predicted proteins | sample 3512371 | NCBI WGS metagenome assembly VFQN01 (sample SAMN10412370, study PRJNA504923) | tailings metagenome | isolation source: Replicate 2 from Balatoc abandoned mine | place: Philippines: Itogon, Benguet | collected 2017-08-28 | reverse complement strand
AAATAGGTCTCCGATAATCCCATAACCCTTCTCCTGAAAAAAAAAAAAAAAAAAAATCAAGGACACGGGGTTTCCCACCCCTCTCGCTGTACGGATAGGAGCAACCAGCTCCGTCAAAGGATAGGCCACGACGAGCGGGCCGTCAGTTCTCCTATCACATGGTCGCACGCCAGCTTGCCAGCGGAACCAGGCATGCACGTGCATGTTACTCCGCACCTTCTGCAACGTCTGACCCAGCTTGGCCACAGGGATGACGATGCCGCTTAGAAGCTGCCGCATTAGCAGCTCCTTTCCAGCACCCCCTGCTGCACGATAGCCCGCTGCACCTTGGATAGGGCCTCCGCTCGTCACAGCAGCACCGCTGCCGTCTGCTGATGCTGCTGCCGGAGCTCCAGCAGCACACTCTCTTCCCTCGACAGCCAGCCTGCCCACCAGCTCCTGCTCCGCCTCCTCAAGCCACGCCTGGTCCAGGGGCACGCGCCACCGGGCCGCTGTGCCCACCACCGCAAACAGCAGTTCCGAGGGCGCGGAGCCCAGTCCGCCGGTAGCGCTGCCGGAGACGGTGCGCGTGAGGGTCGCCAGGAAGCTTGCAGTCGTGGGCTTAGGGACCTGCTCACCAGAGTCTAGCAGCGCTGTAAGGAGCTCCAGCTGCTGCCGGTGGCTTAGCTTGTCGAGGCGGGGGGCCACGGTCTCAAATGCGGAGGACAGCACCTTTGAAGGCAGTGGATAGCCGATGAGGCGCAGGGCAGAGAGCGCCTGCAAGGTTGGTCAGAACAAAGGGTGGCGTGGGGACTTGAACCGTGTGCACTTCGCTTCAAGCAGAACATAAGTCATGTTGAGAAAACTATATAGTGCAGCTCAAACGCAATGCACATGCACTCTGCGTTGACCAGGTTTTGTGTTCTCCAGGACTGCGTACTGATGTGATGGACAGCTAATCTGCTGCGTGCCTGGCCGTACAGAGCTGAACCCACCTGCACCAACGCCGCCGGGTGCAGCTCCTTGATCCTCTCCTGGAGCAGGCCTGCGAGCGCCGCGCCCATGCCCGCGCCGCCTGCCCCCGCCTGCCCGCCCGCCGCCTCCGCCACAACTCGTGCCAGCTGCAGCAGCACTCGCACGTCCAGCTGCTCCCGCAGGCACGCGACGTCCAGCGCCCGTAGCTTGCCCACCGCTTCCTCCACCTCCGCCCCCGCTATCGCTACCAGCTCCCGGCAATCCTCCTCCTCCTTCACCAGCTCCCGCTCTTCCGCTCCTTCTGCCCCGCCCCGCTGCTCGACACCGGCATCCTGCTTGGCGGCTGCTTTGCCACCCTTTTTGCCAGCTGCCGGCCTCTGCTGCTGCACCCTCGCCTGCATTGCCCGGCGCTTGCGCTCAGCTTCCTGTAAATCCCGCCTCGCTCGCCTCCGCGAACTGCCTTATGACTGGTTGGACAGCAGTATGCAGCTCTTGCCAGCCGTCCTGCTTGCCCTGCTGGTGGGACCGCAGTAACACCGCCGTAGTCCCAGCCAGCCACGCCACCTCCGCACCCCCTGGGCCCTTGGCTTTCTTGTCCCCAGCGCCAGAGGCCCGCTCCGCCGCCCGCCTGGCTTTGAGGTCGCGGCACATGGCCCCCAGCACCGCTGCCAGCGACCGCGCATCCAGTGGGTCCGCCCCGGGACCCCTTTCCCGTTTGCCGTGCTCCATTGCCACCTCGGCGACCGGTTCTGTACCCGCTGCTGCTCCCTCGCGCGCCGCCCAGGCCAGCCCGTCAACTCGCTGCCGTACAGCTTCCAGGAAGGACGGCGGTACCGCCAGCGCGCCACCTGGTGCGGCCAGGCGGTACCGTACGGCAACATGTACGGTAGCGCGCAGGTCCGCCATGTCCGCCTGCCGCAGCTGTTTCGCAATGCGCTGTGCGCACAGCACGCTGTCCGACAGGGAGGCGTGAAGGGCTGTGATGGCTTGGGTGCGGTCAGGGTTGGGGATGCCGGGCTGGGCGCCGTGTGGGTCTGTGTGGGTTAGCTGCAGCAGCTGCAGCATTGACCCATAGGCTTCGCAGACGGGGCCCAGGACTGCCGACAGCGAATGTTGGGAGAGGGTGGCAGCTGCCAAATTGGGCAGGGTGGCTGCCAGGTCGCGTGCCTGCTGGGGGCTGCACGCAAGGCGGGGCTGCTCCACCTGGGCCGCCTGCCCGCCCTCCTCGCCTGTGGGCGCTGGTGAGACGGCTTGCTGCCCTTTGCATTGCTGCTCAGTATGATCCTCCAGAAGCGGCAGCAGCAGCACCAGGCTGGATGTCACGGCCGACAGCTGATCGAAGGTCAGGGTCTCGCGGACGGCGTGCAGCTCCGAAACCAGGGACCGCACCATAACCTGAGAGTGCACGGAAGCGGCCACATGTGTACAATCAGTTGATTGATGCTTACGAAGGCAATCAAAGCTCTAGGTTCACCAGCAACCAGTTGCTTCTGGCCTACCCTAGTGTCCCCGCCCCCCACTCCCAGTACGTGTGGTAGCACGGGTGCTTGCAGGTCCCTACACCAGTCTACCAAGCTTGCCCTACTGTAGTTGTGTTGTTGGTGCAACGCGTTGCAACGAGGTGCCTCGGCATGCAGGGAAACGACCTGCTGCTATACAGTATGCCCTGTGTAGGCATGCCCACAGTTTTGCGTATCTGGTGATGCGCGGCGGCCATACCTGCACCTCCTCCCGCTGTTGCACGTCCAGCTTTTCACCGTCGCCCAGCACCCTGGTCAGGACACGCAGCGAGGCCGCGCCCACCACCCCTGCTGCCGCCCGCTGCTGCCCCTCAGGCGCGGTCTCGCGCCACGCACGCAGCTCCTGTACCAACGACTCGGCATTCGCTCGAACGAGCCGCTTCAGTAGGTCCTGCACCTCAGGATTGGGCTGTGCTGACGGGGCCGGTGTTGCCACGGGCTGCTGCGGCCTGCGGCCCGGTACCGCAGCTGCAGGCTGCAAAGCTGCACGTTGGATTGGCTGAAGCGGATGACATGGACACCTGGGGACTTGACTGCTGTGTCCAAGGGGGTTCAGCCTTGGTGAGCGCGGGGCGGTGCATCGCCCTCCGTGGGCGTTGGCAGCACAGCCCCACTGCGGATAGGTCGTAAGACGGCCCCTGCTGCCGAGAGCCCCTAGAGCCGAGCGGCGGTCTAGGGTCGCTTCACAGGAGTGCATGCTGTTGGGCCGTCAGCATGGCAGGTCCGAAAAACGTCCAGGGCTGGAGTCTGGGCGGGTGACGCGAATGCTGCGACAAGCTGCGACCTTGCGATACTGGTACCGTAACGCCCGCCTAAAACCGGAGGACCGTCAATGCTGGCAGCTTAGCGGTATAGTTAACAGTAGGAGATTGCATGGTTCACCTGGTCCTTGTCGCCTTGCTGCAACGTCGGTCGACCCTGACCCGTGCACTGTGACGGCATGCCGTGAGAATCACGACCTCACCGTTGGGCGGAAACCCTACTGCCTCACAGACGCTCAGGGTGCCATGAAAACAGCCACTACCGAACTGTAACCTTTTTAACTTTTAAACAACCTTGTGGAGCACGGCAATTTGCCCGATGCTGGCACGCCTTGTGCGGTCCAGGCGGTCTCGTGGACCACACGGATAGCGGAGTGGGGAAGGGTGCGTGGATGACCAGGGGAGAGGGGTATGCAAGAATGCAACTCGACCCACGTGGAGCCCATTCCGATGACTAATTGGCGAAAATGGTATACAACCACTACGCGCATCACCACTTTACCAGTATACAGCACCGCCAGCGTCGCACTGCCCGGCCCCGGCCCCAGCCAGGGAAGCGCCCTACCCCGCGCCCCAGCCCCCTTTCTGGCGTCATGGAGGAGACGCCGGTATTGCAAGCGTGTGCAGCCGCATGTCGGCCTTTTGATAATAACAACGTGTGTTGTCTATAATACTGCAAACCACAAGGGGCTTAACCTACTGCTGTCCCAAATGCCGCCGTGGTACATGCTCAGGGCATGCCGGTCAGGGGGAATCTCGCCGGACACCGGTGTGCACGTGCGGTAGGCTAGTGTATAGCAGGACACGCCGGCCACGTGGCCACTGTCTTTCCTTGGGGCGCGTCAGCACCCCTGCTGAGACAAACATACATTCACCATGACGTACAGTACCCCGCATTGCGGGGCCCGCAACCTTCACTGTGTGCCGTACGATAGCAGGGGAGCTTCCTTGGTTCCGACTGGTCTCGAGGCAGTGCACGTAAGGTGCCGGCTGCATCTTGCCTGATCTTGCCCACAGGGCCCTTTAGGGAGGTGTTGCTCTCCGGCGTCCGGCGACCCTGTTCCCCCGCTCGCACTGTCCAGAGCCAGTGGCGCACGTCTAAATCCATTGGTTTTGCCGCACATGCAGACAGCACATCAGGCGCCCAGCGGCGTCCAGTACAGCCGTGCCCTCAAGGAACGTTCTTGGTGGCGTCACACATGCACTAGGCACCCAGACTGGTACCTGTAGAGCCCACAACGACTTAGCCATGCAATCACTGCATCTTGCATGGCCTAAGCATGCGCACGGAATGCAGTGCTTTCTCCCCACACACGCAACATGCTTAACACCGCACAGGCGGTCGGGGACCCCGCAGTGCTCCGAGGCTCCTTCACTTCTTGCCCTTCCCAAATAGGAGCCCGTTGAGCGCCCCGGCCATCCTGTTCAGGATCACCTTGCCCATCACCTCAACCACATCTCCCACCGTGATCTCCTCCAGTTCGTCCTCCTCCTCCCCGCCCTGCTTCTTCTTCTTGTCCTCCGCGTCCTTGCCCGCTGCTGCCACAGCCCGGGGCGCCTTAGGGTCTGGCTGGAAGCCTTTGCCCTTGGGCTTGGGCCTGGCCTTCACCTTGGCCTTGGTGCCCTTCTGCTCCTCATCCTCCCTGCCCCGCCCCACCCCCACCTCAGCACTGGGTCCCTGGGAGGCGGCGCCCGGGCTGGCGCGGGCTGCGGCCGGCTCGGTGGCCACCGGCGGGGCGGGAGCGCTCGTTGGGGGCCGATCCATGGGCTTGGCCGCCTGAACCGCCCCCGGCGCCGGTGGCGGCCGTACACTGCTGGTGCTGGTGCTGGTGGTGCTGCTGCTAGTGGTGGTGTTTGCACTGCTGGCCCCGCGCGTCCCAGCCGCTGGCGAGGCCGGTGCCGCGGCGTCCACCTGGAAGCCCTGCGCCTGCAGCTTGGCGCGGAAGTCAGCAGCCACGTCGAACGGGTTCACACGCTCCGGCGCCTGCTGCTGCTGCTGCTGCTGCTGTTGCTGCGCCTGTACCTGCACCTTCTGCTCCGCCGTCCGCCCCTCCAACACCGGCGCTGGTGACGGCGGCGCGGCAACGCTGCTTGGCCCCGCCTTGGCCCCCGACCCCGAGGGCCCGGCCTGCCTGCCAGCCTCCTGCCCCGTGCCCCGCGGCCCAGCCGTGTCGCGCAGCCACGCCTCCAGATCCCCCGCCTCATCCACACTTCCCTTCGACCCACCCTCAACCGCTTCCCGCTCCCTCTCCTTTTCCAGCTCCGCCTCCACAGTCACCGTGCCGCTGGCGAGGCTCCGCATCAGCATCTTGCCCAGCTCAGACATCAGCTGCTTGGGAGCACCGCCGCCGCTGCCGCCGCCGCCAGCACCTCCCCGCGTCGCTGCCGCCGTGCCGGAACCCCCGCTCGTGAACATCTTAAGCCACGCCGGCTGGCGCTTCAGCTCTCGCTCCGCCTCCTTCGCTCGCTCCTGGGCCTTCCGGGCCGCCTCCGCCGCCTCGCTCGCCGCCGCAACCGCGCCCGACAGCAGCTGCGCAGCCACCTTCTGCTCCGCCACCTCGGGCGCAAAGATGAGCCCCAGCATGGCGGCCCAGCGGCCGATGGGCTCGCTGCTGCGGAGGCGGGACCCGGAGCTGATGGTGATGCCTTGGCAGCCGCGGTCGATGGTGGCCAGCACGAACAGGCGGCGGAGGATGGTCATGTTGCTGGCAAGGCCCCGCACGTAGGCCTCCCGTTCAAAGTCGCCGACGTCGAGGGACCGGGGGTTGGTGGGCGAGGTGGAGGAGTCGGAGGTGGAGGCATTGGCGGGAGGTGGGGAGGTGGTGGGCAGGGAGTAGGGCAGGCCGTGCCTGAAGCCGGGCGGCGGGCGCAGGCTCGTGGGCAGCACCAGGCCATGCCGTGTGGCCCCCGGGGGCCGGTACAGGTCGGCCAGCAGGGAGGTCTCGTCGAGCTGGGAAGGGGGGGAGTGTCATAAGGCAAGCAATTGGTGTGGACGGTTAGGCAGGCAGGCACCGGAGAAGCCAGGAGCGAGCTGAATGCCCGTGTGATAGTTTTAAAGCCACATTCAATTTCAGGACGCTAACACGTGCCGTTCCGTTCCGCCCATGTCCCCGACGTTGCATGGCTGTGTGCTCGCCACCCGTTCGTACCTTGTACGGCGACTTCATGAGTGATGCATCGTCCAGGTGCGTCACACCGGGCGGCAGCGGCGGCTCGTCCGTGTCGATTTGTGTGGGCACGTGGATTGAGAACAGGTCCCGCAGCGGCAGCTCGTCGTACAGGCCCGCCGGCACCAGCGCGCCCCGGGGCTCGTACAGCAGCAGGGGCTCCACGGCGTGCGCGAAGGCGTCCATAAGCGGCAGGCCGCCCCCTCCGGTTTCGCTTACGTACAGCATGATGGGTGGCAGGGCTTCCGTGAACTTGGGTAGCACCTGCGAGTGGTGTGCGGCGGGTGGGCAGTGGCGGCAAATGGCACATTATTAGCCTGGAATTGGAGGACTGGTGTGCTGACCGGATGCCGGTGAGCGTATAGGAGTTTGCGCTTTGCCGGGCTGATTGGGCATGGGCGTCGGCGGCGAACTGTGATGTACACATGCGTCGAAGCGCAGTGCTCCAGATGGCAGGGAAAAGGTGGTCACGCAGAGCTATGAAGCCTGTAGCGCCTGCACCACGTCGGGGTCGCGGCATGTCCGCTCGCTGCATTGTGAGCAACAAAACAGGTGACGTGGAAGGCAGGGAGCAGCTGAGCCGCAGATGCATCCGGACGCTTATACACCAGCGCCAAAGGCAAGGCGCCGCTGCATGACTCACCACTCGCTTGATGGCGTCCAGCGCCGCCGCCGCCTCCACCTCCTCGGCCGGCAGGAACTCGTCCTGCCACCTCAGGCTGACCAGCGCCAGCAGCAGGGCCAGCTTGCGCGCCGGCAAGACCCGTGGGTCGTCCCGCGGCAGGTACGCCTTCTCCACCTTCTCCAGCACCGACGAGGGCACCTGGAACTCCAGCCCGAAGCCCAGCATTTCAACCCTCATCTTAAGCTGCGTGCCGGTCAACCCAAAGCGGCTCAGGACGCCATCGGGCAGCGCAGTGCTGCTGCCCTCGCCCTCCGCTGCGCCGCTGGCAAAGCGCGCCTCGACGCGCTTGTGGTGCTCCTTCACCGCGTCCTCGTGCCGCACGGCGGGGCCGGCAACCAGCGCGGCCGCGACGCGCAAGGCGTCCCGCGGCCTGAGGTGGAAGGGACAGTACGAGAACACGTCGTCCAGGTTGCGGTACAGCTGAGCCATGGGCGAGGAGGGGTCGTCGTCCTCCGCACGCTTGCCCTTGGCAGCGTCCGCGGCCGCGTCCCGTCCGTCCTCCTCCTCCTCCTCCTCCTCCTCCTCCTCCTCGTCGACCTTTGCCTGCACGCGCTGCCAGCCCGTGGGTGTGAGCTGTGCAAGGGAGGTCTCACGCAGCTTCTCGCTGGCGGGCTTGTCAGCTGGCTGTGCTGGCGCCGGGGAAGGCGCAGGAGAGGGGTTGCGGGTGTTGGCGGCCAGCAGGACTTCCGGCCTTGCCAGGCCCAGCGAAGCGCCACCTGCACACCGCAGCGTAGGAACCTTGAGCCGCACTAAAACATTACGTACATGCAGTGTTAGCAGTAGGCAGCGAGTGTAGTAGCGCCATAAGCAGTACTATGATACAGCGACGGTAGCGTGTGGAGTGCCCCAGCGCTAGCCAAGCAAGGCTCTTGTTATCATCGTGTCCTCTCACGTTGCCCTTTTGCATAAACCAGTACCTCAGGTTCGCGCAAACCGGTGCACGTACAAGACATACGGCACACCAACTTGTCAAGCGCAGATCTAGTCAAGCCGGATGCACGCCTGCGCTTACCGAGAGCGTACGCGGCCTCGAGCAGCTCCCACAGCACGCCGTCCTGGCTGTTGGCCAGCGCGTGCAGGGTGTCCTGGCTGGCGGAAGACACCGCATACTGCACCATGCGGTTGACGCCGCGCCTGAAGGGGTGCACGTTGCCCTGCAGCCGCTCCAGCCGCCCCTCCAGCACCGCCGCAACCCTCAGCGTGCGTATGAGGCTGCGCGCGTCAACGTCCAGCGAGACGTAATTGCGCCTGGCCTCCGCACTGTACTGCTGCACCGCCTCGCCCGCGAGGTACGCGTACGGGCTGACGTGGCGTGCCGCCTGCAGCCCCTCGTACACGCCCACCAGGTCGCCAACGTGGTTGTGGTGGCGCAGCACGTACGGCATCGGCTCCACGACACCGCTGGACTCCAGCTCCGTGAGCACCAGCAGCAGCTCGCTGGGGCTGTACCCGCTCAAGGGCTTGGCTTCGTCCAGCAGGGCCAGCAGCGCGCAGTGCACGTGGCTCGCGCTCGCACCCGCCTTGCGTAACTGGGACCGCAGCAGCAGCCTCCGCCTGGCGTCCGACTTGTCAACGTCCGTTAGCTTGCCCACGATTGCATCTGCAAGCGGGTCGGGAATGGGCAGCCCCGCGTCCGCCAGGCTGTACCACACTGCCCTGGCCACGTCGGCACGTGACAGCTGCACCACCACGCCCGAGCAGCTCAGCAGCCGCAACAGCGCGGCCGCCGCGCCGCGGGGCAGTTGCCTGCTGCCGCCTGCTGCTACCAGCGCAGAAGCCAACGACGCCAGGTCGCTGACCGGCACCTCCTCCAGCGCCCACCCCAGACTGGGACTTGCGACCTGCACGCCCAACTGCGCCAACTGCTGCGCCTGTTGCTCCGTCCAGCCCACGAGTCCCCCAGCCACCTCCGCCATGAGCTCTGCCCCGAGGAGCACGCTGGTCGTGCACGCCGCGCCGCCAATGAGCGGGGCGCGCTCGGCGGTGAGGGCGCCGTGCAGCCCGCATGCCAGTACGGCACGTGGCAGGGCGTACGGAGCCGCCATGCCGTACATGTGCAACTCGGCAAGGGGCATGAGGCGATGCAGCAGGGGCGCCACAGCCGAGAGGCCGTCGGCGTCCTGCGGCGCGAGCTTGACCAGTGCGCGAGCCATCTGCAGGGATGAGGGTGGCGTGGGCAAAAGGGGTATCCTGGCAATTGGCAACGGCAGGCAAGGGCGTCTGCAGTCTCCCTGCCAAGCGACGAAGTACCAATAGGGCTTCCCTGACAGCGGCACGCGTGTTTTGCGTCTCATCATCACGCGTCCGTTCTACGCCTTGCCTTGCAGCGGACGGGTTGTACGGTATACAATGCTTGCACAATCTGGCCATGGGACGTCACCTGCGCCACGGCCGCTGGGCCTCACCTGCACCGCCACAGCGGGCTTCAACGCCTCCACGCCCACCGGTCCCTCGGTCACCAGGCGCGCCACAAGCACCCTCGTCCGCGACGCGGTCAGTTGCACCTCCACGCCCTTGGCTGTGTGTCTCTCTACGGCCAGGAGGCACTCCGCTGCGTCCTCGGCGGACACAATGCGCGGGCCACGGGTATCTCCCAGCGCCAACAGCGCCTTCTTGATGAGCTGTGTCCTGGCGCCCCCGCTGTGTGTTACCGCTCGCACCGCCAGTGCGCCGCGCACGCCGCCGCTGCCGTCCCCTTTGCTCTCCAGCGCGGCAAGCCACTGGTTCAGGAACGACGTGGGAGGCGGCTGCAGCTGCACCCCCTCTGCCGCAGCTGCCGACCGCAGCTCTACCAGCTGGGCCAGCTGGTACGGCAGCAGCAGCCGCAGCAGGTCCGTGGTGGAGTAGGCCATGTCCCACAGCGCCCTGGGGGCTTGCGCCAGCAGGCCACAGCGGTGCGCGACCCACAGCACCTGCAGCGCGCGGAGTGCATTCACGGCGCCGCGTGCGGGTGCAATGGAGCCTTGCGCAAGCTGGCCAAGGCAGCACGATACGAGCTTCTTATCCTCCTTCCCTGCCTGCTTAACTCCCTGCCCCGCCACATACAGCGCATAGCGCACCGATAACCGGTCCCACGCATCTGCAGCAGCTGCCGAAGCGTCGGCCCCGAACGCCCCCACCGCCAGTGCTGCGGCCTGCTGCGACTGCGCGACGCGCTCCCACATGAGCTGTGAGCCCAGCCCCGACTGCGTGGCGTACGTGCACAGCAGCGCAAGCTGCCGGGGGCTGCACGCCTGCAGCAGCGACGTTGCTTGAAGCAGCTTGAGCAGCAGCGTTGCATCCCTGCCCTCGGGCTTCCACGGCAGCGCGGGCAGCAGCACGCCTTGTATCCCATCCTCCAGCTCCGCCATCAGCGCCCCCTGCTGCTCCTCCTTGATTGCCATGTCATTGCCCACGCGCGCCCACAGCGCGTCCACCAGCGCCGTGGCGAAGCAGGACAGCTCCGGCGCAGCCGCGCGGATGCCCGCCGCGTAGGCCGCGTGCAGCAGGCTGGACCAGCCCGCACGGTCCTGCATCACACTGGCGCTGCTGCGCGCCGCTGCAGCCGCCTGTGCGGTTTGCGTGTCTGCCAGGTCGGTCATGGAGAGTTTGAGGTAGCGCAGCAGCATGGCGCGCGTAGCGTGCCTCTCTGGCGGCTCCACGGTGCCGTCCGTCCCCGCCTGGGGCCGGGCCACCAGCACCGCGATGCCGCCGTCGCTCCGTCCGCGCATCACGCGGGATGCGAGCCGGAGCAGGTCGATGAGCAGGCCTGGCGGCGGCAGCGGGACTTGGCCCTGCTGCTCCAGACCCACCTCGCGACACCGCAGCAGGGCCGCGAGGCAGTCACTGAGCCAATCGTCCTCTACACGCCCGATCAGGTCTGCCACAGCAGTGGCCGAGGTGGCGGTCCTGCCGGGCGCAGCGGCGTGGCTCTTGCCGCGGGGGGCTGTCTGGGCTGGCGTGGACACGGCCGGCCGCGTCAGCTCGAACGCCGCAACGCCTCCCACCACCATAACCATCTGGACGGGCGTGTACGAGGGCAGCACGTTGCGCGCCTGCGACACGAAGGTGGCATGTGCGCGGCCCCAGGCCTCCTGCGCCGCCGTGGATAGCGGGCCCGCCTTGCCGCCCAGCACGCCGCTACCGTCGCCTGCCAGCCTGCGCAGCTCGTCCTCCGCAATGGCGGCCTGCCGCAGCGTGTGCACCCCGCCCAGCAGCAGCCCCAGCTGCTTGGGGTCGTACACTTTCAGGTCGAACTTGCCGGCCTGGGTCAGCAGGGTGTCGATGAAGGACGCGGACGGGGCTGCCCCCAGCAGCGCCAAGCTTTCCGCTGCGTACGCAAGGCCCTTGGCAGACAGCTGCGGCACCAAATCCCGCGTCAAGTCCGTGAGCTGTTGAACCCACTGCTCGTCTGGCCGGGCACCCTGTACGACAACCTGCCGTACAGCGTCCACCAGCAGGTCTGGCTTGGCCGCCAGCGTGCGCACGGCCGGCTCGCGCAGTAAGCAATGCGCGATCTCCACCAGCAGCTCCTCGCGGGCTGCCTGGTAGGTGCTCTTCGGCACCGGGGCGGCCTTCGCCTTGTTTGGCGGCTTGCTGGCTCCTGCCGCTGCGAGGGCACCGCCTGCATCCTTGCTCCCCGGCCCCGCGGCAGCTGGCGCGCCCTGCCCCTCGGGCCCCGCTTTAGCCATCTGCTCGATGGCCAGCAACCCGTTGATCAGCCGCACCAGGGCCTCCGCCTTTACCCCTTGACGGTCGCGCAGCGCCTTGGCCGCGGCGGCGTGGTGCTCCGCCAGCCACCGGTCGTCCGGCCGCCAGCCCGCCGCCACGCAGCCCGCCAGGAGCTGGCCGTACGCCACCGGAGTGGCCCCCTCCATCTGCTGCTGCACCATGTCCAGCATGCGGCGGAGGAGGGCGTGGTCGGGACCTGGCGGCCACGCAAGCTCTGAGTACAGGGCGGCAACGGCGGCGGCGATCTCAGTGGCGGCTGGCTTCATGGACAGCAGCTTCTTGACGATGGGCATGATGAGCGGCGTGACGGTGGGCGCTGGGCCGTCCTGCGGACGCGGTGGGTCGCGGCATACACGTTACCAGACACCTTTTGGCATATAAATTGTGCAGGACAGGGGCTGGACAGGCACATGCGTGCGGTTGGTAGGCCTGAGCTGCAGGCCGCGCGCCGCAGGCTTGCCCTGCTTTGCGGCAATACGCTGTTTGCGCCGAGTGCCACAGGGCAGGTTGCAATCCTACAAAGCACTGGCTGTAGCAGCATGTCGGGGACCTATTGATGCGCTGCTTACGGTGATGTAGGGCCCCTGGTCGCCTCCCTTGGCTGGCCCCGCCGCCGGCCGCGGCGCCTCGCCAGTGTCCATCTTGCGCGCCATGACGCGGAGGGCGCGTGCGGCAGCCAGCAGCGCCTTGGACAGGTCCTTCGGGCTGCTGTACGGCAGCCTCAAGGTGGCCCCTATGAGCTTCTCAAGAGCCTGCAGACATCATGCGGTTGGAGCTCAGCAGGGGCTTTCGCTACGTCAACAAGTAGGACTCGGAGTACGGCCAGGCGTCCGATGCCGGGTCAGAAGCTCTGCCACCCCGACTGACAGCGCGAACTCGCCGAAAGGGTTCACTCCGGCTGCTCCCACCTGTCTGTGCCCGGGCGTCATGGGCCAATGGTCGTTGAAGGCGACCGAGTTGAGCAGCAGTGCGGACGTGTGCCAGTCCAGACTGTTGAAGTTGTCGGGCAGCGCCATGTAGTACAGGTCCGGCTGCGGGAACGGTAAGGAATCGGGGCGCCGGTGACGTAGGTCGGGGTGCCAGTGGTGCAGAGGGATAGGGTAGCAGGCCAGGACCAAATACCGGACACTCAGGCAGTATCGCTGGCTGAGGTGACAGCGGACAATGGTTTAAAGCAGGTGCTCACAACCTCCTTGGCAGCGCAGCATTCTTTCACTTCAGAAGCTGATGCAGGAGCAAGTGGCAACAGCAGTTCAGGACAGGAAGGCTACAGCGTGCAGCCTTGCGGCCCAGGCGAGCACGCCGACGGAACGCTTACCCAGCTAAACGCCTGGTGTAGCTGGGCCATGGGCAGGATGATGCCCTCCAGCAGGTGCCGCCGGAGCAGCTGGGGCCCGGATGCATCCGCTTCTGGCGGACCTTGAGCCATGAGGGACTGGGTCACCGCCACAATGCCCTGCGCACGCATGACCGTCACCGTCAGGTGCCATGGTTGCTACCGTTTGCTACTGTGCACGCATAAGGGTTAGGGTACGCCCCGCCAACGCGTGCACCGTTGCACCAGAAACACCTGAGGGCGCACGTGACGCCTGACCACGGGAGACCCCGCACCTTAACATCCCGGTACCAGTCCAGCTCCAGTCCAGCTCCACCCAGATCGACACGCACACGGCACACACCGTCCCCACCTGCAGCCGCTTGCTGAGCTTGACCAGCTCTTCGGGTGTGTAGGCGGAGGCCACCCTGTCTGTCACCACCGCCTCCAGCCCCGCCACGAACTCCTCGTCCATGGGCCGGCCCCAACGCCCCGACGCAGACACGATCGCCAGCAGCAGCGCCGAGGGCAGCTTCCCCAGCCCCACCGCCCCCGCGGCTTTTGTCATGGCGGATAGCAGCGCGGCGGTCTGCGTGCGCACCGGCTGGGATTCCAAGGTGGACAGCGCCACCAGCAGCTCCAGCAGCACCCGTGGCGCCTGGCCGCCCATGGAGGGCTCCTTGTCGATGGCGGCGATGAGGGTGTCAAGTACGGCGGTGAGGGAGGGCACGGAGGGGTTGTGCTTGGCCTGGGACATGGCGAACAGAGCCTGGGAGGGGGCGTGGGTGATGGGAGAAGGGTGGCAGGGTTGACTTGCGTGAGGGGTGCAGGCGAAGGGCGGAGATCGGCGCCCTGGGCAACGAACAGTACTGTGTAGCGATGCAGTTGCGTGGACAAGGTAGCAAATTAGCAAGCAGGTTCTAGTAGAGGGCGAGGCAAGTGGCATGTCCGGCGATTAGAAGCGGACATCGAGGCGGCTCCGGCTGTGAGCTGTGGATGCGCTGGATGCGAACAGCAGTGCGTGGGTGGGCTAGCGCAGCGATGTGTTTCAAGGAGCTGGCTGGCGTGATGCTGCTGTTTGGTGCGTGTGTTTAAGAAAACGCCCCAGGAGACCTGGTAACCCACTGTATTGGGAACCACTGAGTGGCCCCCACTCCTTGACCGCTGATGTGCACATGTCTATGCAAATGGGCCTACAGGCCAACGCAACATGCAATCAACTTGTTGCTTCCCGGAGTCAGTGCGTTTCCTCCGACCACTGACCGCCACAAATTAGGTAACACGTGTTTCCCAAGTATGCTTTTGCAAATGTCGAATCCCGCACCCAGCCCCACTACCCACCGCCACAAGCTCCTGCGCGCTCATCTCCTTCCGGCGCTGCACCACCAGCTGCTCCAGGCGCGGGCCCATGCCGTCCCCGGCCGCCTCCCTGGCCACGATGGCCACCTCCTTGGCCATCAGCACCAGCAGGACCCGGTCCAGCGGAGCACCCGGCATTGGGCCAAGCGCCCGCAGCTGCTCCTTGACCTCCGCCACCTCATTTTGAAGCTTATCCTGCTGCCGCAACAGCTGCTTCCACTCAGCCAGCAGGCCCCCGCCCTCCCCGCCCTCTCCTGCCTCTCCGTCCGCCGCCTCCTTCCCCACCGCCCGACCTCCTGCGGCCGCCTTCCGCCCCTTCCCGCCTTCGCTAACGCCGCCCCCGTCGCTGCCACTGCCCCCGTCGCTGCCGCTGCCCCCTTCCGCTTCCTCGCTCCCAGCACCCTGCTGCTGTTCTTGCAGCCTCTTGGCCGCCCGCCGCTGCTTCGATACCGCCTCGAACTGCGGGACCAGCTGCGCAAGTCCGTCCTCCGCAGACCGCAGCTTGTGCCGCAGGGCCTCATGCTGCTTTGCCGCAGCCTCCCCATCGTGACACTGCATCACCACCACCGCATTCCGGACCAACCACGCCTTGACTCCCTTGGCACCCTTCCCCTCCCCAGCCTTGTCCTTCTCCTTGCTCTTTGCCCCCTGCTCCCCTTTAGGTGCAGGGCTCATGTTTGGTATCTTCATCGCGGCCAGCAGCGCCTCGGTCAACGGGTCACCCTTCTCCTCGCCGTCCCCCGCTTTGACCTTCGCCCGCTGCTGTGGGGCAGTGCCAGCGGTGAGCGTCCTGCACACGGCGACCAGAATCAAGGCCAGCGACTTGACATCCAGCGGCGCCGCCTTATCGGCATCGCCGTCGCCTCCGCCTGTGACCTCCGCGCCCGGCGCAGAGGAGCTGCGAGCGCCCTCCGCCCCTTTGCCCCTGCCACGGCCTTTGCCACGGCCGCCCTCTGCGGCAGACCGCCCGCCAGAGCCACCACGGCCGCCCTTTGCGGCCTCCCGTTTGCTCCCGCCCCTGCTGCCGCTGCCACCGGCCTTGCTGTCGGCTTCCTCCGCCGCCTCCACCTCCGCCGCCGCCGCCTCACCACCCGCCGCAGCCACCAGCTGGTCCACCCGTCGCTGTACCGCATCCAAGAACGACTGCGGTACGGCGGTGCCTCCAGCCAGCTGGTACCGTACGGCAACCTGTACGGCAAGGGCCAGCGTGGCCATGTCCGCCTGCCGGATGACCTTGGGCGCGTCCTCATGGCACAGCACGCTGGCGTTGAGGAAGGCCTGCAGCGGCAGCACCAGCCGCACGCGCGCCTTTGTGTTGGTCGCTGGTGTGGTGGCTTTGAGCAGCTGCAGCATGGCGTCGTAGGCCTGGCACACGGGGACCAGGGCTGAGGCCAGGCGGTCGATGCGCAGGATGGCGGCGGTCTGGGTGGGCAGCACTGCGGCCAGGTCGGCGGCCTGCTGTGGGGTGATGAGGGGAAGTTGCTTGGCCGTGTGCAGGGCTGGCAGCAGCACCAGCAGGCTGGACGTCACGTCGGACAGCAGCTTGAACGACAGCAGCTGGCGGCGGGAATGCAGCTCCGCGACCAGCTGCCGTACGACGCCCTGTCGTACAAAAGAGGAGCAGGGGCGGCGCGAGGGGCGCCTGTTAGCACGTCATCTAGCTGCAGACAGTCGACGGCACACGTGCTGTGGAGCAAAGCTCCATGCCAATCTATAGAACAGTGTCAAACGGCCTGGCCAGGAAGCGGGCGCACCGCCACAGCACTGCCCAGGAGCGATGTTAGGCACGTGGCCCCGGGATGGGACAACGGATGCGTGTTGCAGGGCATACGCATGTACCCCGGCAGTGGATACCGTACAGGCCGTTGCGCTCCCCCCCGAAGGTCCTACTACCACCCCATCTGGCGCTCCCTGCCCCTCCCACGCAGGGTGCACCTACCGGCAGACTGTCCTTCTGGGCCCTGGACAGCACGGGGGCCGGTGCCGGGCTCCCCTGGCCCCCCTGGGCCCCCGGCTTGCTGGGCGGGGGCCGTATGCAGCGGGCCAGCGCACGCAGTGCCGCCGCGTACAGCAGGCCGCTGGCCGCCTGCTGCTGCACCGCGGGCATGGCGCTGCTGAGCCGCTCCAGTACCTCCAAAACGGTATCGATGCTTGTCGCGCGATCCAAGCGCTCTATAAGCATATCCGGGCGGCTGTTGCGGTAGTTTGCGGCTATGGCGCTGCTGGTTGGGCGGTTGGGGGTGGGCGCGGGGGCGGCGTGGGAAGGCTCGGGGAGGAGGGTGCGGAGGCCAGCTCGGAGTGAGGTGGAGAGGGGGGAGGAGGTCACCAGGGACGCGGGGCCCCATGGCGTTGAGGTGGTGCTGCTGCGGCTGGCACGGCAAGCGGAGGAGCAGCGTCGGTGGGGGCTGGCATGTGGGTTGAGAAGGTGCTGGACATCCTGACGTGAACATGTGTGGGGCTGGGTGAGGTGCCCTGGGCCGCTGCAGGGGGCGGGCGGCTGCGGGATGCCCCCGTTAGCCGCGCGCCACTGCTGCTGGGCCCCCCCGACGTGCATGGCAAAGCCGCAGCCCTCTAGCTTGGCATTCCGGTTGTGGGGGAACGACTGGCGAACAGGGCACGGGAGAGGGGGACAGGGTCAAGGCCAGGGAGAGGCGTCGAGGTGCAGCAGGTGTGCTCGCCGCACGCGCTTGTGAGTTCTGAAGGCGCATCAGAAGGTCAAATCCTTACAGTATCACAAGCAGAACGCCTGCACTATCAACTCCGATCGACTCCCTCGACCAGCTCAGCGACGCAAGCAATGCTCCGGGAAGCAAAGCCTTTCGCCGGACACCACAGGGTGGACACATCTTGGTGCGCTGTTATATCAATTACTGCGCTGTATATATTAGGACCCAACCCTTTATTGCACCTACCTTGACAAAGTAGGCTGGTGCAATTGTCTCAATTCAACGGCGTGCCCCCATGACACGTGCACAAGGCTATAATATAACTTATGCAAACATTTGACAAAGCTAACAAGTATCCCTCTTGAGTGAAGCACGACGTGTTCGTTACGCTCGACTCCACACCCGCCCACAGTGTCACATGCCGCCGTACCCGGCTCACGCCCGCTTATGTGCCTTCACTCTCGCCATATTCTCACGTAAGTAGTTGACTCTCAAATGGCAGGTAGCGCGCCGTTTTGCAGGGGCTTTGACCTGGGCTGAGGACCTGAGGTGCTGGGTTACTGCCACGTGGAGCGCAACCTGTGCAGACATCTCATTCTTTCCCTGGGGGTGGCTGAGGCCAACATCGGCCCTAATCAGTTTAAGGCGCAAATCACGACTGCTCATAGGCAGCCCATACTGTCCTGGCATCGTTGTGCAAGGCCCCTTGTTGCCTGAAGAGCACGGTTGGTCGGCACGTGGCACAGTAACGGTCGGGTTCCCATGCATTGCCGTGTGCCAGGCTTTTCGCGGGTCAGTGCAAGCTTGGCAGCACGCTAGCGTGGGTCCTTACAGTAGAATTTCCAACTGGAGAGTTTGATACGTGTGACACAACGGTAGACAAGTCTACTGGGGGCAACATCCTGCTCGCTTGGCATAAACGCACTGAGACGTCGTATGACTCTGATGACTACAACTTGATAGCTTTGTTGTGTGCAGTCTTGTTGCTGTCGGTGCCCTTGTAATTCCAGCGTTTAGGTTTTTGCGGAGGCAGGAAGCATCCCGATGTTACAACGATCCCAGCAAGGAGCTTCATGCAGTAGAAGAAATGCAGTAGCACAGACCTTACCGCCTAGATTAGGTGTTCAAGTCCAGCGACAGTGCTTGGGCGCGCGAACACTCCGGCAAGACCTCGCCACACGAGAACATATATGTTATAGTAGCTTCAGATCTTCATTCTATAAGGCGCGCGCTCCCACAACGAACGCTGAGGAGTTGGTGCCCCACCGGTGCTCGAACTGCAACGGGTCTGGTGAGTCGTTGTTGTCAGAGCAGGGGCACCCGTTCCCCGCCACAAGCACAGTGCACCCTTACGGAGAGTGTGCCAGTAAGCGAGCTTTCCATGGCAGCTGCGCAGGTAGGGTGAAAGGGCAGGGAAAGCCGGAAAGTCGGTAGGGTGTGCAAGGAGGGTGGCGGCACTGGTAGGAATTCACTGGTGCACCTGCAAGCTGGTATTGGTTAACCCAGCACGCCAAAGAGTGTCAAATTAGCAGCACAGAGGAAGAAGTGGTTGATGAAAGCACCCCGTTTGGACAACAGGAGCGTACCGGAAACATCACTGCTGTCTTCCCATGCCTCGACATGCAGGGAACTGCACCTGCGCGGACTGCCAGGGGTCAGGGAGGCTACGGCGTGGGGGCTACAACAAGAAGAACCGTGTGGACATGACGCGGATAGTCGGTGAGGATTGGCCATAATGGGCGCCAGCATGCTAAGGGACAGCTGTGAGACGGCATCACTTTCCACGCACTGGCACCAAGCAGCAGCAAGCAGCAACCTGCCGGGCGTCAACATTACCAGTATGCTCGACTCGCACCCTCACGCCTCCTGCGCAGGGTCTAAGTGGACCGCCATGCAGGAGACCATGGGGTGGAGGCACTTCCGGGTCATACAGGTGCGGCACGGGCCAGTGCCTGCATGGCCGGCGTGGTACGGCACTCTGTAGTTGTGGCGTGCCAAGTGCGCCAGCGGCATGCGTGCGCGTCCGCGTGCAGCCAGCCACGTGGCTGTGTTGTGACGAATGTCCACCCGTGGGCTTAAAGGCCCATCCTGGTAGCGCCTTCAGTGTACGCAAAACGTGTGCTGTTGTCGACGCGCACCAAGCTCGTGGCAGCTGTGCGTTTGTTCCGTAGGGACCAAGGAGTGCTGCTGGGCGCAATGTATGCGTCGTGACGCACCTGCTGTTGCACTGTGCATGTTGCAACGTGGCCCCCCGCAGTGCCGCAAGCAGTCCTCCGGGGTGGCCTTCGTGCAGATGCAGGCCAGCTGCGACACCGCCACGCAGCTCTGGGTAAGTGTCTAAGCGGTGTGTGGGCTACAGGGCAATGTGGGCACGGGGCACGCTTTCGACCGCGAGCAGCCTCCCTTCCGGGGGCCAAATGAACGCTGCGGTCATGAGGTACCACCAAGGACCCTCGTATGGATAGGGTGTGTCAGCAGCTTGCGTTCGCTTGGGTGGGGATTGCTGCCTCAGCTCTGGCGCGCTGCGCTGCGCGTCCCTAGCCTCCGACGACCTTTACCTGCTCTGGCGCTGCCTACGTAGCAACACCTTTACGCACGCACCGTGTCCTACACTCAACTGTCCCGCCACTTCGTTCTCAATGGCCCGACACACCCTTATCGTAACGCCATCCCTTCTACCGCACTCCCCAGCTCAACGCCGCCAACCTCAAGGACCGTGACCTGTGGGCGGCCGGCTGGCTGCAGATGAGCGAGATGCAGGACCCGCAGGGCGCCCAGGCGGCAGGGGGCGTCACGTGCCGCGCGTGCAGCGGCTCGGGCGCCACCCCCTGCCCCGTGTGCGACGCCACGGGGGCAGTGCTCCTGAAGCCGTCCGCGCTGCCAGGAGGGCCGGGCGGGGCGGCAGGGGCAGGAGGGCCGCTGTCGTCGCTAGCGGTGGTGATGGGGCGGTCGAGGTCGCCTGGACCGGCGCCGGGGGCGGAGGGGCGGATAGCGGAGGGAGGAGAGGAGGGGCAGGAAGGAGCTGGGTTTGTGGAGATGGATGTGGAGGGGCAGGGGGCGTTGGGCGCGGGGCAAGTGGCGGTGTAGGGGGAGAGGATGGCCGCTCCGCCGCAGGTGCACCGGTGAATGGTGGCGCAAGGTGGACGGTGCTGGCATACGCGTGGTAGGGCTTGCCAGATCGTGGCTTTAAAGTGCAGGGTCAAGCGGCCATAGTATACTCTGTGCTCCAGCAGTGGCGCGCAAGTCCGAGCGACATGTCAGTCGGCTGTTGGGGTGCACGGTGGTCCCGCGATGCGTCTAAGGAACACCAGGCTGGTGCTGGGTACATGCCTGTACAACTGTTCGTGTACCCACGTGTGCTCACACCGTCGCGTAATGCTAGGGGACCTCGTATGCTCGACGAGAACGCGCCTTGCACGTTGGCGTGGCCTTCGTTTTGGTTATGAATGCATGTGTGAGGAAGACGTGAGGCGCATGTAAAGTGGCAAGAGCTCGGGACCAGACTGTTTTGGTCGTGGTAACTTGTACGCCCGGTGCGGATGGTCTTGGGGAGCTGTTTGGCCCGGCTGGGCTACTTGCATGCCACTCCAGGCCTGGTGCACGCGTGCACCGCTCATCCTGTCTCGAGCGTAGCAGGGGCACTTGGCTGATGGGCAGGTGGCCGACCTAATGTGACATACTGTGCTAGCCCTCCCGGACATCCCTGCTCCCCCGCAAACCTTAAGTCACGCTCCCTGATGCCTGAAATATATGACGGCGCAGGCAGGCGCGTGGGGCAGGCCCGCACGGCAGCTTGCACCCTCCTGGAGTCATCATGACCAACACCCAACGGAGCCGAACAACGTAGGGTAGGTGAAACAGGGTGGAGGCGTGGAGCGGGGCAGAGAACACACAGCAGAAGTGCGCTCGTCTTCAAGGGGGGGACGTTGCACCCGGTTGTTCTTGAAGCTCTCGCGTCCGGGTAGCCAGATTGCGGCTGGCTGGGAACAGGGCGCTGGAACCTTGCCCTTGGGTCATAGCTTCTCGGACGGATAGAATGAAGGATATCCTCGTCAGCTATGCGCTCACAGGGGTTGAGCGGCACGTGCACACGAGACAGTGCAGAGGTCGCCCCTGCCAGCGACGGGACCCTTGGAAGGTCGCGACAATGTGGCCAGCATCCGACAATGATGACCCATGGGTCAGGCCAGGCTGCGCGCGAAAGGCCTTTGCTTCCTTTACCGCACTTTTCTATTACGCAGTTCACCATTCCGTAATGTACTGACGGCAAGCAGGCTACGGTGTATGACCTAAGACTGCCACAGGGCTCTGTGCTTGGCCTTGCTTGCGCGGCGTTTGGGCGCCCATTGTGCATTCTAGTGCACGACTAGTAACCACGTGGCATTGTGCGAGCATACAACACCTCGAGCCTTACACGTCAGGGTACCTTCCAAGGCCCAGGAGCGAAGGGGTAGCCGGCAAAGAACGACGATATGGCTACGCCTTCTTGTTCCCCGCGCAACTGACGCAGCGTCAGCAGCAGCATAGCAGGAGGAGCAAGCCGGAGTGGCGCATGTAGGCCCAGCAAAACGCACGCGAGGGGCGCTGCGGTACGCTGGAAGGTACCTCCTCAACAACAGCAGCGGCGCTTGAAGCCAAGTGACGCTTGCAGGTATGCTTCATACGTGTAGATCCTATCCTATCATGCCTAGCTTCAAGGCAGGTCGGTCCCATGTGAAGCTTTGGTTAGGTGCGGCCGACGTCCAGCAGGTGGAAGCCCCTGTGTTCCTCTGCCCTGTTGTGTCTGATGCCCGACCGAGCGCACGAGGCACAGGCATGTTTGCTACTGGAAAGGCCCTACGGTGTATCTGTCGGGTGCTAGCACGGTCCCTGTGGTGCACAAGCTGAACAGTCGTTACTAGTCTGCTGCCCAGCTGCAACTAACAGGCCTGCACCTCGGAAACGCCTTGGCACCCACCTCCCAAGGTCCTACGTCCCTGCATGAATGAAAACTCACTGGCCAAGCAATGATCGCTGTATGTGCCCGAATGCCCACAGGCAGTGGTACACGCAAGGCGCTCCGTCTGGAGCCTAGCGTCGCTGCTTTCTTGCAGCGAGCCCTAGCTACTCCTCATGGCCACGTCGGACCACGATGGCCAGGTGGCTGCTGCTGCAGTGGCGACAGCGGCAGCCGTGACCGGGGCCCTCATGGCGGCAGTCACCACGCCGCTGCCGGTAGGGCCCCCGCCCCGGCCCCCGGAGGGCGGCCCAACCAAGCCCATTGCGGAGATTGAGCTCACACTCTTCCTGGATGACGCCGGGGGCGTGCGGGTGCAGCAAAGCGGACCACACAAGGATACCAGCGCGAGTGTGGGTGCCCCCCGCGCAGCTCGCTCGAATGCAGCTTTCAGAAGGCGGAGAGGCGCCACGGTGCAGCCAGCAGCCGCTGTTTCAACCTCCAACGGGGGCCAGGCCAGGGCGAGCGGGGCCGCCAAGCCACGGGCTCCGGTAGCACCTGCAGTCGCCGCAGCAGCAACGCTGCGCCACTCCACCAACCCAGACGCCGCATGCCAGCACATGCCGCTGTCCAGCTGTACGACAGCCAACCTGTACTGCGACCCGCCTGTACTGCCGATGCCGACGCCGGCGGCAGGGCAGTCCTCGGCTGCGCAACCCCCGGGCCCGGGAGGCGGTTCCGCGTCGGGCACGAGTGCGGGTACAGGTGACACCGGGACAGGCGAGACAGCGGAGGGTGCAGGCGCAAACGTGCAGGGTGACGACGTCGTAATGCAAATACTGCTTCCTTCGGAGACGTTGGCCGCCGCCTTGGGCCTGCAAGCGCACGCCGGGCCGGGCGAACGAGGCGGCAGCAGCAGCAGCAGCAGCAGCAGCAGCAGCGGCCAGGGGGCTCTTGGCGGCGCTCCCGACGCAACCGGCGGGCGCCTGGTGATCGTGGCTGACATTGACTACCAGGGGGTGTCTTTGGGTACGGGCAGCGACAGCGGCAGCGGCGGGGGCAGTGGCAGCGGCGGCAGCGGCAGCGGCGGTGTTAGTAGCGCTGGTGGCGGCAACGCCAGGAGCGCCAAGGGCAACACGCAGCTGACTTTGTCGCCCTTTGCGGTGGACCTGCCTGCTGGCCGCGTGTCCGTGCGCCTGCCCGCGGCCGCAGTGCTGGGACCCGGCGCCGGTGCAGCCGGCCTGATAGACAGACCGGCAGCAGCTGGGCTGCCACAGACTAGCTCGCCTGCGTCCCCTGTAGGTGGCGAGCGGGCAGGGGCGTGCGCAGACGCAAGGCCTGCGGGCCTGCGTGGAGATGGCGGCTCGCCCTGCCGGGACGCGTCATCATGCTGCGACTTCGCCGCGGGGACTTATAACCCCAGCCCCACTGCCGCCGCCTGCTCCCCTGGTGCGGCCCCTGCCTCGGCTGCACGGTGGTGCCGCCGCGTGTGGCTCCACCTCATGGGCGTCAGGCGCACGGCCAAGGAGCAGGGGACCAGGAAGGGTGGCGAGGCTGCCAGCGGTGCTAAGGGGAGGGCGCCCGGGGGAGCTAGCACTGCGGGTGCCAGCAGCACGACGGCCGCAGGAGCCCTGTCGGGCGTGGCCCTCGAGTGGCTGGGCTTCACGGAGGTGCTGCTGGTGCCCGCCGCTGCAGCCTACGAGCTGCAGGACGCGTGGCAGGACATGGTGGCGTGGGTGCGGACGCACGGGGAGGCGGGGGACGCGGGCAGCAGCCCCACGCAGCAGGCGGCGGCGGCAGCAGCAGCAGCAAGCAGGAACTCCTCACTTGGTGCGACGGACGAGGACGCGGCGGAGCCGGCGGGGGCAGACGATTCGTTGGGCGATTTGAGCGGCAGCGGTGCCGCGCTGCCGCGCTTCAGCCGGGCAGCTGCCCACACGCATGGGCACCACATGGCGGCGCTAGTGAGGGACGTGGGCACGCTGCTGCTGGGCCCCAGGTCGCTGGCGGACCTGTTGGGGCCGGTCGCGGCGGCGGCTGGGGCGGGCGCGGAACGGGGTGGGGGACACCAAGGCTCCAACGGCCCGCTGGCCAGTGCGGCGGAGGCGGCGAGAGCGGCAATCGAAAAGGAGGTGATGGCGTGGCTGCGGACGTGGCAGCTGGAAGCGTGTTTGCGGCTGGTTACGGGGCTGGACGGGGACGCTGAGGAAGAGCAGGAGACTGGGGCAGCGGCGGCAGCGGCAGTGGAAGGCGCCCAGGGGGGCCAGGGTGGGGAGGAGGAGGAGGCGGCATGGAATGGAGGGGGTTCCGCGCGTGAGGACAGGGCGGTGGACCAGGGCGGGGCGGAGGACGAGGTGCACACGGGGCCCTGCAGCAGCCCCCGCTGCACGGACGAGGCAAGCGGCTCGTGCTACTCCCCAACGTGCAACAGCTGCCACTCCTGCTTCGGCTGCCCGCCAAGCTCCGGCAGCAGCTGCTCCGACACCATTTACGTGCTGGAGCAGATGCTGATGCTGCCCTACCTGGCCACCCCACCGCCCGCAGCAGGGACAGCGCCAGCTGCAGCATCGCCCCAGGCAGGCACCGCCGAGGGCAGCTGTCCAGGCGGGGCGCGGGCGGGGTCCTTCAGCTGCACGCCCCTGGAGCTGACGCGGCAGCTCCTGAGCCTGGCGCCCTCAGCCTGGCCCCTCTCGCCAACCCACGAGGCACACCCCACATCTCCTGGCAGCACGGCAGCCGTGTCCCCAGCCGCGTGTGGGCCCTCACGCCACACCTGCGCTGGCAGCAGCGGGGCGGCAGGGGACCCCACCAGACACGTCGGCGGATGCGTCTTCGCTGCTGCCGCCGCCAGGCCGGGACGCGCGTCAGCCACACAGCGTGAAGCTGGAGAGCTCATCCTGTCTGCCACGCACTATGGATTCGCCGACCATGCGCTTGAAGCTGCATACCAGCGCTGGCGCGTGGGGGTTGCAGTGGGGGCGGGGACGGGGTCCTCAGGGAACTGCAGTGCCTGCGGTGTGCCCCTGCCTATTGCGGCAAGCTGCCTGGTGGGTGCGCTGGGACTGGCGGCGTGCACCTGGCGGCTGCAAGGGTTGGGCGTTACGGACCGGCCGATGCTCAAGGCCTTGGCTGGCATGCTGTGGTACCTGGCGCCCGCCATGGTGCAGGTGGTCCGGCTGAAGCTGATCAGGCGGGCCAGGGAGGCCCGGAGGGGTGCAGGGGGGAAGAGTGCTGGCGGAAGGTGCGGCGCTGCGGTTCGGCAGGCAGCGGAGGACGTGGGGGTGGGGGCGGCAGGGGCCGGTTGCAGCAGCAGCAGCAGCAGCTGTGAGGTTGTAGACGGCGCGGCGCCTGAGGCCGCAGAGGACGGTGTGGACAACGGCCATTGGCCCTCCTCGCTGGTGCTGTACGACACGTTAGTCGCCGCTTGCACGGGCCTGCTGGCCAGCCTGCTGGGGCTGCTGACGTACACGTGCAGCCGCCCGTGCCTGGACCTGAAGCAGGACGGCCTGGGCTGCGTGCTGTTCGTGGTGCTGCTCCGCGGCGTCTTCGCCCCGCTGACACAGCAGCTGCTGCCGCAGCAGCAGCTGCTGGTGTGTGTGGGCATGTGGGCCGTGGACCTGGTGCACGTGTGGGTGCTGTGGGGCGGGGCAGCGCCGACCTGGGTGCTGGTGCTGGGGGCGGTGCTGGTGGCCTATGTCAACATGGTGGTGTGTGCGTTTCTGGACGTGCGGAGCAGGAGAGAGTTTGTGCGGGTGCAGGCAGGGCGGCAGCTGTAGGGCGAGGTGGGTGTGCGGGTGGACGGACGCAAAGGTGCAGCTGCACAGGTTCTCGAGTTGAACCGATTAAGCGGGCATTACGTAAGAGTTGGCATAACGTACGAGTTGTGACAGTAGGCCAGACGGTATGTGCCCTTGGTTTTAGGGTTCATACATCACAAGGGCTGAGACAGTACGAACAGCACCGGCACGGGACGATGCATGATCGGTCCCGTCTGCTGTGTTTTATGACAATGATGGGTTAGGTTTCATGGCTTTTGCCTTCAATCATTCCGGATACCGCATATGGCTGTTGTGTGGAGCCATATCGGGCGGTACTACTAGGCAATGCGTCGCTTGGCACGTGGGGGCGGGGCATGTGGGGGGATTGGGAACGGGCAAGGCGCCAAGCAAGGGCGTTATCTAGCGTTACCATGCATTGGTAATTGTACGCTGCCGGAGTTCGGCTGCATGCAGCACTACGGTTGCTGCCAGGGCGCCAGGAATGGGCATGCGAGCGAGCGAGAGCCCCGCGGCGGGCGGCTTATGGTTAACCGTGCTGCCACGTGTGTGCACATGTTTCCAGACTGGTCGTCGAGCGTCACCAAGTTAGTTGACCGTACTGCTGGTGCGCTGCTTCGGCACTGGGGTTCTCCTGCATGATGCTAGCTGCCGTGAGGCTGAGGCAGCCTAGCCCAACACGGCCTGTAGCAGGTGCTGGCTGGCCCGGAGGGCCCGTTGCGGTGGCATCTGTCGTGTCAGCAGCGCAGTGCACACCTGCCTGCTGCTGTCACAGGGTCCTCGGGTGGAACCACCGGTCATAAAACGTGCAACGCTTGCTTGGGGCGTCCTTACAAGTCTACCAGTGGCGTGTAACAAGGGTACGTAGCAGATAGTGAGTGGTGCTGCAGGCTGCTGCTGCATCGGATTCAGCTTTTAGCAATACCGGTACACACCGGCACGCAACCCAAGCCTATACCGGTGTACGGCCATTTCGGTACTTACTGGTGGTACAGTACGCGCAACGGTACGTCCTGGCTGGACTCCTGGTGCAGCTGCGCAGACCATTTAGCCAACGAAGATGCCTTACAGCCACATTTGTGATTCCCATGCATGGCCTACATTGACACACGACTTCGTACGGTACGCGACCAACCACAACCACGGCAACTGGCCCCGCCACAGAAGCGGCCTGTGCATCTCCTCCCGGCGAGCAAAGGCCGGGCCTTGCCAGTAACATACTCGTTCAAATGCCGTGGCCACAGCCAGGGAAAGCTCACGCCGTATCAGCACTTCAGCAGCCTGCCGGTGGCTGTGCCACAGCCGAAGGTGTAGCCACGCACGGAACAACGGTCGTACTCTGGAGCATAGCAAGATAACAGCGACCAGTTGGCTAAAGCAGCTAAAGCCAGGTACGAATGGGTGCGGTATGCAGCTGTCTATGTAGAGACCACGAACCGCCGGAAATGCCCGGGGCCAGTGGTGGCTGAAGGGTACGCCTTTCATGCGGGCATGCAAGGTCAAGTGCAAGGTGGGCATCCCTGGTTTACGCGCAAGTACAACGGCAATATACGCGTAGAGCATACACGTCCTCGACAACAAGTGAAACAGCTGTCGCAATACGCCCTGCAGTTGGTTAAACCTGCGTACCTGCCTAAATCTTATCACTGCACGGGTAACGTAACGCCATTTGATGAGTTCATGCTTGCCAAGACGAGTCAACAGTCAACGAACACACACGGTGGTGCTGCACAGGATGGTTGAGCATGTACCCTGGGGACTCTTCATGGACGCCTAGGACACCTCACATCTTTCAAGATGACGTACATGCCCACGGAGATCGACGGGAACACCATGTGAGCGTGAAGGAAGCACAAGACATTGCAACACTTCAAGAGTCAGCTAGCTAGCGTCGTAACTAACAGGCACCATGCGCCCCAGGCGTGCGTGGGTACGTGCGTGCGGGTGCCCTAAAACCGCTTGCTACTGGACTTGTGTCATCCTCTCACAGGATTGGCTGTCCAGACGTTTGCGTAACAGTGCGACTGCTGCGCAAGTGTGCATGTTCATGTGAAACACGTTCCTTCGCTCCAGCCTACCTCAACCCACGCAATCCCAAGGATGGCCCCTCCATTGCCATGTGCCGCCGCAAAACCTCAACCCAGTGATGCCGATCGTACAATGAATGCCGCATGCGCGGGCAGAGGACGGCGAGAACGAAAGCCCAGCACTCGGATAAGCATACAATGCCCTAGCGAGCATGACACCAACGTCTATGCGTAGGTCCACCTCTAGGGTGCCCTGCGTCCCTTATAGCAACATGTCAAAGGTACAGCAACATGTTAAGGAGTATTCCGTTGGTTGGGCAGGCCCCGCGTCCCTTTTCTTGCACTACACCGTGCAAGCACCCCGCCATGGAGGTGCTGTTAGTTGGTGCCGGCTAGCTGTCGGTACTTCGACAGTAGCTTGGGTGCGCCGCACAGCCCGCAACGCTGCCCCCAGCCACCTCCCAACGCTGCTCCTCTTGCCACTCGTAGCCCAATCCCTTGCAGCACGGGCTGCACCTAAACCCAACTGCACCTACGCAACTGCCCGCGTCCACTGTCCTAGGCACACCTTCTTCTCAGAACGAGCTGCCTCGATGCACGCCCGGCCGTAGACCACCAGTGGACGGCTGGGCGACCTCCCATGGAACGCCACGTGGCAGTGTCGTTCCTCGGCTCTCGACCCCGCCGCCGGCATGCCCGCCGGCCCCGACAAGGGGGCTCGCAGAGCCCTCCCCTACTGAGGAGGCCACGCCAGCAACACCACCAGCGCCGCCGGCGGCAGCGGCACCGCCCCCGCCGCTCTGTGCAGGGTTGGTGCACCCGCTATCACTGCCGAGGCTGCTGCGCGCTGCACTGCTGCTGACAGTGCTGCTGCTGATAGTTGGCAGCGCGCTCCCGCTGCTGCTGGTAGCGAGGTTGCTACTCGTGCTGGGGGTTTCGTCGTTGCTGCCGCCCCCGGGCACGCCTTCGCGACCACGCGCCTCGTCCATCCACTCCACGCAGCCGGCCATGCCCTGGGACTGCAGGAAGGCCCGCAGGTGGGCGGTACCCTCTGCCCCTTGCCCCTGCCCCTGCTGCCCCACCGCCGCCGCCAGGTCCCTCAGCAGCGGCCGCATGTGGTGCTGCATGGCAAGACCGGAGGTGGCCAGGTAGCGGCCGGGTGCACTGGTTACGTCAGGCCTACGGTGGCCTCTCTCCGCTGCCGCCTCCGCCCCAGACCGTGTCGGCCCCTTGCCCTCCTGCTCTCGCTGCTCTGCTCCCCTTACCGCCCCCCTCATCCTCTCCCACAGCGCCGCCAGCTCCCCCGCGGGCCCAGGCGGGGCCAGCAACAGCGGCGCACTGCCCAGCCACACAGCCTGGGGCACGTCGGCGTCAGCCCCATGAGTGCCCACGTCAGCCGCCTGGCCCTCCTCCATACCGATGCTGCCAGCGCTACCCGCAAACGCAGCACCAGCCCGAGGCGACGCGGCTGCTTCTGCCGGCTCGTTCCCTAGGTACTCGGTTCCAGCGCCAAGCAGTGGTGTGTGGAAGGGGCTGAGGACAGCTGGGTTGTCCTGGATAGCGGTCTGCGCTGCTGGGGTGGGTGGCGGCGGTGGCGGCGGCGGTACGGATGCGTCCCTCGGCACCGCCAGCAGGTGCAGCTGCAGCAGGGCACTGAGGCTGTGACTTAACCCACCACGCAGACCAGTGGAGGGGGAGGTTGCTTCCTCGCGTGCAGAGACCTCGACTTCAACAGCAGGGCGCTCCTGTGGACGGTGCAGCAGGATTGGCGGCAGCAGCAGACGCAGCGGCAGCCCGGGCGGGGGAGCATTGCATAACGCAAGCAGCCTGGCGGGGCTGGCGCGGGCTACAGGAGGCAAGGCTAGCTGGGCTCCCTGGGGACCTCTCTCGCGGCCGGCGATGTCCTGCACCGCAGCTGTGACAGCTAGGCGCCACCGCCTGCCGCCCTGCAGCTCTGCCGCCGGGCCGGTCGCGGTAGCTGCCGGGAGCTCTTCGCCGTGCTGCTCCTGGCGCTCCTGCTGCCCATGGTCGTGGCCACCCAGGGCCTGGAGGCAGTCGGGCGGCAGGAAGAGCTCCACGGCAATACCAGAGGCAGGGCATGCGCCAGCCTCCTCGAGCTCCGCCGCGGCAGTACCTCCGCCAAGCCTGACCCGTAGGCCGCCGCCGCGTCCACCTGTGCCGCCGGCCCCGCCGCTGGTGCCCGTATCCGGTCGCTCCCTCCCCTCTCTGCGAGGCTGCACCAACACACCGATCGGAATAACCGGGGGTTCAATGTAGACTAGGGTGGGAGCGCGGGCGCTGGTTTCCGGCTCAAGCGCAAACGGCACCTCCTCCTGCCCCTGCGGCTCCTGCTGCTCCTGCTCCTGCTCCTGCTGCTGCTGCTGCTGCTGCTGGCCGGCCGCGTCCATGCCAGCCGCCACGCACTGCACCCGCGGCATCGTCAGCGGCCTCATGCCAAGGCCCTCCGCCGCACGCGCCACCGCCGCCCACAGTGCCCGCGGCTGCAGCCAGGAGGATGCAATGCCGCCACCCCTGCCACCGCCCTCCGTTGCCTCCGCCGCCGTCCCCTGCCCCTCCACCAGCACCACCAGCTGCACACAGCCGGGCACTGTAACGCATTCCACGTGGACCCCCGGGCCCATGCCTGCTTCTTGGACTGCCGCCGTCACCTGCCGTACGGCATAGCCGGCGGCGGCGCGGAGGGCCTCGGAGGCTGCGATGTACGGCATGCCGTACGGCACACGGAACTGGGGGCACGTGGGAAGAAGCCGTACACAAGCCAAGAGTCTGCCATGGCTAGGAGTAGAGGTTTGACAATGGAAAGGCAGAGACTGCCAGGAATCCGCGTAACCCTGTGCAACTTGTCAGGTGTCCTGACTTGCCAGCGGCGTTCAGAGCTCACAGGCGATCCGGATGCCGATATGCACGTCAGCAGACCGGTGCAGCAAGTGCTGCGGGCATGCAGGCCCCAACAGCTCAGGGCCAAGGAACCGACAAGCACACGAGCCGCCTACCTTGCAAGTAAGCGTTACGGTGGTTGACAGGTACCGCGGACGGTACAGCCTGCCGTACAACGGGCTCGCGCCGCCTGCCGCCCCGGCGCCAGCGCCATCCCCGGTTTCAGGTGTAGCTGCAGGCTGCGGGACAGGCAGCGCACTAGCTGCGCTCTGTCCGCTAGGCCCGGCGACGTCAGCTGCTGCGGCCGCTGCCGCTGTTGCTGTCGCTATGGGCGCCGACGCTGCCCCCTCTTCGGCTGGCCCTGCCGGAGGGGCGACTGCGGCCGCAGCTGCTGCGTCAGCCCCGCCCTCCTCCGTCCTTCGCGCCGTGCTGAGCCCTGCCCCGCTGGGCACCTCGCACCGCTCCTCCTGCGGGCCCTCCACCCGTGCAGCCTCCGACCCCGCGGTGAGCTCCGATTCCGCCGGGAAGCGCACAGCCCGCCGACGTACGGTGGTGGCAGGTGTTGCCGTACTGCCGGTACCGGCACTGCCGCCCGCCTCCGCCACGGGAACTACCTCCTCAGCAGCCTCCTCGGCTGCGGCGGGTGCCTCTGCCCCGGGCTGCAGCGGCAGCTGAGCACCTGTACCGCCCCAGACCCGCCGCCAGTGTCGCCGTGCTCGGTCCCATGCCGTACTCCAACTGAGCTTTTGCCGTACGTACACGTACAGCAGCGGCGTGCCGTACGACACGACGTAGTTCGGCAGGTGGCGCTTGAGCACGAGCAGCAGGAGCAGGGCAGTGGGCTGGTTGGCATGCGGCTCGGTGTCCCAGGGCGGCAGACGCAGCATTGCCGCTCCTAGGCTGAGGGCCAGGCATGATAAGACTGAAGCCGCGGCGGTGCGGAGCAGCAGGCGGTTGCGTATCTGGGGACGCAGCGGGCAAGGGTGCGTGGTTTAGGGCGTCGACAGCACGCAGGGGTGGCAAGGCAACTTCGTTGGCGAATGCGTAGCAGCAAAGTAATGTGCGATACGCATAATTGCGCAACCCTTCCCTTCCATGCCTACACAGAGAGGACAAAGGAGGTCATGCGCCTGATGTGATTCCCGGTAGAACTCGACCCACCGGCTGGCACTCCACCGCCACGACCCCCACCGCCGCATGAAGCCACGGCCTGGTGGCTGCGCTGAGCCCCGTGCGGTACACCGCCAGCAACACCCAGCGCCGCCTCCAGGGGTCCGCCGACCGACCGTGCGCCGCCACCCAGTAGCACATGTACAGCAGCGACGCTGCACCGCACCTGTACGGCGAGCCCAGGACGACCAGCGGCTCACGCACGGCGGCCCACACTGCCAGGAGCAGGCGCGAGACGGCGGAGGCGGAGGGGAGCGGAGGCGCAGGTGCTATTACTGGCTCTGCAGGTGTTTTGGGGCTGCTTGGGCGCTGGGATGCTGCAGCCGGGGTCACGGTGGGGGTATCGGAGCTCGGTAGCGGGCTGACGGCTGGTGGAGCGGTTGGGGGAGTGACCCGTGGGTCAGCGACGCCTTGCGAGGGTCCTGGGGCGCCGGACTCGCGATTCGTCTCGGCTTTTTGCGGCGAGATGACTCCGATACGTATAGCTGCGAATAATGACATGTCGGCGATGAGGACGAGGATGTGGGAGAAGAGCCAGGTGAGCCATAGCCAGTCTCCGAGCGCGGCTGGCCGCGCAACAAGGTAGAACAACGGCCAGCGGGATAGGTGAAGAATCTGCGGACGCAAATAAGACCAAGCATATGCACTTCACATAATAAACCGTGATGCTAAAGGTCAGACTGGTGATTCGACAAGATGCAGGCTATGCTGACGTTCCATTGCCGACGCTCGTCTCCTAAGCCGTGTACAAGTCACTGGAGCTCTTGCCTGCTGCAGGTTGTTGCCAGCGCAAGGAAAGCTCGCCAGAAGCAGGCCGGCTTCCCGCTGCTCTTCGCACGGCCACGTTGCGTCCGGAGAGCGGGACAGCGCGAGGGTCCCCAGGGCCACCGGCCGGTGCTCTATCGCGGCAACGACTATAGACGAGGACAGCTCTCGAAGTTGTTGCTGCGGGTGCAGGGACGGCCAGACCACCGTTGCAAGCGGCGCCAACAAGGCCGTAGCCGAGAAGGCCGCCTCCCGCAGCAGGGCCCCCGCGCTCGCGGGGACCGTCAGCGGCCAATGCCAGGACTGCACGTTGGCCCCTTGCATGTGCTTCTTCGACGCAGAGGGCCACAACTTTGTTAGAGGGCAAAGGGGCACTTGAAAGATCTTATGTTATGCTGCATTTTGCGGGTGTTCCTATTGCGAGCATCATATGTTGAGACTCGCGGTGCAAATTGTCGTCACAACCACCTTAACACCCATCCTGGTTCCGGAAGAACCGCTTTGTCGCACTATTTACTTTTTGGCGTGTGTGACCAATGCATATTTGATACTAAGAATCAAGAAAGAAGGAGCGCTGCGCTTGCCTTCGGTTGGCTTCGACTATAGATCCCAGGGGAGGGTCTCCCCTGGTAGGTCCTTGGGCGCTGGCGTGTTGGCAACCCTTCCCAGTGTCCCGGTCTTATTTGGCGGAAAATTCTGAGCGCTCATAATTTTGGAGCCT
>VFQN01001925.1_pt1 | contig 33459 bp, 29 predicted proteins | sample 3512371 | NCBI WGS metagenome assembly VFQN01 (sample SAMN10412370, study PRJNA504923) | tailings metagenome | isolation source: Replicate 2 from Balatoc abandoned mine | place: Philippines: Itogon, Benguet | collected 2017-08-28 | reverse complement strand
CTTCCCGCACCTGATCGCCGTTCCCATCCTGCACCACGGCGAAATGATGCCGCAGTTCGCACGGCGCGATATCTACCGGCCGCAGCATGACCTGATCGCCGCGGGCCTGACGCTGTTCGTGCTGGGCCTCGCCAAGAAGGTGCTGATTGCCGACGGCGTCGCGCCTTATGTCGCGCCGGTGTTCGACGCGCCGGGCGCGGGCCTGACGCTGACGATGCTCGAAGCCTGGTGCGGCGCGCTGGCCTACACCTTCCAGCTCTATTTCGATTTTTCCGGCTATTCCGACATGGCGGTGGGCCTGTCGCTGATGTTCGGTGTGCGCCTGCCTGTGAATTTCCATTCGCCGTACAAGGCGGTCAACATCATCGATTTCTGGCGGCGCTGGCATATGACCCTGTCGCGTTTCCTGCGCGACTATCTTTATGTACCGCTGGGCGGCAACCGCAAAAGCGCGGCACGGCGTTACGCCAACCTGCTGATCACCATGCTGCTCGGGGGCCTGTGGCACGGCGCGGGCTGGACCTTCGTGCTGTGGGGCGCGCTGCACGGCGTCTACCTGGTCATCAACCATGCCTGGCTGGCGCTGCGCCGCCGCCTCGGCCAGGACCGGCACCACAGCACACCCTGGGGCCGGCGTGCCGGCTGCCTGCTGACCTTCATTGCCGTGGTGGTCGCCTGGGTGCTGTTCCGCGCGCCGGACATCGATTCGGCCATGGCGATCCTGCGTGCGATGGCCGGGTTCAACGGGCTGGTGCTGCCGGAGGCCTGGCTGGTGAAGCTCGGCGCTGCCGGAGAGGCGCTGGCCGCTGCCGGTGTCAGCTTCGGCGCGACGCCGGCTCTGACGCGCACCGGCGTGCTGCACTGGATCTGGATCCTGCTGCTGGTGGTCTGGCTGGCGCCGAACACCCAGCAGATCATGGCCGCTGCGAAACCCGCACTAGGCGTGCTGAAGGAGGCGCCGTCGCGGATCCAGTGGCGGGTATCGGCGCCCTGGGCCCTGCTGACGGCGGGATTGCTGCTGGCGGTGATCGTCAACCTCGGCCGCCATTCCGAATTCCTTTACTTTCAGTTCTGATGAGCCCGCGCGCCTACACCACATGGATCGTCGCTGGCTGCCTCGCGCTGCTGGCGCCGGTGCTGGCGCTGAACCTGCTGCTGCTCGCCAACGACAGCCGCCATGACAAGAACCGGCTGGCGAGCCGCTGGCAGCAGGAGAGCGGCGGCGTGACCTACGCACCGCCGATCAACAACAACCGCGCCTTCAAGACCTTGCGCCTGCACGGCAGGCTGAACGACATCAACGCGCTGGCCTTCGGCTCCTCGACCGTGATGAGCCTCACCGCCGATGCCTGGCCGTCCGGCATCCGTGTCTACAACTTCGCGCAAAGCGGCAATTCACTGCTGTCGGTGCTGGGCGAGGCGGATTACGTGCTGAACCACTGGCCGGACCGGATTCGCGTGCTGCTGATTCCGCTCGATTGGGCGCTGGGTTTCACCTACCAGGGGGGCGCGTTGCCGCCCACCGACCTCGCCGCGGAGCAGGTGCCGCCGCCCGCTCCGCTGCCGGTGGTCACCGCATTGCGCGAAGCGCTGAGCCTGCCGCGCATCCAGGAACTTGGCGCCATCCTGCGCGACATCGTGCGCGCGGATGACCCGCGGGCCGCAGCTCGGCAGTTTTTCCTTGAGCCGGCGTCGGCGCCCTACCGCTGCACCGATGGTCAGCTTGCGCGGGATTATTCGACCGTTCATCGCGGCCTCTGCAACGGCTTCCGCGCCGACGGCAGCGCGACCTTTGCCGACCAGAAGCGGATTGGAGCGGCCGAAGCGCCGGCGGTGATCGCGCGCGCCGCCAGCGCATCTTCGCAGTACGCGCAGGCACTGGCGCGCGCGCAGGGCGGACCGGATGCGCAGTTGCTGCAGCACCTCGGGGGCATCATCGCGAAAGCGCGTTCGCGGGGCGTCCAGATCCTGCTGTTCATGCCGCCCCTGATGCCGGGGCTCGATGCAAGGCTGGAGGCGTCCGCACACAGTGGCGTGCAACTGCGACAGACCAAAACGATGCTCCGGCAGTGGGCGCAGCAACACCAGGTGCCCTTGTTTGACGGCGGTCCCTCGGAACGTTACGGTTGCCTGCCCACCGAATTCATCGATGCCCACCATGCGCTGCCCGACTGCTACCGCAAGTTCATGAAACAGGTTTTTGCCAATCGCAAGGTTCTTCCATGATGGCGGCCTCGTCCACGGTCAAGGATTCACCACACGGCTGGTGGCTGCTGTTCGCCGTTGCCGCGCTGAGTTTCCTGCCGGCACTGGGTTTTTATTATGTCGGCGAAGAGGCGGTGTTCCCGAAGTCGGCACTGGAGATGTGGTTCCACGGCGAGCCGGTGAAGCGCCTGCTGTTCGGCTCCGATCTGCAGCACACGCCGCTGTTCGCCTGGCTGATCATCCCGCCGGCGTCCGTGCTGGGCTGGGACTGGGTGCTGCCGGTGACGCGTGCAATCACCATCGCGGCGACCGTGCTGACCGGCCTGGTGGCGGCCTGGCTGGCGCAGTCGCTGTACCGCGATCCGCTGTTCAGCGCGGTGACCGCCGCGGTTTACCTGACGCTGGCCGATCTGTTTTTCTACCGCGGCTGGCTGGCCTATGTCGATCCGCTGTTCGGCCTGCTGGTGTTCAGCGCGCTGGCCTGCCTGTGGGTGGCCTGCGAACGCCGCAGCCACGGCCTGCTGCTGCTGGCGGTGCTGGCGCTGACGGCGGCCTTTCTCGCGAAAGCGCTGACTGCCTATGTGTTCTATGCCGGTGCCGTTGCCGTGCTGCTTCTGCAGCCGGCGTATCGCCGCTTCCTGCTGTCGCTGCCTGCGCTTGCACTGCATGCCCTCGCAGCGGCGTTGCTGCTGCTGTGGCTCGGCTTTGTTGCGCCCAGCCGCGGGCAGGGCGGGCGCATGTTCAGCGAGATCCTCGCCAAGCTGGCCCCGGAAAGCCTCGCCGATTACGCGCTGAAGCTGCTGGGCTATCCGCTGGAGACGCTGCTGGCACTGGCGCCGGCCGGCATCCTCGCGCTGTGGCTGCTGCTGCGCCGGCGCCGTGACCTGGGTGCGGGCGGCGATGCCCATTTGCGTACCGCGGCCCTGATCGCGCTGGCCGGTTACCTGCCGTACTGGCTCGCGCCCCACAGCAATATGCGTTACCTGCTGCCGCTGTATCCCTTCGCCGGCCTGATCATCGCGCGCCTGCTGTGGCTGGGCGGTGAAGCGGCGCTGGCCAACACGCGGAAATGGCTGGTGGCGGCGATCGTGTTGAAGCTGCTGGTGGTGACGGTCGCTTTTCCGCTGTACCAGAGCCGTTATCGCGGCGAGAACTACCTGCGCACCGCGGAAACCATCATGTCCTTCACCGCGGGACATCCGCTGTACACGCTCAACGTCAGCGCCAGCGGCCTGTCGGTGGCTGCCTATATCGACGTTGCGCGGCTGCCGCAACCGCCGCTGACTTTTCCGCCGGCGGATCTGAAGGACGGTTTCATCATCGCCTATACCCCTGATCCGAAGGTCGGTGAAGTTGCCGCGCAGTATCGCTTGGGCGGCAATGACCTTTATCTGCTCTGCCGCGGCACGGCCTGTGCCGCTGCGCGCCGGCCATGAGCCAACTGCCCACGCTGCAGATCGTGCGCCGCTACGGTCCGGTCGGCGGCATGGAACGTTATGTCTGGGAACTGGCCGGCGCGCTGGCCGCGCTGGGTCATCCGGTGACCGTTCTTTGCGAACGCAATCACGGCGGCGAACGCCCGGGGATCACCGTGCATGAACTCGGCGAGATCGCGCAGCGGCCGCGCTGGATTTCGCTGTTGCGTTTTTCGCGGCGCGTCGCGCGCTGGCTGTACGCGCATCCGCAGCCGGGCGTGCTGATCCACAGCCACGAGCGGGTCGACGTGCACCAGATCACGACCTTTCACGGTCCGCCCTTCGCGACCATATTCGAACGCGGCTGGTGGCGGCTGTTGTCGCTGCGGGTTTGGATGCAGCTCCACCTCGAGCGCCGCGAACTTTGCGCGCCGGGGGTGCAGGCGGTGGTGCCGAACTCGCAGCTGATCGGCGACCAGCTGCGTCACTACTATCCCCAGACCGCCGCGCGGCTCACTGCACCGGTGCCACCCGGCGTCACGCCAGGACCGGCGCGCGAAACACGCGTGGTGCCGGCCGATGGTAGCGTGATCGGTTTCGTCGGCAAGGAATGGCAACGCAAGGGACTGGACAAGGCGGTGGCCATCGTCGCCGAACTGCGGCGCAAACGGCCGCAACTGGAGTTATGGGTCGTCGGGCCGGAGCCGGCCGAAGTGAAAGCCCTGTTTGCCGGCTGGAACGGCGGTTACCGGCTGCTCGGCTGGGCAAAGGATTTTTCCGTCTATCCCTGGTTGGACCTGCTGCTGCATCCGGCGCGCGCCGAACCTTATGGCATGGTGATCGCCGAGGCGATGGCGGCACAGGTGCCGGTGCTGGTGTCGGATCGTTGCGGCATCGCATCGGACATCACGGACGATGCGGGCGCGGTGTTGCCGCTGGAGACCTCGCTTGCGGACTGGGCGTTGGCCTGTGAACATCAGCTCGCGCGCCCTGTGCCGCCACCGCGATTCGAACGCAGCTGGCTGCAGGTGGCGCGGGAGTACGAACAGCTCTACCGGCAGCTGCGCGGCTGACTCAGGCGGCGGGTTTGCGCAGCCAGGCGAGCATGTCATGGCCGCGCCCGGCCAGCCGCGCTGGCAGGTTCAGTGCTTCGGCCAGCAGCTTGCCGGCGGCGTAGCGCCAGCGCGGCGTGTTTTCGCGGTCGTGGAATTTCACGCGCGCGGTATCGATGCGCTCGACTTCGAAGCCAGCCCTGGCGCCCAGCAGCGCCATCGAGCGCGGATTGAAAAAGCTGACATGGCCGCCGTCGCGCGCCATGTCGAAATAGTCCCAGCGCGCACCCATTGCAGCCGTGGTCCAGCTCGCGGCATTGCCGGTGCTGATCAGCAGGATGCCGCCGGGTTTCAGCACACGCCGGCACTCGGCAAGCAGCGGCAGCGGCGCGCGCAGGTGCTCGACCACTTCAAACAGCGTTAGCGCATCGAAGCTTGCATCGGAATACTGCTGGTCCTCAAGCAGGCCGGTGCGCACCGGCAGGCCGGCGTCACGCGCGGCCTGCGCGATCTGCGGAGCGGGTTCGACACCTTCGGCGCTGAATCCTTCCGCGATGGCGGCGGCGACGAACTGGCCGCGCGAACAACCGACATCGCAGAGGCGGATGTCCCGGGGTGTTTTGCCGAGCAACGCGGCGATGCGCGCGAGCCGTTTGCGGGCGACGGCGTCGCGGCGCGCCTGCGCGCCACCCGTGGTGATATTGAAGGCGCTGTCGTCGAACTGCGCCATGGTTTCGCTGTAGCGCGCTTCGCTGGCGCTGCTCAGCAACTGGCCGCAGCTGCTGCAGCGGCGCAGCAGTCCTTCACGCAACTGCAGCGCGGTGTCGGTCAGCGCTGCCGTGCAGCCAACCGGGCAGGCGGTGACGTAGATTGCCCCTGGACTCTTCATAAGCATTTGTTTTTAAATATAATTTTATTGGAGACGCTGATCTCTGCCAAGCCGGACGCGGTAGTGTCGTAGCCCGGATGGAGCGTAGCGTAATCCGGGTCAGTCGTCGCAATGAGCCGCTGTGTTCCCGGGCTCCGGCCTGCCACCCAGGGTGACTTCCTTCGGGGCGCGGCCTCCCTCCGGGCTACGGGTATGGCGCACAAGGAATCGTTTTGTCAGGTGTTTATAAGTACTTTTTCAAGTTTCAGAGATACTGGTCCACGCCAAGCTTGGCGCGGTAGCGGCCCGAGGCGATCAGTTCGTCGAGCAGACGCTGATTCTCGTCGAAACCGCGCTTGTCGGCTTCGCGATGCCACAGATGGAAGACCGAAGCGCCGAAACGCGCGTTCTTGTGTTTGATGCCGGCATGGATCAGGCGGATCGCGAGATCGGAATCCTCGAGGCCCCAGCGCCCGGCATAGGCTTCATCGAAGCCGTTGACGCGCAGCAGGTCGGCGCGCCATGCGGAAAAATTGCAGGTCTTCACGCCTTCCCAGCGTTCCGGGCTGCGCTTGCGGAAGGCCCCATCGGGAAACCGCAGCAGCGGCAGCAGGCGGTTGATGTCGCCGCGCAGCCGCGCCGCAGTCCATTGGGCAAAGGACCAGTCGTACAGCGGCAGGTGTTGCTCCAGCACGCGCTGCGTCAGCGCTTCGCTCAGCAGCACGCGGTTGCCCGACAGGAAGCAGCCGGGTTCAGCCAGCATCCGGTGGCGCCGCACGAAATCGAGGGCCGGCACGCAGTCGGCGTCGGTGTAGATCACGTAATCCGCCCGCGTCGTCGCCAGTCCGCGGTTGCGCATCACTGTCGCGCGGAAACCATTGTCTTCATGCCAGAGATGGGTCACCGGAAACGGCGCGCGCCGCGCATAGTCTTCGGTCAACAGCCGCACATCGTCCTTCGAGCCGTCGTCGGCGACAATCAGTTCGAAGTCGCCGACATCCTGGTGCAGGTAACCCTCGAGCAGCGCCGCGAGCGCGTCGGGACGGTTGTAGGTGGCGATGACGATTGCGATTTGCATGGGTCGAGTGAATGGTAAGCGGTGAGGAGTGAAAAGTGAGCAGTAAGCAGTGCCCCCGGGGGTTTTACCGCTTACTGCTTACCGTTCACCTTCTTCTCCAGAAGCATCAGCTTCACATAGCGGTAATACGAGCCCTCGGCATTGGCGATGGCCAGCATCAGGCCCTCGCGGCCGTCGAGGAAACCGGCGCGCAGCACATAGGTCCGGAAAAAGGCCCAGCCGCCATGCAGCAAGGCCTTGCCGAGCGAGGCGCGGCGGCCGCGCGCATGCAGGCCGCGCGCGCTGGCAGTCGAATAGAGGTTCATCTTGCCGATCATCTGGTCGAGGTCGCTGATCGCCTCGTGCATCAGCGGCTGTTTCAGCTTGAACGTCGTGCCTTTAACGATCAGGCGCTCGTGGGCCTGGTCATCGGAGAAGCGGGCGGCATCGCGGCGGAACAGGCGCACGATGTAATCCGGCCACCACCCCGAGTGTTTCATATAGCGACCGCAGAAACTGGAACGCCGCGGCAGGGCGTAAGCCGCCGGCGGATTCACCACCGCAACGGCGCTGCGGATTTCCTCGGCCAGTTCCGGCGTCACCCACTCATCGGCATCAATGTTGAACAGCCAGTCGCCGGCAGCGGCATCCAGCGCGCGGTTTTTCTGCGGACCGAAACCCGGCCAGTCGTCGGTGACGGAGACCTTCGCCCCCAGCTCGCGGCAGATCTCCAGCGTATCATCGCTGCTGCCCGAATCGATCACCACCACCTCGTCCGCCCAGGCCACGGATTCGAGACAGCGGCGGATCGTGGCGCCGGCGTTTTTGGTGATGATGATGACGGAGATGGACATAATGACTGGTGAGTGGTGAATGGTAATTGGGGGGTATGTGGTTTTACCAATTACCAGTCACCAATCACGACTTACCCGATTTTAGCCCTGCAAAAAGCAAGCCCGTCATCCACGCGAAGAAAAGCCCCTCTGCATGGTCGAGCAGGAAGGAGTTGAACAGGCAGCCGGCGGCGATGGTGAACACCAGGCCGCGGGCGAGGTCGGTTTCGAGGCGAGTGGGCAGGCGTGGCGCCAGGCGCCACTGCACGGCGAACAGGGCGAGCATCGCTGCCAGCCCGAGGAGGCCGGTCTGGGCGGCGATGTGCAGGTATTCGTTGTGCGGGTTGCGGGTGGCGAGCATGTCGGTGCCCTGAACCTTTTCCGCGTAGGCCGAGGGAAAGCCACCGGTGCCGACGCCGGTGAGCGGGTGATCGGCGATGATGTCCGCCGTATTGCGGTAAAACTCGAGGCGGTGGCCCGCCGACGAATGGCGCGCGGCGGTGTCCGGATTCCAGTCGCGCAGCTCTCCGGCCAGTGTGGCAATCCTTGCCGACAGCGGCCCCGGTATTGTCGCCAGTGTGGCGGATATTGCGAGTAGCGCGACCATGGCCGCCAGGGCGGCGCGAGCCGGCAGGCGGGACAAGATCAGCAGCAGGGCCAGCAGTCCGAGCACGACATAACCCGTAGCCCCTTCCACCATCAGCGTGACATTAGCCGCCGCCAGCAGCGCCAGCATGCCCCAGGCTGCACGGTCCCGGTTAATCCGGGCCTCCAGCGCCATCAGCGCGAACAGAAAGGCTGCAAAGGCCATAAACAAGTTATGAGTGATGCGGAACTTGAACACCACGGGCGACAGCGTGGTGCCTTCGATGAGGGCGCCGCGCTCGATCACGCCGAACTTGATCAGGAACGACAGCAGCAACGTCACCAGCAGCGAACCGGCCAGCGCCCACAGTCCGATGCGCCGGGTGCCGGCGTCGCGGAAAAAGTAGGCGAACAGCGGGATGAAGGCGAGGTCCAGATACTTGAGCAGGTAGGTCCGGGCATCCGCGACGGGCTGGTTGCCCCACAGCGTGCCGAGCGCCAGCAGTCCGAACAACAGCAGCGCGCAGACCGCAACGGCATTGCGCATGGCGGCGCGTTTGTCCGCCCACTGTCCGCCGAGGATCCAGCCCACCAGCACGACCAGCAGCAACAGGTTGTCGAATGCCACTGAAACCGGGATCGAGGCGCCGAGCGCAATGGCAGCCCAGCGGCCGGCACGATCCGCATGACGCGGCAATGCAGACAGGTTCATCGGGCTAACGCCGGCTGTATTCCGGCAGCCAGCGTGAGAGCTCCGCTTTCACGGTGTCGGCGTCGGGTGCGTCAGCTCGTGCGAGCCAGGCCGACAGCTGTTCCGGCAGTGCCGGGTCGGCGGGGCGCACCTGAGCGATGCGCAGCTTGGGATGGGGGGTGGGCAGCGAATTTTCGCCGTCGGCGAGCACTTCCTCATAGAGTTTCTCGCCCGGCCGCAGTCCGGTATAGACGATCCGGATCTCGCTCTCGTCGAAGCCGGAGAGGCGGATCATGTCGCGCGCGAGATCGGCGATCTTCACCGGCTCGCCCATGTCGAGCACGAATATTTCGCCGCCCTTGCCCATCAGCCCGGCCTGCATCACCAGCTGTACGGCCTCCGGAATCGACATGAAGTAGCGGGTGATATCCGGGTGGGTGACCGTCACCGGGCCACCCGCGGCGATTTGCTCGCGGAATTTCGGGATTACACTGCCGGTCGATCCCAGCACGTTGCCGAAACGCACGATCACGAAACGGGTGCCGTCCGCGCGCTGCAGCGACTGGCAGACCAGTTCCGCGAGCCGCTTGCTGGCGCCCATCACATTGGTCGGGTTGACGGCCTTGTCAGTGGAGATCAGTACGAACTTTCCGACGCCCGCGGCGATCGCCGCCTCGGCTACCACCCGTGTGCCGAGTACGTTGTTGAGTACTGCCTGCCAAGCGTTCTCGTTTTCCATCAGGGGCACGTGCTTGTAGGCGGCGGCGTGGAATACGACCGTCGGGCGGTACGTCGCAAGCACATGCTGTACCTGCCGCGGGTCGGTGACGCTGCCGATGACGGGCGTGATCGCGGTATCAGGGAAGCGCTGTGCGAACTCCTGTTCCACGGTGTAGAGGGAAAACTCGCTGTTCTCCAGCAGCACGATGCGCTTCGGCCGATAACGCGCGATCTGCCGGCACAGCTCTGAGCCGATGGATCCGCCGGCGCCGGTGACCAGCACCACTTGCTCGCCCAGCCATTCGCGCAGCCCCGTGGCGTCAAGCTGTACCGGGTCGCGGCCGAGCAGGTCATCGAGCTCGACATTGCGGATCTGCGACACCGTGACCCGGCCGCTGAGCAGGTCGTCGAAGGAAGGCACTGTCAGCACCTGCAGTCCTGCCGTACGCGCTGTCTCAATCGTGCGCCGCCGTTCACGGTGACCGGCCTCGGGCATCGCGATGATGGCGCGCTGCGCGTTGAGGCGGGCGCGCAGCTGCGGCAAGTCGGCGATTGCGCCGTACACCTTGACGCCGTGGATCTGCCGGCCGTGATGGCTGCGGTTATCGTCGAGAACGCCGACGACCAGCCACTGCGGGCTGCGCGCGAGCTCCTTGATCAGACTTGCTGCGGCCTCTGCGCCGCCCAGCACGATCACCGGCTCACGGCCCGCGCCATCCGGGCCACCAAAACGCCGTTCCTTCCATCCGCGGTAGGCGAGACGGCTGCCGCCCATGATCATCACCAGCAGTACCGGAGTGATGATCAACGCCGAGCGGGGCACCGGCACCGCGGCCTGCTGCATGAACAGCACGGCCGAGACCGCGAGGGCACTGATCACCGCAGCCCCGATGATGCGTTGTAGGTCGGGCAGGCTGGCGAATCGCCAGATGCCGCGGTAAAGACCGAAGGCGAAGAACGCCGCCGCGTGCACTGCGATCACCAGCGGCAGGGTGTCGAAGGCCTGCGCTTGGTAGAAGTCCGGCACGTCCGGGCTCAGGCGTAGCCAGTAGGCGGCGAGCCAGGCCAGGCCGACGGCAACGAGGTCGTGACCGACCGCGAGCACGGTGCGCGGGTTAATCATGCGCGGCCCCTGGCCGGCGCCAGGCGCGTTCGATCAGCACCAGCAACACCAGATAAACCGCAGCGATTACCACCAGTACGCCGTACTGCGCAGCGCCCTTCAGCGCCATTGCCCAAAGTGCGACCGCGCCGGATGCGACCATCAGCGCGTACTCCAGCAGCGCAGTGCGGCGGTGTCCGATGCCGAGCCGCACCAGCCGCTGGTAATAGTGGTCGCGGTGGGCTTCCCAGACGCGCGCGCCCGACAGCAGGCGCCGCGCCAGCGTCACCGAGGCATCGACGATGAAAGGCGCGAACACCAGCAGCGGAAACCACCAGGTCCAGTCGCGCTGTTGCCAGCCGGTCAGGCCCAGCGTTGCAGCGAGGAAACCCAGCGGCACCGAGCCGGCATCACCGAGAAAAATCCGCGCCGGATGAAAGTTGTGGACCAGGAAGCCCGCGGCGGCTGCGGCAATCGCCAGATTGAGCAGCGCGAACTGGGTGCTGCCGGCGATAGCCGCGGCAACCGCGTAGCACAGGAATCCCGAACAGGCCATGCCGCCGGCGAGTCCGTCGGAGCCGTCCATGAAGTTGTAGAGATTGCACATCCAGGCCGCCAGCAGCACCGCGATCGCGACCGTCAAGCCATCAGCCTCCGGAAGCAGCGCGAGGATGGCAAGCGCAGAGGCCAGCAGATGCACCGCAAGGCGGACGGCTGCCGACAGTCCGCGCAGGTCGTCGAGCAGCGAGACCGCGACGATCAGCGCCAGTGCGACCCAGAACGCCCGGGGCCAGTGTGCCCCGGCGAGCAGCCAGCCGGCCGCGATGCCGGCCAGCAGCCCGATGCCGCCGGTGCGCGGTACCGGTACCGTGTGCAGGGAACGCGCGTTGGGCTCATCCAGCGCAATACGCGCGGCCCGGCTGCGCGCCAGCCAGCCGACCGCCAGCACGGCGACGGCAAAGGCAATCAGGGCGTTGAACACGGCCGGCCACACGATGAGTTCTTTTGAGTCAGCGCTTCGTTGAAAGCCGTTGCAAGGCCATCACGTTGTTACCCCGTAGTCCGGAGGAAGGCCGAAGGCCGGGGTGGTGAGAAGCATGCCGTTTTGGCACGGAGATGTGATCGCTGCCCCGGATTCCGCTACGCTCCATCCGGGCTACGGAGCGCAACGCGACACCCGGCTCAACCCGTAGCCCGGAGGAAGGCCGCAGGCCGAAGTCCGGGAAGAAATCCGCCACTACTTCGGAAATCCCGTTGCCGCTGGATGCCGGAAGGAAATGATGGGTACAGGAATGCATGCGACGCATTCGAAATGGGTTTTATCGGACACTCGTTATTTTGCGTCCCGATCATACCACTGCACTGTCGCGCTAAACCCTTGATTCACCGAGTATCGCGGCTGCCAGCCGAGGGTTTCCCGCAGCAGTGAACTGTCCACCGCGAGCGAGCCGCTGAGGCGCCGGAAGGCCGCCTCGCGGCCGAGCAGCCGTGCCGCCAGCGCAAGCAGGGCCGGAGGGCAGGGCAACAGCCGCGGACTGCGGCCCATGGCCATTGCGAGCCTGCGGATCATCTCCGGTGTCGACAGATCCTCGCTGTCGCTGACGAGGAAGGTTTTGCCAGCGGCCGCAGGTGAGCGGATGCAGGCGATGATCGCATCGACCAGGTTGCCGACATAGACCAGGCTGCGCCGGTTGTTGATCGAGGCCAGCGGCAGCGGCAGGCCCTTGGCCACCGCCTTCAGCAGTTGCAGGAAATTGCCCTTCACGCCGGGCCCGTACACCAGCGGCGGCCTGAGGATGACGATCTCCATGCCGGTTTCGCTGCCGATCACGCGCAGCGCATCTTCGGCTTCGCGCTTGCTGATGCCGTAGGCATCTTCCGGACGGGGATTGTCGCGCTCGGTGTAGGGGTGTGAGCCTGTCGATTCGCCGTTGACCTTGATCGAGCTCAGGAACACGAAACGGCGCACGCCGGACCGGGCAGCCTGCCGGGCCAGGTGTTCGGTGGCCACGACATTGATGCGACGGTACTCGGCCAGCGGATCGGCGCTGCGCTCATTCAGCACATGGGTGCGAGCAGCGAGATGGACGACGCAGCCCACGTCTTGCAGGGCGGCCTGCCAGTCGGTATCGGGGCCGAGGTCGCCGACGGCGATTTCTTTCGCGAGTCCGGTTCCGCCGGGGATCCGGCGCAAGGCGGCGGTGGCGATGAACTGTTCCTGCTGCAGAGCCGCGCACAATGCGCGGCCGACGAAACCGCCGGCTCCGGTGACCAGGATGCGGCCGGTGCCGGGCGTTATTTTCGCCACACCGTGCGGTTCACGTAATCCGTGTAACCGAGGATGATGCGCACCACCTTGGCCGACACATTGTCGGCGAGGTAGTCCGGCGGAATGGCGAAGGGTTTGCGCCCGCCGGCGTGTGCCGTCATCGTCGTCCTGACCGCCGCCAGCACGCGCTCTGGCTGCAGGCCGCACATGATCACCACGCCTTCATCCATGCCTTCCGGGCGCTCGTGGGCCTGGCGCAACATCACCGCAGGGAAGCCGAGTATCGCCGATTCCTCGGTCAGCGTGCCGCTGTCCGACAGCACACAGCAGGCCGACTGCTGCAGCCGGATGTAGTCGAAAAAGCCCAGCGGCTTCAGGAATTCCACGCCCGCCGGGAGCTTGCGCTTGCCCAGCGCGCCCAGGCGTTTGCGCGTGCGCGGATGGGTGGACATGATGATCCGCTTCCGGTGTTTGCGTGACAGCGCCTCGAGGCTGGCCAGCAGGTCGCCGAGGTTCTGCGGGCTGTCGACGTTTTCCTCGCGGTGCGCGCTCACCAGGAAATAGCCTCCGGGCTCCAGCTTGAGCCGCTTCAGCACCCTTGACGCGGCGATATCCGCGGCATGGTGCTCCAGTATTTCGCGCATCGGCGAGCCGGTCTTGATCACCGTTTCGGCACGGATACCCTCGCCGATCAGGTAGCGGCGCGCATGTTCGGTGTAGGGCAGGTTGATGTCGCTGATGTGGTCGACGATGCGGCGGTTGATCTCTTCCGGAACGCGGTCGTCGAAGCAGCGGTTTCCGGCCTCCATGTGGAACACCGGCACCTTGCGCCGCTTGGCCGCGATCGCGGCGAGGCAGGAATTGGTGTCGCCGAGCAGCAGCAGCGCGTCCGGAGTCTCGCGCGCCAGCACCGCGTCCGCGCGCTCGATCACCGCGGCGATGGTGGCGGCCGCCGTCTTGCCGGCGGCATCGAGGAAATGGTCGGGCCTGCGGATCTGCAGCTGCTCGAAAAAAACCTGGTTCAGTTCGTAATCGTAGTTCTGCCCGGTGTGCACCAGCACATGCTTCGTGTCCCGGTCGAGTGCGGCGATCACCCGCGAGAGCTTGATGATCTCCGGGCGCGTGCCGACGATGGTCATGACCTTGAGTGTCATTGTCCTGTCCTAGCGCAGCAGTTCGCCGTCGTTCAAACCGGTATCTCCGGGCATCAGGCGGTGCTGCTTCAGCAGTTTCACCGTGCCGGCGAGCGACAATACCGTGTCGGCGGAGCTGAATTCGCGCTTCAGCGCGTTGGGCTCGGCCTTCGCCTTTGCTGTCAGCTCCGGCAGCATCGGCCGGATCGCGTACCAGGCGCCGCGCTTCACGCAGTGGTGCACCTCTTCCTCCGACACCATGATCTCGTGCAGTTTCTCGCCGGGACGCACGCCGGTGATCCTGGTCGGGATCTTGCGGTTGCCGATCAGGGCTTTCGCGATGTTGATCACCGTGGCCGACGGTGCGTTGGGCACGTAGATCTCGCCCGCTTTGGCGCCCTTCAGCGCCGCGAACACCGTGTCGACAGCCTGGTCCAGGCTCAGCAGGAAGCGCGTCATGTGCGGCGCGGTGATGGTCACCGGCCCGCCGTTGCGGATCTGCTCGTGGAACAGGGGGATCACCGAGCCGCGCGAGGCCAGCACATTGCCGTAACGCACGCCGATGAAGCGGGTGTCCGGATTGAGCACGTTGGCGCCGACGAAGATGCGCTCCTGCACGGCCTTGGTCATGCCCATCACGTTGACCGGCTTGCAGGCCTTGTCGGTGCTGATCGCGACTACGGTCTCGACCGGGTAGCGGTTGTTCTGGATCGCGCGCACGATGTTCATCGCGCCGATGCAGTTGGTCAGCACCGCTTCCTCGGGGAAGTATTCGCAGGATGGCACCTGCTTCAGCGCGGCGGCGTTGACCACGATGTCGGCATCGCGCACCGCGGCGCTGACGGCCGCATAGTCGCGCACGTCGCCGATGCGGAACTCCAGCACGTTCATGAAGTTGCGGAAAATGACTTCATCCGTGCTGACGGTCTTGTGCAGATAGGCCATGCGCATGTCGTGCTGCTTGGCCTCGTCGCGCGAGTACACGATGACCTTTTTCGGCAGGCCGAGCTCGCCGGTCAGCACCCGGCGCACAAAGGTCTTGCCCATGGAACCGGTGCCACCGGTAACGAGTACTTTTTTATTCTTTAAAATCATATGCTTGCATTATCCCGTGGTGGTGGCCAGTTCGTCAATCATTGCCGGCCATGGCGGGGGTTCATAGCCGAAGCTGCTACGGAAGCTCGAGGAGTCGAGGCTACGGTCGCAATGGAAATCGTCCTCGGGGTCGATCCGGGTGGACAGCCCGAGGCGGTCGCGGATCAGCGTCAGCAGTTCGTACTTGCTGATCGCGGCACTCGACACGTGATACAGGCCGTGCGCCCCGGGGAATCGCGTCAGCAGCATTTCGATGATGCGCGCCATCTCGATCGTCGTGAAACCCGAGAATATCGCCCTGCGGTAGCCACTGATCGTGCCTTGCTGGGCGAGAAACCACTCCAGCAGTCCCGTCTTGCGCGACAGCTCGCGGCCGATGATCGAAGTGCGCAGCGTGATTGCCGGCGGTGCCGAGACTTCGCCGAGCAGTTTGGAGCGGCCGTAGATATCGGTCGCGTCGGGCAGGTCGTCCTCGCGGTAGCCGCCCTGCTTTCCGGAAAACACGCAGTCCGTGCTCATGTGGACCAGGCGCGCACCCGTTTCGGCGCAAAGCGCAGCGAGGCGGTGCGGCAGCAGGGCGTTGATCTCGATCGAGGGGATGGCTTCCGCCGCTTCCGCGCGCTGCTTGACGATGCCGGTGGCGTTGATCACCGCATCCGGGTTGCAGGTGATAACGCTGCGGCGCACGCTTTCGAAATCGCGCACGTCGACGCGGTCGAAGGCATTGCCGGCATTGAATAGCCCGGCCCCGGCGTAATCGGCGAGGGGGCGGCGCAGGGTGACGCGGACTTCGTGTCGCAGCGAGAGCTGTTTCAGCAGCTGGTGCCCCAGCATGCCGTCACCGCCCAGTATCAGTACCCGCATGGCCTTGCTCCGTCAGTTCCTGCATCCAGCCCTCGAGCCGGTCGAGCAGGCGGTTGCGTTCAAAATGATCCCCGAAATAGGCAACGCCGCGGCGGCCCATGGACGCGCGATCCGCATCGGAGGTTGCGGCAAGCCGGCAGGCAAGCGCCGCGAGTCCCGCAGCATCTCCCGCCGCGCAGGTCCAGCCGGCTCCTGATTCGTTGATGATCCTTGCGCCCTCGCCATCGAGAGCGCCGATGACCGGTTTTCCCGCCGCGAGATAGGACTGGATTTTACTGGGTATGGTGAGGGCGAATACGGGATCGGCGCGCAGCGTGACCAGAAGAGCATCGGCCGCCGAGAAATACCGCGGCATTTCGGTCGGCGGCTGGCGTCCGAGGAGGGCGACCGTTGTCTCCAGCCCGCGCTCGCGGATCTGCTTCGCCAGCGTGTCGCGCATCAGTCCGTCGCCGACGATGATCCAGTGGATGTCGGGCCGGTCGCGCACGATTTCCGCGGCGGCGATGATCGTTTCCAGGGACTGCGCGCTGCCGAGGTTGCCGGCGAACAGGATGCGGAAACCGCGAAAACGCGCGAGCGGATTCGCATCCCCCGCGGGAACCGGATTGCGGTACCAGTCCTCAGCCCAGTTCGGCAGATAACGGATCCGCTGCCGCGGAACGCGGCGGGCCACGAGGCTGGTGCTGAAGGCCTGCGACTGCACCAGTAAGGCATCGCAGCGGCGGTGCACGAAATCGGCGACCGCAGCGCCCGCCGAAAGAACCGCGCCGCGCAGCCCCATTGCCGCGAGGGTATCCGGCCAGAGATCCTGTATCCACAGCATCACCGGAGCCCGCTTCAGCGCGCCCAGTAACAGCGCAGGCAGGCCGACGGTGATCGGAGAGGGCTCGAACACGAACACCAGGTCAAATCTGCCCCGGCAACGCAGTGCGCCGAGGAGGCTCGCCGAGCAGGCGAAGGAGAGGTAATTCAGCGCGAGCCGCCAGTTCCGCGCCTGACCGCGGCTGACCAGCGGCACGCGGATGACACGTACGCCGCCGAAGTCCTCTCGCGCCGGACACATCCAGCCGTAACCGGGATAAAGCGCGCCCTCGGGATAGTTGGGCATGCCGGTCAACACCGTGACCGAATGCCCGCGCGCGTGCAGACCCGTGACCAGATCGTTGATGCGGAACGGTTCCGGATGGAAATACTGGGTGACGACGAGAATCCTCAAGTCGGAGCGCCTTCATGAGATTTTTGCGCCGATTCAGCCGGCTTCTCGGGAAAAAGCCTTGCGAGGAGAAGTCCCCAGAGGAAGAAGGTCAGAATGCCCGGGTAAGGTTGACGCAAGCCGACCTTGAGCGAATTGTCGATTACCACCAGAAACAAAACAATCGCTGCAAGGCCTGCGTAAGGCATTGAATCTCGAAGCTGATGCCGTTGTCGGAAAACGCCGGCTAATGTCAGCCCAAGTAACCCGAGAATGGGAATCAGGGGGAAAATGCCGAAGTTGTATGCGAAGTCGAGGTAATAGTTGTGCGCGCTGGGATACTTTGTCCGGTCGGGTGGTGCAACATGGCCGATTGCCGCTGTTTTGGGGCTGGACAGGATTTCCGCAGAATAAAACTTCCAGTAGGTAATTCTCTCGGCCAGGTTCCTGGGTGCAATCCCTCCAGCATTGGTGGACGATGCCGTATCTCTATCTGACTGCAGGTGAATCAGGTCGAACTTCCCTCCGAATTTGCCTACTGTAAGCGAGAAGTAAGTGCCGGAACACAAGGCAACAGCGAGTGCCAGCAACCATGCTGCGCGGACATTCTTTTTTCTTCGGCCGGTCAGGATGGCCAGGCCGGTAAGCCCGGCCATCAATCCGGCTACCGCCAGTGTCGAGACCGATGCTCCGGCATAAATTCCCATCAGGGGCCCCAGCCACAGCAGCAGTTGACGGTGCTGCGGTGAATCCCAAAACGTATACAGAGCCATCAGATAGGCTGCAACAAATACCACCGGCGCGTATTGCAGGTGCTGGTAGACGCTGAATAGATACAAATATGGGGATAGCAGCACATGACCCTGAAGCCATGTTGCAAGCAACTGAAGGGGCATGATGGTAGCGAGCACCCACAGGAAACCGCGGGCTACAAGTGCAGGGCCCTCATGACCCTGGGGAAGTGCCTGTCCCAGCACCAGCGCGAACATTGGGAGTACATATTGCATAAGCAGTATCAGCTTGGCCTGCTCCTGCCCTACCTGTACATGCGACAGGAGTGCGCTGGAGACCAGCATCAAGGTGAAAGTGGCGAAGATCGCCGTCAACGAGAGCTGTGCCCGGGTATAGCGTACGAGCAGAAGGATGCCGCCGTAACAGGCGAACACCGAAACCGGCAACGGGAGTCTCGATAGAAGTCCCTCGGTATCGAAAATGAAAGAGGAGTCTCGGAACACGGTGCCATCGAGCTGGATGAACAGCGGCAGCAAGAGTAGCGCCGCGATAATGGTCGTCAGGCGTGGTGCCGAGGTTTGCCGGGTATTTTTCCACGCCAGCAGGCTCTTTTCAGCACTGGCGTAAAAGACCAGTGCCAGAACTGCACTGAGCAGGTAGAGGAAGGCCAGGGAATTGATGCCCAGAAGGAAAAAAACATAGGGGACGGCCGCGACGATCAGGATGTTGGAAAGGACGTCCGGCCCAAAAACGTCATGGTCAGCATGGTGTTGCAGCAGGCGAAGGCGAAACTGCTGGGCGAGAACCATCACTGCACCGCCGATCAGGGATGCCCCGACGGCCTGCCAGAACAGGATGGACTTGCCTGTCATGCCAATAAATGGCGAAGTCGTTGTTGCGGCGACATAGATGCCGAATCCGGCCACCGCGGCCGCTGCGAGTGTGAGCAGAAGCCATCGCGGAAACCCCGCGCCCTTACGGTCAGAATCCCGTAGCGCCAGCGAGGGTCCGATTGCCTGGGCGAATACGGATCCGAGCAACCCCCCGATAGCAAAGGCCGTGAAAAGATCGCCGGCAATTGCCTTGCCGACCAAGAGCAGGATGAGCAGGCGGAACACGTAGACCGAAATGCCGATCACCGCTGTGGAACCGAAATGGGGGAGCAGAATTTGCCGGTGTCCGATGATCGCGGAGCGGATATTCATGCCGTAAATTACGTAGCCAACACTGAGCCACAGCGGGGAAGTAGCCCAGGCGAGCAGCACCGGAATGCGGAACGGGAGGTCGGTTAGAAGCCAGATTGCCGCGATTATGAACAAAAATGTTTGCAGCAGCAGAAAGTGGGTTCCCCGCGGCACTTCCCTCGAGATTTCAATGTCGCTGACATGTATTTCGGCAATCCATTCCGAGCAGCGCCGCAGCACCAGGATCATGGCAAGCAGGACTTCGACGTTGCCCAGCCTCAGACTTAACCATAGGGACAGCGCGCCAAGCGGAAGCACAAGCAAGGCGCGCACCGCCAGCAGCGTGCTGCTCGTTATTGGCGACTCGCGGTTAAGGATAAGACTGCGCGCATTTGCTGAGAACGAATACAGCAGCGCCGTAGTTGCGCCGTGCACGATGCCAAAATCCGCAGCAGTTACCGGGTTGCCGGCCAGACCAAGGATAATCATCAGTCCGGTGACGGAAAACGCGTTGGCCATTACCGCAGCCGGAAAAATGTAACTCATGTTGCCTCCGAAGTCCGGTGCGCGTCGGCAACCGCTGCCGACGATTCAGGCTCGGAAGTGTTTTGGGGGACGCACCTTACCACGGCTCGGAGGTTACTTTGTGCAGGAACTCTTCCGGGCTCAGCAGGCGCGGTACCGGCTCCGGGTTTTTCAGCAGGCGCCTCACTGCACGGGCGAGGGACAGTGCCGATCCAGGATCAAAGGTCTGGTCCGGTTCGACGACGTCGCGAACGTAGTCCAGCTCCGCGGCGACGATGGCGAGCCCCGCCCGGCGCGCTTCCAGCAACGGTAGCCCGAATGACTCCAGCCGTGACGGAAACACCAGCGCGGAGCAGCGCCCGTACAGAGCCTGCAGGGCCTCCGGCTCCAGCGGGCCGTGGTTGACGATGGCCAGGCCCGCGTCCCCGGCCAGATGGATGGACCGTGCGACAGGTGAGCCGGGCTCGACAGTCAGATGTAACTCGGAACGGATGCCCCATTTATCGAGCAGGTGCCAGGCGGCCAGCAGCAAGCCATGATTCTTGTGGGGCTCCGCTGATGCGGGATAGAGGAATCGCGGAAGATCTGCCTGATGGGCCGCCGCGGCGACAGGGGTTGTTTCACCGATAAAGGGCATTACCTGCGCTTCGGCGCCGAGATGGCGTTGCACCGCGTCCTGCATTGAGCGGGTCTGGACGATCAGCTTCGTGTGAGGACGCAGGCGCGTTTTCAACCAGAAGCGTTCGATCGCGATACGCAGGCGCGCCTGCAGCGGAAATCCCACCAGCGGCGCCGCCTCGACGAGATAACGATTCTGCAGGAAGACCGCGGTGCGTGCCGCGCAGTCCAGCAAGGGGGGCAGGTTGCCCATGCACAAAACGAGGTCGGCAGCGCCTGCCATCGCGTGCAGGCGTCGTTCCGCTGCAAGACGGCCTGACATCGTCGCCGAAAAACGCTCCACTGCGACATGGGAAGGGATGTCACCACCCAGCCGATGATCGGCGATCAGCATGCAGGGTGATCCGACAGCGGTTGCTTGCAGGATGGCCTGCAGCAGGGTACGGCCGCCGCCGCGATGCACGTTTGGCGCGTGGATGATCAGCGTCATCAGGCGGCGGTGGCCAGCACCATAAGGGTTTCGCCACCGAGCATTCGCGCGCCCCAGTCCCGGTTGAGCGCGAAAATCAGCCTGCGCGGCAGGCGGGCGATCTGCGTTTTCCATCCCAGCTGTGGCGCATTGAACGCCGCTCCGGTGTAGCGCGCATCGATGATCCGGTAACCGCAATCCTCAAGCAGCGCCACTGCCAGGCCGCGGGTGAAGTAATGCACATGGCCTACCTTGCGGCGTACATGCAGGAGCGGTTTCTCTCGCAGCACACTGGAGGCCGACAGGTCCAGCGGGAAGTGGAACACGTAATGACCGGCGCGGCCGCGGATTTTTGTCAGAAAGGCAAAAGGATCCTGCAGATGTTCCAATACATCCAGCGCCAGCAGCAGGTCGAAAGGCGGAGTTTGGCTGGAAGTGAAATCGCCTACAGTGAGTTCGACGCCACGGGCACGCGGCACCGCCCAGAACCGTTCGGCATCGGGGGCGATGTCGAAGCCGGAGAGGCGGGCATCGGGATAAAGACGCCGCAACTCGGCGAGCACGATGCCTGCGCCACAGCCGATATCGACGATGCTGGCCGGTTGCAATTTGTTGGCCGCCAGTATTTCCCGCACCTTTGTGGCTTTCCAAGGCGAGTCCTCACTGTCCCAGGATGGATTACTCCGGAGATAATCGGCGCCGAGATAACGCGTGGCGACGGGATTCTTGTCTTGCATGCCCCGATTTTAAGCTTTTGCGCGGGTGTTGTTGCGCAGTCGCCAGAGAAGGTGGTGCAAAGGCCGGCTGAAAAGCGCATTGGCGCCGGAGCGCCAAGTTTGCCATTGCAGCAGAGTGCGAGGATACAGCCGCTGGGCGCGGAGGATGTTGGAGAGCGCGGTGTGGTAGCGCCCGGCACGGCCATGCAACTGCGCGCAATAGAGGTGCGCACGTGCCATCGATTTTGGCTTCAGTCTCGATAGCCCGGGATCCACGCCAGGCGCCGCAAAAAATTCCGTGATTACTTTTACTGCTTCTTCGGCGCGATCGGGCGAGGCCACCGCGAAACTCTGCGAACCGGGATGCACGCGCCAGGCTGCCAGCACTTCGGAGATGTGGGCGAAGCGCCCATGCTGCGCCATGCGCAGCCAGAAGTCGAAGTCGGGGATCTGCCGTAGCCGCGGGTTCCAGCCACCGGTCGCTGCGTAAGCGCTTCGGCGGAAAAATGCGCCCGGCCCCGGTGGACAGTCGAGGGTGGTCAGCATGTGTTCGAGGCTGAACTCCGGCCGCTGCACAGTCCGCAGCCTGCGGCCGTCGGGGTCGACGTGATCGAAGTCGCAGTAGCTCACGATCACGTTGTCCGCTGACAAGGTGGTCGCTGCAGCGCGCACCGCACCCGGATAAAGGAAATCGTCGGCGCTGAGGTAGCCGAGGATGTCGCCGCGGGACATGGCCCATCCCTTGTTGAGGGTCGCAGCCTGCCCCATGTTGGGTTGCGATTCCCAGCGAATCCTGCCGTCATACGCGGTGAGAACCCTGTGGGTATGGTCGGTGGAGCCGTCGTCGAGGACGATGATCTCAAGCGCAGGGTAATCCTGGGCGAGCAGGCTGTCGATCGCTGCGGGCAGGGTTTCGGCGTGATTGTAGGCGGGGACCACCACGGATACCGGGGTCGCGATGCCTGTCGTCATGGCTTCGCGGTCAGTGTCCATGTTCCTCCTGCCGTTTGCCGGCAGATGCGCTGGCCCGTGACCTCATCGTAGGCCAGCCGCAGGCAGAGGGGCAGCCGTAACGGCATGGGCATTGTGTAGCCTACCGGCATTGTCGAGGACATCCCTATCCATCCGCAACACCTACAAGGCGCTCTCCGCCCTGCACCTAGACCACTCCGGGTGGCTTCATCTGCATATCGCATAAACACTTGCTACGTTCTGCTGCCAAAGATAGTTCGCATTAAATTCCCGCGATCCGCCCCATTAAGGCCGAATTGATAAGCAAAAACGGTGCTCACAAGCAGTAGTCCTAGCTTAATAAGCACTGCCGTAGATTCCCAACCGGCGTCGGCTGGCGGCCATTTAAGCCCCATGATTACGAGAACTATCACCATCCCAAGGGAAACGGCGATTTTAGTGCCTTGATAAGTCACTTTAAACCATTGGAGTCCAAGTAATACATATCCCGCGAACACAACAGCGGGTGCAACGGTCGCCGACAACGCTGCGCCAGATAGACCTAGCCAAGGAGTAAGTGTGAGCGACAGAATGAGATTAACCAGTGCACCGGTTACGTTTAACAAGGCGACATGCCCCGTCCGCCCGCTAAGAAATAGTCCAGGTGCAAATACATATAATGTCGATAACATCGACCCCAAGGTTAAAAGCGGAAGTATGGTACTGCCTGTGTGAAAAGAGGGGCCTGTAAGCGTTGTGATTATTTCGGATGCGAACAGCGAGATGGTGCCGACCAGTGGCACCATTGCAACCAGATACCATCGACAAATGTTTGCCAACTTGTCAGCAGTTCCAGGTTCACGCCAGTGCCGAAACACCAGTGGAGCGAGGGCGACCTGAAGGCCCACGGCTAGGATTGATACCACCGACGCAAATCGGGCTGTAACGCCATAGATTCCCAGTGCGTCAAGTCCTAGGACTTCGCGCACGACTATACGATCGATAAACATATTGCCAAATACCGCCATGCCTGACAGAACCAACGGCAACGAGTACCTCAGCATCGTGATCAGGCGGCTCAGATCAAACGCTCGAGAGAGTAGCCCACGAGCCCCTAGCAGTGACACAGTGCCGCCCAATGTGGCCCCCACCAGCTGACCCCAGAACACACCAGCCACACCCATGCCCTGTGCCGTTACTAACCAGATGCCTACTCCAGCGCTACCAAGCATGTAGGCCAGACCTGCAATCAGGTAAGAGCCGGGACGAAGTTGCCAGCGCAGCAAATCCTGCACGATTACAAAAACCCCGTTGACGGCTATCGCGCAAGCGGCCAGCGTTAGGGCATGCGGGGTCGCCTGATCGACAAGCAGCAAGTTGCTCAACTCCACTTGAAACACAGCAACGAGCAATGCAAATACCCCGTATGCGATGCTAGCGAAGATCAGGGCGGTGGTCGCGAATGCTCGTCGGTCGTGTTCAGTTGTGGCATCGGCGACGTAGCGTGCCATGCCTTGGGATATCTCCAGTGCCACGGTTAGGTTAATGAGCGCACCGGCGATGGCGACCGTTTCCACTACCCCGTACTCCCCTGTGCCCAGTGCGCGCGAGTACACGGGGATCAGGAATATCTGCAGACCTCGGATAAGTAGCGTGGACAGACCGTAGAGAACCGTATCCCTTCCGAGTCGCTGAAGCCCCATGGTTAAGTGCTCAACTTTGACCCTCGCGCACGAACGCCATCAGCATTTCACGCAGTTCAGGGTTGTGATCGAGTTGAAGCGCTTGCTCACCGTGGCGCGAGACGATCGCCCGCACAATCGCGCGAATCCGGTCAGCCGAAATACCGCCGCCCAGGTGGTAAAGATTTCGGTAGGGATCATTCCACCATGAGTCGGGCGCGCTGCCATTTAGCAATTTAAGGTACTTTGCCGCGACGCTGCGAGGCGACCAAGAGTCGAGCACGAACTTGCGCATGTGCTCGCCGACTTGCGTGCGGTAGGCCGGGTCTAAGACCAGTCGCCTGATGGTAGCTTGCATCTGGTCCGGTGTCGTAAAACAGGTGGGTGGGATTGTTTCATCGGGCATGTCACGTCGCACGTAGGTTGCATAGTAACCACCCATAACGACCGGCTTGCCGAAACGCGCCGCTTCAGTAGCGAATCCGGCCATTGGTGTATCAGCCCATTGGCCATCGACTACGAAGTCGCAAGCCTGCAGTTCTTCCAGTACGCGCAAGTGGGGTTGTCCGGTCATCACGATGAAGTCGATTGGTAAGCCGCGTTGGATTAGTTCCTCAATCAGACCGCGTGTAATGAGTGTGCCCCGACCCACCATATCAGACGTAGCATGCAGAATGCGGACCCGGCCGTCGGGCGGACGCTGCGTCGGCAAGCCATCATTCTCCGGCGGTGAAAACGGGATACCTACGGCCGCAAAGTTGACAAAGGCCTTTTCCAGCAGTTGAGCGAATCCGGGGCCGCAGACTACAACTTCCGCATAACGTTCGATCCAGCGTATATCCCTGCGGCGTGTGCGGGTGGCTGACACATACGCATCAATAAATTCGTCGTCCAGCGCAGGCGGTGCTGCATCTATCTGACGCGTCTTCGCGTGGCGCTCCTGGTAGAACGAGCCATCTAGATAGGCTGGCCGGGCGTCTGTGCCATGCAGCACGTAAACTATCCGTCTTCCGAGCAAGCGCAGTAAGGGAAGATCCCAGAATCGGAAGAAACTCGAACCGCCGCCCATTATGAAGACATCGAATCGGCGCACGGCCCAAAAGAACAGGATGACACGCGTTACTAGTACGGGAATCAGCCATGCCCTACGGCGCCACCGCGCAGCCTCTGGGACAGCTACGCGCCTCGTGACAAAGAATCTGGCAAGATGAGCGGGCCAGCCCATATCGGTCGATTCTTCATAGTCAAATCTGTGTGCCTGAATCGGGATATGCGCGCACTCGATGCCTAGTTCTGCAAAGCCTTTTCGCAACTGCGCGTAGTAGCCAGACACTTCTGTCAGTCCGAGAAAGATGCGCGGCGTGCGCTCGCACCGGCTTGTGTTCATTGGTCTTCGAGTATTCCCGCAGCAGATGATTATGTTGCCGGCACATCGTCCATCACTAACTGTACCCGGCTATCGGCATCCACGGTGGTTTTGCCGATTCGTCTCGCCGGGACACCTGCCACAATAGTGCCGCTGGGCACATCCGATGTAACAACGGCGCCTGCGCCAATAACGCAAGCGTCGCCGATGGAGACACCCTTGAGAATGACCGCGTGTGAGCCGATGAAGCAGCGATCGCCGATTGACACTGGCGCGTATTCGTAGGGTTGCTTGCCGCCGGAGAGACACCAGCTAACTGTATCGTGCGTAAGTATTTGTGTTCCCACGGACAAGGAGCAGTGACTGCCGATGCGTATGCCAGCGGTACCGTCGAGTGAACAGAAAGGGCCGATCCAGGTGTGTTCGCCAATTTCCACTTGCCCGGCGATACTCGTGGAGTTGTAGATAGTGATACTGTCCCGACCGCTCCAGTAACGGCCCCTTTCTTTCCAGTCGAATAGATCTTCGTAGAATGGATTGATACGGCGATACGTGGTGTATGTGTTATCCCGCAACTTGCCGTGAAGTGAGCGTAAGCTCTGCAGGAGTTGCCTCTCTTCGTTGGTCAGGTCCATCTCCAATCTCCTTCAAGATCCATCGCTGGGCTATTCGCAAGCGTGTGATGTGCGGCTTCGGTCACGCTCATTCCCGACAGCCTGGCTCGGGCCATGACTTGGCCGACCTTGACGCCTGCGGCAAATAGATCCATTACAGAATACGGTCCGAGCTCTGAGGGCATATAAGACATGAAGCCTGGCGGTGCAATCCGTTCCGGATGTACCGATATGCCGTGTTTCTCGAGATGGTCGCGATCAACGTTACCCGACACAACGCCAACGCCTGTGGTGTTAGCGTCTACCAAAGACTGTGTATCGATCAGTCCACCCGGACCAACCAGCAGTCGTTGGTCGACGTGCTCTGCCACGATGATGTAGGTGGCCCAGGCTACCGCTTCGGCGGCCTCGGTGGGTGTGCAGGTCGGCGATAGCCGCCTGCAGGATATATTCAGCCGGTGGAATCCATCCGCCATGGGGTAGGCCAGAGTGGGCTGATTGCCGATCACCAGAATACGGTCATCGGCAACCGATGCCTTATGACTCATGGCTAGATGAAGTGCGGTGAGAAAGCTGTATGGACGTAGGTCACACGGTGCCTGGTGTTCGTTTGTACCCATGATCAGGATGCCCCTTCGTCGGGCGACATCAAGATCAATCTCTCCGGGGCGCAGCTCCCAGGGTTCCCACATCAGCGGCAGAACCCCCGTATTTTTCATGCTCTCAAGAAAGTCCCCATTGAAAGGCCGAAGGTGACCGCTGTTGGTGACGATATCAGCACTGCCGATGATTGACGCATTGAGACGTGTCTCAAACTCGTAGCGATCAGCCAGCCCCGCTTGGACGTAGACGGCGTGCATCGATTCCTCAACTTCCTGCGCGCTCGCATATCTGCTGTTCTGACAGAAAGTTATGACGCGTGCTGCACCGCCGAGTATCGGGATCATAGGGTTGAACAGATAGGCGCCAGATGCCGCCTCGGTCAAGACCGTCAGGCCGCTGCAATCAATCACGTATTTTCGGACGAGTTGTTGAGCGAATTTTATGGCGCGCGTGGCTGAAATTTGCATGGATGTAGAATCATGTGAGAAGTTTCGTCAGCCAGGTTCGAGCGCCCTCGCCCGAACAACGCATCTCGTGCACTGCGGCAGGATTGTTCGCATGGGCGCGAATCGCGGAATAGCGATCCAGGCTGTCTGTATTAAGGAACAGATGAATGGGGTGGAAATTGTAGACTTGCAGCCCTCCGCCAGTTGCACCCAAGTCGCGTCGAATGTCAAAAGTGATGGAGTTCGTTGCTCTTTGGTAGAGCAACCCATCGTCCGCGAAATAGACAGGTGCCTCGATCAATCCGTTAAGCTGATGGAACGGATGGATATTGTGATCACCGAACATCAGGTAATTGCTCAAGTGGGTGAGACCAACATCGCGGTAAAGTTCCAGCCATCGTCCAGATGTCGTCATGGCATGACTGCGCAGAACCTTTGCATCCGGTACGATGAGCGCCAAGTTGCTGATGATGTCTTGAGCGGACGCGTTGCTGTCACCACGTAACAAGGGGTCGAAGTTGGGGTGTATCCCGAGCTCGAACAGAGGGTTGTTGCGCAGCCGACCCAGAAGTGGGGTGTCGTGGGTGATGAAAAAGCAGGCTTTCACGCCTGCGGCTTCAATTAGTTCGAGCGTATCCTCGATTACGGTATCGTGCGCCCAGTCGATGTCGATAGAAAGGACGCGTTTTCCTGCCCAGGTATTGGGCTGAGAGGGAACAAGATCCCGGAAATGAACAAACTCAGACATCGGAGTACGCGAGGCCGATTCCGTCGAAGCCAAAACGGTTACCGTTATAGAGCATGAACAGCCGCTTGCCGTGGCGGATAACTTCCATCTTGTCTATGGCCTCGCTATCCCAGCCGCTGTTGCTGACGGGAAGGCCCATAAATTCTCGGCGAACCCAGTGCGTGCCGTCCGTGCTCTCGGCATAGCCACACTGGTAGCCGATCCCCTGCTTTTTAAAGGGAAACCAAGCTCGGTATCCGTCTTCATGCTCGTCGATTGTCATTCTTGAGATGTTGGTTTCGCCTTGCTGCAAGCCGAGTGCGACTTCACCTTCGCGCCTCCATTCGATGCCATCGCTGGAACGAGCGATCTTGATGTCATACCAAGACGTGGGCCCCGCTGGTGTGAACTCGAATTTGAAGCCCGAGAGATAGAACATGATCCACTGATTGCCTTGGCGAATAACGGTACACCCCGAAACCATCCAAGGATCGAAGCGGCTACGCTGAAGTATTGGGGCCGGTGAATACTTCTGGAAAGTGTCGCCTCCATCGCGACTTATGGCCAGACCGATCGAAGCGTAGAACAATGGCTCCCTCTTGCCTGTGTTCCAACCTAGGTAATAGAGATAGAGGTCACCATTGTCTGCCTTGACAACGCTGCAGGCTTGGACGCCGTGGTCGTCGAAGAATCCCCAGTCCCCGGGAATCAGTACAGCTTGCTTTGCTGTGCTCAGAATGCGGTGGGGCTCCGTGAGATCAAAGTCGAATCGGCCTACATGCGCTCGGTTGTTTGTGTCACGGGAGCTGAAAAATATTCGGTAAAGGCTGCCGCGGAGTTGCATTCGGGTGGGTAACGCAGCGTGAGTGGCCTGCCAAGCAAGGCTCGTGTCGGGCCGGTAGATCAAGCCCAGCTTGTGCCAGTTTGTAGTTGGTGCGGTCATGACTTCCTTAGCGACGTCCGTACAGGTAGTTCGAAACGCCCTCTACGGTGCCGCCCACCATTTCCTGGATGCTGTGGCGGGCTTGCATTCGATAGCCGCAACTCTCCATGAAGATGTTCAGTCGAGTCTCCATGTGGCATTCGGTCTCAATTAGCACTTCGCGCACATGCTTTGCCTCCAGAAGTGGGCGGGCACCATCGAGGACGCTAAACTCGGCGCCGTCCACGTCGATTTTCAGATAGTCGGGGTGCGGAAGGCCATAACGCCCAACCAGTGCCGAGAGCGATTCGGCCAAGCAGGGCTGAGTGTAAAGCACGCCCCTGTCCACGAGTCCGACCCGTTGTTCTGCACCAGTGAACTTGCCATGTGCGCCTTCATAAGGAAGGTCGGGAGAGACGAGATCGACCAGGCAGGGGCGATCCGACAGTGCAATCTGTATTGCAATGAATGGGTGCTTCAAGCTGCCGTGATTTAGCACCCGGTTCTTGCTAAGTAGGCCGAAGTTTAGTGCATCGGGTTCAAAGGCGACGACTGTGCAGTCTCGTGCGATTGCAGCAAACAACGCAAACAAACCATTCGATGCGCCCACATCGTAGAAGCACGAGCCGACTGAAAATGACTTGAGCCATCGTATAGTATCGGGCTCAATCTCGAAGAATCGCTCCGCCACGATAGCGGAAAGTCGATTCGGTGTAGCGAGTTGCATGGACCGATTCGACAACCGTACTTCAACAATGTCATTTGGTGCGGCGCCCCTCAAGAGATCGATAGGCTCGTAGGCTTTGTATCCCAGAGAATCCAGCTTTTGAGTCATGGTTCGCCATGCTAGGCCTGCCACGAGGACTCGATGAAAGGTGCTGCTCTCACCAATCGCCTGTTCAACGGAGAGAATGGGTATTCCCGCGTGTGCCCTCCCTGCTTTACCGTCGTCAATGATACAGGTGATGACCAGATCGGGGCGGTCGCGTAGGATCGCGTCAAAGACGAACTTGCCCACGGCACCGAAACCATAAAGAGCAATCGGACCCGCTGGGAGCACATTCAGGTCGGTAATCATGTGAAGGTTGCGCGGATCTGGTTCAGTGTTGGAAAGTCTTGTGTTACCAATTCCTGTTCAGGGCGATAAACAGAGTAGGGGTGAGGCATCCTGCGATCGATGAAGCTCGGCTCGCCTGCGTCGTTAAACCGCACGTGAATAGACCAACGAATGGCCTTAGTGACGTTGTCACCAGAGCGGTGTACTGCAAAAGCAGAAAACGCGACAAGATCGCCCGCATGAACCTCAACCGGCACAAATGATGAGGCTGGCGCGATTGATTCCGGGATGCGCCGGTACCACTCATCCTTCTCAGTCAAAGCTAGCCCCTGCAGGTGGCTACCTGGAACAAACTCGATAGCGCCGAGCTGGACATCAATGTCGACGAGCGGAACCCAAATAACCACAGAATTGAGGCTGCCCTGCATGCTTCGCCAGTCCTGGTGCGGAGGAGTTTTGTAGTGGCCCTCGGATTTCGCGAGGTGCCGCGAGTTGAAGTAGATGATCGGTTTAACGCAGATGATTGGAATCGCAAGCCCCAAGTCTCGCAAGAGCGCTACGACCTGCTCTGACACGACAAAGCGGTGCATGCTGACCAAATGCTGTACAGCACGGGCAGCGCCGATGAAATCATGGTAACTGACCGTAAACAGCTGGTAGAGTGCATCGGCAAAGCCCTGTTCGCCCTGATGCTCATCAATCCGGTGCTTGCGAAGCATTTGGCGGAAGATTGCTTTCGCATCCTCCTTGATGGTCTTTACCACCCGGGGATCTACTGCTTTACGTAGCAGTACGTATCCGTCACGTTTATAAGCCTCAAGGTAGTCCATGGAAAGCCCCTGCAAATCAATGCCGGACGACAATTGTCCACTCATACAAAGGGTAGTCATGCAGCAGGGCTACTTTGCGTGAGTAATGACGTTTACAATGGTCAAACCAGAACAGCGGATCACCGTAAAAGAGATGTGGCTCCTGCCAATCGACGTAACTCGAGAGCAGGTTGAAGGAAAATCCGCGACGCGACCGGCAATGAATTTCGTCCAGTTTTGCCAGAACGAACTGTTTCCATTCTTCCTCGGTGGCATCGAACCGCACATTGAAGGTGCCCGACACAAAGGTGTAGTCGGCTGTGGTCTGCAGTTGGGTGGACTGGTGCAGATCGAGAAGTCCGCCGAAGTCCTTTTGTCGCTCCCGGGCGGTCGAAAGCATCTCCGCGCTGATGTCGTAACCATGGTAGGTGCTTACTTGCATTCCACGAGATTGCAGATACTCGAGGTGCGCGCCATAGCCGCATCCATAGTCGTTCACACTGAAGGGCTGGCCATCGCTGATCACTACATCGGTCAACTTTTCAAAGCGCAGCCGCTGCGACTCGGCAGTGTTCCAGCCCACCGCTGTTGAAACAGGCCCATCGCGACCCAGATTATCACTGTAAAGGTCGCGAATACGTAATAGCGATTTCGATACGTCCACTCAGAACTCCAGTTGATCGCTGGGCTTTGGGAAAACCTTCGTGGCATTGGGTACATAAACTTCACGTGCGCGAGTGTCACGAGCGATGATGGCGCCGGCGCCTATCAGATTCTCTGGCCCGATGGTCAGGCCGTCATGCAAGGTCGAATTGACACCAAGGAAGCAGTTGTCGCCGATGCGGCAGGAGCCGGACACTACTACATGCGAGGAGATGAAACAGTGGTTACCAATCGTGGAGTGATGCCCGATGTGGTTGCCACTCCATAAGACAGTGTTGTCGCCGATGCTAACGTATGGCTGAATGACGTTATTCTCGAATATGAAAACGTTCTCGCCGAAGCGGTTACTGCTCCAGATCTTGACGCTAGGTGCGATGAATGTCGCGAACGAATAGCCTCTTGCCTTTAGTTCCTCGTAGGTGGCCTGACGGATCTTGTTCATCTTCCGGTATCCGATGGCTACGAAAACCGCCACTTTGTCCGGGTGGTAATGCTGTTCAAGTGTTTCAATCGTGACCACCGGCATGCCGCAGAACTCTTCTTGGTCCTTGTGTTTCTCGTGGCAAGAGAAGGCACATACGCGGTAGTCGGTATACTCATGGAAGTAGTCTCTGACTACTTCCGCGAACAAGGACGTTCCCACAACGACCAAGTCTTTCATGTGATCTCCTGATGCGCTTCGATGCTCTTGAGGGCTGAAAACGGCAAAACAAAAAAGCCCGGGTACTCGCGCAGCAGAATATCACGCGTGGCGAATTGGACTGCCGATGATCGCAAGCGGGTGAAGTAGTGATATGGGATGTCCACGGTACCCCACTTCTTCTTGAACGCATACACGCCGTCCTGAGTGATCCAGGTACCACCCCAGTTCCATCGGCTGTACCCGATATTCATCGCATCTATCATCGCCTGGTAGATCATTATCGGTAGTGCCTGCAAGGTGCGATACTCTTCGACGACGCAGGGGGTGTAGTATTCCACTGTTTGGTTGTAGTAGAGCAACAACAGTGCCGCGATGCGTTTGCCGTCGTGATTAGCAAGGTAGATTTTCCAGCTATCTGCAGGCAAGAGGTTTGGGATGCGCTCGAAGAAAGTCAGCCGCTTTGGTAGTCCGCCAATTAATTTGATGTTCTTGTTGTGAGTGGCATGCAGAAAGGCAATCGCATCAGTTGACTGGGATACCGTGACTTCGACGCCGCTGCGTTGGGCCTTGCGAATGTTGCGCGGTCTCGGATCATCGAATAGATTCATGAGACTGTTTGCTTGCCGGTCGACGGGAAATACGGTGAATTGACCGATACGCTCGTCACGAAGGTTGTGGGGTAAGTGAGTCTCATACAAAGCTTGATCACCCAGCAGCGGGTTGGTGATCAGGGTCGATGCGCTGGCGTCTACGTGTTCGCAAAATTCAGCGAATGCACCGATCGCAGCGACCTTGGCTTCAGTGTCCTCCCCTTTCGTCACGACGCCGCCGTTGCTGCCGTAGTATGCGAGCGAGTTGACCACAGGTCCCAAGGCGCCGCGCTTGATCAGCAATGGCAGAACCCCTCGTAGACCGACTCCATCCCTTACCGTGATCCAGTGGGCAGTAGACGCTGTTTCCCGGGTAATCAGCTCAATGTAATGTCGGCTACTGTAGACCAGCGAACGTGAATCAGACAGCAAGAACGCATCGATCTCGTCTGTCCCGTAATCGTCAACGATTTCTACCTTCAGCATGTTTCAGTGCGGGGTCGGGGTGATCAATCAGCGGACCAGTAGGTCAGATAGCTTGCAGAAGAACATGTCTGGCTAACTTAGCGTCGTTTCAAGCCATTGCTCTGTATTTAGTAGAGACCAAATCAGCAAACGCCGATTTTTGCGTCCGTCTAGGTGTTCATTTATCAAGGTGGTCACGGCTGCACGATCAAGATAGCGATATAGGTGTGGCTCACCACTAAGTAGCTTGCGTCGGACAAAATTTATGCTCTCCCCTTTAAACCAGCTCGCGTCCGGCGAAGAAAACCCTTGCTTTTCGGCACTTGTAATTTCTTCTGGAATATAACGGCTCATAACATCGCGTAACAGTTGCTTGCCATCGCGAGTTTTCTGAAAGTATTTGACAGCCTTGATGCCCGGCTCATTTTCGTTGATCCGCACCGCTTCGGCTAGATTATTGAGCTTCAGATTGACCGGGCACTGCATGGCGAAATCAACCAGGTCGTTGTCCATGAACGGAACCCGGGTTTCCAGGCCGTGAGCCATGCTGAGCTTGTCTTCGACGACGAACAGGCCGTGCAAAAAAGTCTTTGCCT